>Ga0233431_1002069_pt1 | contig 30040 bp, 27 predicted proteins | sample SI_118_April2016_FD_179867 | JGI IMG/M metagenome (GOLD analysis project Ga0233431, IMG submission 179867) | Seawater microbial communities from Saanich Inlet, British Columbia, Canada - SI_118_April2016_200_MG | ecosystem: Environmental > Aquatic > Marine > Inlet | place: Canada: British...
GTTTGGGCAAATCTTTTTGCATCTGTCGTTGGTGCGTTTATGTATTTTGCGACATTAACAGAGATTCCAATTTTACAAGGTTTGGTTGGTAATGGAATGGGGCAGGGACCAGCTCTCGCCTTATTACTGTCAGGACCAGCGCTATCTTTACCGAATATGCTGGTGATCAGGACGGTTCTGGGTACTAAAAAAACAATCGTTTTTATATTGCTGGTTATTGTGATGTCGACAATTAGTGGAATGATATTCGGGCATTTTTATTAATCAATTAACATATGGAGAAAAAATGAAATCAATTAAAATATTAGGTACCGGTTGTACCAAATGCAATAAACTTTATGAAGCCGCTGATCAGGCTGCCAAAGAACTGGGTTTGGAATATGAAATGGAGAAAGTGACGGATATGAATGAATTTGTGAAATATGGCGTGATGGTTACACCAGCGCTGGTAGTCAATACGGAAGTTGTCAGTGCGGGTTCCGTTCCTTCCATGGATAAGCTTAAACAATTAATTTCTAAATAACATCAGGAAGTTATATCTTTTAAAGTCCGCTTGAAACCATGTGTACTGAAACACTTCACAGGGGCGCTAGAGGCAGGACCGCTATTTGTCCAGTGCCCTTTCAGCCACTTCATCCAAAACATTCCAAATCTGGTCCATCCAGTCCAAATGTTCCGGTTTCATAAGACATGACCGAAGACAAACCACCGAATCCTCATCCATCTCGATATCCTGCCAGGAGTCATCCAGTAATTCGGAAGGAAGATTAAAAAGTGCTAAATGAAGGTTTTTCTGGGCAGCCAGATCAAACATTTTTTGTGATAACTCTGAAATTTGACTGGCAGTTTTAGCTTTAATAACCCAAATCACGATGTCCAAATCCGGTTCTACAATCATTTTAAATCGGGCATCATTACTGAGTCGCTTAAAGAGATCAAGAGCAGCGCTGCGGGACTTTTCCAGGTTTAAGGCAAACTCTCCCTTTTTATCCATCGGTAAAAGTTGTTGTGTTGCCCAAAGCGCAACAGCTGATGCTCCGGCTCGTGAACACTCCAGACTGATTTCCCCCAGATGCAATTCAGTAGAACTAAAATAAGTGTAGGGAGAGTCATGTTTATAAAAGCGTCCAACTCCCGGGTCTTTAAATAGCACACAACCGCATCCATAAGGCTGTAAACCATGTTTATGGGGATCAACCACGATTGAATCAACTTCAGGAATTGCATCAAAGGCTTTCCGACCATGCTGATTCAAATTGCCAATTAAAGTAAAATAACCACCATAAGCTGAATCAACATGCACACGAAAATCATATTTTTCCCGTAAATTTAAAATCTCGGGTAAGGGGTCAATCGAACCAATACCTGTGGTTCCTAGTGTTACCACAACAGTTCCCACATTACCTTCTTTTAATAGACCTTCCAAAGCATCCACATTCATTCTTGCCTTTCGATCACATGGGACAGCCTTATATTTTAAACCCAACACTTCAGAAATTCGATGATGTGTATAATGGGATTGTTCAGAAGCCACCACTAATTTTCCGGGATTCAGTTTACCCGCCACCCATAAAGCTTCCAAATTTGCCATGGTTCCACCGGAACTCAGATGTCCCAAAAAATCATCCCAACCAAACATTCCTGCAATATTAGCTACAGCTTCTTTTTCCATTTCTGAACTTGCTCTCCCACCGTCTAAAGCATGATTATTGGGGTTAAGCCAGACTGCCAACATATATGCTAGCCTGGCAATAGGATGTGGTGGCTTTAGCATTTGCCCTGCATAAAAAGGATGAAAATAGGGATAATTATCTTTCATTTTATCAGCAACAGCCAACATTACCTTTCGAAGCGCATCAATATCAATATTGTTTTCAAGCTCAGGTAGGTTCACGAATCCCTGCTCCAGATGACCTAATGCCTCTGATAAAATAGACAGGCTTTTTGATTCAAGCATAATAATCTTTAATAATTTGGGTTCAGAAAAAAAGATAACGACAAAACACAAATACTCTTTTTCTGCTTATTACATATATGAACTGCAGTGACAACCCGTTAGCAGTTCTCTATAACTTTTGTCATTATCGGTTTTTGTCACTAATTTCAGAATAAGCTTAAAAGTTAAAATATTGTTTCAAATACCATTTCATTGTCAATGTTAAACCAATTGTGCTAATCACTATCAATCATTTAAGGTCAAATAGCCCTGAGGGGAGTGAGTTTTATTATGCAACAAATAGTACAAAAAATTGTGAATTTTCTTGATTAACTTTACTAAAACCAACAATGGACATTACAAAAATCCCTTTTAACAAATTTATCAAAATATCCAATTCTAATAATGAAGAAAACAGCCTGACACTATTATTTGAAAATAATTTAAAAAACCACCTGGGGACTTTTCACGCTGGTGCTCAGTTTGTCTTGGCAGAAGCCTGCAGTGGCCATACACTACAACTATTATTTTCAGATTTATCCGATAAAGTGGTTCCTGTCTTAAGGAAATCAGCCACTAAATTTAAAAAAACCGCCAGATCAGATATTCGTGCAAAGGCAATGGTTGCTGAAACAGCAAAATTTAAATTTGAACAACAGCTTCAAAAAAAAGGCCGTGCGACAATATCTGTAGAGGTTGATGTTTATGACATTGATAATATTGTAACGATGTCAGGTACTTTTGAATGGTTTATTCAATACATTGATATAGATATTTAAGTTCATTATTCAGTGATAATTTCAACATATAAATTCTCTTTTGGACCCGACTCATTAGTATTGACCGGGGAACTGTTTAATTTTCATATCAGCGAAAATGAAAAAAATATTAATAACCGGAGGAAATGGCTTTTTTGCTTCCAGATTATTCCAATTCTACCGTCATCAATATCAAATTTTCCCGGCTAGCAAAAAGTCTCTCAATATTTTAGATAAAAAGAAGGTGTATGATGCCGTTGAGCTCTTTCAACCGGATTACGTTATTCACACCGCCGCTATCGCCGTGACCGATTATTGCAATCAGAACCCTGACATTTGCAGAGAAATCAATGTCACAGGCACGCTAAATATTGCTGAAGCCTGTAAACAGTTTAAAGCAAAAATGATTTTCATCAGTTCAGAACAAGTTTTTAATGGTAATCAGGAAAGTGGTCCCTATGGTGAAAATGATATCGCAAAACCGGATACGGTTTACGGTCAAAATAAATTGGAAAGTGAGAACCTCTTAAAAGCCTTAATCCCAGAACTGTGGATCTTACGGTTTACCTGGTTGTTTGGTATGCCTGAAAAAAACTGTTCTATTAATGCCAACATTTTTTGGGATACCATCAAAGCCGCTTCTAAACCAAATCGACAGAAGGTTAGCTGCCATGAATTCCGAGGTTTTACTGACGTCAATGAATTGGTCAGTCAATTTCATAAGGTTTTTAATCTGCCCTATGGCACTTATCATATCGGATCAACCAATGATCTCAGTCGATATGATATTGTTTGCTTTATTTTAAAAGAATTAGGGCTGGAAAAACAGATCCATCAAATTATCGAAAAGGATACCGATAAGTATAATAAAAACCCCAGGGATGTTCGTTTAAAAACCGACAAGATTGATGCATTAGGATTTAATTTTTCAAATTCCACATCTGCCATAACAAAATTGATTAAGGATTATCACCTCCGTTTCTAACGGGTCTCTATTAAAAAAAACTGTGAATATAGAAAATAATCAATTTAAAAAAAATGGCGTTCAGCTGACATTTAGTTAAACCTTGTGGTATCTGTTTGAAAACTCTTTAGAACTTGTTCTCGTGTTTTCAAATAGATTCCACAAGGCGTGTTTTTAGGATAATATGAATGGCATTTGCTATAAACGATTCAATACTTATTTTTCCACCGGGTGCTGACTCTACAAGAATGATTCTTTGAGATAAATATTCCTTAATAGGGGGGGGTTGATTGGTGGGGTCTAATTTTATTCCAGAAGAGATTTTGGTGCGGGATATCACAATATTATATATAGTTTACGGGTATTTGATAAATCTTTTCAGAGATATGCTCAGGTGAATTTCCTCGATTGATTAACAAGCCAAATGGGGCGTTCATATCAGCTATGAAATTTTCCAGACCTTTCAGTGAGTGTTTGTTGATTTGTGAATTCAATTTAATTTCTATGGGGATTTCTCCAAAAAAGCCTTCGACAATTAGATCCACTTCCGACTTGTCAACGGTTCTGTAATATGTGAATTCCAGACCAGTTGCCATAGTTGTTTGAAAGCCTCGAATAATTTCTTCAGTGACAAAACTTTCAAAAGAAAATCCAGCGACAGGGTGAAGGAGGAGTTCGTCCAGGCTCTTTATCCGCAATAAATAGTGAAGCAATCCCTGATCTCGAAAAAAGCCTCTTTTTGCTTTCTGGACTTTTTTTAGAGTATTTTTCACAAATGGATCTAAATTCCGCCACAGAAATGTTTGATGGATAATATCCAAGTAATCTTTTACCGTGGATACGCTGATTTCAAGTGCTCTTGCCATATCACTCATATTAAGCTGGTGTCCCGAATATTGAGCCAGCAACATTAAAAACCTTCTGAAGTTATGAATGTTTAATCTTGAAAAGAGCCCCCTGATATCACGTGTTATGTAATTATGAATATAGTTTTCCATCCATTGCATGTGAAATGTGTCATCATTTGAGTTTTCTATGGCTGGTTCTGGAAATCCACCTTTTAACCATAAACTAATTGCCTGCTGAAGCGTAACAACGGGCTTCAGATTGAGAATTTCATTCGGATCATTACCTTGAGTCACAATTTCATAAAGGGAAGAAACAGGTTTTTGATACAGCTCTCCTTGTTTGAATGGCCACATTTCAACAGTGGCAATTCGACCGGCCAGACTTTCTGTGATGCCTTTGACGATTTCAGGAGAGCTTGATCCAGTTAGCAAAAACCGACCTTTTGATTTCCGCTGATGATCAACAACACCTCTTAACACCGAAAAAATCTCTGGAAATTGCTGAGCTTCATCGATAATCAGGGCTTCTGTATGAAGTGAAAAAAAGGAAATGGGATCCGATGTGATCAAATGGTAATCGTTTGGATTTTCCAGGTCGTAGTATTTCCATTGTGGTCGTAATTTTTTGACCAGCGTAGATTTTCCACACTGTCTCGCCCCAATGACCCCAACCACCGGGAACATGTCCAGTAAACGACTAATTTTGTCTTCAAGGTATCTTTTTTTATCCATGATATTTCTATGCTACTCATAAATATCATGGATGTCAATATGTAATAAAATGACAACCTCCAGGACAAATCAAGAGGCTACCTGCTGCGCAAGATTTGCATTTGTAATGCATCCGATATTTTGAAGATTCTTGAGGGTTTTGAGGTCGATTTCATTCGATACATTAATAACCCCCAAAAAACAAAATGTCACCACTATATTTATTAGCTGAATATTATATTATCCAGTATTTTATTTTGTTTTTCACACTCAATACATAATTTTATTCTTGACTGGTGTACTTTTGCAAAATAAAATACACTTAATTTATAAATATATCAATTTCTGGGTACAACAAAAATAACATTCGTTCGGCTACTTACAGGCCATTCGCCACAACACCAACTGAGTATACCGGGTGCCTACTTTTCAGGTATGCTAAAACCAGCAACGAGGTGAAGATGAATTTTGACATTCAATTTGAAAAAATAACGGAACTTTTTCAAGTAAGCGAAAAAGAAGGCCGATTATTTTTGTTCGAACATGAAACCTACGAACTCCTGAAACTATCCGGAGCTGAAACACCACCGATGGCTGATCTTTTGGTAAAGGGATCCAGGATGACTGACGAACAACTAAATTCAATGCCTGGTGATAAGGTGGTCCTAAAAGTTGTTTCCCCGACTATTTTTCATAAGACCGATCTCAAAGGGGTAAAAATCATCAATAAGCATCCGGACACTATCCGTTCTTCTGTCCGACGCATGCTGGATGAGGTGCCGGTTAATTTTGCCTTTCAAATTGAAAAAGATCCTGACCACTCACCTTCAACCTATAGACAATTGACTGGAGAGGCTCTGGTCAATTCTATTGCTGCTGACATCAAGGGCATATTGTTGTGTCAATTTATGCCTCCCGATTCCCTGGCCTTTGGAAATGAGTTGCTGGTCAGTATCCGACGAACCAGAGAGTTTGGGATGGTTATCACCGCAGGTCTGGGGGGAACTGATACAGAATTATATGCCCAACGATTCAGGAAGGGACAGGCTGTAGTATCCGCATCTACAGAGTTGACTGATGGGTACCAGTTTTTCACCCTGTTTAAAAACACCATTGCCTACAAGAAACTGGCAGGTGTGACCAGGGGACAAGATCGAATCGTTTCCGATGATCAGTTAATAGAATGTTTTTCATCGTTCATAGAGATGGCAAACTATTATTCTCCGGTTAATCCCGATGCGCCCTATGTAATTGACGAGTTGGAAATCAACCCATTTGCCTTTACAGATTACAAAATGGTTCCCCTGGATGGAATCTGTCGATTTTCCCACCCATCCACATTACCGACAGGACGCCCCCTTCAAAAAATCGCAGCACTGCTGCATCCACAAACAATTGCAATCATAGGTGTTTCTGATAAAAAACTGAATTTTGGACGGATTATCCTTCAAAACATTATCGCTGGGGGATTTCCCAGTGAGGCTATTCATATCATCAAACCCGGTCCATCTGAAATCGACGGAGTTACTTGCATCCCCGGACTATCAGATCTACCACAAAAATCCGATTTGTTAGTTGTGGCGGTAAGTGCGGATCAGGTGCCGGATTTAATCGATGAGATTATTGATACTAATGCGGCCAATAGTGTGATGCTGGTACCAGGAGGACTTGGTGAGAAAAAAGGTAGCGAGGCTCGGGCTGAACTGGTGATGGAGAAAATCGATAAAGCACATCAAAGTCCGGATGGTGGACCTGTTTTTTTAGGTGGGAATTGTATGGGTTTCATTTCTAAACCCGGACAGGTTGACACAATTTTTATTCCGAAAGAAAAACTGTCGAAACCTAAAGAACCGATTCAACAAAATTCTGCCTTTATCAGCCAAAGCGGTGCATTCATTATTACTCGAACCAGCAAAGTTCCGTTACTGGACCCGGCTTATTTAATGTCAATCGGTAATCAAAACGATCTCACCATCGGAGACCTGGTTTCTTTTATGAAGGATCTGGACCAGGTTGATGTGATTGCGATATATATGGAAGGTTTCAATGATCTGGACGGTCTGCTGCTTTGCTCAGCCATCCGGGAGGCAGTTTTAAAGGGAAAGGAGGTCGTTTTCTACAAAGCCGGCAGAACACCGGAAGGGAAATCCGCTACATCAGGTCATACAGCATCTGTAGCAGGTGATTATATGGTCTGTGAATCCTGTATTTATCAGGCTGGGGCAATTGTGGCAGATACCTTTACACAATTTGAAGATCTCTACATGCTTGCCACCCGACTACATCACTGTGAAGTCAATGGAAACCGACTGGCAGCTGTCAGTGGTGCCGGTTTTGAAGCAGTGGGAATGGCTGATAGCATTGAGGGAGATGATTACGAAATGAAAATGGCAACCTTCGCCGATGAGACAAAACAAAAATTGACAGAACTGATCAAAGCAAACCGACTAGATAAGTTAGTTGATGTTAAAAACCCCATGGACATCAATCCATCTGCCAACGATAAACTGCATACAGATATTGTTTATACTCTGGTGGAGGATCCCAACGTTGACGGTGTGGTGATCGGTTTAGACCCATTATCACCGGCCATGCAGACGCTTCCGGCGGGAGTGAGTAACAAAGATTCCATCGATGCCACAGAAAGCATCGTACAACTGTTACCCAATATGATCGCGAATATCAAAAAACCGGTGATCGGAGTAGTGGATGGTGGCAAACTTTACGACCCAATGGTGGAAAGTATGGAAAAAAAGGGGGTTCTGGTCTTTAGATCTTCAGATCGGGCGGTAACATCACTAGCCAAGTACATCAACTGCAGGATACATACTGAAGGCATCATAAGTCGCGGATGACAATAGAAGTTAAGCTGATATCTGGCAAGCTCTGGGATAAATTGTTATTTCTCTATTGCAACACAGTCTGTTTACTTGTTCATGTTTTTACTGTATTCTGTGCAACAGACAAATGCCAGAAATCAACCGAGAAGGAATAACATGTCTTTACTCACCAGCGAAGAAAGGTCTTTTTTATTTGAGTTGAGATTAACACAACCTTCACCAAATATATTTAGGGCACTTTTATTACCTTTAAAGTTAAGTCAATCCAATTAAATCTGCAATAGCCCTAAATAAATTCTTTTGCTGAAGTTTCGTCAGACCAATTCAAGGAGCATGTTTGAAGAAACTTATCTTTTACGGGGTAGAAAGTCTAAGAAAAGCTTTTGTCGAATATACAGATCATTATTATTAACCAGGAAAAAAACAATTTACTATTATTTCAAGATTCAAAGTTGGTTTTCAATCAGGGAGATATAAAATGTTGTACCTAGCTAAATAAAGTATGGAAATAATATTATAGACCAGCTACCTGAAGGAAGATGGTGATGTTTTAAATATGAACTCTTCGTGAGATTTTGATATTCATAGAGTTCCAAAAGCAATTATATTTTGACCAGACGGCTCCATCGGGAAAACAGATTTTTAGCCGGAGCGGTATGCCATGAATCTGAGAATACCCCTTTTTTTTAAGGTAAAATTGACTATGTTTCCATGTTTCAGGCAATAGAAAACCGTGCACGCTGCAATTTTGAAATTTAATGAAAGATTCAGATTAAAATACTCAACCGGTAATCAATAACTTCAGTTGCAGATCCCCGTTGGTTTAGTGCTGATTAATAATCATCTGGCATCTCATTCACTTCAGCCATGGAAAACACAGGACCTTCTGTACAAATACATGTTTTTCCTATCGAGCAGCGTCCACAGTGTCCAATTCCACACTTCATTTTGTTTTCGAGTGAAAACAATACATTTTCTGGGAGGAACCCTTTTTCCTTAAGTGGATCAATTGAGTATTTAATCATCATCGGTGGACCGCAAACAATGGCCACAGAGTTTTCGTCCACCGTCGGTAGTTCTTGTTTAAGTACAAAAGGCACGTTGCCCACATGGTACTCCCCCGTCGCTAGACTAGTTGAGTCCACAGTAATATGCACCTTTACATCATCTCTCTTTCTCCACTCCTTAAAATTATCTTTATATAGGAGCATTCCAGGTGTTCGGGCGCCATGAACTATCCATATATCATTATAATCTTGTCTGTTTTCAGGAGAAAGAAGATATTTGATAGATGAACGCAAAGTCGAAAATGCACAACCACCGCCAATAAGAAATATATTCTTACCTTTCAACTTTTCCCAGGGATATCCGTTTCCGAGAGGACCTCTCAATCCTATAAGCATTCCCTCTGTCAAAGTATGGAGTTTGCTTGTAACTTTTCCCGTTTTATTGACAGTAAAGACAAGCTTGTTATGCTCCGTCGGGGCTGATGCAATTCCGAGTGGTATTTCCCCATAGCCTGGAATCCATACCAGTGCATATTGGCCTGGTTGAAATGATTGAGAAAAAAAGTAATCAGAATCCTCTGAATTAACGAATGACAGCCCAAAGGTTTTTAGTCTCTTATCTTCAGTTTCATTATAAACTGAATTGATTCTAACGGGGTATTTTTGATATGGATTAGCCACGCTCTCCTCCATTTAAAGATAAACGATCAGCGATTTCGCGAATATCGATGTTGACGGGGCAATGCAACACACACCGACCGCATCCAACACAGCTAATTTCTCCATTGTGATGTTCTGGATAATACCTGAGTTTGTGTAAAAAACGCTGTCGCACCCGTTCTTTTTTACTGGGGCGAGGATTATGACCCAGAGAATGTTGAGTAAACAAGCTGAACATACATGAATCCCAGCATCGGGACTGGCTTCCTTTACCATCTTCGAAATAATCCATCATATCAAAACAGCTGCAAGTTGGACAAAGATATGTACAAATCCCGCAATTTAAGCAGCGCATGGCTGTTTCTTTCCAAATTTCAAGATCAAAAACGGTATGAATATTCTCTTTTGATACCTTTATTTCAGATCTTTCATCAAGCACCTTACATGCATTTTTCTTAATTTGTTCTGCTGCGGTCAGATCACTTTCTGTTGCTTCTTCGTTTAAATCGTTCTTCGGAATCAACTGGTTTGATATCTCTGTACCAGTTGTTTCCAGCAACAATCTATCCCCCAGATCTGTTACTATGGCATCCAGACCTGTTTTACCAAAAGGATCTCCTCCGGTAGATCTGCAAAAGCAGCCCACTCCAGGTTGGTTGCACCCATAAGCGATTAATATTGTATTCTGTTGATTTGCCTTAAAATAGAGATCCTGCTTTTGATATTTTGTTTCGGGAACCAAAAGTTGTGAGTTAAGCTTAACAGCCCTTCCTTCACAAGGTTTGACCCCAAATATGATCCTTTTCTTGCTCGGCAAACATTCGTCTAGTTGAATACTGTCCGGTGAAGCTGAGTATTCCATTAATAGTTCATGTTGCGGGAGAAAAAAAGATTTAACGGATGTTCGTGGAATTTTTCCTAAATCGATGTCATTCTGTTTATTAAAAAGATTAAAAGTCGTTATCCCATTTTCAGTGACTGGAATCCATACCTCAAATACAGTATCAAGCTGTTTTAAATAAGCTGACAGGTTCGATTTATTGAAAATATAAGGTCTCATTATCGGTTCTTATGCTCATGGTATGAAGGTTTGAATATACTTTTTGGTGGTTTCATGTCCTTCGTTATTCCTGGTATGTAGCCGGTGGTCTCTTCCACATCATGATTAAGCTTTTTTACAAGTTCACGGACGGGGATGTTCATGGGGCAGGCAGATTCACATGTTCCACAACTGGTACAACGACCGGCAATATGGTGGGCCCGTAAAAAATGAAAATCAAGTAAGCCCTCCAAAGTGGATGAATGAGATAACCAGTGAGATTTTTCAGTGTCTACGAAGCAACTGTCGCAATAGCAAAGTGGACAAGCATCCCTGCAGGCAAAGCACATTAGACATTCTTTAAAAGTGCTTTGTAATAGATCAATATTTTTTAAAAAATCGGATGAATCAAATGCATGCTCCGATACTATTGATTTTTGTTTATCGCTGTCATTGATTGAATTATTTAATATTATTGATGAGTCAGGAGTCGGTTGTCGGCATTCTCTACAAGCTTGTCTAATCAAACGGTCTTTCTCCAATATCAACTCTTTTCCATCGACTAGCTTTATTTGAACTTCGTCCCCATTACATATCACACCTACTACACGTTCGGCCCCATTAGCAGATTGATTAATTTTTTCCGTATCAAGCATCCCTTTACAAGAAATACCCAGCACTTCTATTTCGTTTTCTAAGTCAATCCGGCCTTCCAAATCGTGAACGATCAGATTGCGCCAATCACATCCTTTTGCTACCACAGCGATCCGTTCCTGCCCACGTGGCGGAATAAAATTAGCAAGATTCATTAGGCAAAATTCGTCCCAACACAACCTCTCAGCCTGTTCTAAGGTAGTGGCTAAAATAGGTCGCCGGGCCATAGGCAAAGTGCCGGGAGTAAAACCAAGAACTCCTTTCACCTTATTTTCTTCTAAAAGTAATTTAGCTTTTTCACGAATTGCCTGTGTTATTTCTTTCATGTTATCTGCAGCTAATAAAGTTGTGACGAACCAAACGTCGCATGATTTTTGCCACATCAACTCCTTGTGGACAAACCTGACTACAGGTCAGACATTGTTTACAGAGCCTAAGAAAAGGACTTTGCGAAGCTTTATCAATGTCATTACACTGAAGGTAACGAATGATTTTTCTGGGTGTATCTTCTGAATAAAAAAAAACGGCACAAAAGGAAGAACAGTATCCGCATTGGATACACTTATAAAAAGAGTTATTAACTTGTTCATTAAATTCCAATGCAGATTTAGATAGTGCTTCCTTCATAACAAGATGCTTTTTGACAGTTAGTTTTTTTTAGATTTTAAATGGATTAGGACCAAGCTTAGTGAGCTTTTCAATATATTCATTGAGTAAGCTGACATAACGATCGGATTCATGAATCTCAATACCTTCAGAGCGCACTCGCTCCGGTTCAATCATCATGGTACCAAGTTTGTCACCTAAATCACCACTGCGTTTTTGAACTAAATCAAATCCGCGAACGTAATGACATTGTTCATCTTTGCATCCTGCGATCAGAACACCATCAATGCCAAGTGAAAGAGCATCCGCAATCAGTGCATTGTTCACAGCCCCAGCACATGGGACTTTGATTTGAATGACATTAATTGGAACATCAAGTCCTTGGTCGATGGCTGAACAGGCTGCAACATATGCATCGTTTTCACAAAGAAATGCAAGTACAGTAGGTTCTTCATGTCTAAGAAATGAATTTTCCAGTATCTCGATCTGGTTAGCTAATTGTTTAATTGTGAAATGATTCATTGATATGGCACTTACTGGACAAACGCCCATACAATTGCCACATTGACGGCATTTCTTTAAATCAGGAACAGGAAATCCCTTTTCATTTTGACGATAGCAATCATAAGGACAATCCTCTATACATCGTTTGCACTGATCACATTTTGCCTCATTGACCACCGGATATGTAGGGGCAATGCTAGTGGTGCTTTCAAGAAAATTAAGAGCTTTAATAGCTGCCTTTCCAGATGATTCAATAGATTGAGAAACATTCATTGGACCACGGGCACAACCTGCAGTCAGAATACCTGTACGTTGGCTCTCTTCAGGATAACATTGATAATGACCAGTAAAAAACCGATGCTTATTCAATGGCAAACCTGAAAGCTCTGCAAATTCCAACCCACCACTAGAAGGCTGCATACCACCAGCCAGTACCAATAAGTCGATTTCGGTATTGACCGGTAGACCCGAAAATGTATCTTCAACTGTAAGGTTCATTTTACCGTCAATCAGGTCCGATTCATTGACTCTAGGGAAACCCCGAACAAATAACACGTCACTTTCTGATTTAAGTTCCTGATAAAGATCTTCATCAAATCCGAAACACCGCATGTCCTGATAGAAAACGGTGCATTTTGCGCCCGGATGCAGGGACTTTAATTGTTTGATCTGTTTGATGGTTGCAGAGCAACAGACAGAAGAGCAATAACTCAAGTGATCTTTATTCCTACTACCGGCACACTGGACGAATCCAACAGCTAGTGGACCTGAATCGATTGCTTGCAATTGAATATCAGATCTTTTTGTCATTTGAAGCAGAAGTTGCTCCATTTCCAGGTTGCCGATGATATTCGGAAGCAAACCATATCCGTAATAATCTCTTAGCTTAGACAACGGATAAGCATCCCAACCTGAGGTAACCAGCAAGGCGCCAGCATCCAGGTTTTGTTTCAAATCTATCTGTTCATCCAGGTTAATTGCTTCAACCGGACAAACTTCCAGGCATTTCTTACAATCGGCAGGACACTTATCGCGTTCGATCAGATAGGTTTCCGGAAAAGGATAAGGTGTTGGCAGATGAATCGCTTTTTGCGTTTCTTTTAACATTGTGCCAATCCCCATTTCATTCTGAAAAGGAGGCTCATCCTGAATCACATTCTCCCACAGTGGTATTTCAATCGGACAGACGTCAGCACACTTCCCGCAACCATTACAGAGGTTGGAATCTACATAATGTGGTCGCGTATTAATACTAACTGAAAAATTACCAGCTGTTCCTTCCACGGAAGTTGGTTTGGAAAGCGTATGAACCGTCAGTTTTTCGGAAGTTCTTAGCGATTTTAGTGCATATTCAATTCCACATTGTGGATTACACTGCAGGGGGAAAAATCGTGAGAGTAAGCCGACTTTACCACCAACTCCACTCTCTTTTTCCACCAGATGGACCTGCTTTCCCCTTTCGATTAATGCGGAGGCAGCATGGAGTCCTGAAATACCGGCACCAATGACCACAGCGGATTCAGAATTAGGAACCTCCTCAGTCTCAAGCGGTTCCAACAATTTGGCCCGGGCCACAGCCATTTTGATAAGTGTCAGTGCTTTCTTGAAACGTGCTTCCTCAGACGCCTCTTGTTTGCCAAAACTTTGAGATGTGAGATCACTCCATTCATTTAAATAAGGATTCAACCCCGATTTTTCCAGTTTCTTCTCAAGTGTGCACTTTTGTTTCACAGTAAACCGTCCAATCCAGATCAAGCGATCAATTTGCTTTTCTGCTAACGGTTTTTGGGCAGCGATTAAAAATGATTCACTCTTGAAATCAGTCAAAAGTACGCAGTGTTCAACACCACGGATCTTTTCACACTTTTTTTTCAAAGCCTGAAGATCAATTATCCCTGAAAGTATATCACCTGGATCTGAAACGATCAGTCCAATTTTTGGAGGATTAAGTCCCATGGTTTAATCAATTCGAGTTTTAAAGCGGAATCTTTCCACTTTTTTATTAATGTCAATAGAAGTCCAGGTGATGGTGTTTGTACCCACCATTGGAATGAGTTTAGCGCCATGATAACCCAACTGATATGGCATGCGAGTTTCTATTGCTCCCACAGGACATATTTTAGTACAGGACATACAGTCCCAGCAGTCACTGTTCTCTCGGCACACTGCCTTTCCACTTTCATTGAGTGTCATGAGATCTCCAGGACAAACCTGTTCGCATAAAGGCTCTTCCTGGGCGTTACAACCATCGCATTTTTCTGGATTAACTCTTGGTGGCATGATTATTTCTCCTTCATAAAAATGTGTACTATTCTTTATACCGGTCACCTTGAATAATTTGTTCATAGGGACGGGTAAACGTTTCTATTTCATTTGTTTCAGTGTTGAGACGGCTTTCTACAAAACAGTCAAACTCAGGGTTGGTTTCTGGATAATCTGAACGAGTCTGCCAACCCTGCCATCGCGTCTCTTTTCTATGACTTAGGTGGTGGCAAACGATTTCGGCAACATCTAAACGATCGATGACTTCGTGTGCTAACATTAAGTCGTGCAAGTTTCCTGCTTGAAGGTATTGAACATCATTTTTCAGCTTTTTCAGATGTTTCAAACAATAGTTCAACCGTTCTTCATTGGTGCGGTAGAATTGTGAGCTTCCTCCAGCGTATTCATCCATAAGGCGCTGAAGACGTTCTTCCATTTCCCTGGGCTTAACACCATCAAAATCCGTTCCTTTGAAAAGTGGCTCAAAAATACGTTTCTTTTCTAGTTCTACCTGCTCCATATCTGTTTCCGGTAATTCAAGTGCATCCATGTATTTCATGGCACCCCTGGTCGCTAGCTTTCCTTCTGCAGCACAACCACCAACAAATTTATTTGGATTACCACCCGCAGTCTCTCCTGCTGCAAACAAACCTTTAATAGTAGTCATACGATCCATTTCTACCCAGTATCCGCTTCCAGTGTGACCACCAACGATATAAGGATCACTTCCATAAATTTCAATGGGTTCTTTAGTAATATCTTGTCCACGGGCGGCTAGAAACAGAACATACGACGGCCGTTCATTCAGGTAATCTACTTTCAAATCCTTAACCTCTTCATCAGACAGATGAGTAGTGTCAGCATAAGTAGGACCTCTGCCCTCCAACCACTCTTCCATCGGCGCGTTAGCCCTGATATATCTTGGTGCCTGATCACCACCAAGATGTGCATAGCGTTCTTCCAGAATCTTTTCGCCCTTGGCATTAATTATATTAGATTTGTAGCCAACTGAGATTGTGTCTATGGGACCACAAAAGTCTTTGGATCTTGTTGCAACCCAACGTTGTTCCATAGATGTAAATTCTGCTCCAGCTTTAATTCCCATCGCATATCCTGTTCCCACGTTAAACGGACACATCCAGGTTTGATGATGAGAATCGGTGGAGTCAGAAGTATAGGACTTATACAGACCACAGGCACCACCTGTAGCAACAATTGTCGCCTTTGCTTTAAAGATATAGAACTTTCCGTTTCTGACACCGAATCCCATGGCACCAATACATTGATCACCACTCATCAGCAATGCTGATCCAACGATTCGGTTATAAACTTCTGCTCCGACTTCAATCGCTTTTTCTGCCATTATCGGCTTAAGTGCTTCACCGTGGATTGATATATCCCATTTTCCCCGATACCGTGGATTGTCATCGTCATCACGAAGAATAGGAAGTCCCCATTGTTCGAGATCATCTACCGATTCATTGAGTTCTTCCGCACAACTCAGAACAAGATCTTCTCTGAGCGGTCCACCACCTACTTGAGAACGGCACCATCGAACAAGATCCTCAGGGGTTTTACCTTCAGGAATATAAGTGTTAATCGCATCCATCCCTGCGGAACAAGCACCACTACGGCTAATATGTGCCTTTTCCATAATGGTTACTTTTAAATCGGGATTCAGCTTTTTAGCTTCAATAGCTGAAAAGCAACCGGCATTACCGCCACCAATAATCAATAGATCAGTTTCGATAATTTCAGTTGATATGTTTTCTAAATTTTCAGGTATTTTCAAAGTCATTAAGACCTCCTTCTGCCAATTTTGAGTGAACTATTTCATAACTCTTACTGTTTACGACATGAATAGAATTGTGTAGTTCGGATTTGTTGATTAATCGCTGTATTTTAATTCTGACTGAGAACCTATGATGGTAACTTTAGCAAAACTATCGGCTGGGCGATATAAAAAATATTTTTGTTGCCTCTGTTACCTAAGCTTCTCTTGTAATTAATGAAATATTGATAGTTGCTTTTACTAAACCAATTTATTTTTAAAAAATATCGTGTAGCCGATAGTTTTGTCGATAACGATGAATATATAGAAGACTCTCAACAAACTTCAATCTTGTTTTAGTTGCTTTTTTTAAATAGATTTTCAACCGAGGGGGTATGATTATGAGTTATTTATCAAAGGAAAAGAATGTTTTTGTCCAGTTCCGTTTTATCAATCTGCTATTTAGCATGTTTTTATTAAGTCTGTTTTTTGTTCAATCATTGTCAGCGGGGAATTATCCAGATCGGCCCATTAAACTTTTGACAATGGTAAAACCTGGGGCTCAAATCGATTTGCTAACCCGTAAGCTGGCCGATGTTTTAAGTACTGAATTAGGGCAACCAGTATTGGTTGTTAATACTCCGGGTGGTTCACATGGTAGTGTTATGGCTATGGATCTGAAAAATTCAAGGGCAGACGGTTATACTTTGGGTGTATCAGCAACAGCAGCTTACACTTACTCACCACACTTTGTAAAAACCAGATATAAATTTGATGACTATCAGTTCATTTCTTTATTAGGTTTAAATCAAAGTGGCGTTGTCAGTAGAGTTGATCGTGGGTGGACTTCCATAAAAGAAGCTTTTAGCTGGGCTAAGAGTAGCAATAATAGCGGTTTGACATATATGTTCCAGGGCTCTGATGATCGTGATATGATGAAGCGTATTGCTGCTCAGGAAGGCGTTAAATTAGCACTTATGCCAAGTCAGGGCGGTCCTTCAATTATATCTGCCGTGTTAGGTGGTCATGCTGATGTTGGTCACCTGGGAGCAATTCTTTTTGGGTATGTACCAGAAAAACTGACATTGTTAGCTGCATCTACTCCGACGCGACTTAAGGATCCTAAAAAACGAGCTGCACTTCAGAAGGTGCCGACAGTCAAAGAGCAAGGATGGGATGAGTCTGTTGAAATGTTTATCGTTTTGACAGCACCAAAAGGCTTACCATCCGAAATCGCTAGTACTTTAGAAAAATCATTAATAAAGATTTCAAAAGATAAAGAATTTCGTAAGTTTGTTGCTATCAGATTGAAAATGGGACCAGTTGAATATGGTAAAGCTGCAGCGGATCGATATATGAAAAGTGCTTACGATAAGTTTGAAAAGCAAGCAAAAGCTGCAAAATAAAAGATCATATTTTTAATTTGCTATCATTTAAATATCCAACTGTGATTTCTGGAAATGGGAATTTCAGTTGGATTCTATATATATTTCAAAGTAATAGATCCGCATTTAGTATTTATTAATTTTGAAAGGATGTAAAAACGAGGAAAATATGACCCGGAAAAAGAGAGATAATCTGGTTTCTGGTGGAATAATACTGTTTAGTGTGTTTGTTCTGGCGTGGGTGATTCCGAACTTTACACCACCTTACCCAGGGTATGGTGTCTCTTCGGCCCTGTTACCCAATGTTGTGTTTGGTTTGATATTAGCTTTGTCGCTTTTGTCATTGACCACGAATATCATCTCTGATTTCAGGAACAAGTCAGCAGTCAATAATAAAAACCAAGCTGAGAAGAATGATGTACCTGTGGTAAACAGGGTGCATTTGTGGCATCTTATGTCAATTATGATTCCTTGTCTTCTGCTGTTTCCGGCAATGAGGTTGGTGGGATTTGTCCCCGCTGCTTTAGTTTTTCTGATATTAATGCAATACTTTTGTGGTCAACGCAAACCCCTAATTCTTCTAATTGTAAGCACTTGCACAGTTGGTATCATGTATTTAGCTATGCGCTATGGACTTGGGGTACCCATGCCGTAGATAAGAAAACAGACAGGCTAAATTATGTGTACGGCATGATTCGAGATGTTGCAAATCAAGGTATACATTATAAATTGTATAGGCTTGGACTTCTCTTCTAAAGATAAAAGTTGTTGTATTAAAATAACGGTCTTCTTGATGCCTTAATTTTGTTAAGGCGTATCCTTTTACCACGAATAGGACCAATATGTTTGATTTAATAATTGCAGGATTCATGGATTCTTTGACCATTGCTAATCTGCTATTTGTACTGCTGGGGGTAACCCTGGGTATGATTGCCGGTGCTGTTCCGGGTGTCAATGGACCTATGGCTATCGCCTTATGTGTACCCTTATCCTACTATATGTCCCCAATGACAGCTATTGGCTTTCTTGTGGGATTGAATAAAGGGGCTTTTTATGGAGGTGCTATTTCTGGAGTGTTGCTAAACACTCCAGGTACACCTGAAGCCGCAGCGACTTCATGGGATGGTTACCCTTTATCCAAACAGGGCAAGGGTGAAAAAGCATTACGTATGGCTCTTTACGGGTCTGTTTCTGGAGATTTTTTTGCAACCTGGGTACTTATTCTGGTTGCTGCTCCCCTAGCTGCTGTCGCTTTATATATGGGGCCACCTGAAATCTTTGCTTTGATTTGCCTTGCCATGACGATTATTGCTGGAATTGGTTCCAGTTCTATGACTCGTGGACTTATCGCTGCAGCATTAGGTATTTTTATCGGTACCATCGGAATGGAGCCAGTATCGGCTTTACCGCGTCTGACGTTTGGGCTATATCAGCTTGAACGAGGTATAGCGCTTATTCCAATTGGAATCGGGATGCTTGCCTTTTCAGAAATCATAATTCAACTTGAACGCAGCCGGGCAAATGGGGCTGGTGAAGCGACATTAGAATTTTCCAAGAAGCCGGAAGATCGATTTGTCTCTTTTGCTGAATTTCGAAGAAGCATTAAAACCATTTTCAGGTCATCAATTGCAGGGACTATCGTGGGAGCCATGCCAGGACTGGGAGCTCCGGTGGCTTCATTTTTTGCATATGATCGTGCTAAGAAAGCTTCTAAAAACCCAGAGAACTATGGTAAAGGAGAACTCGATGGCATAGTAGCTTCTGAATCAGCCAATAGTGCAGTTTGCGCTTCGGCACTCATTCCCTTATTTACCCTGGGGATCCCGGGGAATGTAGCCTCAGCGCTGCTCATTGGTGCGTTTGTTATCCATGGTATGATTCCAGGCCCACTGATGTTTGAACAGAATGCTCGCTTCATCTATTCCATTTATAGTAGCCTGATCATGGCTAATATTTTCCTGCTGGTTGTCGGACGCCTTGGCCTGAGAGCATCTTGTAAAGCTGTATCAGCCCCAAAAACAATACTCTATCCCATAATTATTTTTACTTGTCTCATGGGATCTTACTTAGGAGCTTATAACACTTTTGATGTTATTTTGATGTTGTTCTTTGCTTTTTTAGCCTATTTTATGAACAAATGGGGATTCTCCCATATATGTTTTATTATAGGGTTTATCCTGTCACCAATTTGGGAAACCGCTCTGCAACAGGTGATTATTGTTTCACAACTGGACACGTTTATGTTTTTTAAGCGTCCGGTTGCAGTAATCTTGATGATTATCACTTTTTACATTGTGATTAAAACAACAATCAATACTTTCAAAAAGACAGCTAAATGAAACAGTCGAATAATGAAGATCTTGATTGGCCTGAAGAGATTTGTAGTACAGAATTTCAATATGGACAATGGAACGTTCCACGCAGCAATATCTGTCTCGATTTTCATGGGGATCCCGCTCGAAGTGAATTGATTGTATTCTCTGACGGAAATCACCACATGGCACTTTTAGAATGTCTGGAACAATTCAAAAAAGAAAATCCTGACCTTTCGGGTGTTTTTTATGCAACGACTCCTCCCGGGCCGGTTGTGAACGTGCTTGAAAGTGGCGGTATTCAGTTGGGTAACTTGATGATATCAGCTTTTCCGCATGTATTCATTAGTCCCCCCGAAGTTTTGGAAAAGCTGGTAAAAAAAGGCTACATATCAGGTCATACACTCTTTTGTAAGAATCAAGGCGCTGTACTAATTGTAAAAAAAGGAAATCCCAAGGGAATTTCAACGATTAATGATCTTGCCAGAAAAGATGTTCGTTTTTTTATCTCCAACCCGAAAACAGAACAAGCTAGTTTTTTAACCTACCAAAAAACGTTGGCAGGCTTGACTTCTGAGTTTTTGCCAGATTCAAATCTGATAGATCTAAAAGTAGCACAAGGGAATATCAAATTTGGCAAAGCCATCCACCACAGGGAGGCGCCACAGGCATTAGCTGAAGATAGTGTAGATGCAGCAATTGTTTTTTACCACCTGGCTTTAAGATATACCCGAATTTTCCCGGAAACTTTTGACATGATTCCTTTGGGAGGAAGTATAGAAGAACCGAAACCTTATGATGAAAGTACAGTTACAGATACTCATATGGGCTTGGTGAATGATGGTGGTAAATGGGGAAAGCAATTAGTTGCTTTTTTAAACAGCAAATCTAGCAAGAAAATTTATAAGTATCATGGTTTGTGTCCAATGTAATGGGAATTTGTAACCAACTGCTATTTCCTGACACAACTGAGAAGAGACAGTGGATTGTGAATAATAATCCGTTTTTTATCCATTTTAATCATTCCCTTATCCTGAAAACATTTCAGCGTTTCACTGATTGTCTGCTGACAAGAACCGGTCATATCTGCCATTTGTTCCTGTGTTAAACTAATGGGCACCGAGGTAGGTGATTCCCATGATTCCTGATCGCTTAGCACATCCAAAGTCAGATAAACCAGCAGTTTTGCCAGACGGGTAGCAACATCACAAACCATTAAGTTTTCAATCGTTTGACCAAGATACCGTATTCGTTTACCAAGGACCTGAATAATTCTTTTTGAAAATAAGTGGTGCTTGTCCAAAAGTGTTTCAAAATCAACCTTCCCCAATTTCCAAACGGTAGTAGATGTTAATGTCTCCGCATTAGCTTTTCGCACTTCACTGTTAACCAGGTCAGCAATTCCAAACATGTCACCTTTCTTCCGCAGGAAAAAGATAGGCTCTTTCCCTTCAACAGTTGAGTTGTAAATTTTTATTATTCCTTCCTGAACATAGAAACAGGAGTTTCCAAGTTCATCTTTAAGAAATAAAATCGATTTTTTCTTATAATTTTGTTTTTTGGCCAGCGACATGAAAGAATTCTTTTCAGTTACTAAACCACTGAAAAAATCATTTTCGTAAAGATGCCAATCTTTTTTTGTTTCTTCCATTTTTCATCAGATATACTAAACAATAACAATAAGAGGGGAGGTAAGATTTCATCCATTTATGATCAGTGATTTAATTGCCTCAATATACCCGATCGATAAAAAGTCAAACTCCTGGGAAAGTGCTTTTAAAACCTTTTCTGTTGGGCAACAAGCCAAACTTACTAATTTAGATATCTCAGCAATAATTTTGCGACTGGAGCAAAAGATTGTACTGTTCTTCAACAATTGGAACGAATATGACCAAACGATTTATTTGCTTGCAAAGTATTGAATATTTTCACTGATGCTATTAGAAATCGATTGGTAAGTCAAAAAAAACCTTATAGAATCTGCCAATCATCGGTAGTGTTCGGCTAAGAATTTCCAAAATTTTCCTTAAAGACATATTTCTATCTCTATGAATATTCATTTTTGATATTTTCTAATTTTTAACGTAAAAAAACCCGTGTTACCAAAATAGAATATAAACCCAAAATTCTTTGGACTATATGATTAAAGTCGATCTTGCACTGCTTTTCCGTCCATCATCGTCAAGCAGTTACTTTATGGTGAAATTTCGGAACACCTGCCATGCGTTTCCGGCGTTTACCCTGACATTTTTTTAGTGGATTATACCCAACCATCGGAAACAGTTGCCGGTTATCGTTACCAGGATGAATTCAGATATTAAACTCTGAACATCGTCTAAAACCAAAAAGCTATCAATAAGAGGTTTTTTAAGTAATAATCAAAGGACAGTGAGTCGTTAACTTTCCTGTCCTTTTGGGTCTCTAATGTAGAAAAGACAAATCTTTAGGTTGGAAATATTATTTAGATCATACAGGTTCTTTGATCTTGACAATTTCTTATAATCATTGTTATTGACTAGTGTATAAAACAGTGATTATAAGAAATTGTCACGGTATTTTTATAACATCTTTATCATTGAACAGAATATGACTCCAAGGCCATTAACCATTGAAGAAGTTTTAAAAATTGAGTCTCATATTGAGAAAGTATATAATAACTATCAGTTGCACAAAGCGGGTAAGCTGCTTTCAGATAAGAAACCTGAACCCGGAAAAAGAAATAGAGTTTCAGGAAAACATTCGCTCAGAGATTGGGCTTTTTTTAGATTTCAGCTTGATTCCTACTTAAGATCTTGTGATTTAGTCCTTGTTACCTTATCCGACATTCTTTTTGACGGTGCCTTAAAATCAAGATTTGACCTTCATCAAAAGAAAACGGGTGTACCTTTAACGATATGTCTTAGTGATAAGACAATTGCGGTTTTGAATCGATTTATCAATGAGACTGATTTAAAATTGGATTTTCTTTTCTATTCTAACAAATCTATTCATTCACATTTAGATGAAAATAACTGGAATGATATTTTTAAGTCCTACGCCGAAGCCACTAATATTGATACAAAATATTTGAGCTCGAAAAGTATTCGTAAAACTAAACCATCGGTCATTTATCAAGACACGAAAGATATTTTCATTGTTCAAAAACTTTTGGGGCAAAAGTCAACCAGAGACACAAGGCGTTTTCTGGGTATTGATAAAAATTATGCACTTGATGTTGCTAAAAAATATGATTTTTAAGCTGAAGGTCAATTCAGTTTATATCTATCATTAATAAACTTTTTTCCTCTGTGGAAAAATGTGAACTGAGGTAATGGCAATTTTTTTTACCAGGATTATAATAATTCGCAATTATTCTCTTAATTTTTTTAATTAATTTCCTTATGAAAATTGCTTCCTACCAGTTTAATAGACTTGAATTTTCAGGTTCTCTGGGTGATCTTGGAACATTAATTCCACTTTCACTGGCGCTTATTATTATCTGTCAGTTGAGTGCCACTACAGTATTTTTGATGATAGGGATCTTTTATTTATCATGCGGATTTTTCTATAAACTTCCTATTCCGGTTCAGCCGTTAAAGGTCGTTTCTGCTATAGCTATTGCCTTTCCAGCAAAAATCACCCTTCCAGTCTTAGCTGCATCAGGTTTGACTTTCGGTGTTATACTATTGCTGCTCTCATTGACTGGTCTTATCAATTGGATTGCTAAATTTTTCTCAAAACCGATAGTTAGAGGTATCCAGTTGGGATTGGGACTTATTTTAATCAGCAAAGGGATTGGCTTTGTTTTAAAACCTGAATTGCTAATTGAACAGACTGGAGTAATTAATTCATTTTGGGGGATTTCTGCCAATTTACTTCTCGGAATTATAGGCGGTATTGTAACTCTGATTTTAATATCAAACAAACGATTCCCAGCCGCTTTAATTATCGTTATTGGTGGACTTATGGTGGGTCTCTTTACCAGGTCTTTGAGTGTCATGGATTTTAACTTTGGACCAACTCCCATTCAATTATATATTCCGTCATTCAATGATTTTTCCATAGCTCTGATTTTTCTGGTTATTCCCCAGGTTCCTTTAACGTTAGGTAACGCTGTGATAGGGACTGTAGATACTTGCCAGTCCCTTTTTAAAAAAGAAGAAGCTACTAAAAAAGTGACGAATATCAATCTTTCTTTAAGTATGGGGATTATTAATATCATTACTGGTTTTTTAGGCGGGATGCCTATGTGTCACGGTGCTGGCGGGCTTGCTGCGCATTACCGGTTTGGTGCCCGAACAGGTGGTTCAAATTTAATGATCGGGACTGTTTTTTTGGTGATTGCTTTAGGCTTTGGATCTATTGGATTGGTACTTTTCTCATCTATCCCTAATGCCGTGCTTGGGATTCTTCTTCTTTTTGCCGGATTGGAATTGGCAGTACTCATTCGAGATATTAAGGAGAAAAATGACCTATTTATTACCATATTGATAGCAGGAATCGGTTTTGTAACGACAAACATGGGAATTGCCTTTTTCATTGGAATAATAGTTACCCACCTGATTAAATGGAAAAAAGTGGTGCTCTAAAAAGCCCACTCTCCGGTTATTTCAAAGTAAATTTTGGTAGGTAAAATAGAGAATAGAATTCAATAAAGATTTCACAAAACAGCAACAAAAAATACACTCAAATCAAAAGGGCGAAGTTCCAAGGTGTATCTAAAAAAACTTAATGAATTTCTTCCCCATCCTCAAGTTTGTGCCCCTATAAAATCCTTATCTGATTAATCCCCTGGGAGCACTGGTAATGTTCAAAACAAATAGTGCCGTAGCAGCGACGATTACAGTCGAAGGGAAACGGTTCACCCGTGAAGATCTAAGCCATACTTTTCCTGCCGCTACCACTCACAAGCTGCCGATTCTGGGACTATATGCAGACTTTGCCAATACTGTCGTTATCTCCCTAGCAGATGGCTCTAACAAAGAAATCATCATTAAAACTGCTGCAGTTCCGGCCGATGTTTGCAAATGCACGAGCATTAGCACCTCCGCTGACTACCTGCAGGATAACTTCATGTTCCTGACTCCAGCCGGAAAAAACCAACCCACTGCTTATGATTACAAAGGTGATATTCGCTGGTTTCTGACAGAGAACACCATGTTTGATATCAAGCGGGCTACCAACGGAAATATCCTGACCGGTTCCAGTCGTTTTGTCCAATTTCCTAATGACACCACTGGCTATCTGGGCTTCATTTGCCGCTCCCCTGGCAGAACTGGCCATGAATTTGGGAATTGATCCCCGTGCCTTCTTCTACACTATCTTCCGGGGAACAGACCAGATCGTATTGCCCTATGAGTATATCCTGGTTATGATTTTCTTCTCCTTCGGTTTAATTCAGGTGAAAGATTTTGCAAAATTCTTCACTGTCAAAATGGTGTTGAACATCATCTTTATTGTTGCCATCATGATTCCCTGGTGGAATCTGATCGGGCTGCTGTAAAAATCTAAAACGATCAATCATATAGTGTGATTGATCGTTTTTATCGCTAATCTCAATAAAACCAGGTCCAGGATATACTTTAGCCTTTTGTTTAAGAAACTATACTGAGTAAAATAACGGATTGATTGGTGAAAAGTAAAATTTCTCGGAGTAAGCAATAGCTATAATTATCAACATTTTTAAAATAAAGATGTTAGTATCAAAAGATTGAAGAAGAAAATGAACTACCCCGCTGCAAACGGACGGGGTATCCGCATTAACTGTAGAATGGCTGCATGTCATATCGACCGCAGGGAGAAATCTTTCTTTTGCGTCCTCTTTTCCCTCTCTTCGACTTCCAAACTTTGTTTTAATAGAGAAACAACGATTTGTCCCAGAGCTTACCATTTCGAATACTGAATTTGTAAAGTCGCACATCCTATTGTTTCTTCTTGTTAGGTATTGATTTTCGTTCCTTCTGAATTTGATTGATAATCCAATTGTTAACCTGATTTTCATTTTTGCAATCAACCAGATCGCTGATATTTGAAATTGGGACTTCAGCTCTGGCAGCACTTTTATGACCACCTGCTGAACCCAATTTCCCAAAGCTTTTACTCGCGATTTTCCCTACATTTCTTTTCAAACCAAAACTACGAAAAACTATGATCAGTTTCCTACCGGATATCCCTGACACAATACTCCAGTTGATATCTTCAACTCGCAGGAAAAAATCTGAGATGATAACGACTGCATCCGGAGTCGAAACGGATCCGATATGTGAATATATCCAACTTTTTTGTTTTTTTCTGTTTTTCAGAGCCTTTTCGAAATATTTTAAAAACCCTGGTTGCATTTCGGAAGCTTCAATTTTCCGTATCCATTGCAAATTAGCAAATCGAAAAGCATATTGAAAAGCTTTGACATCAGCATATATAGCGGAGCGATTAAAACTATCAGTGTCTGTTTTTATGGCATAATACAATGCTGTAGCAAGTTTTTGTGACGGTTTTATTTTCATAGCTTGCAGATATTCAATGATGATACTCGCAGTGGCACCGTAATCTGTCCTTATGTCACGGTATTCCGCGCCATCTTCAGCATCCGGATGATGATCTATGATAACAGTAGGTTTGAGATTCGAAAAAAGCGGGTTGTGAGAAGGTTGGGAATCAACATAAACAACTTTACTATAGCTACCAGAATCAATTTTTTTAAAGGGTGTAATAGTAATGGCAAGTAACCTGATTAAGGCCAGGTTATCAGGTCTTTTAATTGTATTAGTTCCGGTGATTGTTATACTTGATACTTTACGCCATAATAACCTTTTAATGGCCATTGCACATGCAATGGCATCCGGATCAGCAACGATGGGGATCAGTACTTTATCGTCTCTGGCAAACTGGTTAAAAAAAAGTTGTAGTTTTTCTTTTCTCAAAATTTGAACCCTTTCTTTTGAATTAAAACCATATCTGATAGTAGAACCAGATAATTAAGTTAGAATGAAAAATGGTCAATAATAAAAATGAACTTAAAGTATTTTTCAATGATATTGAATTTTTGATAAAATAAAAGCGTTCTCAATACAAGCACCTTTACTATATCAAATTGTCAGCTGAACCTATGGTAACATGATCAACATGTTTTAACAATAATTGCTTATGAGCATTTATTTATTTATAATTTCAGAGAATTACAAAGCGGAGTTAATTTTATTTTACACGCACTAAAGTATTTCGGAGATAGCTTTTAAAAACTTTCAGAAAAACCAAACCTAATGGTACTATCCGGTTGCCACCAGATACAATCCAAATATCATAACCGTCGCGATTAAAAGTCTTATCCTAATGAAAGGTTCCCTAAACCAAAACCAACCAATGATAATTGCAAAGAGGATACTGGATTGACGGAGTGTTACGATATAGCTCAGATTTTCCGTTTTCATCACGTGAAGAATTAAGGCATAGGATACCATAGTACCGAAGGCTGCTAAACTAATTTTCCACCATTCAACCTTCCATATCGACCACTGAATTCCCTTTTTACTGCTTAGCATAAATACCCAATAGATCAGATAACAGATCGTGGTTTCCAAAAGAAAAAAGATCACACCGTGTATATATACCGGTAGCTCATCCACCTGTTGCATAGCCAGCATACCTTTTTTGTCAGTGATACTATAAATTACGACAGTTCCGAGAGTGACAAAAGCCCAGAAATTTTCTTTCCGGAAAAAAATACTGATCAATGAAGGGTTTGCTAGCAGCTTGCCTTGAAGCAGCAAGATAATAATACAAATGACCACCGTAAATACCCCAACACCTCCTCTGATTGATATTGTCTCACCCAGCATCAAAAAAGCGGCTAAAGGAACAAAAGCCGGGGCGGATCGTACAATCGGGTATACATAAGATATTTCGCCTTTTTCATAAGCAGTACTTAAAGCCAGGATATATACTGAATGAATAATTCCAGAGAGCATTATCAAGACCCAAATCCCAGCGGGAATAGATAGTATCGGAAAGCCCATTGAAAAAATGATGGCGACTACCATCAAAATAGTACCCTTAAAAAGAGAAAAAGCTCTGGGATTTGAACTGGACTTGGTTAAGGAATTCCAAATGATATGAATTCCGGCTGACATTAAAACAAGAATGATGGCAAATGATGACATAAATAGAGACTTAAGCTAATCAATAATATAAATCTTAACAGAAAGGCGTAATAAAACCAGATTAATCATGGAGAAATCCATAAAGAAAAAGGGTAGTATAAGTGAATAAAATCCACTAGAAGATTCGGAAAATATTTCCGGAGATTACACGCTTGACAATAAATTTAAAGCTAATAAATATACTACCATTGTATCAGACTAATTTTAATCTTTTTCCTATTTTCTGTTGTGATCAAAAAAGTAATTGGAATTTATAATTATCCATATTTATTATTAACCCTGGCTGTTCTATTTTGGTCTGGAAATTATATTATTGCCAAATTAGTACCATCTGAATTTCCACCCATCGGTTTGGCTTTTTGGAGATTATCAGGGGCATCCATATTGATGTCTTTTTTTTCACGCCCACATTTATCAAAAGACTGGGTGCTAATCAAGAAGAATTGGTTATTGATAGCGTTTCTTTCCATTTCCGGGGTAGGTGCCATTGATGTTCTCAATTATATGGGATTGCAACAGTCAATTTCTCTGAACGCTTTTCTAATGTCATCAGTTATACCCGTACTCATAATGGTTTTTTCTTTTGTACTTTTTCAGGAAAAAATTTCGATTCTTCAATTAATTGGTGTAATATTATCACTGACGGGGGTCGTTACGTTTGTCGTCCGGGGAGACATCAATACTTTATTATCTTTTTCAATTAACAGAGGTGATATTCTTCTGTTCGGCTCTGTTTCATTATATTCACTTTATTCAGTAGTTCTGCGCAAACGACCACTCATTCATCCTTACGTTTTTCTTTTTATCATATTCTCGATCAGTTCAATTACAATATTTCCTTTTTATATTTGGGAAACGGTCACTATTCAACCAGTGATATTTAATTTATCTTCTATTACAGCAATTTGTTATATTATTATCTTTCCAGCTTCCCTTTCCTATCTGTTTTATAATCGGGGTGTGGAACTTTTGGGAGCCAATCGGGCGGGCTTATTTCTTCACTTAATGCCAGTGTTTGGCAGTATTATGGCAATTCTGTTCCTCAATGAAACCTTCCGTTGGTATCATACACTTGGTATTGTGTTAATTGCATCAGGAATATATTTAGCTACGGGAATAAAGTCGAAGCATTCAAAAATGACCAATTCCTCCAAAAACGAACTTGCCCAACAATAGGTTTCATCGCTACTATTTCACATACTATATCTCAGGAAACACCAATAAACGAGTCTTTGGTGAGTATAAACAAATCCTTTTTTTAATAGTCTCACCGGCGTCCCCAGTCTCACCAATTCAGGATTCTATAGCACTTTTCAATCGCATTGAGCTATTTGTAAAAGCAATGGTATCAAAGCTCACCTCTTCAATGGTTCCCTGAGCACTGAATTTGCGATGCTTTATGCAGACACTTCGACTTCGCTCAGTGCCCGAATAGGTTCAACCCAATTGCAAACTGCGATAGATTAACCCATCATTTCCAAATAGTTATGTATTGTGCACATGCAATATACCGATTATCACCGATTTAAATCGATTCATCAACAATTGATGATTGCTGTTATATCAATATTGTACTATTTTTTATCACCTAAAATAAGATATTATCAATCATCCTTTTTTAAATATTCTATGAAAAAACTGAAGGCAT
>Ga0233431_1002072_pt1 | contig 30013 bp, 27 predicted proteins | sample SI_118_April2016_FD_179867 | JGI IMG/M metagenome (GOLD analysis project Ga0233431, IMG submission 179867) | Seawater microbial communities from Saanich Inlet, British Columbia, Canada - SI_118_April2016_200_MG | ecosystem: Environmental > Aquatic > Marine > Inlet | place: Canada: British...
AGAATTTTGCCAAAAGTATGAAGACTACTATTTATCGGGTTAAAAATAGATTATTAGATGAATATATGGTTCAACAGATGAGAAATCCTTCAATCGTTTTTGAGGCAAAATGAGAAAGTCCTGCTGATATTGATATTTTTCTTTTATTGATATAGATTTCGCTTTTTTAATTTTTATTAGCTTTCACAATAAGGTATTAGTTATGAAACACAAAGCTCTAGAACCAGCAGATGCTCCTGAACTACCATCAGAACTAGATATGGGACCAGCAGAGGCCGTTGATCCTCCAGCCGATGAGGAAGAGTATTCAGTCGCTGCGGCAGAGGAGGCGGCTGCTGAGGCAGGGCTTCCTATGGGAGGCATAAATTCACCTCTACTAGAAGTATTAACTGGCGCTAATGGCAATAGTGTTTAATTAAATTTATTCGGTAGGAGATTTTCAAATCTATAGAGCCTCCTATGATTTCATAAAAAGTTATATAAATTGAAATTTCTTAGTAATCAGTGTATGCTCTATATATAAATTTAGGAGAAACAGATTATGGTGGCAGAAATAACAGTCAATTCTATATCTAGTTCAAAATCTTTGATTAGCTTGATCTCGGGGGCAGATTTAGTTGTGCAATCAACTATGCTTATTTTACTAATCGCTTCTATTTGGTCCTGGGCAATTATCATTGATAAATGGCTATATCTACGTCGAATAAAAAAAAGAATGCGAAGCTTTGAACGAGTGTTTAGTGCAGAGCAACTGGACCCGCTATTTAATAATTTAAAGGATTCAGCTTCCTCACCAATTGAACATGTATTTGTTGCAGTTATGAAAGAACTGAACGAAAACAGCACTGAAAATTATTCACAAAAGCTCCGAAATAAAGTCGACACCTTGATGATTACCACTAAGAACAGACATGTAAATTCTTTGGAAAAGAACTTAAATTACCTTGCAACTATTTCGTCATCAGCGCCTTTTATTGGATTGTTTGGCACCGTTTGGGGAATTATGCATAGCTTTCAATCTATCGCTGCATCAAAAAATACTTCACTCGCAGTGGTTGCTCCAGGAATTGCTGAAGCGTTGCTCGCAACTGCTCTAGGGTTGGTGGCTGCAATTCCGGCTCTGATCTTCTATAACACACTCACTGCTAACATACACGAAGTAGAGCATAAATTAGAAAATTTTTCAGCAGAATTTAGTTCAATATTATCGCATAAATTAGATACGGCCTGATATGAAAAATATTAGCATCTTCTATCGTCAACGTAATAGAGGCAGCATTAATAATATAAATGTTACGCCCTTGGTTGATGTAATGCTAGTGCTGCTCATTATATTTATGATTACTTCACCAATGTTAGTTAGTGGTATAAATGTAGATTTACCAAAATCACAAGCTCAGCCTATAGCGGGTCAAGATGAACCCATTTCGATAACCGTTGATAGATTTGGATCTACCTATATTAACGATTCCAGTATCAAACAAAACTTGATAGTAAAAAAATTACGTGCCATTACTCATGAAAAGTACGATACCAGAATATTTGTCAGAGGCGATAACTTAACAAATTATGGAAAAATCATAAAGGTGGTAGGGTTAATTAACTCTGCTGGATTTTTAAGAGTAGCCTTAGTAACTGAAATCGAATCCTAGATCTTCATGAATACAGGATTAAAATATTCTATCGCTCTGCATATCACATTGGTTGCTTTATCCTATGTGGGAATACCGCACATATATAAACCAATAATACCAGAAAAAGTCATCACTATTGATATAGTCAAGAAAGCTAATATTACAAATCTACAAAACACTAAAATAGCTTCAACTAAGAACACCCAGCACATATCATCTCAAGTAACCAGTAAGCAAAATCATTTAACCTCAGAGGCTATTAATAATAAAAAACCAGCAATTACACCCGAAAAAAAAGAACCGCAGTTAGACAAATCAGAAAATGCAAAAAAAATTGAAACAAATCCACCAAAGCCTGTACAAACCATAGAAAAACCAACAAAACTAAATTCTAAAAGTAGTTTAGATAATTTACTGAAGGATCTAGACCGAGCATCGTTGGGGAATCCGAATAAGATAAAAAAACACGCAAAACAATCTGATGTATTAGGAAGCTCAAATAAAAAACATAATGACGCTTTGCCACTCTCCATCTCCGAAAAAGATAATATCAAAACTCAAATAGAAAAAAAATTCGTGAATCCCGTGGTATTAGATTTTAATTCTGGAGAAATAGTAATAAAACTTAGAATCGATATGGAATCCAATGGTGTAGTAAAAAGAGTAATCACCTTAAATGACAGCTTGTATCCGAAAAAATATATTGATATATTCTCTGCTTTAAAGGATAGCTTAACTAGAGCTACCTACATGGCTAGCCCAATACAAAATTTACCAGAGGATAAATACTATGGGCATCAAGGATGGAAAGAAATCGAACTAACTTTCGATGCTTATTACTTAATGAATAATTAAATATCTCTTAGAAATTATGAAAAAATTAGCCTTTTACCTGCAATTACTATTTCTTATATTACTTACTTTATCTCATAGTTATATGGCAGAGGCTAGGTTTATTAAGCCAAAAGATGCTCAGGTCAAGTATAACTTTTATAATGCACATACTAAAGTTAACAAAGATGGAACCTTTGAAAGCACCATTGAGTTTGAAGTTGAAATACTAAAAGAAGGCGGCAGAGGAAATTTTACAAATTATAGACAGACTTATAATGAGGATATACACAAATTTGAAATCCTAGAAGCTAAAACAATCTTTGAAGGCAAAACTTATAAAGTACCTAAAAAAAACATAGAATCCAAGCCCCTTGCTAGCTCTAAAGAAGGCTTTGACCAACAAAGACAAGTGTCCGTGCCTTTCAGCAAAGTAGAGATAGGAACAAAAGTTTATTTAAAATTAAAATATATCGCTCAACATGTGCCAATTGAAAATCATTTTGATGAAATAGTTTTCATGGGAAGTGGCTCTGGTTATACAGAAAAAAAGAAGATCACTATAGAATCAGAGATACCACTGTATTATAAAAAAAATGACCCAAGGGAAATATTAAATATCAAAACAACAAAAGCATGCTCCTCTACTAAAAACAACGCTACTTTTAGCAAAATAGAAATCACCCTTAAAAGAGCATTTAGTGATCACACTGTAAATGAAACATCTAGAAGTGAATTAAGCGAAAAAAACACCACCTGGGTAGCTGTTTCAACAACTAACAAGTGGGAAGATATAGTTGCTGCTGAAGTAAAAGGATATTCAGATGTTACGGCTCAAAAACTTCCTAAAATGTTTCAACAAATTGCCGAAGAAGCCAAAAAACAAAATAATGAAGTAGACCAGATTAATAAAGTCACTTCGTTATTAAATAAGAAAATTCAGTATTTAGGTGATTGGAAGACTATCAAGGGACGATTTGTACCAAGGGATTTAAATACTATAGCCAACACCCAATATGGAGATTGTAAGGACTTTACAGCCAGCACTATAGCTATACTAAAATCCATGAACTACCAAGCCTTTCCATTACTTGTGTACCGTGGAAACGTTTTAGACTCTTATAACGAAGTATTACCTGGCGTTTCAACAACAAACCATGTGATGGTAAAAGCTACCAGCCCAAGCGGCAAAATTTACTGGGTTGACCCCACTAATCTTGTGAGCATGGCAGACGATATTTTTGCTGATGTTTCAAACCGCAAAGGACTGTTATTAGACGAGAAAAACCCGCAATATTTAACTATTCCAGAGAGTGATTACAATAAATCTAATATAACTTACAACAGGACCTTAACTTTTGATAAAAATTATATTGAAGTGGAGGCAAATGTTGCTTTTTCAGGCAGAGAAGTTATACCTTTTATTGAATATAGTCTATTTTATTCAAAAGAGCAGTTCATAGACGCCCTTTATTACCAAGTAGAACGATCACACATAGAACCAGAAGACAGAATCAAAACAGAAGTATCTCAAATTAACGATAGAGATGTCAAAGATTTTTGTTTCAAATTAAAATATAAAAAGAAAGCAGATTATGTATTAACAAATTACGGTAATGGCATTGAGCTCGCATATGGATTTTTGCCTAATATGATTGGTATACCAAATGATTCTAAGCACGATATTTATACTGGCAATGTTAAAACTTTTTCTAGAACAACTATATTAAAAAACAAAGAAATTGTTAATATTAGTAGATTAAATACCAGCATTGAAACTCCATGGATGGTGTTATCCAGGAAAGCTAAAGTTAATAATGGCAATACAGAGATAATAGATAAGCTTATCGTTTTGAAATCTACTATCAAAAACGAAGAACTACAAGGCCAGGATTTCCAAAAGCTAAAAAATCATATGCGCTTACACTATAATAATTGCGTAATAGTGCTAGAGGCTCATTGAATTTGCAATAACATTTTTCTTGACTACACCTGTTTTCTCTAGTATACAGATCATCCTAGATGCTAATCCATTGGAGGTTGAAAGCCTATGACTAACCTAAAATTAAAAGATACCGATCCTCAAGAAGATATAGACGATGATATTTTAACGGATCCTAAATACATATGCAAACTCTCGAGTTTGGTTACTGATTCATTGCAAAATGGTTGTGATGTAATGCAAATGCCAAATGGAGATATTATCACTACAGAAACCAAAACTATTACCTTGCAATATTTTTGGGACAAACAAAAAGAAGACTTTGCCAAAAGGGTATCTGTAAATGAATATCCCTCAAAAATCTGAAAATGAAATTTTTGAAAACTACTTCAATAAATTGACAAAGTATCCGCTGGTAACTTAGCAAACTGTTCATGTGTTACATCTAAGTAATAATCAGAAGGCAATGCTATTTGCACTTCTTTATTGTCAATTCTTAGCTTTAGTTTTACTGCATGCTTGATGCTGTTATCGGATGATTTTTTTATTAGCATCTTCAGACTGTTTAAAATTTGGTGATTTTGAACAGTAATGGTAACCTTTGATTGCTGCTGAGAAAGATACTTTTCCAACGTGCATATTTTAAGCGCAGTGATTCGTTCCATCTCCGCATCTTTACGGATTTCCGCATCAATAAGCAGCGGTACTTTAGAATAAATACTGTCTCGATTTTCTTCTAAAATTTGGTCATCAAAGATTGTAACCTCTAACATGCCAGTTGGGGTAGACATAGAGCAAAACACATATCTTCCTCTAGGTGAATAGCGATTTTTTATCACCACTGGTATTGCTGCAATTTTAGCGTTAACTATTCCGTTTTTTAATTTATTTTTGATATAGTCAGCATCAAATATTTTAATAGCCTTAAAGTATTCGGAATATGGATCTAAAGGATGGCTAGACAAATAAAAGCCAAGAGCATTACATTCATTGTTTAGCCTGGTATTATTAGGCCATTCTTCTGTAGAAATTAAACTAGGCTTGTACAACGCCGAGTCTTCGTTAAACAAACTAATTTGATTACTATTCTTATCATCATTAGCAGTTGCACAATAGCTAATCAATATCGCTAATGAATCAAATAATTGCTTTCTATTGTTTGCAATTGAGTCAAATGCTCCTGCTTTTATGAGATGCTCCAATTGTCTTTTGTTAATTGTGTTACCTACTCTTGCAACAAAATCAAATATATTAGAATATAGTCCATTTTGTTCTCGCTCTTCACGCACAGCCTTCATAACATCAAAGCTAACATTTTTTATAGCGCCCAAAGCATATAATATTTTTTTATTCCCACCTTCTTCAGTGATAGAAAACTCCTCCATAGATTTATTTATATCTGGTGAAATAATTTCAATCTTAAAGATTTTGATTTCACCAATAAAATGATTGAGTTTATCAGTGTCGTCAATTTCAGTATTCAAAATCGATGTTATAAATTCAGCTGTGTAGTTTGCTTTAAGATAGGCAGTTTGATAGGAGATTACTCCATAAGCAACAGCGTGAGCTCTGGGAAATCCATAACCAGCGAACTTTGCTACTAAATCAAATATATTTATAGCTTGTTCTTTCTTAATTCCATTATTTATAGCTCCTTTAACAAATATCTCGCGTTGCGCATCCATTTCTTTTTTTATCTTTTTACCCATAGCGCGTCTTAGCAAATCTGCTTCGCCTAAGCTATAGCCAGCTAATACACGCGCTATCTCTATAACTTGTTCTTGGTAAATAACAATCCCAAAGGTTTTCTTTAGAGTGTTTTCTAATTTTGGATGTAAATAATTAGGCTCAGCCTTACCCTGCTTACAATCGATATAAGCAGGAATATTATCCATTGGTCCAGGGCGATATAATGCACCAAGCGCGATAATATCCTCGATTGAATCTGGTTTCATTTTGCTGAGTGCCGAGCGCATTCCAGCACTTTCAAGTTGAAATACTCCGATTGATTGCCCTTTGGACAACATTTCAAAGCTTTTGTAATCATTAAGTGGAATCTTATTATGATCAAAATCTGTATTTGTTTTTTTTATTAATTTTTGGCATTTGGATAACACAGTTAAAGTCTTGAGACCCAAGAAATCAAATTTTATTAATCCCGCTGCTTCAGCGTATTTCATTGAGTATTGAATAACCGACATACCAGATTTTGAATTCTTGTACATTGGCACTACTTGGTCAAGATTTTTGCCTGATATAACAACCCCTGCAGCGTGAGTAGATGCATGTCTATGCAAACCCTCTAATTTTAATGATATATTTAATAATTGATCTATCTGAGGATCTTGTTCCTTTGCTTTTTTTAACTCTGCTTCTATTTCTATTGCCTGAGCAAGTGTTACGGGATTAATCGCATTAAAAGGCACCATTTTTGCTATACGATCTACTACACTATAAGGCAGCTGTAGTACTCTACCAACATCTCGAATCACTGCCCTTGCTTGTAACTTTCCAAAAGTAATAATATGAGCGACTCTTTCTTTTCCGTATTTATTATATACATACTTGATAACCTCATCCCGCCTCTCTTGACAGAAATCAATATCTAAATCTGGCATAGATACTCTTTCAGGATTTAAAAACCTTTCAAAAAGCAGCCCAAATTTAATTGGATCCACATCAGTAATATCCAAGCTCCAACTCACCACAGACCCCGCTCCGGATCCTCTGCCTGGACCAACGGGTATATTTTGATCTTTAGCCCATCTAATGAAATCAAAAACAATCAAAAAATAACTAGCAAATTTCATCTTAATGATTATATCCAGCTCATATTCTAGCCTGTCCTTATAAATTTGATCTCTCTTTTCTTTTTCCGTTCCCGTTTTCGGATTAAGAATATTGACCTGCTCAAGCCTCTTTTCAAACCCACGAGCTGCCAAGATGCGCAGCTCTTCTTCTTCACTTTCTCCAATACTTATATCGTACTGAGGAAAGATAATTGGGTGCTCTTCTGCTTTAACTGAACAACGTTTTGCGATTGTTACTGTATTTTCAATTGCCTCAGGAATGTCTTCAAATAATTTCTGCATTTCATTTGCAGATTTAAAATAATACTCAGAATTAGATTTACGACGATCTTCCTCAGTAAGATACCTACTTCCCGATATGCAAAGCAATACATCGTGAGCAGCTTGCATACCCTTATCTAAGAAACACACGTTGTTAGTTGCAACGAATGGTATATTATGCCTTAAGCCTAGATCAATAAAATGCTGTTCGATTGCTTCTTCTTCGGGCAAGCCATGACGCATCAATTCTATATAAAGATGATCTTTGAAAATTGAATTTAGCTTTAACAAACATTCCTCAGCTAAGGATAATTTGTTATTCAGTAATAGCCTTCCTATAGTTCCGTATTGGCCACAAGTAAGTAAAATTAATCCTTCAGAGTACTGAGATAATTGATCAAAGCTAATGTGCTCTAAGTAATCTGGAGAGTGATATTCACTAGCAAGTTTTAATAAATTATTGTAACCCTGTTTATTTTTCGCGATTAATAAAACTTCATCAATATTTTTATCGTCTTTACTAGTATCCGAATCATGGGGTGATTGAGGATTAAACTTAAATACAGCACCTATAATTGGTTGTACTCCAGCAGCGGATGCTTGCATTGAAAATTCAAGCGATGCAAATAAATTATCTTTATCAGTTATTGCTACAGCTGGAATTTTGTTTTTTGTACAAGTAGCAATTAAATCGGATACTTGGATTGCTCCTTCCAATAGAGAATATGAACTATGCGTTCTTAAATGTATAAAATTCTTTGTTTCAGACATAGCTCTATAATACCCGTTTTAAATAATAAGTTTAGCAAAACTTTTTATTTTTAGACTCACCTCTATATGATTATACTAACGATTTTTTGTTAACTTTAGTACCCAACACTATATGTGTATGCGTATTATTTTTTTTATTCTTTCTAGTTTTTTCTTTTTTGAATAGCATATTTTCATGTAATTTTGCATCTTCATCAGATGGGGTAAGAAATTTTATATTTTGATCAATTAAAGATTTCCATATCGCTATATCATTATTATTTACTTTAAAATTATTAACATCAAAAGGTTCAGCTTTTTTAACATGAAACACCATAAAGGTATCTCCAGACTTTTTATGAAGTATATGATAAGATTGCTCACCAAATTTACCATTGTCTTGATTAAAATTTTTACCACATAACTCCGTAAACTCTGCATAATCTTCTGATTCCTTTAATAGCTGAGCCTTGCAATGTATGCCGCAGTTGCGTTTGCATATCATTTTTCTTTCTTTGAATATACGCTTAACTTCGTAACCTTTTGGAATAACACCTTCTTCTATGGGTAATATAGGCGCTTTTATAGCTTTAATAACTATAGCTTGGGTCCACTTTTCTAAACTTTGATTTTGTTGAATTAATACTAATTCAAAATGTTTGTTAAACTCTTGCTTATACTGTACACAAAAAGCATTATTAGCCTTCTCTCCGCCAATGGATAATAGCTGGCCATAAATATTAATTAACAGCTTGTGAGAAATACCTTTGTCTTCTTCGTATGCCGGGATTAAACAAGAAGCTTTAACTTCTGCTGAAATTAGATGAATCAATATGCATGATAAAAATAAATAAAAGATGTTTTTTTTCAATTTTTTGCAGATTTACAAGTATTTGTTTTTTAAGATTTCAGCAATTTGTATGGCATTAAGAGCAGCGCCTTTGCGCATGTTATCAGATGCTAACCACATGCAAATACCATTTTTAACTGATGGATCACGACGCACACGCGAGACATATACAGAATCTTTCCCCGCACACTCAATTGGAGTTGTATATTTAAAGCTATCTTGATAATCAGATAAAATAATCCCCGGAGCTTTTTTTAAAGCATTTAAGGTTTTTTCAAGCGTTATATTTTTTTCAAATTCAATATTTACCGATATGCTATGCCCAATAAACACTGGGACCCTAACGGAAGTAGGCACTACTTCAATCTTATTACTACCTAGGATTTTTTTTACTTCTTCTCTGATTTTATTTTCTTCTTTAGTGAACCCATTTTCATCAAAGGAATCAATCTGAGGTATTACATTAAATGCTATTTGTCTAGAAAATTGCTTTGGCGATGTTTTTTTATATATAAACACCCCTTTAGTTTGCTCATATAGTTCATCCATGGCTTTTTTGCCAGCACCAGATACTGATTGATAAGTAGAAACCACTACCCTAGTAATTAAAGATAAATCATGCAAAGGCTTCAATGCCATAACTAAAGGAACGGCTACACAATTAGGATTAGAGATAATACAGGGTGCGCTAATATCTTTAATGGCATCAGCGTTTACTTCGGGTACTATTAACGGGACATCAGAGTGCATGCGGAAATAGGAGCTGTTATCTATAACAATGCACTTATTCTTTGCTGCAATAGGCGCGTATTTCTTTGCAACCTCTCCGCCGGCAGCGAATATTGCAATATCCGCTTGGGAAAAATCAAAATTTTCTATTGCATCAACCGTTAGATTTTTTCTTTCTCCAAAACTGACTTGCTTCCCTATAGACTGACGAGAAGCTAATGCATAAATTTCATCTACTGGGAAATTTCTTTCATCTAATATTTTTAATATATTGGAACCTACATTACCTGTCGCGCCAACTACTACTATATTATAAGAGTTTTGCGGTGAAGCTCTTTTGCCTAATGTCATTTTTGATTGTCTAATTTTATCCATTAATTCTCTTGTGCTGTTTCGGGTTTAGATATTAAAGACAAAAATTTCTTTCGCAACTCTAAATTTGTATCAAATGCACCTAGCATAAAATTTGTCTGCATCTGCGCCGTTTCCTTTTTTACCCCTCTTAAGCTCATACACTGATGTTGCGCTATAACCGAGACCGCAACTCCTTGAGGTTTTAAATATTTATTTAGGCTTTGGGCAATTTGCACAGTAAACCTTTCTTGCATTTGTAATCTTTTAGCAAAAACATCTACTATGCGAGCAATTTTACTTATACCTACAATACTGCCATTGGGAATATACGCTATATCAACATAACCTATAATTGGTAAAATATGATGTTCACAGAATGAAGTAAATTTAATTTGCTTCAAAATTATCATGTCATCAAATCCTTCAACTTCACTAAAATTCTTTGATAAAATTTCATCAGGATTTGCATTGTATCCACTAAAAAAACCTTCATAACTTTCAACGACACGACGTGGTGTATCAACAAGTCCTTCACGCTCTGGATCATCACCGGCCCATTTTATCAGCACACGCACAGCTTCTTCGGCTTCTTTTCTTGATGGCTTTGGTTCTTGATTAATTAATTCTAATAACTCTTCTGCTTTAGACATGCATTAATACCTATATATAGACAATAAAGAATTTCCGTATTTTCTCTTAAAAATCTGATGACAGAATTCATTTATATCATATGGATCTTTAATATGTGTTCTTATTATTAATATAGCTCCTTTAGCTAGCCAGTTTTTTTCTACAAGACTTTTTACACAACCATACACAAGAGCCCGCTTAAATGGGGGATCAATAAAAGCAATAGAACATTCAGTAGCTGCCCTAGGAAGATTTAGTGCATCTCCCCTAATAATAGTTACCTTGTTAGCAATCCCCAGACTCTCTGTATTACGGCGCAAAGCATCAACGCTTTTTAAATCTTTCTCAATCACGACAGACTTTGCCACTCCTCGAGATATTGCCTCAAAAGTAAATGCACCAGTTCCACCAAACGCATCAATACTGGTTGCATCTTGTAATATTGATGTATCGGTCTCGCTATTAATAAATTGTCCACTTGAAAGAACACCGAATATAGATTCTTTTAACATAGACGTTATAGGCTTATAGCTATAGTCTTTGTATGTTAGAATTTTCTTTCCCTTAAGGGTTCCCGCGATAATTTTCATCTATTAAATACTCATGATTTTAACTTAAAAGGCACAAATATATTGAACTTTTGCCTTATAAAGGTTGTGTTTTTTCTATACTTGGGATCAATTTGAATTACTTTTAGTAATGTACTCCACATACATTCACTTCCTTTTGGCACAAATAGTAAGTCATACTTATAATGTGTCTCATTAGTTTTTGTAACAGGCTTAAATTCATCTATATTAAAATGTTGTAAAAACTTGTCATTAAGTCTATACGGTTTTTTTGTTTCTACAGCCGAATTAGCAAATAAACCACATTGTCCCATATTTTGAGGTTTATCATTAAACATAAATTCATGTGAATATAGGTTACAATCAAATCTATCAACGTTATCAAAAACTATAAACACCCTACTACCCATCTCTTTTTGTAGATATTTTATAGCATTGACGTTTTCTTTTATTTTTTGTCTTTGTACGCTTAAAGTTAATGGCGGCTTATGGATGAGTTTAAAAGAAATAGCTGCAAAGATAAAAATAGATAATAATTTTAATACTCTCTGATTATTAAGCAAAAATAAGGATGGATGATTTATAAATACCAGTCTTACAGGTGCTAATAATACTATTGCTGCACTAGCAATATAAGTACCTATATATCTTTCTATAGAGGCGGTTCTTAAAGACTCTTCTAAAGTAAATACTGTAAGATATAAAAATAATCTATGAATAGAATATAAAACAAACATTGCTGCTAGGGTTATTAGTATATGTTTATATTTATTTACAGGCAAATATTTGCTTATAACTTTATAGGAAACAAAAATAGTAACCAACAGCAACGCATTGGCGTTACCCAATAAACCGTTGGTAAAGATCTTATAAAGAAAAACAAAAACTACTTTTGTATATGCTGGGTTTTGCAAATTGTACTGCAATTTAGCTAGCTTCAAAAGAATAGTTTGAATAACAGAAGTGTCAGATTTTATAAACCACAACCACGATGTTTCTGCTAAATAAGGAAGAGGAATTAACAGTAACACTAAGAAAATAACGGATTTTTTATTTATTATATTGTTCCAGGATAATCTTAGATCCACTACAACAAATAGAATGGCAAAATATGCTAATATGAAACCTATTTGCTTAATTATAGGTAGCATAAACAACATTGGAGCTATTATAATTAAAGCCTTATATTTATTGTTAGATTGCAAATACAGAGATACAACGGATCCAAAAATTAGAGCTACTGTATGGTCTACATATATAGCGCGCAATCCAGGATATGCATACGACACTATAAATAGGACACTCATAAGTAAACAAATATCCTTCCATATGTTTCTTGTTCCTAATATAGATACAGCAAAAAGTAATATTAATGTAAAATTCCCAAACAAAGAATATCCTTCAGAATGTCCTATGATTTTTAGAATTGTGTAAACAAAAAATTGCACCCCTCTCGGATAACTAGAAAAACCAGATATCATATCAGTGGATTTTCCGTCAAAAAGATATAGTTCTTTTACTGAATTACCCCAAAAACTAAATTCATCCCATGCATAATAGTAAGCACCAGCAAATCTCATATAACCGAGGAAAAGGACTCCTAGAAATAACCACCATTCATAAGAGAAAATTTCTTGTATGCGTTTGAGACGATATGTTATTAGCAAAACCAATACAAACAACACTATTCCTATATAATATGTGAAGAGATAAAATTCTTTCAAATATCCAAAGATATAAGCAATATATCCCAATAAAATTTGTGTGGTAGCAAAGATCGGAGCGGCAAAATTAAACTTTAGTCTGCAAAAAAACTGTAACGAAGATATCCAGCCTGACAAAAAAATTATCAACAACAGTAAGTTACCTAGATTAGAAAGTACATTTGATATAGTTTGCATAAATTTCTTTAGTAATTTTTGTTTCTTTTACGTGACCTTTGGATAAATCCTCTAATAAATATGGTCCATATTGAAGCCTAATTAACCTGCTTACCTTCAAGCCTAAGTGTTCCATTACTTTACGTATTTCTCGATTTTTGCCTTCTCGTAAAATAATCTCAAGCCATGAGTTGGATTTACCAGGTTCTATTATTTTTACTTCAATTTTTCCATATCGAATGTCTGATATAATACATCCTTTACTTAGATTTTGCAATTTACTAATATCCAGCTTACCAAAAACCCTGACTTTGTATCGGCGTATCATATTATTTTTAGGTAATTCGAAAAATCTTGCGAGTTCTCCCTGATTAGTAAGCAATAGCAAACCCTCAGAATTGATATCTAATCTACCAACCGATACCACTCTTGGCATATCCTTTGGAAGGCTGGCAAAAACCGTAGGTCTATTTTGTGGATCACGATGTGTTGTGATTACACCTTTTGCTTTATTATAGAGCCATAACTTAACCTCTGGTGCTGTTGATATCGGCTTATTGTCGACTAGTATTTTATCTGACACACTTACTTTTATCGCAGGATTAGTAACAACCTTTCCATTTACTTTAACTTCACCAGCAAAGATTTTGGCTTTAGCTTCGCGCCTTGAACACAGCCCCGATTGGCTAATTCTTTTAGTGATGTGGATCATAAATACATGTGTTAAGCTACTGTATCCCCTTTAACAAAAGTGCGGCATGTTGCACTCTGATTTTATACTCTCAATAAGATCATCAACAATACTTTGATTCTGGGATTCTAGCATGATTCTAATTACCGGCTCTGTCCCCGATTTTCTGATTAGTAATCGTGAATTCTCGTCTAATCTTGCTTCGATTTGTTTGATTTTTTGTTTGATAGAAGGCTCTTCTAAGATATTTTTCTTATCAGGATTATATTTTATATTATGCAATACCTGTGGCACAGGAGTATATTTATGACAGAGCTCAGAGATTGTTTTGCACTTGCTGCATACAAAACTTGCAAGCACTTGAAGTGCCGCGATTATACCATCGCCTGTTGCAGCAAATTCAGACAGTATTATATGACCTGATTGCTCTCCTCCAAGATTATAATTCTGATCTATCATAACCTTAGATACATGCTTATCACCAATATCAGTTCTTATAAGTTCTATGCCATTTGCTGAGAGATATTTTTCAAGTCCGATATTAGACATATGCGTTGCAATAACTGTATTTCGATTAAGCTGGTTTTTACTTTTCATATATACAGCAATGGTTGCTAGAATTTTATCTCCATCAATAGTGTTTCCTTTTTCATCAACTAATATAACCCTATCTGCATCTCCATCTAGCGCAATCCCTATGTCTGCTTTATGCTCTATCGTTGCTTTACGCACATACTCAGGATGAGTAGAGCCACAATCTTGATTAATGTTGAATCCATCTGGGTTGTTTCCTATGTCTATTACCTCAGCACCCAATTCCCAAAAGATTTTCCGTGCCACCTGATAGGCAGCTCCATTTGCAGAATCTATTACGATTTTTATACCACTTAATGTTTTAGATTTCGGAAAAGTGCTTTTTGCAAATTCTATATACCTACCAGGAGCATCGTCAAGTCTGGTGGCTTTACCTAATTTTTCTGGAGATGCAAGTGCAATATTATTTGGATACTCCAGAATCAATTTTTCGATATCTCTTTCAGTTTTTTTGTCTAATTTTATTCCTTTGGAATCAAATATTTTAATGCCGTTATACTGGTGAGGATTATGAGACGCAGAGATCATTATACCAATATCTGCTTTTAGTGATTTTGTTAGCATCGAAATTGCAGGTGTGGGCATTGGTCCAACAAGTAACACATCCATACCTACCGCAATGAATCCAGAAGTAAGAGCGGGCTCAAGTAGATAGCCAGATAGCCTGGTATCTTTGCCAATTACTACCAGATGTCTGTGCGATCCTTTTGTAAAAATTGTACCAGCAGCGGATCCTAGCTTTAAAGCTATTTCGGGGGTTATTGCACCTTTATTTGCAATACCTCTGATACCATCAGTGCCAAAAAATATTGTCATTTTTATATTGTTTTTTTATTTTCTAAGTTTATGAATTTTTGTCGTTATCCTTGTCATCTTTGTCAGCCTCATCTTTTTTCCACAGACTCTTTGTATCTTTCTTCTTTTTTGTATCAGTTTTTGTTTTTTCTGATGTTGTTTTAGAATGACTTCTTTCTTTGATAGCTTTCTCAAGCTTTGCTGCTTCCTTTTCCTTTTTCTTACGCATTTCAGCAGCTTTTTTCTTGCCAAATACTATCTCTGCTAACTCATAACCAGTTAAAGTTTCTTTCTCCAACAAAGTCTTTGCTATTTGATGTAGTTTTTTCTTGTGAGTAGTTAATAGTTTTTTTGCTAACTTACGCCCCTCTTCTACAAAGACCCTGACTTCCTTATCTATTAAATCTTCAGTATTAACTGAGTACATTTTTTGTTGAATATGTTGATGAGAGAACAGATCTTGCTCTCCGCTTCCATAATATAGAGGTCCAACTTTATCGCTCATACCCAATTCTCTAACCATTGCCCTTGCAATTCTAGTTGCTTGTTTTATGTCAGAGGATGCACCGGTTTCTACTTTTTCACTACCAAAAATAAGTTCTTCTGCTACACGCCCTCCCATACATATTGTAATTTGTGATTTTAATTGCTCAACTGAAAGATTTAATTGGTCTTTTTCAGGCAAATTTTGTACAAGGCCTAGAGCCCTTCCCCTAGGTATGATTGTTGCTTTGTGAATAGGATCTGCAGCTTTACAGTATAAAGATACCAAAGCGTGTCCTCCTTCATGATACGCTATAACTTTTTTTACTTCCTCACTCATGATCATTGATTTTCGCTGAGGTCCCATCATCACTTTATCTTTTGCTTCTTCCAACTCGTGGGTAGTAACAATCTTTTTATTCAGCCTTGCTGCAAGTAGCGCTGCTTCATTTACAAGATTAGCAAGATCAGCTCCTGTAAATCCAGGAGTACCACGTGCAATAGCTTTTACATTTGCATCAGGAGAAATTACAACTTTCTTTAAGTGTACATTCAATATCTGTTCACGACCTCTGATATCAGGAGATGAAACTGTAATTTGTCTATCGAATCTACCAGGTCTAAGTAATGCTTTATCCAAAACATCAGGTCTATTTGTTGCTGCTATAATAATGACGCTATCATTTATTTCAAATCCATCCATTTCTACTAATAGCTGGTTTAAAGTTTGTTCTCGTTCGTCATTACCACCACCAAGACCAATGCCCCGATGTCTTCCCACCGCATCAATTTCATCAATGAATATAATACAAGGTGCATTTTTCTTCGCTTGCTCGAACATGTCTCTGACTCTGCTAGCACCAACACCAACAAACATCTCAACGAAATCAGACCCCGAAATGGTAAAGAAAGGTACATTTGCTTCACCCGCAACCGCTCTGGCAGTTAAAGTTTTACCAGTTCCTGGAGACCCTATAAGCAAGCATCCTTTAGGAATCCTGCCGCCTAATGCCTGAAATTTTGTAGGGTTCTTTAAGAATTCTACCAATTCGATAAGTTCTTCTTTTGCTTCATCAATTCCAGCCACATCATCAAATGTTATTTTTTCTAATTTATCTCCTCTTAAACGTGCACGAGATTTTCCAAAACCCATCGCTTTTCCAGCCCCAGTATTCATTTGACGCATAAAGAAAACCCAAACACCAATAAGAAGAAGCATAGGAAACCATGAAATCAATATTCCCAAAAATGATCCCATTTTGCTGTCCCTAGGTACTACAGTTATGGAAACACCCTGCTGCTTTAAGTTATCGATTAGTTTTGGGTAATATGGTGTATAGGTGGTAAAAGATTTTCCATCTGAAAGATGTCCTTCAATCTTGTCTTCTTGTATAGAAACGTCTGTAACTTGTCCTTCTTCTACCTTATTTAAAAAATCTGAGAACGCAAAATTAGAATGGTTAGCATAATTTGCCCCGCCAAAGATATCAAATAGTATTAGCAATACAACGGTGATAATAATCCAAATTATGATATTTTTTTTGTAATTCATATTTATACTTATATTAGTAAGGTTTTTAAAATTATATTAACTACTTGCCTAATAATCAAATTTTATTTTTACAAGCGGAGTAGCTGGCATAAAATTTACTTTAATTCCATTACTTTCTATATCAGTAAGAAATGGAACAAGCACCTTGTTGTTAGTTAAGGTAATTTGAGGTAAAGAACTCCAAATTTTTTTAGGTAATTTTGCAAAACTTGCTTGATTATAATTTTCTAGCTTTGTACGATCAAAATTACTGATGCACTGGATTTGTTCAGGATTTTCTACCATGATCTCAAATCTAGAATCCCAAATCCAGCAGTTTTCTTCTTTTTTTTCAAGCGTGTATTTATATTTAGGGACTTCTCTGTAGATATAAATATGTTTATTTTTCTTGGTAATTTCACACTCCCACAAAGTGCTAGTGACGTTTGTTTTTAACAAAATAAGATTATATAGCTTTTCGAGTGAATTAAGCCTTGGTTTGTAAATATGTTTTCCAGATATGGTGGTCAGGCATGAAGACAGTATGTATAGCGCAATTTCTGGATGTAATACGCAAAAGTCCTCATGTTTTATTGTGAGATAACCTTCTGGGAAAATATTAACAATCCTTGCCACTTCTTTCGCGGCCTGCTCTTCGATATAGGAACGAGCTCTGGCTAAATTTTTTGCATTTAGTGCTAAACGATCAATCATTAAAGTTGGATCTTCAATTATTTTTTTTGCTTCATCAGAACACAGTAATCTTCTTATATTGGTTCTTAAAAAAGAAGTGTTGTCATTTGAAGGGTCTTCAATCCATTGGATATTCTTGTTTTTTAAATAATCTTGAAGTTCTGTTTTTGTAAAATTTAACAAAGGTCTGAGGATCAATGCCTTATTATAAAGAGTCGTTTTGGGAATCGCAGCAAGGCCATAAATACCACTACCTCTAAAACTTCGCATTAAAAAAGTTTCGGCAAGGTCATTTTTTGTTTGGCCTAATAAGAGATATTCTATCTTATTTTTCTTACACCATTCAGTAAGTAAAGATAGTCTCGCGACTCTTGCTTGGTTTTGAATATTCGATCCAACCCCTGAATGTTTCCACTCTAAAATATGATGCTCTATGCAATGCTCCCGTAGTAACTCCTCTACTTGCCGAGCTTCTTCTAACGCTCCTTCCCTTAGATTATGATTTATAGTAAGAGCTACTATCTTTGAGTTGTTCTTTTTTGCCCATTCATTTGCAAGCAATACTAAGGCTGTAGAGTCAGATCCCCCTGATATCCCAACTGCAATTACTGGAGCATATTTAAAATGCTCAAGAATTTCTAATTCTTTTGTGAATTTATCTAACATCTTATTGAAAATGATTTGATTGTCTGAACAAACGACAGTAATATTATAGTTTGTATAATAGGATACATTATGGATAAAATTTTCTTCTGGTCAACCATTATCTTTCTTTCTTTCGGTGGAATATACTTATCTAGTGCCATTTTAGCTCCTTTTATCAGTGCGCTGATTTTAGCATACTTTTTCTCTCCCTTGGCAGGTTATTTAGAAAACAAAGCCCATATGAGACGCGGAATAGTTGCTTTTATGATAGTTAGCACAATTATATTGCTTTTTTTCTTAATATGGATTTTGTTGACACCTCTTATTTATGAGCAAATTACATATTTTATACGCTCTATTCCTAAATATAAAATTTATATTAGTGAGCAGTTCATACCGATGGTGAAAAAATATTTGCTAAAAATAGACGAGGACTTTGCTCATAAATTACCAAAAATCTTTGAAGATTTTTTTGCACTTCTGTTTCAGGAGCTGGTGCGATTCATTGAAAAAATATGGAAATCTGGCTTTGTTGTAGTAAATGTGTTAATGATGTTAATTTTAGTGCCTTTGGTTACTTTTTACTTTATTAAGGATTGGCGTCTCATTTCATCGGGAGTAGAAAATTTAGTGCCTATGAAGAAAAAAAGTTCCTATAAAAAATTAATCCAAGATATTAACCGCTCTCTTTCTGGCTTTATCAGAGGCCAACTTAATGTCTGTTTAGTTTTGGCTATCTATTATGCTACTGCACTCACCATCATCGGACTTGATTTCAGCATATTTATAGGTATTACCACGGGTATAGTTGCCTTTATACCTTTCATAGGGTTCCTGGGAGGATTCATCGCATCTATGCTAGTAGCTTATTTCCAATTCAAAAGTTTTTATGGAATCTTAGCGGTAGTAATAGTATTTATAATTGGGAACGTAATTGAAAGTATTCTTTCCCCTAAGTTAGTTGGAAAAAAACTAGGGTTGCATCCAGTGTGGATAATCTTCTTTGTGCTGCTAGGGGGAAGTTTATTTGGATTTCTTGGAATGCTTTTTGCGATTCCACTTGGAGCAATAGCTTCCGTATTGGTACGCTTCCTTATGCATAAGTACTACAAAAGCACTCTTTATAAATAATTTGGTAAAGTGACTCAATATTCTTTGCAATTTAAGCCTCAGATCGATTTTGCTGAAGAAAGTTATATTCCCACTGATTCAAATAAAGATGCTTTGGACTGGATCAATAAATGGCCTAATTGGGGAAAAGGCATCTACAACAATATCGCATATCTCTTTGGTGAAAAATCGTCAGGCAAAACACATCTAGCAAAAATTTGGCAGGCTAAATCTGGTGCTGTTTTCGTAACTAACAGGTTACTTCAAGGACAACTATACTTTGATGATGAAACTAACGGTTATATTTTGGAAGATATGGAAAATTTTGCTGAACAGGAAAAACTCTTATTTAATTTTCTAAATTATATTATTAACAGTAAGAAGTTTTTACTTATTACCTCTAACAGCGCGCCATCAAAAATAGAATTCCATTTGCCTGATTTAAAATCCAGAATTAATAGTTTTCTAGCTATTAAGATAAAAAAACCTGATGAAAATATGATAGGCCAGATTTTATTGAAATACTTCGCTGATCGACAAATTTCCGTAAGCAGCAATGTAATCAACTACCTAATCCACAGAATCGATAGGTCTTATAAGAACATCTCTGATGTAGCAGAAAAGCTTGATAAAGTTTCGTTATTACAACATCGAAAAATCTCTATAGCTATGATCAAATCCGTTCTTGATATTTAACAGTCATCTTCCTATCAAGTTGATGGATTACAACGCTTGAAGAAAACTTCTTATTTTTCGGCGCTCTCTTTCAGCTTTTCTATCATCTGAGCGCGTTGTTTATATAAATTTTCCTCTAATCCTGCTGGATATTGATGAGGATTGATAAATCTTTTAATACCGGAATGCACAGATTTTAGCTCTGTTTTTACAAATTTTTGTATCTCTGGTAATGTAGAAAAATCATCAAGTAACTGTCCAGCTTTTACAATATGTTTAAGTAATAATTTGCTTTTAGTAGAAGGTGTAAAATTTTTGTTGTGTGTGTTCTCCACTGGGTCAATTATATTAGTGCTCATATTAGTTTCATTGAGTTCATCAAAAATCATGTCACCCAGATATTCTCCATTATCGCTTATAAATCTTTTGATTTGTTGCATGCCTGGGATAGAGGTTTTAAATATTTGTTCTGAAATTTTTATTTTATACTGCCATTCCGCCTGTCCTTTCTGTTTCAATGCTGATAATTTATAAACACATCCTAGAGATGGCGTATTTCCTCCTGTTACCAATTTTGTACCCACTCCCCAACAATCGACTTTACCTCCTTCGTGCTCAATACTCTCTATGATATATTCATCTACCTCATTAGAAGCAAATATTTTTGCCTCTTTTAAACCGGCCTGATCAAACATACTCCGTGCTTGTTTACTAAACCAAGCAAGATCTCCTGAATCTATTCTGATGCCAATAAATTTTCTGCCTTGTGCTTGCAATTCTTTTGCAACTTTAATTGCAGTTTTGATGCCTTTTAAGGTGCAATAAGTGTCAACCAGGAAAACATGCATTGAGTGGGGAGTGTGTGCTGCATATTGCTTAAAAGCTTCTTCTTCTTTATCAAAAGATGTTATCCAAGAATGAGATTGAGTTCCTCGTACAGGAATATTAAATTTACGACCTGCTAGCATATTTGAGGTAGCTACGCACCCGCCAATAAAAGCAGCTCTGCTGGCAAGCATAGATCCTTCTATATTGTGAGCACGACGCATGCCAAATTCAACTACAGGCTTATTTTTAGCGGCCAAGCAAATGCGCGCTGCTTTAGTTGCTATTAAACTTTGGAATCCAATAGTATTTAATAGTAATGTTTCAATAAGCTGACATTGAATTATTGGTCCGGATACTCTAACTAAAGGTTCATTAGGAAAGGCTATGGTTCCCTCAGGCACAGCATGTATATCGCAAGAAAATTGCATATTCTGTAGGAACAAGATAAAATCCTCAGAAAATAATTTATCTCCATTGCTATCTGTTAGATTGGTTAAATACTTCTTTTCTTCGTCAGTGATATTAAATTGTTGAATTATATTATCAATCGCAGTTTGTAACCCTGCGCAAATTATAAATCCTCCTTTAAAAGGATTCTGACGAAAAGACAGATGATACACAGCTTGGTCGTTATGTCTACCTAGTCTCCAATAAGCATAAGCCATTGTGAGGTTATACATATCGGTAGCCATTATTGAAGAAAATTTATACATTTGTTGCTACGTACCTCCAAAGTTTATCTTTACCAGCACTAATACCCATTCGTGTAGTTGTATCATAGTTTGGTTTGTAATTGCTATCCAAAACATGGAAATCATTAGAATTGACTATGTCTACTCCGTTGTTTTGTCTGGTAATACCCAGATATTTACATAATTTTCCAGGGCCCTTTAGATGATTATTAGGAGAAGTTATTAGTTTTACACCTCGTATCAATACTGCAGCAGGGAAATTTTCTATTTCAGTAACGAAATTTAAACAATGATACACACCATATATTAAGTAAACATAAGAAAAACCTGCTTTGCCAAACATTATTTCAGTTCTTTTAGTCTTGCCTCTAGCAGCATGACATGCTGGATCACTCTGTCCTATGTAGGCTTCCGTTTCGGTTATTAATGCTTGTGTATTTTGAAAGATTAACTTTTTACCTAAAAGCTCTTGAGCAACTTTTAATGTGGGTTGTTCGAAAAATTCTCTGGTTAGCTTGGTCATTTATTGTGACCGAATGATTTTAAGACTCTTTATCAGCAGCTTTTTTATTAGCACCAACAGCGAAATCAAATGAACCAAATTTTTTGTTAAATTTAGTTACGGTGACACTAGAATCGCTAGCTTTTGATATCCCTTGTTTTGTCCATGCAGGGTGTTTTCTAAAGTCTACATCTAATAGCAGTTTTCCTCCTGAGTAAGTAGAATTAGTCTCAAAAGAGTCTCCCTGAGGAAATTGAATTGTTAATTTATTATATTTAGGATGAATCTTTGGTTTCATTATGATGCCTCTTTTTTAGGAGCAGGAGTGTTTTTTTTAGCTAGCTTTTTAGCTATTCTTTTTGATTGTACAGCTTTATTTTTCTTAGCTTTTTCTTTAGGCGCTTCTGGTGATTTTGGTGATTTTTCTCCAATCACTTTCTCTACCTTTTTGCGCAATGTCTTAGCTTTGAGTGACAACTTTCTATTTGACATAGAAAGCAGAAATCCATCTAATCCACCATATTTATCAATGGTACGTAGAGTGCGCATTGCTATTTTCATAGACATTTTTTTACCTAACGCATCACTAAATAAAGTAATATTCTGTAAATTAGGTAAGAATTTCCTTTTTGTTTTATGGTTGGAATGGGAAACTCTATTTCCCACTAATATTGTCGTTTCAGTTAAATCGCATGCTCTAGTCATCTACTTAAACCTTCTAAATACAAAATTCATATTGACCCAACAATTTATTGTATTTCCTCTATACAGTCAAGCGAAATCTCTTCAACCTTCTTAGAAAGTTTGAGATATAACATTTTTAATCTTGAAGTTATCCTGAAATTTACCTATTAATTCAATAATGCATAAAAATAAGATTTTTAAGAAAAAAATAGAAGACTTTGTTTGTAATAATTGCGAAACGACAGTTAAAGGCAATGGATATACAAATCATTGTCCAAATTGTTTGTGGAGTAAACATGTAGACATTAATCCTGGAGACAGAAAATCTTCTTGCAAAGGAAGTATGAAACCAGTGAGCTTAGAAATTAAACAAGGTGATTATATCATTATTTTTAATTGTAATAAGTGCGGGGCCACCAAAAAAAATAAAGCCGCTCCAAATGATAATATGAAAAAATTAATTGAGTTGTCTATAAAGTAGCAGCTGTGTTTAATAAAAATTATTTGATCCGGATATTATGCAACTAAGTTAATAGTAAGTGTGATATGGAATCTGGCACCAGTGCTTTTGGTTCTAAGCCTGAGTTAAGAATAGCTCTCACATTTGTTGCAGAGATAGAGTCTAATCCATCAGGAAGTTTAAAGTTACATATATTTTTTGAAAGAGGAAGGGGTATAAATTCTTTTCTTTGAAAAACAGCAATACAATCATAATTTGTTGTGCAGTTTCCCTTTTTAAGCCATAGATCGAAAGAGTCAGATCCGCATATAGCAACGCATGGCTTTTTGACTTTCTTTTTTATAATTTCATATGAGTGCAGATTGTTTGTGTTCTGTATAAGTACCTCAGCGTTTATTCCTTTAAGCTCATTTTGTAGTAGTTTCTTAAACAGTTCCGCCCGCTTTTTTGCTGAAAAATAGCAGTTACGGTTAAAATCATTAATAACAATATGTATTTTTTCTAGCTGAAGATCTTGAACGGCAATTTTTATTATTTCCTGATGCGCTTTTGTTGGTGGATCAAATCTTCCCCAAAAAATACCTTGATAAGGGTTTTTTGTTTTTCTATGTTTACACATGTTGCGATTTGCGAGAAATTAGAGTTTGTTGTGCCTGATCTTTTTTAGCCAGATAACGTTGGTAGTATAAAGCAGTTAAAGCTACGGCTGACCAGAATATCAAAATAGAGTATATAGCAAAAAAAGAATGTGTATGCTTCCATGACCATAAACTCAAAGGTACCATTAATCCCCCTAATTGATGGCCTATAGCATAGCTAAAAGAAATGGCAGCATATCGTTCACGAGTAAGAAATAAAGATTGAATCCAGGCATGAAAGGGAGCGCCAAACCATGCAGTAATCAAAGCAAAACACAGTTTCATTATAAAAATATATTCTAGCTTATTATAAGAAATCATTGATATCAAAGGGTAAGAAGTAATCAATACAATTACCGCAGCAATGCTCATTGATTTATAGCATGATATCTTGTCTGCCAAGCGACCAAAAAGAGGGAAGGTAAACATATATAATATGGTAGTAGCACTATTGATTAACATTATCGTAGATAGGCTGTATGAAGTTGTTAGTGGAAGCAAAGAGTTCATTAATAAAGTTGGCATAGTATATAGAGAACTAAAAAGACCTACTACACCGATAGAAATCAAAATCAACTTATATTTTTTAGCTATTTGCTTTAGCGGAACAGCGTTAATATGTTTGCTTTCTAGGAATTTAGGACTTTCATGTATATGCCTTCTAACATACAACCCTATTATGCCAGCTATACATCCAATGAAATAAGGTATGCGCCAATACTGAGGAGGTAAGTACGATGTGATAGTACATATAACAGCGGAAATGGCGATTCCGTAAACTGTATAAAGACAATATAGTCCACTCACATATCCTTTTCGATGATCAGGACTGTGCTCTAGCACAAGTATTGCTCCTCCGTTATATTCCCCTGCCATGAAAAAGCCCTGCAAGCTACGTAAAATAACAAATAAAATTGGAGCTAATACGCCAATTTTATTATATGTCGGCAACAGTCCAATAATTCCTGTGGCTACAGTCATGCCACCAATACTGATTATGAGACCTATTTTTCTTCCATACGTATCGCCTATTTTGCCGATGACTATTGCGCCCAAGGGTCTTACTATTAGGCTTATTATTGGAAAAATAAAAGTTAGAATTAAAGCGTTTATTTTATCAAACGTTGGTAAAAAAATGGATATCAATAAAGGCGCCATAAATCCGTATAATGACATATCATAATACTCTAAGGCTGTGCCTATCATCGCGGCTATAGTTACATTTTTTTTCTTTTTTGCCATTGATATGAAATATTAGATATTAAGAGCCCAATAAAAAGCTACTATAAACAGTTTATATCCTGCAGTCAAAAATGCTTTGTACAATTTCACTTACTGAGGTTCTTTAGACAAATCAAGCTTATGCCATTTATTACTAAAATAACGTCGAATAAATAATAACAAATTAACTAATGGGTAGGTTAATATAACAAAACCACTTGTTGAAGGAGTGCTTGGTAGGTATGTTAGCGCTATATATAGCGGTACTATAGCACATCCCCAAAAACTTAATATATTAGCAAAAAGTATAAATCTAGTATCTCCACCAGCTGTAAGAATGCCTGCTATTATCCAAACAACTCCATCAACAATGAAAAAAAACCACATTGCTTTTAATGCTAATGCACTATGTAGTTTTATTTCTGCACTGAGTGCACTCTCCTCACTTAGAAAAATATCTATAAGTAGATTAGGATATACAATCATTGGAATTAGCAACACCAAAGAAATACCTAGATGCATGAAAACAGTAGAGCGAAATAATTTATTTATTAATTCTTTTCTATGTGCACCAAGCATATTAGCGGCAATAGTTGTAACCGCTGTACGTGTACCGTCAATAAAGAATGCAAATAAAATAAATACCCCTTGGTTAATAGTGTGAACTGTAATATAGCTTTTTCCTAATGATGTAAGAAATAATGGCAACAAAGCCCATCCTAAAATCTCTAGAGTATGACTAAACGCTGCAGGTAACCCTATATTTAAGCATTTTTTCATTATATTGAAATTGAATATAGCTCTCCTGGTTTTACATTTCTTTGCGTGTTTTGGACTTAAAAACACTACAAATAAAATCAAACATTGGATGGCTTGAGAAATTACCGATGCGATTGCAGATCCCTCTGCTCCCAGTGAGGGTACGATATCCCCATATCCAAAAACAAATACTATATCTAAAAAGAAATTTAAGACATTGGCTATAATTGCCGCCATTGTAATCAATAAAGTCTTACCTTGTCCTATAAAAAATGCCCCTAAAGCTCCAATTAAAGGAAGCAAAAAGCCAAATCTCATCATCCATTTAAAATATGGGTGCCCGTGTTCCATTAAATCTTGGTGTATTAAAAAACGACCTGCAAACTCTGATATTGGCCAGAAGATTGGTGCGAGCATCAGAGAAAACCAAATCATCTGCCAAACAGGAACAGCTATTTTGCTGTATTTCCCATCTCCGTTATATTGCCCAACAAATACTTCAGCGATTGCGGTGATAGACATACCAAAAAAGGCAAAAGTTATATACATCATAGCTGCTGCACTAGCGGAATTCATGGCATCCAAAGAATAACGTGCAAGGATTACCCGGTCAGAAAAAATCATTAGATTAGCAGAAAGAGCAGCAAGCATCAGGGGATAAGAGATGGTAATAACCTCCATGATCCCACCTGGGGCAAAGCGAGTTAAACGATATTCTTTCTTAACCGCTGATTTGTGTGCTTCAGACATTATAATTTTCTATATAAAAAGCCCTACAGTATAATATATTACTATAATGTATCCATTGATATGTGAGCAAGAGTTCCAGAAAACGAGAAAAACTACATGTATGTGTTACATAGATGTAACTTTTTAATCAGATAATGATAAGGAAATAATCAAATAAGAGATGATTTTCTGTTTAAGTACAAAGTATAAACGAACATATAAAGGTAGTAGTGGTTGTCTTTAAAAGGAGGTAATCCAGCCGCAGGTTCCCCTACGGCTACCTTGTTACGACTTAACCCCAGTCATTGACTCTACTGTAGATGGCTGCCTCCCGAAGGTTAGCTTACCAGCTTTGAGCGAAGCCAACTCCCATGGCTTGACGGGCAGTGTGTACAAGGCCCGTGAACGTATTCACCGCGGCATGCTGATCCGCGATTACTAGCGATTCCAACTTCATGTACTCGAGTTGCAGAGTACAATCTGAACTGAGACGGTTTTTTAAAGGATTAGCTTGGGATCGCTCCTTAGCTGCCTATTGTTACCGCCATTGTAGCACGCGTGTAGCCCAACCCGTAAGGGCCATGATGACTTGACCTCGTCCCCACCTTCCTCCAGCTTATCGCTGGCAGTTTTCTTAGAGTTCCCGGCATTACCCACTGGCAACTAAGAATGAGGGTTGCGCTCGTTGCGGGACTTAACCCAACATCTCACGACACGAGCTGACGACAGCCATGCAACACCTGTGTGTGGTCCAGCCTAGCTGAAGGAGTCCATCTCTGGTCTCCGCGACCACCATGTCAAGGGTTGGTAAGGTTTTTCGCGTAGCATCGAATTAAACCGCATGCTCCACCGCTTGTGCGGGCCCCCGTCAATTCCTTTGAGTTTTAATCTTGCGATCTTACTCCCCAGGCGGAGTGCTTAATGCGTTAGCTGCGACACCGAAAATAAATCCCGATATCTAGCACTCATCGTTTACGGCGTGGACTACCAGGGTATCTAATCCTGTTTGCTCCCCACGCTTTCGCGCCTCAGCGTCAGATACAATCCAGATGATCGCCTTCGCCACCGGTGTTCCTCCTGATATCTAAGAATTTCACCTCTACACCAGGAATTCCATCATCCCCTATTGATCTCTAGTTAACCAGTTTTGAAAGCAATTCCAAAGTTAAGCTTTGGGATTTCACTTTCAACTTAATTAACCGCCTACGCGCTCTTTACGCCCAGTAATTCCGAAAAACGCTAGCTCCCTCCGTATTACCGCGGCTGCTGGCACGGAGTTAGCCGGAGCTTCTTCTGTGGGTACCGTCATCTTCTTCCCCACTGAAAGAATTTTACAACCCTAAGGCCTTCATCATTCACGCGACATTGCTGGATCAGGCTTTCGCCCATTGTCCAATATTCCCCACTGCTGCCTCCCGTAGGAGTCTGGACCGTGTCTAAGTTCCAGTGTGGCTGATCGTCCTCTCAGACCAGCTATAGATCATCAGCTTGGTAGGCCATTACCCTACCAACAACCTAATCTAGCGCAGGCTTATCTTACAGCGATAAATCTTTCCTCCGAAGAGCGTATATGGTATTAGCAGTCGTTTCCAACTGTTATTCCTTACTGCAAGGTAAATTCCTACGTGTTACTCACCCGTTTGCCACTAATATTCTCTAGCAAGCTAGAGGTATTCGTTCGACTTGCATGTGTTAGGCATGCCGCCAGCGTTCTTTCTGAGCTAGGATCAAACTCTCAAATTAATTGAAAGGTTTGCTACTAGTGATAGTAGCGTATTATTTAACTACACTACTACCTTTATATACTCGTTTATATACTTTGTTAAACAGCTAAAAATCATATAGATTGATGAGATATTTTATACGCCCATGCAAAACTGATGTCAACAAGAAACTTAGAAATCTTTCACAAAAAATCTTTTTCTTTTCCATTTTATCAAAGTACACTTAAAAAAAGCGTTTGATTAAATAGAAAACAGCACATGCTAGAAAAGGAAGAATTTGCACAACTTATTAAAAAAATGGAAGTTGACCTTAGAAACACGAAAGTTTTTTTGGCTGATGGCTTGATATATTTATGGGCAACTGTAAATACTCCTAACAACTTGATATTTATACTAGATCCGCAGCAATCCTCTAGTTTTGTTGTTACACTAATAAATAGTATTAAGTTTTGCTACCATGAACTATTAAGAGACCTTTTTGGGTCACTTTTAGTAGCAGAACAAAAAGAAGAGGCCTTTTCTCACTGGCAACAATTTACCCTTCAGATTTTTAGCGTATTAAATCATAAAGAATTAACTGACTCAGTATTGACAATGGCCACGGTGATTCAATCCACCTTTTCTGTCCTTAATCAAGACTTTACTCGCGCGCTAACCAAGTTCGTTTCTAAAGAAATAGAAAACTTTTCTTTAAAGGAACTACAACTTATGCATGGTGCTTTATTAGAATTACTGCAGGAACAGGGTATCTCTCCTTGGTTGATAGGAGACTTGTTTTTTCAAATTGACCAACACTTGCAACTCTTAGAAGGCGCTTTGTTGGATCCTTTAATGCAAGAGGACTACCAGCATCCTCAAATTGTATTTGCTGCACCATTTCCCCCTCTTCCGCCGGATGCAGTTGTTATAGAACCAGGACAAGTAGAAGGAGATGCTCATTTGTTTCTTGAAAACGCTATTTTGTTTTTTCAAGCTATAGCGGCGCCAGCGCTTCCAGACGCCGCCCCCCCTGTTTTTCCGGAACAACCACAGATGGCAGAACCTTTCGATGATACAACAAACAATCATCAGGCACCACCAGATGCACTACCAAATGTTTTTCCAGATGCTACTTTAACGCCTAATCTTCATGGTGCCGGCTTGGTACACAACCCATACGCCACTCTAGCAGGAGCAAGCGGTGGTTTATCTTAATCAGGACTTTCTCATTTTGCCTCAAAAACGATTGAAGGATTTCTCATCTGTTGAACCATATATTCATCTAATAATCTATTTTTAACCCGATAAATAGTAGTCTTCATACTTTTGGCAAAATTCTT
>Ga0233431_1002073_pt1 | contig 30012 bp, 34 predicted proteins | sample SI_118_April2016_FD_179867 | JGI IMG/M metagenome (GOLD analysis project Ga0233431, IMG submission 179867) | Seawater microbial communities from Saanich Inlet, British Columbia, Canada - SI_118_April2016_200_MG | ecosystem: Environmental > Aquatic > Marine > Inlet | place: Canada: British...
CAGCCAAAATAATCAAAGATGTATTCAAGTTAGAAAATAAAATACCAGCTAAAATAAAAGGTGATGCAGCTAGCCAACTATCAACCAAATGACCAATAGGTGTTCTTTTCAGTTTAAATGAGTATAGCCAAACAATTACAGTATTAATTATAACAAATACTGTTGCTGATGGAGTGAAAAAAGCAAAGGCTATGATATTTCCAAATAATAGAAGTAACCATCCATAGAATTTTGCACCTTTCATCGTGATTTGTCCAGAAGGTAGTGGTCTGTGTGTTTTATTCACTTTGTCTGTTCCATAATCATAATAATCATTAATTACATTCCCACCCCCACAGACAAGAAAAACAACTACCCAAGCTGCTAAAAAATAAAATGGGATAGGTATACCAAGACCAGAAACAAGTCCACCAACTATCAATCCAAGCACAGCTAACAAGCACACATCCAATCTAAGAAGTTTAATATATGCATTAACCATACAAATCTATTCCAATCCAATAAATAAATAATAGTATTAACAGGATAAAAAAGCCTAACTTGACGCTCCTTTAGAATAACAATAAAGCCGAAATATTCAATCCCATCTTCACTAAACTTTTCGCTCTTTTGACTTCTGTCTAAGTCCTCTGTATCCACACTTTCTACATTTGATTTCCTTATTAATCACTTTTTGTGTATCAGCACGAATGCTAGCATTACAACGCATGCATATGTACACACGATCAAATATCCTCTTAAATGCTGCTGCAATTTTAACTTTTGCCATATTAAATCACCAGTACTATCTAAACTTTAATCACTACTCCTTTTTAAGCTTTATAAAACATCCCCACACCAATCAATACCCTTGGTTTTTTTGGTTTTACCCAAAATAATAGAAATTAGCATTTTCTCACATTTCAGTTTACCACTACTACAATCAACTTCCAGCAGTTTCTTATGCCGTTTTTTAGTTTCATAAGAAATCAGTCCAATTAATTCACTTTCTACATTTTGCCTAATTTTCTCTTTAGAATATCTTCGCTTTTTCAGCCTCTTCTCAAGCACTCGAGGTTCACATCGCAAAACAATAACTTTATCCACTAAACTTCTAGGCAATATGTGAGCCAAGTGGCTATCAATAATAATATTATCAGTTCCACGCACAACCTTCTTAACATAACTTATTATTTTCCGCTCATCTACAATCCAGCTCTTCAACTTTTTATCATATCCTATATACAATCCCTCTCTCTTCACAAGCTTATTGATTTCTAGATGATTCCAACCAAGCTTTTTACAAACCCGTCTAGCTAAATAAGTTTTACCAACACCTGGGGTTCCTGTTAATACAATTATCATTTCAAACCTACCTCAAATACCATCAACAATAAATAAAATCCGTTCAATAACACTATTTATAATATCAAATATAAAATCTAATCCATTTTTCTGAATTACTAGATCCACAGATTTTGCAGATGACGTAGAAAACTCCCCATTATTAGCAAACACTTGTATCAGGTCACTATCAGCTGTTATTGATAATGGAGACATTGTTGATGAAGATGGACTAATAGCTATTTCTTTACTAATGTTTCCTAATTTCAAAATAATTATTTGGTTCTCTTCAAGCAAGTTCTTTACAGTAACATTAACACTGTAATTTTTCCCACTAATCATGGTTTCATTCATGTCCAAACTAAGTGAAAATGGTTTGCTACTGACCACTGAAACTTTCTGAGAATTCAACCCACCATTACTGTATGAATAAACAATAAAATCACTACCACCTGAAGTTATTTCGAGTTTACCATTACCATATTCTCCGGTGCTGCTAAAAATATCATTTTCGTCAGACTCGATAGTTATTTTTTCACCAGGTATAACAGAATCAGAACTGACAACAAGTTTAGGATTTCCAGTTTCAGATCCGCGTTTCATCTTTACAGTTAATGTTTCTTGTCCACCAAAATTACTAGCTATTGTAACAGGGCATGTGTATGCAGTATTGCTTTTCAAATCATCTGGCAAATCAAAAATAGAAAAATAATTTGTTTCGCCACAAAAATAAACAATATCCTTATTTTTCCTAACATTAAAAAAATCTTTATTGTCTGCCCCACAAGAAATACTTCTAATTTTTAATAACACACACTCATCAGATTTTAATTTGGTTTTAACAACAACACTACCATCCCAAACTTCTTCATCCAATAGAACACTTTCAATATCAATAGCAGATTCTTCTGTAAAAGAAAGAACATTTACTTTAGTTTCTAAATCTATAGAAGGTTTATCAACACTTGTTCTTGCAGTTACTCTGGTGAGTGCTTCTTTGTAAATACTATCTGGAAAAGATGCGAATCTTATATGTGTAGCATCTACCATCCCGCCTTCTCCCCAAGTAGAATCAATAGGTATGTAATAATCACCTAACTTAACTTCTGACCAACTATGTGCCTGAAACTCATAAGGTTCGTCATATTGGGAAATTACCCAACCCAATACAGATCGAGTTTCGAAACCAATTGCTCTAGCCAGTCCTTGGAAAAGTACAGAATATTCAGAGCAAACCCCTTTACCATTTTTCAAAGTTTCACTAGCGGAAATGTTAACATCTTTATAATTCAGATCATATTCTAAATTGTTGTGTACCCATTTAGAAATCTCAGCAACTTTTTCAAAATCAGTTTTTTTACCTACGATTATTTGCTCAGCCTTATTGATGACATCTGAATTGCTAGAATCAACTAATTCAGTTGGATTGATAAAAAATACCTGATCTTTAGATGAAGATATTTCAGAACGGAAGACATCTACTACAACTTTAACTTCAAAATTAATAACAGAATCCGGATTTTTCCAAGTAATTCTCAAAAACTCATTCCCATATTTATCTCGTATTATATCATAATCGTTAGAATTAACTTCTAAACTCAGTCTTTTCTGAAAATCATTTTGTTGAGGAATATACAGATCAAGAGTCGCATCTATAACACCATCCCCAACTGTCAATATTCCCGATTGTACAACCTCAACTCCCATACTACTAACAACAGACGGGTTTGTGATCTCAGTCCCTATTACTAAACTGCTCAACAAAACAACAAAAACCAATAAATAACCCACTTTAAAATTCCACATACCATTTAAATTGTTTCCGTGCAATATAAATCTGTGATTCTATGGAGATATGGACTGAAAAATATAGACCTAAGAAAATAAGTGATGTGATTGGTCAAGAGAAAATCACCCAAAAGCTACAAGTATTCATGGATAGAGGAAATATCACACATATGCTTTTTTCAGGCCCACCTGGTTGTGGAAAGACAACAGCAGCAATAGCAATTGCTCATGAATTGTTTGGAAATAGTTGGCATTCAAACTTTTTAGAATTAAATGCTTCTGATGAAAGAGGAATTGATGTTGTTAGAAATAAAATAAAGAACTTTGCAAAAATTAAGCCAATATCAGCAAATTATAAAATAGTTTGTCTAGATGAAGCAGATTCTTTAACAAGTGATGCACAGCACGCACTAAGAAGAACAATGGAACGTTATGCAAGAACTACTAGATTTATTTTAATCTGTAATTATAGCAATAGAATAATCGAACCAATACAAAGTAGATGTGCTATTTTCAGATACAAGTCATTACAATTAGATGATATGCGAATACAACTAAAAAAAGTAATCAGTTCAGAAAATTTAAAAGTGGATGATAATGCAATAACAGGCATACTAAGATTATCAGATGGGGATATGCGTCGGGCAATAAATATTTTACAATCATGTTCAGCAGAAAAAAATATAACTGAAGACACAGTATATTCAATTACTCATACTATTCAACCAGAAAATATAGGGAAACTCATTTCAGATGCACTGGATGGAAAATTTATAGATGCACGTGCACAATTAATTTCTTTAATGAAATCTGGATATTCTGGAGAAGATGTAATTCGTGACATGGCACGACAAATGTATACACTTGATATTAACGAAAAAACAAAAATCCAATTAATAGAAAAAATCGGTCAATTCGAATGGAGAATTGCTCGTGGAGGAACACCCCAAATACAATTAGAAGCACTCCTAGCGCAGATATCAAATATCGATAAGTAACTTCTACATATAAGTAGTAGGGAAATACAACATCCCAGTAACATTTAAATATAAGATCGTGTCATTTTAATGAAAAATATAACTATTATAAATTGAGCAAAATGAGGTGCTAACTATGGAATTTTGTAATTGTGGTGGATTATTAGTTCCGAAATCAGGTTCTAAGATGATGGAATGTAGAAAGTGCGGAAAAAAGAAAACAATAAAGAATAAGAAAACTGTTAAAGTTAAAACTTTAGTGAAAAAGGAACATAATCATATATTTGTTGTAGAGCAGAAGAAGAAATTCGAAGTTCTACCACAAACAGATGCTGAATGCCCTGAATGTAATCATAGAAAAGCACATTGGTGGATGATACAGACTAGAGCAGGAGATGAACCACCTACAAGATTCTTCAAGTGCGCAAAGTGCAAACATGTCTGGCGAGAATACGAGTAATATCGGTTTTTGATTAAACTTTTTTGCTAAGTTTTTGGTTGAGCTTTTTTGTATACTTACCCAATAAAAAGGTCACCCATAAAAAGTTTAGACTAACCCAACAATATCAGAAAAAATAACTTTTACCCATCCAGCCATTGGTATAACAAAGGCAGCTTTTCCATAAATTTTTTCTTTCTGAATAACCCAAGGATCTTCTTGGCTATTGTGATCTCCCTTAGTCTTATATCCCACATCAGTGACCTCAACAATCCTATGAATTATCGGATAATTAAACCGACCACTATCAAAAACAATAATATCCCCAATATCCAAAGTTTCAGCACCAACAACCAAAAGCATATCACCTTTTTTGAACCCGTCAGTAGCTACCCATTCATTAAAATCATCTTTCTGAATTCCATTTTCTTCATACCACTTACCATATGACACCCAATAGTTATCTAAAGAAACTCCTAAGAAAAGTGGTCCAGTATGATAGCCTGTTTGTGTGTCGAAATAATCATGTTCCATGCTTCCAGAAAAAACAGATACCAACGGTGTCTGTGTACCCAACAGCAAAATTAACCCATTATATACGATTACTGCTATCAAGAACCCAACAACTATGTTAGCAATATCCCCGACTAAAGTATTTTCATATTTCTTCCACCAGCTAAGCATGAATAAGAAATAACCACGAGTGCTTAAATAAGTTTATTGAAAGAAAATTAAAGACCCATCTTTTCCAGAGTTTCATTTACTGCAGCGTCTATAACAGGATCCGATACTGGTATTTACTCTCGACCAATACGATCCAATTGTGATAATAATTCATCTGTTTCTTCTATCAATGCATCTGTTTCTCTATCATTGTACGCACTAACATCATCAAATAAACCACGAAGCTGTCCTACCGAATCATCCATTGGTTGTCTACAATCAGTCCCACCAGCTAATTTTTCAAAAATTATTTCTGAGTCATTAGCTATTCCCTCAGGACCATCCTCTGAACCATACACTGCCATATTTAGATCTTTTGTAATCATTTCATCTCTTTTATTTTGAGCAGTATAGTCTTCAAACAATGAAAGCAAACCATCAGTATTTCCTTCATTTATTCCCTCACCAAACATTTCCATTTCAGCATCCCCTTTTGTTATTCCCTTTTCAAACAATCCTTTCAAAAATGAATATTTTCTTTCAGCTTCCATTTTTCCAGCTTCGAATCTATAACTTTCAGTTTTCATGTTGGAAATACTATCCAACCTAGCACGTTCAGCAATTTCAGAAAAAAGAACTCTATTTTTCTTTCCCCATACAGTAGCTGCATATTTACCAAGTATACCAGTATCTGCTAGTGTTTTAAGATAATTTCCAAGAGTACTATCCTTAGAAACAGTGCCACGTAAATCCATTCCAGCCTTTTCCATAGAATACATAAATTTTCTCTGTGTAGTATGATAGTGCTTTAAAGATTTGTAAGTACCATTTGCCTGACCCTTTGCATAATTGATTTCAGGTGGACTTTGAGCATCAAGTGTTTTCCTAGATTTTTTACCAAACAACATAACAAATAATAGTTTTAGATAGGTAAATAGTTTTTACAAACACTTTAAGCTTTTACTTAAATTTTAGAAAAAAATAGATTCTATTTGCTACGTTTGAAAGCCTGTTTAAGTTCTTCGCATTTTTCCTCTATTGAACTGGCAGCCTTTTCCATTTCTTTTTTAGGATTGCTAGCTTTCACAAGCAATTTAGGTTCTACCATAAAAGGATGTTCCTGCAAAGCAGCTGCTTCGCCTTTCCCAGCTTCCCAAATTTCTGAAGAAATCAAATAAGCAAAACTTTTACTACTATCTTTCAATTCAACTTTCATCTTGCCCTTTTCTTGCTCAACAATAGAAACTTTCATACAAATAATCCCACATAAGCGTATTTAAAGGTTATGCTTAATAACCAACCACTCTAATTATTCTCATGTTAGAATACATTCTGTTTGTAATAGGACTCGTGCTTATAATCAAAGGTGCTGATTATCTAGTAGATGGGTCATCTATTCTAGCAACTAGATTGGGAATATCACAATTAGTAATTGGTTTAACAATTGTGGCTTTTGGAACATCAGCCCCTGAGCTCGTAGTAGCACTAATTTCCATATTTGAAGGAACATCGGAAATAGTATTAGGAAATATAATCGGATCAAATATATCAAATCTGTTATTGATTCTAGGAGCAGCTGCTGTGATATACCCATTAAAAATCAGATATTCAACAATTTGGAAAGAAATACCATTTTCACTTCTAGCAGCATTACTTTTACTCGCACTTGTAAACAACGAAGCAAGTGGACAATATTTAACTTTCTATGACGGAATAGCATTATTGTTCATATTCGCAATTTTCATATACTACACATTCATGAAATCCAAAGAGGATACCAAGAAAAAGAAAAAAGAAGAAATCATGGAAATCAAAAAAGAAAATTTTTATAAATCAATAGGAATGATAGCTGCCGGGTTAATCGGCCTTTTTGTTGGTGGTAAGTGGGTAGTCGATGGCGCAGTTGCAATAGCAATACAATTTGGTCTATCAGAATTTCTAATCTCCGCAACTATAATTGCAATAGGAACATCTCTGCCAGAATTAGCAGTAGCTGTTTCAGCTTCACTGAAAAGAAAAGCAGATATAGCAATTGGAAACATAGTCGGTTCAAACATCTTTAATATTCTACTTGTGTTAGGAACAGCTTCACTAATTTCTCCAGTAAGCGTTCCAATATTTGTAAATACAGATATAATTTTCCTAATTTACATGTCTGTTTTGTTGTTTGTATTTGTTTACACAAACAAGAATAAGGAACTCAATCGATGGCATGGGTTAATTTTCTTACTTTTCTATATAGGATATCTATATTTCTTAATTGGAAGAGGGTAAATAGTAAATAAAAAGTTCTAACTTACTAATTATTGTTTATCAATAAGCCCGGTTTCATTTAACTCATCAACATTGACAATTGGTTTTCCAAAAGCAGTTCTATTATCAATAGATATACGCGGACATGCAGTATTGATCCAACAATCAACTTCTATTCCCATTAGTTTATCTGGAGAAAATTCATCCATAATAATCATGAGAGCATGTTTACCCTGTTCTTTTAATTTATTTCGTATTTCTTCAGCCACTGCCAAACCAAATTGCCCTCTACGACTAGACACAAGTATACCAAAACTATTAGCATGCTTTGCTAAACCAATTGCAGCATATTTCTGTTTTAGTAACTGACTAGAATCAACAATTCTTATCTCTCCTCGTTCAACATCTAATGAATAAACACTCTTTCCTACTAATTCTTTACTAGTAGCATGAAAACTTCCACTACCAATATACAAATAAGCATCTGCTTTAGGTACACTAGAACAACATCCTAAAACTTGACCAGGATATATTTTTTTCTCATCATCCCGTCCTTCTGGTATCACAACAGCTTTACCATTTTCTTCTAAAAACAATTTCACCCCTTCTAAATTATCTACAAACTGTAAACTGGTAATCAAGCAGATCTTTTTTTCAGAAATTTTTTGCCATTCTTTTTCCAAAATCGGTAATACATCAATATTTTCTCTAATTTCACGATATTCAACAGGAATATCAGATTTCATAAAGCGTGTGTGCCCATAATGGATTATTTTATCCACTTTTAGAAGTTTAACCTCTCCCTCTCGCAAGTCACAAGCACCATAGCAATTCTCACCACTTACAAACACAGTATGACCATCCTTCTCCAGCTTCGCCACTATCTCAATTATTTTACGTTTTAATCCACCTGGTACTTGCAATAGTATTCGCATGAGAAGTAGTTGTTAGTAAGAGTTTTAAAGTCAAATATTATCGATTTAAATCCATGCGAATTATTAATATTTTCATGAGAATGCGTAGACATATTGAAAATATAGTATCCGAGACTGATACTATAGAAGAATTCAAATCAGGAAATTGTGAAAAAGCTTACAATCTATGTAGGCAATACTTTGATTCAACACCACGATATAAATCAAAAAAATCTATTGTTTTCAATTTTGTAAATGCCATGACATATGGAGGACTTGAAACAGATGGATTGGACATATATGATGCCAGAAAAAAATTAAATTTACTTAAAAAATCCAAAAAACAACTAAAGAAAAATAATCCTAGACATAGTCATGATATTGGTATGGGAGATTATATTGATTCTGAAATCTCTCGTTTAATGAAGGTATTTCACAATGCATATTATAGTAAAAGAAAAATTAAAAGAGTAGTACGAAAAAGGCATGGAATCCCATTTTATAAAAACGTTTATCCGACAATTGAAGATGCTGAAAATTATATCAAAAAAACAAGAGCTCGAAAAATGAAGAAAGAGAATGAAATAGCTGAAGAAGAACGATTGAAAGACATATTTAAACCGAGGTATAGTGACTGGGATGGTAGTCTTGATTGTAGTAAAATAGTCGAATGGAGAGACCGTACATATCATTTTGAACCCATTCAACCACAGCCTATTCAACAACCAGCACCACAACAACCAAATTATGATGTCATCATGTTTCATCAACAACACCTCAGCAATCTTCTCAAGGGTCTTGATAAAGCTGTTACTAGTTTAGAAAGAACGTTCCAACGTAAACAGATCGAATCATTGAAATATAAAATAAGAAAATTGGAAAACCAAAAACCACCTAAAATTATTATTTCTAATGTCGGGAATATGCCAATAAAAGACAGCACTGCTGTCAGACCTCAAAACAGTGTGCGTATTGGTATAACTGGAGAAGTATCAAATGTTGAATTGAATAATGTTGGAAACATGCCAATAGAAAATAGTAGTGTTAGCAGACCAACTAATCATTTAAATTGGGAAGATTACCCAAACATCCCACTATAATCAAATACATGCAAATACTGCAAAATTAGAGGTAATGAAATAACCAATAAAACAATCGCAATTATAACAGCTAGTGCGCGTTTCCATCCAACTTGATGAAAACCAAAAATACCACCAGCAGTCAATCCACCAATATGTGCCAAGTAAGCAATTTGACTAGCCCCTCCAAAGAAAAGTTCCAATGAAGCGATTATATTATACAGTCCATAAATCACAGCCACGAAAATTAACGGAATAGGAATCAAAAACGGATAAAAAACCATCTCTAGTGGATCAACAATCATAGAAACCCCCATCAATCCAAAAATAGCTGCACTTGCCCCAATAGTTGGGATGCCCATTGGAATCAATCCAGCAAATCCACCCAGCAGCGTAGCTAAATTTCCAGCCAGCCCAGCTATCAAAAACACCAAAAGCGTTTTCTTCCAACCAAGTTTCTCTTCAGTTGCTTTTCCAAAAAAATAAAGCACAATCATATTGAAAATCAAATGATCAACACTACCGTGTAAAAACATAGAAGTAATCGGCGTCCACCAATCCCCAGCTAAAAACCCATTAATAGAAAACCCATATTCTTGAAAAAGAACATCAACAGCTTCCTCGCCTTCTAAAAAATAAAGCCCAGTTTGCAACACAGCAACCAATAAACAAACCCCTATCAAAACATAAGTCAACCTAACAACATGATCTGGCACAACTTTAGAAAAATTCTTTTTTATATTCTCGGGCTTACCAACTTTAGCAAGTTTCAGTTTTTTCTTTTCAGGCATGATAAGAATTAGAATGATAGAATATAAATGGTTTTTAATTAAGCTTTTTTGCTTTCGACCCCACAAAAAGGTTAATTTAATTCTTCTTTCTCAACAGCATATCTACCAGAAAGTTTAGCTGCTCCACGTTTCAATGCCAGTCTAGCATCCTTCTCTTTCCCAGCAGGCACACGAATAGTCAAAATTTTCTGCCCAGGATAAACTCTAGCTGCCTGACCAATTGGTTTACCAAAAGCACGACGCATACCATCTGAAAAACGATCTGCTCCAGCTCCAGTAGCCATAGCATTTTCTCTTAGAACATGATGCGGATATGGTCTGATTTTCAAGAAAAATCCATTATCACCAAAATGTTTTGTCAAGCACTTAGTAGTTGAAACACGACAAGCTTCCATGGAATTAGATCGAAGTTGACGAGGTTCTCTAGCAACTAAATGATAAGCAACCTTGTAGTCACCTTTTTGATTACCCATCTCAAACTGATGGATCTTAGAAACAGGAACTCCCTTAACATAGCTACGTCTAGGTTTGCATTTAGAAACACGTGTCCACGGTTTCTTATTGATTTTCGAATAACATCTTCCAGGTCTTATTGTTGCCATATACCATACACCATTTAACCATCAAATATGAGAAATGTACTCAGTTAAGGTTTATAAATCTTTTTAGTAGAACCCTACCACACAAACCTACTCAAAATCGTCCCAAAAACTTCTTCTTTTTGATTTTTTTCTTAGGAGAATGCTTTTTCACACTAGCTAATGTCTCTTTCAAATCATTCAATGTGTTTCCAACACCACAAGTATTTCCAACCCCAATAATCAAAACCTTACCCTTAGAGCTCTTAACAGATCGCTTGACCTTTTCAATAGCTTCAGGAACAGATTGTAATAGTTTTTTATCCATTGATTCCAGCGCTTGTCTATTACTCATCTTAATAGCAACTGCGTCAACAGGAATTCTGTTCTTAACAGCGAAATTCTCAATTTCAAATCTATCAGCACCGTTTCCACCCATAGCAACTCCCACACCTTCGCGTACAATACCTGTTTTTTCCCCTTCCATTTTCAAAGCAGCATCTACAGTAATTATCTTAGAGATTCTATTTCGTTTACCTAACTGAGTCAAAAACCTACCAGGATATCCTGTACTAGCTCCAGGTCCATTTGCTTTAGAAACCAACACAGTTTTACCAGCAATCTTAACTGTTGCAACAGCAAACTCGTTTTCCTTATCCACTTTCACACGAGTGCGCCTAGGAATTAAAGAAGCAGCTACTATTGGACCAATTCCATCTCCAATCGGAGTACCTAAAATAAACGCTTCTGTAGCCTTTCCAGCTGCCTTCTGCATATCCTTTATCATAGGAATCTGCATCTGTAAAATCATAGCAAGCTGAAGCATTTTATATTTCTTTATCAACTCAAGCATGTGTCTAACAACTTTAGCAATCTGGTGAGCAGTCATTGCACCAGCTAGAGAATTCTTATAATTCATTTTTTCTATCCTATCTAAACCAGGAGCTATTTCATTAACTAGATTCATGAATTTTTGATCACTATGTCGCATAAACATATCAATTTTCTTCATAACACCATATGGGTCTGTACTAATCGGAGAAACAATGAAAAAGTCCATAAATTCCCTCACACGAATTTTCCCCGCTTTATCCAATGCAACAGCATGTTCTACTTTTTTCCTAGCTTCTGCTGCAACTAGTTCCATATCAGCAACATCTTTTTCTATTTTCCAAATTGTCTGGGTAACCATTAATTTCTGACCGAAAAATACGAAAAAAATAAATGAGAAAAACCACAATATCTGAATTATCCCTTCTCCTTCACTACCTAGAAAAGAAAGCAGCACATCCATAAGCCAATATTGGTACATAGCCTATATATAAAGAAATTATTAATGCACAATAGAAAAAAAATCAATCAATTAATGACCCAAATCATCATTTCCAGCAAATCACACAGACTATTATCAATTCATCTACCCAAGAAAGTCTTTAAATATCCTTACACGATAAATTATTTAGTGGTGTACGTATGGAAATGAATTGGAGACTAATTTTAGGAGCAATAGTTGTTGTAGTTATTGTGGCTTCTGCAATAATTGCAGGTTTTAATCCTTCTGGGATTTCTGGATTCTCAATTTTCGGAAACAATGAACCAACAAAAGATATAATAATTTCATCATCATTATTACTAAAATCATTAGATATGCAATTCCCAGCTGAGAAATTAATTATTGATTTATATTCACAAGAAAAAACAGTATCAATCGGGGATCAACAAATACACCTTTCATATTATACAACAATTGAACTAGAAAACTTTAATGGAAAAATAACAACTGACAATGGCTTGCTGACAATAGATGCGCAAGTTGACAAAGTTTTAATAAACGATGTTGAAATTTCCCAAAAATCAGGTACAATGAAACTCAATATGGATCAAGTAGAATTTGCAATAATTGATGGAGAAAATGCAATTCTAGCTCCTATAAAATATGAAAAAGCAAGCGGAGACATTTCTATAAACAATGATAAGATTTACTTCAAGGTAGATGAAGAAAATCTAGAATTGGGTGCATTCAAAGGAAAATTAGAAATCACATCAAATGATTTTATTCTAGATGGGATCGTAGATAGAGTTCTCGTAGATGGTAAATCAAAGTTGCTTATAGACGAATAAATAAACTTTTTATGGGGTCGAAAGCAAAAAAGTTTAATCAAAAAATACATCAAAAAATTTTAGCAAAAAACAAATTCTCACAATACTGTTAACAAAAACGCAACACATACTGGTATGCTGATATTGTCATCGATTACAGGTAAGCTTTCTACCAAAGCAATTATTCCAGCTATCAACAAAGCACTCTCAAGTGAAGTAAATGAAAGTAAAATAATTACAGCAAAAACAAAAAAAGTAATTGTTCCCTCCCAACTACTTGATTTATTCCATATGTGTTTATGCTTACCAAAAGAAATCCCTACAATAGTAGAAGCAGCATCACCAATAGCTAAAACCAGAATAGCTGGTATAACTTGTTCTTGTGCAAACAGAGACATAACTACAAAAACCCCTAAAAAATACATTATAGGACCTTTAAGAAATTCCTCCCCACGTTCATACTTACTCAGTTGCTTCTCAGCCCATTTTTCGAATTTGTAATACCTCTTAACTATGAATGTCCGCTTACCACTTTTAGTCTGTCTATAAAAATTCATTACAACTATTATAATAAGAATAAACCCATACAAAACTTTCATAATCTCAAAACCAAAGAAAATTATTAACGGCGCACCAAACATCCCTAAAGAATGAATCAATTGCCGACGAATCTCTAGAAGTTTTTTATCCGTATTTCTGTTCATAATATTGCCTCTTTTTACCTTTTCTTAATTTTTGATAATTCGTTTTTCAATCTCTTAATTTCAGACTTACCAGTCCCATTCCCTGTTAATATTTTTACAGGAGCGAATAATAGTTTAATTACAGCCATTATCAATCCAATCATTTCATAAGCAACATATAACCCAACAGCCAACGCAGCAAATTTCAACCCAGTCAAAACATCAGCTACTATCCCGACATCCAAACCTAAATATTGCACAACCCACGGAAATGAAAATCCAGCTCCCCCAGCAGCAATAGCATGCATTATAAATTTCACTATCCTAGAAAGTACAAACATTATAACAATAAACAGGATAAATACTCCAATTGTTTCAGGTGTTATATCAAGATCCATAATTAAAAATATCATTCGCGCCTTAAAAAGATTAAAATAGGAAGAAGGGGATTAATAATTATGTTAAAATTTACTTCACAGGAAATAAAAGACATCATTCTTTCAACAATAGTTTTAGCAGTAGTTTTCGGAGGAATAGGAGAAGGGTTCTTACCAGCTTTAGTAGTCATGGCTCTTGTTTTCCTAAGCCATGAACTTTTAGGACATAAACTAGTTGCACAGTATTTTGGCTGTATAGCAGAATATAGAAAATGGACAGCTGGATTGGTTTTAGCACTTTTGGGATCTCTGATAGGGTTTGTATTTGCAGCACCAGGCGCAGTATACATCCAGCCACAAGTAAAAAAAGGATTTGCATGGACAATACACCGCCTAACTAAAAAGGAATTTGGATTAATTGCAGCTGCAGGACCAGTGATTAACATATTATTCGGGTTTGTATTTGTCTATATAATACCATATTTTCCTAATTACAATTCTATAATATACCTAGCAGCCCGTTTCTCATTCTTTCTAGCCCTATTCAATATGCTACCATTTGGACCACTGGACGGTGCAAAGGTATCTGACTGGTCTTGGGCAGCTTGGGCCACTATTGTAGTTGCAGGTGGACTTGGTTTTTATCTATTGATTTAAGATAAAATCAGTATCTTATATCTTTTTCCAACCTATCTATTATTATGAAAATCAGAGAACAGCAACTTGTTTTAGGAACAGTATTATTAGCAATAGTAATAATTTTTTTCAACATATATCACATAATTACAAATAATGTCCCAGAAAATAATTATGATTTCACAACAATATCACCTGAAACAAATATCATTAACAGTACAATTGATGGAATATTAGCAATTCTAACAAATCCCCTCTCAGCTGCTGGGATGGTAGTAATAATTATTATTTTTTGTGTGCTTTATTCGATTTACAAAAAACCTAAAAAAAATCGGGCAAAGGAAATCAAAAAAATTAAAGTAGCTGTTGAAAAACCAGTGATTATAAAAAAACAATCAATGGCTACAAAAAACTCAATAAGTCGTCCATCATACAAAAGTCGCTTCAGATAGAACTTTTAGAACTGTAAATAAATACTAATTCTGACCCTAAGTATAGCCTTTAAATCCTTTTGCATTCACTATATAATAGTAATTTTTTATGGAGTTGATGTTAATGAGTGATAATGACGGTTTTTTGAAAAGAATAGGAGCTAAGTTAGCCCCAGCAAAAGAAAAAATATATGCATGTGCTGGTAGTATTAAAGATGGTTTAACAAGCCGTTTCTCAAGAGATACTGAACATCAAGGAGAAGAAGAACCGTATGAAGGACTTTCTGGAGAACAAGCTAGATATTTCCGTGAACAACTAAGCGAACTCAGCATTGGTGCTCGTGCAGACGATGGAGAACCATATGATTTCGTAGGATTCACAGATAGTGGATTTAATTCATTATTAGAACAATGTTCTGAGGAAAAACGCGAAAGATTAAAAATAGCTTATGAAAATACAAAAGATTATAATTCAGACTTTGCTGAAGAAGATTATGATGGTGATACAGTAGGTGAAGAAACCTCTGGTGACGGACCAACAACAACACAACCTAGAAATGATGAAAGAGATGACTACAATTCTGATGAAGAAGGAAATACTATCGTACCTCCAGGTGGAAATACAGCTCTAACACGTACTCAAGAAATAGTAGAAGATGTCAAAAAAATGGCACCTTACGTATTACTTGCTGGTGTTGTGACAGGAGCAACTGGATATGCAATAGGTAACATGGGCGACGATGACGATAATGATAACAAAGGCGAATTTACACAAGCTGATTTAGATGATGCAAAAGAACAAGCTGCCACAAGTGCAGTAGACGATTATAAAAATGGTACAGAACACCAAGAAGCACTTAACCTATCAGGTACTCAAGCAGTTCAGGATTATCAAGATAGTCCAGCAAATCAAGACGCACATAATCTAACAGGCGAACAAGCAGTAACAGAATTTAAAACTAGTGAAGAATATACATTAGCTCTTGAAAACGCACACGGAGAAGGAAGCGCAGCTGCGTGGATAAAAGCTGGTAAATTACTAGATGATAAAAACTTGACACTAGAACAATTGACATACCAAATGACTAACATAAAAGTTGGTGACGAGACTTACAATCTTTCAGGATTTGTTGATTATGCAAGTGCACTAAGCAATTCATTAGATCAAGCAGTTGAGGACTTAGAACAAGCAACTGAAAACATGACAATAGCAGTAGATGGAAAGCAAATGAACATAACTGCAATTAGAGATTTGGCTTACGGATTAAATAATACATTAACATCAACAATAGCACAGTCAACAGAAAAAATCACAGCTTTGGAAAATTCATGGGCAATAGACAACCTAACAACAGAAGCTGCAGTGACTTCAAGACTATCTGTTCTGAACTCATCATTAGATAATGAAACATATTCACAATTACTAGAAACAATGAACAACACAACAAACTTAGAAAAATTAGAAATAATGGATACCTACTTTAACAATACAGTAAACAATTTAAAAAACATAACTACAAATCTAACAACTGAAGTAGCTTATTTAGAAGATTTAACAGAACAAACAAGCAACACATTAGCGCTTTTCAATACAGAAACAATACAACAAGACATTAGTGAACATAATTCAGATGTTGCATTAGCAAAATTAAGTATGCTAAATGAATCTCTTGGTTATTACAAATTAGAAATTAATTTAACAAATCTAACATCAGACAACCTAACAGGTTTACTACAAAATGATCTAAGTTGGTTACAGGAATATTTCTTCAATGAAGATTATTTCAAAAATGGATCAGCAGAAAATAAAACAGCAACATTCCAAGAAACATCTGACGGAATGGCACTTGTTGTTGAACATAAAGAAACTGGCCTAGAAACATTCATGGGATTAACAAAAGAAGATGCGACACTATTAAAAGAATACGCTAAGGACTTTAAATTGTAAAAGGTGATTTTATGAAAAAAATATTTTCCCTTTCATTAGTATTTTTGTTTATATTAACACAAGTAGCTCTAGCAAATACACTAATAGTAGTAGAAGAAAATGGCATTTCCTTACAAGTTGATGAAATTTCTGTATTCACAAGTCCTAAAGTATTTGACAGAGACTGTTCAAGTTACCTAGTAGAAGGTGCTCCAGCAGGAAATTATGACATAGAAATAATAAAAGAAGGATATGAAAAAATAGAAGATTCTATAGTTGTTCTTATTAATGGTCAAGGAAATCCAATAAGTATTACTGAAGTATTCCAAATGAATAAATTAACATATGGTTTGGAAATAACCACAACAGACAGTGAAGACAATGAAATTATTCCGACTAGTGTAGAAATTTACAAAGGAGATGAAAAAGTATTCTCATTAATTGACGGGGGAATAAGTACAATATCACTCGAATTGGAAATAGGAGATTACAGAATAGAGATTTTAGCAGATACTTTTAATGCTCTAGAAGATCAAATAACAATCACAAACACAGACAATGAATACGATGCTACTTTAACATCTGGTATAGCACAACTATCACCAGTAGAAATAGAAATAACTAAACCATCAAACTTACAAGAGTTTGAAAAGGTTCCTATAATTTTAGATTATACAATAACAGGAAGTCATCAAAGTGTTTGGTTCAATTTAAATAATGGAGAAAATATAACAACTGATCCATTAATATTGGAAATTATAAGAGATGATCTAGAAGACGGATTACACAACATAACAGTTTTCGCAACAAACAATCAAGGAACAGAATCTTTCGAACTTGTTGAATTCTTAAGCTTTACACCATCCATAGAAATAACATCACCTACAGACGGTGCCAGTGTAGATTCTTCAATCACAATAAACTATGAAGCTAGTTTTTCTCCAGATCAAGTATGGTATTCTTTAGATGGAGGAATAACGAACACAACAATAGCTAGCGATAAATCAGGTTCAATAAGCATAACAAAACTAGGACAATCAATATTAAATATTTTTGCTAATACAACTCTGGGAACAGAAGTTGTTGATACAGTAAGTTTCACTATAAACACACCAACAACACCACAAGCACCTAGTGGTGGCGGAGGAGGCGGTGGTGGTTATGACACAACAACACTAAACATGACCATAGACAAAGAAATCGATCTAATTATAGGTCAGTCAAACCAATTGAAAATAGCAGTTGAAAATACAAAAACATTCAAAGTAACATCTGTTAAAATGACAGTAAATGATGTTCCTGATGGATGGAAAATAACAATAAATCCTACATCAGTTACAATTGATGGAAAATCACACAAATACTTTACAGTAGACATAGATGTTCCTTCAGACGCTACTGGAAACAAAACAATCTGGTTTGAAGCAAAGAGCGGTAATAGAATAAAAAGAGTAAAAGTAGTTTTCAATGTTGAAGAAAAGAAAACAACCCCAAGCTCATCATCAGATTCAGAAAATGAACAGCAAACAGAAGCACCAAACACAGCAACATTTAATGCTACTGGATTTATTGCAGCTATAACTGATGTAAATCCACTTTATGCAATCGGTGTACTTGTAATATTGATCATAATTATTTCAATGATCTACATTTACTTCAAAGACATAGAAGACAGTGAAGGTTTTGGAATACTAAAACCGACAAAATCAACTAAAACACACTCCAGTAATACAAATTCACCATCTTACAAAAGCAAATTTAGATAATTGTTTTAGATAAACTACCCCAATAAAAATTGGTATTTTCACCAAGTTTTTCTTTGTATTTAAGCATTACTTACTAATAGTAATAGTGCAGAAAATAGGTTAGATTATTATGGTAAATGTATTTTTTCCAACAACTAGCAAAGAATTAGTAAGTAATTTAGAGTATTTTCAAAAAACACTCGATTCAATCGTAACAAAATACGGAAAAGATACCAAATTCATTCTTGCCCATACCAATTCAAGTTTTTCATATAAAGCTATTTCTAATTTAATGAAATTGGAAGAACATTATAACATAAAAAACGTAGATGTGAGATCAGAAAAAAAACGCAATAGAGAAATTAAAGACACCAAACAGGATGCATATGTTTCAGACTTTTATGAACCAGGAGATTTATTATACGATTCTGATAAAAATGTTTCATTATTGATAGCAGATCCAGAAAATAAAGAAGATATAAAAAAAATGTTTTTGAAAGGAGATATTTTATTATATGCACATGAACAAGATGAAAATCTACTTTTTTATCCAGGAATGATAACAACAATTCAAAATAAAAATAAAACAACAGAAACTGTTATTACATCCGGAACAGAAACAAATAATTTCAGAGAAAAATTAAAAGTAAATAAAAACGAACACACAACAATATCAATTCCATCAACATCATGTGAAAAAGAACCTAGATTAGAAACAGACTGGTCTTATTTTGCAGTAATGAATGAAAAAACAATTACTTTTTATGAAACAGCAATAGAAAGATCAAAAGAAAAAATAACAACACAAAACGAATGGCAAAAATTAAGAAAGTCCGTTGGAAAACCAGATTATTTTGAAAGTATTTTAGAAAATTCAGAAATACAAACAACTTTTGAGGAACATGAAAACTATGTTAATAGTTTACATAAAACATGGAAACGTGTAGTAAAGATTCAAGAAATCAATAAAAAAAGAAAGGAGGGTGGAAAATACATAATAACAGAAGAAGAAGCAAGCAAACACAATGAATATGAAAAACACAACTCAGTAAAAGGTCGAATGATTGATTGTAGGCAAATGATGTCAGAAACAGCTAAAACAAAAGAACACTTCAAAGACGATTTAGAATATTTACAAAAAAGATTTGAAACATTAAAACGAATAGATGATAATAAGAATTGTGGGTGGGAACCAACAAAAATTCAAACCAATTATCTCGATCCAGTTACATCAAAATGGAGTTTAGAAAAAATGTCAGTTGGTTTTGAAAAAACTATTGAAAATAAACAAATAGCATGTATAGAAATGGTAGAATAATTAATAATCCTCTAAATTTCTTTGTTTGGTTTCTTCAGCTATTCTAATTGCAGTTTCCCAACTTCTACGAACAAAATCAGGATATTTTCCCCTACAGCTTTTTAGAAAAGCAATCGTAACAGGATCATGTGGATATCCTGTATTAATAACAATATTATTTTCCTTTTCAATTTTTCTAATTTGTCTATCTCTTTCAACTTTAGCTAAAATACTACCAGCTGCGCATACAGGATGATTTAAATCAGCTTTGTTTTCTGAAATGATTTTTGTTTTAACATTAAGTTTAGCTTTAACCATATTTGCAAACTTATCAACAGAAACTTGTGGAGCATCAACTATCGCTTCATCACCTTTAAGTATATTTATTATCTCTGCAATTTTTTCAGCTTCAATTACATTCAAATTAATTCGTTTTCTCATTTCATCTATTTCATTAGCAGAAACTTTCAATACAACATAATCTTTAACTAAATCCATTATCTCCTTTTCTAAATATTCTCGCTGTGAAGGAGTAAGTAACTTACTGTCTTTAACTCCTAACGCCTTTAATTTATGCTCATCTTCCTTTTCTATCAGCACAGCTCCAAATACCATTGGACCGATAACGGGGCCTTTGGGCCAAAAGAAACCTCAGCTTCTATTGTCTACCTGCCTCGTCAATGCCTATCAATGTCGTCAAATCACAAACACCTCTTTATTAATTGGAACTTTCATCCATAAATAACAATCTTTTTCAACAAGACCCAGTTTTCTAAGTTCATTCATTCTATTATTAGAAGACTTCCAACACACATTCATAACATCAGACAACTGTTTTGTTGTCATCGGCTTATTCAATATGTCCAAATATCTTTTTTTAACAGAAGATATAACAACCAAATTAGAACTAGTTTTAATCCAATAATCTACATTTCTAACTCTAAAATTAATAACTTTACCCCGCTTTTTCATAGGAATTAGAATATCTTGAATCCTAGCCAGAGTCCTTCCAAAGATTACAGACAACTCTCTAACATTCTTTGGTCGATTGAGATAATTCATTATATTATCTTTAATAAAATTATGAGAATAATGATACTCTTTAAAATCACTATAAACTTTCCAAAATTTCTTCTTTTTGTCAGGATGCAAATCAGCTATCTTTATCTTAGCCAACCTATCCCAATTAGTTCTATTGACAATAACATACGATCGCCCTCTTTTAGAAAAAGTATATTTTATTTCAAAATAATTCAAAATCATATCTATTATTTTTATCTGTTGTTTTTGAGCAATTCTAATAGTTCTATTACAATGAGATCCTGTTTTTATGTTGCCCTCACCAGCAAAAAACCCTCTTAAAAAGTGTTGATACATTCGTTCATTTTTAAACATAGATTCGACAATACGTTTCCATTTTTTTACTAGAGAAACACTAGCTATTCTATATATGTAATATGTTCTATTTGCTCGTTTATCAGTATAATATCTAAATCTAATATTATCCAGATCCATAACTTGCTTGTTACGTTTTGAATAAGCGTATATTCTAGGTTTAATATCACCAAAAATATTTTTCATTGTTTTATGAAAAAATAATACAAGATCAAAGCAATTATTTGTGAATGTTATTTCTGAACGTGTTTTATTATCACCTTCAGCCAACCACAAACCAGCACATTCAGCAATTTCCTTATTCATAACAAAACACCACATCTTGTAGAGAATCCATAGATCTTATTATTAATCTTTGTTCAATAAATACATTTATATTCTCCATAACATACACCTCCTTTTGTGAGGGTTCTGGAACCCTCCGTTCGAAGAATGGGGTTCCAGGTTCCTGAGAAAGGAGGTTCAAAAGAATAGATAATAGAATTGAAAATTAAAAACTAATGTAATTAACCAAAGATGACCTCATATCTAAACTAACTTAAATACCCTGCATGAAAAGTATATCTATGATAGAAATACTCAAAAATACAAATGGTGAATTAAAACATCTAAACAAGCCAGTAAAAGGTTGTTGGATAAATCTAATTTCACCTACACGATCAGAATTACATCAATTAAAATCAATCATTGACATACCAAATGATATCATCACATCTGTTAAAGACAAGAATGAAATTTCCAGTATAGAAAAATACAAAGATAATTTATTTGTCTTAGTACAGGTTCCAAAAGCAAAAGAAGACTTGGAATATGAAACAGTTCCTATCGGTATAATAAAAACAAACGATTGTGTAATTACTATTTCTTATTATGATAATGAAATAATTGAAATATTAAAAACAAAACAAATAAATACAGTCAAACAAGGCCAATTCGGATTACAATTATTGTTAACATCAACTGAAGCTTATATGAAATATCTAGGAGAGATAAACAAAAAAGTATACAATATAAGAAAAGAGCTTCAAAAATCAATGAAAAATAAAAATCTTATGAAGCTTTTGGATATAGAAAAATCCCTAGTTTATTTTAATACATCACTAGAAGCAAACAAAAGACTAGTAGAAAAAATGAAAAGAGATAAGATTTTCAAAAAACAATACATAAATCTTGTTGATGACGTAATGGAAGAATATAACCAGGCAATCCAAATGACTAAAATTTATTCTGATATTCTAACAGGAATAATGAATGGATTCTCATCTGTTATCTCAAACAAATTAAATACAACAATGCGTTTTTTAACATCTGTAACAATTATTCTAATGTTACCAACATTGGTTTCTAGTATTTATGGAATGAATATTTCACTTCCACTAGAAAGCCATCCAAGCGCATTCATAATATTAATGTTAGGTTCTATTTTACTAGCAGCAATAGGAATCATTTTCTTCTGGAAAAGTGATATGTTATAAAACAATAAATAGGGCTTTAACAAAGTTCTGTGCTTTTTTTAGAATCGCTCAGTTAATACTCCTACCTAACAAAAGCAAATTTCAATATAACATTCTCACTGATATTATTTTTCATCTTCTTTGTCTGGAGTTTCATATGGTAAAGAGAAATAAAAAGTGCTTCCCTTTCCTTCTCCTTCAGATTCGGCCCAAGCTTTTCCACCATGAGCTTTCATAATCCCATCAACAATAGAAAGTCCAAGACCGGTTGAACCTTTCACACATGTACCAGTTCTATAAAATGGTTTAAAAATATTTTCCAGTTCCTCTTGTGGCAATCCTCTTCCATTATCTTTAACTGAAACAATAACATCTTCATCGATTATTTTTACACCAACCTGAATTTCCCCACCGTCAGGAGAATATCGAGAAGCATTCGATAAATAATTATCATAAACCCTATGAAGCTGATTACGATCAAATTCAATAGACAAACCACTTTCAGGACAATCAACAGAAATTGTTTGATTATTTTTTTCAGATTGTATTAAATGTTCACCAACAATCAAATGTGTAAATTCATAAATATCCCCATCAGTTTTTAGAATTTCAAGTTTCCCTAATTTTAACTTTGACAAATCAAACGTATCTATCCTAAGCTTATTCAATCTTTTAGACGTTTCAAGAACTGTTCCAAGCTTCTTTTTCAATTTGGGAGTTAATTCACCATAAACACCCATTAACGCCATCTCAGTATTTCCCATAATAATTCCTAATGGATTTCCAAAATCATGAGAAACAACACTAACAAATTCAGACATCTGTCTATTTGCAATTTTTAATTCTTGATTTTTTTGTTCAATTTCTGTAACATCTGTACTAATACAAAGACCATAATCATTCCCATTTGGATTAAATCTTATTAAATTACATTTATGATGAGTTTTACCTATTGAACCATAAAATGGTTTCACATCCACACCTTCCATAAGATCCTTAAATGCACTTGAAAGTTTTTCACCCTCACCACCTTTACTTGCTTCAGGAAACAGTTCATATATTCCCATACCAACAATTTCTTTGGGTTTCATTTCTAAATAAGAAGCAGCTTTAGGATTGACATCCACAACTCTACCACTTTTATCAAATATAACCATCGATTCATTGGCATATTCAAAAGTAGTTTTATATAATTCAGCCTGATCACAAGCTAATTTATACTTTTTACTAATCTTTTTGTGGAACATATCCAAACCAGTTAAAAAATTCATAATAAACTCACTCGATAAAATAATTCATACTACTGATTAGTAGATGAAGTATAGATATATAATACTTACAAGAACTTTAAGGTTTTACTTAAAAACTCATTTCTGCCCACCTTTCTGTATAGAAAACAATTTTTCAATTCTTTTTAAATCATCAGCCTGATAAATCCCCTTATCTTCACGAAACCTAACTAATCGAGGAAAACGAAGTGAATACCCACTAGAATAAGTGGGGCTTTTCTGTATCTCCTCATAAGCCACCTCTATCACCAATTTAGGTTTAAACCACACACTAGAATCTTTTTGTTTCAAAATCAACGGCTTAAGTATTTCAGTCAACTTTTCCATTGTTATCCCATCACCTTTTTCTTTCAACCCACTACCCAACATTCCACATTCTAGAAAACCCCCAGACTCTTTATCTCTACAACCTAAAGTCAATGAACCAATCCAACCAGCTCTTTTACCAGTTCCCCAGGTTCCACCAATAATCACAAGATCAAGATTCTCCATAACTGGCTTAATCTTCAACCACCCACCAGCAACACGACGCCCAGCTTGATAGACAGCATCTAAATTTTTCAAAATCAAACCCTCATGCCCCTCACTAAGTGCCTGTTTATAATATTGTTCAATCTTTTCAACATCATTACTAACAAGTTGCTCAGTAACATGAAAACTACCAGTATCATTAACAACTTTCTCTAAAAGTTCGCGTCTCTCTTTAAGTGTTTTATCAAACAAAGCTTCCCCATCCAAGTAAACAATATCAAAAACTTCTGTTTTTACTGGAATTTTCTCAGAAATCTCCCCTATATTATACTTCCTTTTAATTCGCTGGGACAAAAATTGAAATGGCATTGGTTTTCCGTCCTTGAAAGCTAATGTTTCCCCATCTAAAATAACCATCTCAGCTTTCACTTGACTTCTCACTCGTTCCACAAGTTCAGGAAACTGTTTAGTAACATTTTCTAATCGGCGTGTAAATACTTTCACTTCTGTTCCATTCTTATGTATCTGTGTACGTAACCCATCAAACTTTTTCTCAGCCACCAGATTATCAAACTTCTCCACACCTTCTTTTAGAGTTGGTGACTTCTCAGCCAATAAAACAGCAACTGGCTTACCTAATTCAATTTTCACTTGATTCAACCCAACTTCCCCGCTCTGCTTGGCAATCTTAGCAACTTCCCCATAATCCTGATTCAAAAACCAAGCACCCTCAACTATTTTTTTATCAATACCATAAGCTTGAGCTATACTATCACGAATAATTCCCTCAGCCACCCCAACACGAAGTTCACATAAAACAGTTTTAACAATATATTTTCCTTCTAGCGGTGTAGCTGATATCAAAAGCTCAGCTATCAAATCCATTTTCCGTTCCTGTGATCCACTACCTTCATGTCCAGAAATATCTCTTAAATTAGAAACAACTTTATTTACAGTCAACTCACGCTTACCTAAAGCTGTCTGTCTTTTCTTACCAATAAACCATTTAGCAGTCTTGCCCAAATCCCCACTTTGAGTAAAATATTTTACAACATCTTCTTGTGTTTGTCCACTAGCCTTAGAAATAGCCTTAATCATCAACTGCCCAGCAACCCCACTTTCTTCTTGAGACCAAGCAGGATAAAGATTACCCCCAAGAAGCAGCACAACATCTTTCAGAAGCCCGGCCTCCACAGTCTTCAAAAACTCAGCAATTATTTCAGCCTTCTTTAATTTAGAAGCATTTTTTTCCAATTGCTGATAAACTTCAGCCAACTCATTATAACGCATAAGAATATTCCTGAACTAAAGTACATAAAACTTTTTTTCAAGTGAAAAGACACTATACTTCAAGACATGCAGGATCTGCAACACCTGTTAAAGCTAAACTACTAGGCTCATACACAACAAGAATCTGTCCACATGGCATCTCTTGATAATCTAACCGTTTATATCCCCACAGTTTAACAAGATTATTATCAATCTGTTCAATAGCAGAAGCAGGACCAACATAAGAAGTGAACCCATCACCAATACCCATACAAATCTGAACTATTCTCATAACAATTAATTAAAAACCGATCTTTAAAAATACAATTTTACATATCCCTCGAAAGTCTAGCCAACCATTCTTCTTTAGGGACAGAAAAAAACTCGAAATTAGTAGTTAGAAAGTACCCAGATCTTGTTAATCTATATCTATCTTTTTCTGTGTCTTTAGCAATAATACCAATATCATCAATCCGGAGAACAAGTAACTCCTCATCATAATTAATATTTGAAAATTCTCTAGGACACATCCACGCATAAAGCTCAACAGCATCCTCTAAAACACCCATAAAATAATGCTCCGAACCATTTTTTTGAAATTCCTTCTTATCCATTGGAACATAATATTTTTGTTCGCCAACTTTTTCACTTCCCGAATACGATAATAATTTTTTACTATATTCTCCACATCGAAAAACAAAACCAACTACCTCATCATCTCTCTTAGCCACTATACTACACATTCCAGAAAATGAAAGAGTTTTTGTCACATTGTCTTTACTTGTATCAGCCAGTTCGTCTGTCATGCTGACATCTTAAGAACCAACCTTTAAATCCTCACTCCCGTCTCTTCTCATAAGCCCGGATTCGAGAATAACACGCATTAACTGTTTTTTCCACCCCTCGTTTTCCTTCCCAATTTTTCAACCACCTGCGCGTTTTTCCAATATTAATCAAATAACAATTCGCACATGTCCAAGAAACACCCTTCCGAACATAATCATGATCATCTTTCATATTACGATCTAGTATTTTCAGAGTCCTATCTAAATAACGCGGATATTTTTTTACAACATGTATAGGAAAAATAACCCCCAGCCTACGCGTCCATGGTTGTTTAGATTTAGAATATCGCTCAGCCAATTTCATTATAACTTCTGGGTTTTCTTTACTGTGCTTACCAATCGCACACAATAAATTATCAGAATGCATCCAATTATTCACTCCGCTTTTGGTTTTTTCAATAAATTCAATAGCTTCTTTCATCTCCAATCCCCGTATAGCATCCTGTGCAATCCATCTAAACTCGAAAATTTCAGTATTCCATATTTTTACAAGAAGTGCCAATGCCTTAGGATTAGTCTTATTGAACTCAATCAATTGCCTACTTACCACCCGCATTTCTGGATTACGCACACCTATAGCTTTAGTAACACCAGGTGCATACCACCTCAAAACATCAGCATGCCCCTTCCTAGCCACCCCTTTCAATTCCCGTTTAACAGAAGAAAAATTAAAAAAATCGATCATAAATAAGATTTATATTCCATTCAATATAAAATACATTTATGAAGAAAAGCCCATTCAAAGACCTAGCAAAAAAAGCAGACGATATAGGAAAGCAATTAGAAAGAAAAATAGAGGACTCCAAAGCAACACAAAAAACAAAAACCAATCCAGAAAACAAAGTAAAACAACTATTATCAGACATGAACATAAACAAAATATTCCCAAATATAAACAAACACAACCCACTAGATGAAAATCAATACAACAACTCAGAAATAGATACAATTCTTCATAATATCTTTACTAGAAAATGTATCAGACATTATCTAAATAAAGATGTACCAGATTCTTACATAATAAAAATAATAGATGCAGCTAGGCAAGCCCCCTCAGCCGGCAACTACCAACCATGGGAATTTATAATTGTTCGAAATTCACAAGCAAAACAGGATATCATCGACGGATGTTTTAGAGACACCCGCCAAGGCAATTCAGTACCTGGTATGGAAGATAAAGAAGATTGGCTCATGGAAGCCCCTGTAGTCATAATTGTAACAATTAATCAAAGACTAGCTAGAGGAGTTTACGGCGAGCGTGGAGAAAAACTTTATGGTATTCAATCAACAGCAGCTGCAATTGAAAATATGTTACTAGCAGCAAACGCCTACGGATTAGGTAGTTCTTGGGTGGGTGGTTTCTCAGAAGAACATATATCAGCTGTGATTGCTTGTCCAAAATACATGCGACCTTGCGCAATAGTTGCAATAGGCTGGCCAGCTGAAAAACCTAAAAAACCACAACGCCATCCAATTGAAGACTTCATCCATATAGAAAAGTTCGGTAGAACACCTCGAGAAAAGTTAGTGAGACCTAGAGAACAATTATTCTAAAATAATTCCATGCTGACTTAGATATTCTAAAGATGCTTCTCTCAGAATATCTGAATATTGTACATCACTTGTTATTCTATCACATGTCGTACAGACATCTCCACAAGATATGCCATCAAAAACACTGATATCAAGACCATCTTCCCCCATCATATCTTTGTAATTTTCTTGTAACCATGGAAAAAATTCATCCCCAAAATCAGGAATACCCATCGCTCTCAAAAAGGGATCATTATACATCCGCTCAACAACTTCTTGAAGTGGCTCATCCAAGTCACCAATTTTGTTTCTATGAAAACAGCACATATGATATCCATCTGGATACGCCATAATAATATTAATTTTAGATGCACCTCTACACTCAGATGTTTCTATTCCAAGAACTGTTCTTGCCCTCCCCATTCCCCGAATAGCTGTACTAGTATCTAAACTATAAACAACATTACGATAATTATTATGAACTTCTAAGTTTTTTATAGCTGGGTTTTGTTTTACATGAAACCGACTAGAACTAACATCAATCTTATCAAACCCCATTCCAACATATTTTCTAAATTTTCCGGTATTTTTCTTTCTATTACCAGTAATGAACCAACCATTTGTAACCAATGATAAAATTTTAAATTTATTTTCTCCAAGTCGACCACGCTGCTTAAGGATTTTACCACATTTTGCTAGTTTTTTAAACTCAGAATAAAGTGTGGGTTCCCCACCACCTGTCAACTGTATATGTTTAATACCAAGATCAACAGCTTGATTCATTATACTTTTAGCAGTTTCTATATCCATCTCTTTCCTTTCCCTGCTAGGACCAGAATCATCATAACAATGATCACATTCTCTATTACAATACCCAGTCAAAGGTATCATAGCAAGCATAGTCACATTATATTTAATCACCATACAACTCCTCAGAAAACTAATCTTTAAAAACAGGCATAAATATCTCAGACTCATATCAAAATCATGTTCGGCTTTATTGGAATGCCCAAAGATGATAGTTATAATCATGAATCTAACATAGAGGCATATCTATCACTGGAAGAAGTACAGAATTTAGGCTCAGGACAAATATCTGGAGTTGTAGAAGACAAATCAACTAACACCAAATACCCACTCACATTAGAAGTCAATGGAAAATCAGACATGAAAATTTCTGGAACTGGTTTCAGAGTGCAACCCACAGACGGAGAATACTCAATTTTCATACAACCACATTATTATGAACAACTAAAAACCCAGGGTTGTTCAGGCGGAAGAGCCAGTGAATACAAAGTCGATTTCTATACTGAATCCACCTCCAAATTCAAAGGAGTTCTAAGAAGATTGGAATTGGCAAAACAGTTTAAAGAGAGAATAGAGCTCTCTAAAAAACAAGAGAGCATATCAGGAAACTAATTATTCAACTCAGTCTCCAAAAATAAAAAAATTGGTGGTCTGTTTCCCATTAGTTCAGTGTTTAGCTTTTTAATCATAATATCACCTAGGTTCGCTAGGAAAGTACTTGTTAAATATCTTTTCAATTTCCTGTTTTTTTTCATTTTCATTATTCATTAGCATCACCTATTTTTCTCGATCAGCAAGGTCCTTTTAGTGTCCCTGGCGCATGGGAAATTAATGGGAGCTGGAAATGGACCCATCTGGTTTTTCCAGCATCCCGAACCAACCGATGTTGAGAATGTGGTTGGTTAAAATTACCCTACCGATGTTGAGAGAGTATTAATTTCAAAGCCT
>Ga0233431_1002075_pt1 | contig 29991 bp, 33 predicted proteins | sample SI_118_April2016_FD_179867 | JGI IMG/M metagenome (GOLD analysis project Ga0233431, IMG submission 179867) | Seawater microbial communities from Saanich Inlet, British Columbia, Canada - SI_118_April2016_200_MG | ecosystem: Environmental > Aquatic > Marine > Inlet | place: Canada: British...
CAAAGTGGTATAAGGTTACGCCTTCTAATTCAGAGTTGAGTTATTGGGTAAAGAATACTAGTATGAAGCTTTTGGATAGAGATCTGTATGTGACAGGTAGCAAAACTGGCTGGACTGATGAGGCTGGTTACTGTCTTGTGACTCAAGCAAAAAAGGGGACAAAAGAATTGCTTGCTTTGGTGATGGGTGCTAAGATTCGGATGAATTACGAGGAGGTATATGGTTTATTAAAAAAGAATTTATAAACTATGGATCAAATTAATTTAGAATCCAAATCAAGTAAACTTCCAGTCGTGTTAAGCGTAATAGCTTTAATAATTGCTGTTATTGCTGTCTTTTTTTCAGCTTATAATCTAGTTCGTAATGATTATGCTAGTCTGATTTATGCAAATCAAATGGAGATGGTTGAATTAGAAGAAAAAGTAAATACAGTGGCGAATTTTGTTGAAGATTTAAGTGATAAAGTGGGCCTAATAGAAGAAACTCCAATTGCAGAAGCAGAATTAAAAGCTGTGATGGATAAACCTGAGGTAAAAGCTTTTTTAATGCATCCTTTTAATGCTACTGGTCTTGCAGACGGGGATTTGATTAAAACTGTTGATGAAAAATATTGTGCAAGAACTGATTTATTAAAAAATTCTAATAGACCAACGATGTCTGCTACCACTTGTGTTGAAGATGCGGGTGGAAGACTTGTAAGTCCAACAAAAGCAGATGAGGCTATGTGTTGTTCTATTGGAGAAGCTGTTGGGGGAATTGTAAAAGGAGACCTTTATAGTCTTTGTTGTAAATAATAAATAATTTTAGGGGCAAGACCTGCCCCTTTTGTTTTCACTATGTCAAATCCACAAACAAGAATCAATGAATTACACCGAGATATCCAAGGTGCACTTCAGAAGAAAAAAGATCTAACAACTATGATCAAAGATGCTTATCTTCAACAAAAAGAGTATCAGGATATTCTAGAGGAAGTTGCCAAACAAAAAGCTAGACAAAAAGAAGTTGAATTAGCAATTAGAGAACAATATTCTTCAGAGTACAATCAACTTGATGATATTAAGTTAGATGTAAAGGATATGAAAATGGTTTTGTCTGATTTAATGTGGAATGAATTATTAAAGAGTAATACAGTTGAAGTAGTGGATCAATACGAAAATCGTTATATTCCGAATGTGGTCGTGACTTTGAAAAAGGACAAATAGTCGATATAATGGCTTTATGCCAGATAAAAAGAAAATCAAAGTAGCAGTTGGTGTTTCTGGAGGAGTGGATTCTTCAGTGGCAGTAGCTCTATTAAGGGAACAAGGCTATGATGTCATTGGTGTTTTTATGCACTTTTGGCATGAGTCGGTTAAGGGAAAAGTCCGAGATAATATTTGTTGCTCTCTAGAATCGAGCGAAGATGCAAGGCGAGTTTGTCAGAAATTAGATATTCCTTTCTATACAATGAACATGAAGGTTCAGTTCAAAAAGAATGTGGTGGATGATTTTATCGATGAATATTCCAAAGGCCGAACTCCAAATCCTTGTGTGCGCTGCAATCGCTATGTAAAGTTTGGTGAGTTTATAAAAAAGGCTAAGGCTTTGGGAGTTGATTATGTGGCGACTGGTCATTATGCAAAAGTGAAGGAGAAGAAAGATGGTCTTGTTCATTTGTATATGGGCAAAGATAAAGCCAAAGATCAATCATATTTTTTGCATCAACTTACTCAGACTCAATTGAAAAGTATTTTGTTTCCGCTAGGAGATTTGAATAAAGATAAGGTTCGTCGGCTAGCCAAGAAATTTGGTTTGGCAACGGCTAGCAAAAAAGAGTCTCAAGAAATCTGTTTTATTCCAGATAGTGATGTGGCCGGCTTTTTGTCTAGAAAGACTAAATTTGAAACAGGTGAAATAAAAGATTTCCAAACAAAGGAGGTTTTGGGAAAGCATGATGGTTTGCCTAGATATACGATTGGTCAGAGAAAGGGAATTGGTTTGGCTGGGGGGCCCTGGTTTGTGGTAAGGCTTGATATGAAGAAAAATATTCTGTGGGTGAGTAGAGATGAAAAAGATTTGCTTAGCAAAAACCTAATTGTAAAGAATGTGAATTGGATGGCTGGGGAGCCTAAATTCCCTATGAAAGTTAAATGTCGTATTAGATATAGAAGCAAAGAGGTAAATGCCATTATAAATAAAAAAGATAGTAGGATTGAGGTTGAGTTTAGCCGTCCAGAGAGAGCAGTGACAGCTGGGCAGTATGCTGTTTTTTGGAAAGGGAAGGAATGTTTGGGTGGTGGAGTGATAGAATAAAATATATTTGAAACAGGGGTTGACAAAACCTCTGTTTTTTTGTAGATTAATATCTTAGCTAGGAGGGCTGAGGTTTGTATTGACAACCAAGAAGGTGTCTAGTGAGTAGATCGAAGAGAAATCAAAGCGGATTCACCCTGATCGAGCTCTTGATCGTGGTTGCCATCCTGGCAATTCTTGCCACTGTGATAGTGCCCATCTTCTGGGGTCAGGACGTTAACGATGAAGAGTTTCGTTCTCGTGTCACACAGGAGATTAAGGTTGAGCACCCGGAGGTGGTGAAGGTACTCTTGATCAAGTTACCTTGTTCTCAACCAGTGCAGATCCAGGTGCAGGCCGTAGATTCTCACACCGAGGAAGTCAGCACCAAGACGTACTGCTTCACTTACGAGGATTTCCGCGGGCATAACTTCCACAACACGGTTTCCTGCGAGTGATCTGATCTTGCGCTCCCAACGACCAAGTCGTTTGGGGGTGTTTTTTTATTGACAAAATTTGGAGTAATAAGTAAGGTTAAACGTCCTGTGTCCATTCTTTCGGAGGAGGGTTCAATGAAACCTGAAGATCTCAAAGCAGCATTCGATGCAGCCTTGGCGGCTTATGACGATGAGGTTCTAATCCTTGTCACTCAGATGGATCCGGATGCGATTGGTTCGGCTATCGCACTCAAAACTTTGTTGTCGCAGTATGGTAGTCAGCTTTCAACTATCTACTACGCTGGCGAAGTTTCGCATCCTCAGAATCAGACTCTCATGAATCTGCTCAATTTAGAGCGCGTCTTTGGTCCGATCGAAAATCTCATCGAGGGTTTGGGAGATGCTGGGATTCCGGAAGGAACTCCGGTTGCTCTCGTTGATTCCTCTATGATCAAGGATGCTCGGCTGGGTGCCTTCGCCGGCAAGATCGATCCAATCATTGTGATCGATCATCATCGGAGTGAGTTGATGCCAGCTGATGGCAAGTTCATCTGGATTGAAGATGGTGTGGGCTCGGCCAGCACTATGATGGTTGAGCTTTGTGAGCTTCTTGCGTCGGAGCGTTTTGGCGATGGAGACCAGCAAATGCTGGGTGATCACTCGTTCTTCAAGGATTTCCCTCAGGTGGCGCAAGCTCTGGCCATGGGGATCTATACTGACACGCATTCTCTGCTAGCCGCAAATGAGCGTGATCGGGCTGCTTGGGGCATCTTGATGAAATACGTCAAGCACAACGAGCTCAAGCCATTTATCGATTACCCTCTTAGTGCTCAGCACTTCGAGAATCTGGCGTATGTTCTCAAGAACCAGCGTCGAGATGGTGCGGTGATGGTCGCAAGTTGTGGGTACATGGATCTTAAAGACGGAGATGATCTCTCAACTTTCGCAGACTATCTGCTCAGACAAAACGGCGTAACCGAGGTTTATGTCTGGGGCATTGTAGGAGACAAGGTTCGAGTTAGCGCTCGGAGTACGAATGTCTCCAAGCCCTTAGACAGCCATCTTCGTCACATCTTCGGTAAGTTCTCTGGGGCAAAGGTCTCTCAGGACGGTCGAGGAGAGGGAGGTGCTCTCATGTTACTGAACCTTGGAGACTGGAGCACGCCAGACACGCGTGATGAAGTTCGTGCTTTGGTGACCAAGTTCATCGAATCCAGGGTCTTTGCCCGGGCACCAGACAACGCTGGATAGGATCTTCAGAGGGACTTAGTTCAAAACTGGGCCCCTCTTTTTTTTGAAAAAAATGATTACTTTGATACACTATTAGTATATTAATATTCATAATCAATGTGTATGGCAAAAAAATGTGAATCTTGCGGAGCTCCTTTAGACGGTTTTTTCGCTAGGATTTCATCTCTAGCAGGAGTAAAGCCCTCAGAAAAAAATCCAAACTATTGTAATAAGTGTGTAAGTAAGATTCCTAAGGAAGCTCCTGTGGCAGAGGAAGCCCCAGTGCAGCCAAAGGATCTGTATGAGGCTGCTGATACTCCAAAAGAGGCTCAGCCAGAAGCTGCTCCTGTAGAAGAGGTTAAAGAAGAGGCTCCAGCCACACCAGAAAGTACAGAGCCTGTAAAGGAAGAACCAATCGTAGAAGAGGCTATTCCTAGTCAGGAAGAGGCTGTAGATCCGTTTGACGCGATTGATAAAAAAGCATAATAGAACTATTTATAAACATTTTCGCTTTATACGAGCGAAAATGTTTATTTTTTCCTTTGAGTTTGCTAAGATGAACGTGCTATGGCAGAACTAACTCCCATGTTAAAACAGTATAATAAGATCAAGGAAAAGTATCCTAATGAGCTACTTTTTTTTAGATTGGGAGATTTTTATGAGCTATTTGGAGAAGATGCAAAAAAGGCTTCTAGTATCTTGAATATCGTTTTAACAGCTCGGGGCAAGGGCACGCCCAATGAAATGCCTATGTGTGGCATTCCACATCATGCCTTAAATACTTATTTGCACAAATTAATAAAAGCCGGCAAGCGTGTCGCTATTTGCGATCAGGTTAGTGACGCTTCATTACCTGGGATTGTTAATAGGGAAGTGACTCGGGTTATTACACCTGGCACAACGCTGGAAGATTCTAGTTTAGAAGACAAGAGTAATAATTATATTATTAGTTTGGTTTTACAAAAAAATGTTTGGGGTTTGGCTATTGCAGACTTAACTACTGGAGTTTTTAATGTCGCGGAGATAAACGATTTCGAATTATTAAAGAATGAATTATTTAGATTTAACGCTTCAGAAGTTATTGTTGGCAAGAACTTGATTAATGACGAGAGGTATAGAGATTTTGTAACCAAGTTGAATAATATTAATGTTTTTGATTTACCTTCTTTTGAAGAGCCGTATAAAGTTTTGAAAAATCATTTCAAAATGAAAAACCTTCAAAGTTTTGGAGTCGAAGGTATGAAAGTAGGGATAGCGGCGGCTGGAAATTTGCTTGGGTATTTAAAGGAAACTCAAAAAACAGACTTGAACCATATATTAAAAATCAAACGCTACATATTCAATGATTTTATGGCTCTTGATGAGGCAACGATTCGGAACTTAGAATTATTCCAAACTTCATTTACTGGTGAATACAATGGCAGCCTTCTTTCTGTGATTGACAAAACAGTGACTAATCTTGGTGGTAGAATGTTGAGACGTTGGTTGTTATTACCTTTGATTAGAGAAGATCTTATTAAACTTCGCTTGGGCGCAGTGGCAGAACTAAAGGAAGATCACACTTTGATTAGAGATTTGATTGAAAAATTAAAACAATTTTCTGATTTAGAGAGACTGCTTGGACGGATTGGTTGTAATAGGACAAATGCTAGAGACTTGATCTCTTTGAAAAGTAGTTTAAGCCTTGTTCCAGAGGTGAAAACCTTAATTGAGAATTGTAAGTCACCGCTATTAAAAGAGTTGTTAGTTGATTTAGCTGATCATTCAGAACTTATATCGTATTTGGACAATGTTTTGTTAGAAGAGCCTTCAGCCTTGTTAAATGAAGGAAATATGATCAAGGAAGGGTACAACAAGGATTTGGATGAGCTTAGAAAGATTTCTCGTGGTGGAAAAGAGTGGTTACTTGAATATCAAAAGAAAGAAGTAGAAAAAACGGGGATTAGTTCCATGAAAGTTAAGTTCAATAGAGTTTATGGTTATTATATAGAGATTAGTAAAGCTAACTTGGCTCAAGTACCTGATGTTTATATTAGGAGACAGACTTTGGTTAATGCCGAGAGATTTATTACTCCAGAGTTAAAGGAATATGAAGAAAAGATCTTGGGTGCAGAAGACAAAATAAATAGATTAGAGTTTCAAATATTTTCAGAAGTTGTAGAAAAGGTGATTCAATACTTTGAAGACATTCAGAAAACTGCAGACGTGGTTGCTCAGTTAGATGTTCTAACCTGTTTTGCAAGAGTGGCGAATGAGAATAATTATGTTGAGCCAGAGATTGTTAATCATGGGAAAATAAAAATAGTAAACGGACGTCATCCGGTGATAGAGCAGTTTATTGATGATCAGTATGTACCAAATGATGTAGAGATGGATCACAAGAAGAATGAGTTTATTCTTTTGACTGGACCCAATATGAGTGGTAAATCAAGTTTCCTTCGACAGACAGCTTTGATTTCTTTATTGTCACAGCTTGGAAGTTTTGTCCCAGCCGAAAAGGCAGGTCTTTGTGTTGTTGATCGTATTTTTACTAGAGTTGGGGCTTCAGACAATTTGACTCAAGGAATTTCTACCTTTATGGCGGAGATGCAGGAGGCTGCGAATATTTTGAACAATGCGACAAAGGATTCACTTATTATTTTAGATGAATTAGGGCGGGGGACTTCGACTTATGATGGAGTTAGTATCGCCTGGGCAATTATTGAATATATTCAGGAACATTTAGGAGCCAAAACTATTTTTGCTACGCATTATCATGAATTAACAGAAATTGCAGACAAACTTGAAAGAGCAGAGAATTATTGTGTGGCCGTTAGTGAAGACAATGGGGACGTGGTGTTCTTGCATAAGATTATAAAAGGAGCTAGTTCAGACAGTTATGGAATTGAGGTTGCGAAATTAGCTGGCTTGCCAGCAGAACTAGTGAATAAGGCTAAAACTATTTTGGCGGGGCTTGAGAAAAAGATTAATCTTAGTGAGCCAGCACAAACAAAACAGGGGAGCCTACCTTTGCAACTAACAACAAAAGAAAAAGATGTTGTAAAGAAGATTACAGATATTCAAGTCGAAGAAATGACTCCGCTTGAAGCCCTTCAAAAGATTTCTGAGCTTAGAGATAATTTAAAATAGAGAATTAATATAAAATAATATGGGGAAAATAAATACATTATCACAAGAATTGATTAACCAAATTGCGGCTGGTGAAGTTGTAGAGCGACCGGCTTCAGTTGTAAAGGAGTTGGTGGAGAATTCAATTGACGCTGGGGCTTTAGATATTGTTGTTGAAATTCAGAATGGGGGCATTAATTTGATAAAGGTTACAGATAATGGCTCTGGGATGAGTCGAGAAGATGCAGAAAAGAGTATTGAGCAGCATGCGACTAGCAAGCTTTTAGAGGTTGATGACTTATATATGATCAATTCTCTTGGGTTTAGAGGTGAAGCTTTGGCGAGTATTTCATCTGTCAGCAAATTTGTACTTCTCACGAAGGATCATGCCTCACTGGCTGGAACACGTGTTGAAATGATTGATAATGAAGTGAAAATTGGGGATGCTGGTTGTCCGTCTGGTACCTCGGTGGAGATTGCTGATTTGTTTTATAATGTGCCTGCTCGTCAGAAATATCTAAAAACTCCTGTTACAGAGTTCAATCATATTATAGATTTGTTTTTGAATTATTGTTTAACTTATCCAGAGATAAGTTGGAAGTTGGTGAATAATGGAAAACCAACTTATCAATTTCCATCAACAAATATAGAACAACGCATTGCTGATGTTCTTGGTGAAGAGATTTCGAATAATTTAATTCCAATTGATATCAAGTTAAATGATATTCATATTTCTGGTTTTGTTGGAAAGCCTCAAATAGCAAGAAATAATAGAAAGATACAATATTTATTTATTAACAAACGACCTGTTAACGAATATATTGTGGCCAAGAAGGTGAAGGATGCTTATACAACCTTGATCCCACGTGACTTGTATCCTGTTTACTTACTTAACATGGAAGTAAATACGGAGAAGGTAGATGTAAATGTACATCCACGAAAATTAGAAGTACGTTTTTCAGAACCACAGGTTATTTATAGAACGGTTTATAGCTCTGTCTCTCGTGTTCTAGATGAACATGATTTGATAAAAACAGTAAATGTACAAGAGATGAATCAATTTGTTCCAGTTGGGGATGTTTTGGAAACAAAAAAACAAGTCAGTATTCCTATTAGAAATCACACAACAGTCAATCGGTCTCAGTCAATTCCGATCAGCCAGCCAAATAATTTTGCGAACCTTGGATCTAGAATGGCTGATCCTGTATTTGAAACAAGACAAGAAGCCCCACAAGCATCTTCTCTAATTGAAAAAGAGGAACGGAATTATAAAATATTAGCTCAAGTACAAGATTCATATATAATTGTTGAGACAGACAAGGGAATAAAAATTTATGATCAGCATGCTTCTTCAGAGAGAGTTCAGTATGAAAAACTAAAAACGCAGTGGAAGATCGGTAAATTGTCTAGTCAAAAAATGTTATTGCCACAAACGATTGAATTAACACCGGCGGAAAGCCGCTTGGTGAATGAAAATATGGATTTGTTCAATAGATTAGGATTTGATATTTCAGATTTTGGTGGTAATAGTTTTGCTATTTCATCAGTACCGCTATTTTTGGTGAAGTTGAATTTGAAACAGGTTATTATGGAGATTGTGGGCGGCTTGGAGGAGGTAATGGTGTTGGATGATAAAATAAGTGAGCCAGTTGATCGTATTTTGAGATCTATGTCTTGTCGGAGTGCTATTATGTTTGGAGATCCGCTCTCAAATGATGGGATGGAGGCTTTAATTGATGATTTAGAGTCCTTGGGGAGCAAATATACTTGTGTTCACGGACGTCCTTGTGTGATGGAGTTTTCATTTCTTGATTTAGAAAAGATGTTTAAAAGACGGACATAGGGGTGTGTATAAAGTGGCTTAACCTCCAATATTTGACATTTTCCTGTAAATTAGCTAAAATACCTAGCGAAATGTAATGATTGAAATTTAAGGTAGATTCTACTATTTTTAGCGAAATTTAGTAAAAATTTCTTTGATTGTGTCCACAAAGACATTAATTATGTTTTTAGGTTGACATATTTTTAAAAACGTATATAATTAAGTTACTTTTTTCATGAGTAAAAAAGATGTAATCGAGATAAATGGTTCAGTTGAAGAACTATTGCCAAATGCAGCTTTCAAGGTAATGCTAGAAAATGGCCACCTTATTACAGCGCATTTATCAGGCAAAATGAGAATGCATAGAATTCGCATTTTGGTTGGTGATGAGGTAAAAGTGGAGTTAACTCCATATGACCTTGAACGAGGCAGAATCAATTATCGATATTAATTAATTCCAAATCAAGCTTGCTTGGTTTTCAACGAACTAAGCTCATATTAGTATATTATGAAGGTTAGAGCATCAGTAAAAAAAATTTGTAAAGATTGTAAGATTGTTCGTAGAAAACGAAGAGTACATGTTTTGTGTGTGAACCCTAAACATAAACAAAGACAAGGATAATTATAAAATATGCCAAGAATTGCAGGAATCAATATCCCAAATGAAAAACGCGTTGTTATCGCTTTGACTTATGTTTATGGTATCGGATTAACAACATCAGAAAAAGTTTTAAAAGAATTGAAAATCAATGGTGAAACTAGAACAAAAGATTTATCTGAAGAGGATGTAAATAAGTTAAGAACTGCCATTGAAAAAGATCATAAAGTAGAAGGTTCTCTAAAAAGAGAAAAACTTTCAAATATTAAAAGATTAAAAGAAATTAAGTCTTACCGTGGTAGTCGTCATACAAAAGGTTTGCCATGTCATGGACAAAACACAAAGACAAATAGTCGAAGTGTTCGTGGTAATGTGAGACGATCATTGGGTAGTGGCAAAATTAAAGCTCAAAAGACTTAATAATTTGAATAATTATGACAGAAGCAACTACTAATAATAGTCAACCAGAAATTTCAACTACTGAAGTTCCTGTTGAGGTAAAGAAAAAGCAGAAATCTGGTGGTAAAGCTGGGCAGAAAAAACCTTTAAAGGGTAGAAAAAGAAAAGCCATCAAAATGGTTGCTTTAGGAAACGCTTATGTAAAAGCTTCTTATAACAATACACTTGTAACTTTGACAGATCAGAGCGGTAATGTTTTAGCCTGGTCAAGCGCTGGTATTAATGGATTTAAAGGTCCTAAAAAGGCCACTCCATATGCAGCTAGTGTTATTGTAAGAGATGCTGTAGAGAAATCAAAAGTTTATGGATTAAAGGATGTAAATGTTTTTGTAAAAGGTGTTGGTATGGGGCGAGAGTCTGCTGTTCGTGGCTTAAATGCAAATGGCTTAAACGTACTAGCAATTAAGGATGTTACTCCTATTCCACATAATGGTTGTAGAAAGAGAAAACCACGAAGAGTTTAATTAATTAGTTTTCAGATACTATGGGAAGACCGTTGGACTCAAAATGTAAACAGTGTCGCCGTGAGGGAACTAAATTGTTCTTAAAGGGTGAGCGTTGTGATACTTCAAAATGCGCAATGGTGAAACGAAACTATATTCCAGGTGTTCATGGTCCAAAGCTTGGTCGTGGTAAACGAATGACAGGTTATGGTACTCAGTTGCGAGAAAAGCAAAAAGCAAAACGAACATATAGAATATTAGAAAAACAGTTTAAGAATTACTTTGATAAAGCGATTAATAAAGCAGGGGATACAGGTGGAAACTTGTTTACTCTTCTAGAAATGCGCTTTGATAATGTGATTTATCGTTCAGGATTGGCTTCAAGTAGAGATGCTGCAAGACAGTTACTAGGACATGGTCATTTTTTGATCAATGATAAAAAAGTAAACATCCCTTCATATCAATTGAAGGTTAATGATAAAATTACACTTCGAGAGAAAAGTAAGAAAATGGAGCCATTTGTAAACCTTTCTGAAAAGCTTCAGAAGAAACAAGTGATTGACTGGTTGGTCTTAGATCCAAATGAATTAAAGGTTACAGTTGCAGAAATTGCAAGTTTAGAAAAGAATGAACCTGGATTCGATCTAACATTGATCACAGAGTATTACTCAAGGTAAAATTTATTAAATAGCTACCGCTGGACAGATCCAAGTGTCCGAAGGTAGGATAAAATAAAAAAAGTATGGAAAAGCTACTAACACCCTCAAAGATTTCCTTTGAAGAAAGTAAAGACGCTAATAAAGCAACATTTGTTGTAGAGCCATTTTACTTTGGCTATGGAACAACAATTGCTAACGCATTAAGACGAGTTCTATTGTCTTCATTGCCAGGAGCGGCTGTAACATCAGTAAAGATTATTGGTGTCGACCAAGAGTTCTCAGCTATTGAGAATGTAAAAGAGGATGCTTTGAACATTTGCTTGAACTTAAAAGATTTACGTCTTAAGGTTTTTAGCGAAGAACCTGTCAAATTGACATTAAAATCAAAAGGAAAAAAGGTTGTTACTGCAGCTGATTTTGACAAGAACAGTGATGTTGAAATTATTAATACTGATTTGGAAATAGCAACTGTAACTGATGCAAAAGCTACTTTTGAAATGGAGATTACAGTTCAGCAAGGTCGTGGTTATGTGCCTACAGAAGAAAGAGCTGGAGAAGAAGTGGAAATTGGAAATATTATAATTGATTCTATCTTTAGTCCAGTGAAAAAGGTTGGGTATAAGGTTATTCCAACTCGTGTCGGAGATATCACTAACTATGATAAGCTGTTGATGGATATTGAAACTGATGGAACTATGACTCCACAAGAAGCAGTAGATCAAGCTTCAAAAATATTAATTGAACATTTTTCATTATTAACAACACCTGGTGAAGAGGAAAAACAGGAAGAAAAATAAGTATGCGACATCAAAAGAAAAAAGGTACATTGAGCCTAAAGGCAGCACCTCGAAAAGCACTATTACGTGGCTTATCGACTAGTTTAGTTATGAAAAGTAAAATCAAGACTACTTTTGTTAAAGCTAAAGCATTACAAGTTGTTATTGAGAAAAAAGTTACAATGAGTAAGAAAGGTGATTTAGCTGCAAAAAGACAATTGATGAAGTATTTTTACGACATAAAAGCTGTTAATAAGTTAATCAAAGAATTAGGTCCTAAATATAAAACAAGACCCGGTGGCTATACTCGCATTATTAAAATGGAAAACCGAAAAGGTGATAATGCTCCAATGGCTTTAATCGAATTTGTATAATATGAAGAGAGAATTACATAAAATTGATGCTACAGATAAAGTTTTAGGAAGATTAGCTTCTGAAATCGCTGTTTTGTTGCGAGGTAAGCATAAGGTGACTTTTCAACCACACATGGACGGTGGGGATATTGTTGAAGTGACAAATTATGATAAAGTGAAATTGACTGGAAACAAGCTAGAAGAAAAAGTTTATTATCATCATTCAGGATATATTGGTGGGATGAAGTCAGAAACCGCAAAAAAGAAATTGGAAAATGATCCAACCTTCGTATTGCGAAATGCTGTATTTCACATGTTACCAACCAATAAGCTTCGAAATGGAATGATCAAAAGATTAAAATTTGTTGATTAATTATGGTAGAAGATAAGAAACAATCAAAAACAGCTGAACCAATCGTGGTAGAGCAAGAAGAGAAGGATTTATCTGCTGATAAAAAGCAAGAATATTTGTATTCTGTTGGAAAAAGAAAGACTTCAATTGCTCAAGTACGTGTTTACAAAAAAGGTACTGGTAAATTTGTAGTTAATGAAAAAGATGTAAATAAATATTTCCCAACAGCTGAATTGCAAGAGAGAGCAAAAGCTCCATTAGAACTTGTAGGTCAGACTGATAAACTTGATGTGACAGTTAAGGTTTTGGGAGGTGGTCCAACTGGTCAGGCAGAAGCAGTACGACATGGTATTTCAAGAGCATTGTTGCTATTGAACCCTAACTTCAGAAAGCCTTTGAAAAAAGCTGGATATTTGACACGTGATGCTAGAAAAAAAGAAAGAAAGAAACCGGGTTTGAAGAAAGCCAGAAAAGCACCACAATGGAAAAAACGTTAAATGTTATATACAAAAAATCTGCTTCGGCAGATTTTTTGATTTGAATATAAAGTTTGTTTTGCTATAATACAGTTACTTATGACAAGTGTTTCAGTAACAAAAAATACAACTTATTTGACTCTGTCATACATAGGGCAAAAAGTCCTGTCCTTTTTTTATTTTGTCATGGTTGCTCGAATGATTGGGGTAGAGGATCTTGGTAAATATACTTTTGCCCTGTCGTTTACAACATTATTTGCTGTATTTGTTGATTTGGGATTGACTCAAGCTCTGATTAGAGAGGCGGCTAAGTTTAAAGAAAAAGCAAAGAACTATCTGTCTTCTGTTTTGGGTGTAAAGCTAGCATTTTCTTTTCTTATTTATTTTGTTGTTGTATTGGTTGTGAACTTGATGGGGTATCCAGAAATCACTAGGCAGTTGGTGTATGTGGCTGGCCTGCTGATGGTTATTGATCAATTCACTTTAACCTTTTGGGGTGTTTTTCGGGGGCATCGAAATCTTAAATATGAAGCGATTAGTGTAGTTATTAATCAGGCGATTATTGTGTCTGTTGGGGTGACTGTGTTATTAATGAAGTTACCATTAATTTATTTGATGCTGCCGTTTATTTTAGGTAGTAGTTTTAGTCTTATTTTTTCAGTGGTTAGTGTTTGGAAGGTTTTGGGGGTAAAGGCAAGTTTTAAAGTAGACAAGAAAGTTTTATTCTTCTTGATCAAGCTGGCGATTCCTTTTGCTCTTATTGCAATTTTTAGTAGAGTCTATGGATACATTGATTCTATTATGCTTTCAAAGATTATAGGTGACAAGGCAGTTGGTTGGTATAGTGTGGCGATGAAGATCCCTTTTGCTTTGCAATTTATTCCGGCGGCGCTGGCGGCTGCTATTTTTCCAGCCTTTAGTCATCATTTCTTGCATAACAAAGATCAACTCAAGCTTACTTATGAAAGGGTTTTACGGTTTTTGATTATAATTGTAATGCCAATTTCTGTGGGGGTTGCGATTTTAGCCAAGCCGGTTATTTTGACTTTGTATGGACCAGATTATTCTCCTTCAATTATGCCTCTTCAAATAATGATGCTTGGTTTATTCTTTGTGTTTTTGAATTTTCCAGTTGGTTCATTGTTGAATGGTTGTAATAAGCAGGTGGCTAATACTGTTCTAGTGGGATCAACGATGGTTGTAAATATAGCATTGAACATATTTTTAATTCCAGCTTACAGTTTTGTTGGTGCAAGCATAGCTTTCCTTATCAGTCACACCTTTTTATTTGTAGTTGGAAGTATTTTGGCTAGACAGATTACTCGTTATGATCTAAAAGGTTTTTTCCAGATTATAGTCAAGGTCGTGATAAGCGCTTTGGCTATGGGTGGAGTTATTTGGTTATTGAGAGATAGTTTTCATTTTGTATTGTTGATCTTACTTGGCGCTTTAGTTTATTTTGTCGCGATGTTCTTGATCAAGGGGTTGCGGAAGAAAGATGTTCAATACTTTATTGATGTGTTTATTAAAAAGAAACAAGGAATTTAAGAATGAAAGTAATAAAATATTTTGAGGAATTTCTAAATACAGTGGGCGCTTTTTCTTCTACAAAGGAATGTGGAAATTTGTCATTTAAATGGACTGGCCCCAATGTAGTGAAGAATAGAGACAATCTTTTTGATAGTTTAGGGTTAGATTTGAATGAGTTAGTGGCTGTAAGTCAACCACATGGCAATGAGGTTCTAATTGCTGATTCATCTGTTTCGGGTAGAGGTTCTCGTAGTAATGATTGGATTGACGGTTATGATGGGTTAGTTGCAAAGAACAAAAATATAATTTTGGCTGTAGAGTCTGCAGATTGTGTGCCTGTTTTTGCCTTTGATCCTGAGCAAGAAATAATTGGTATTGTCCATGCTGGGTGGCAAGGTGTTGTTGGTGGGGCAGTGAAATCCTTGATTGATAAGATGAAAGAGCTTGGTTCAAAGGTAAAAGATATTAGGGTTGCTGTCGGTCCGCATATTCAAAGTTGTTGTTTTGAAGTAAAGAATGATATCCTAGAGAGATTTAATCAATGGCCAGATTCAATTGTAAAAAAAGAGGAGAAGTTTTATGTTGATTTGAGTAAAATTATTGTGTCTCAATTGACAAACCTAGATGTTTTAAGGCAATATATCAATATAGAACAAAAATGTACTTGTTGTGATGCGGTGAAGTTTTATTCATATAGAAGAGATAAGCAAAAATGTGATGGAGGGATGTTAAGTTTTATAAAGTTGAAAAAATGAAAAGAACACTTTTAGTTACAATTGATTTCCCGCCAATGGTTGGTGGGGTTGCGAATTATTGGTCAAATCTTTGTCGGGAATTACCCCACGATGATTTGGTTGTTTTGGCAGAGGAATATGATGGTTCAATAGATTTTGATATTCATCAAGATTATTTAATTTATAGAAAAAATTTGATTTCAAAAAGAGAATGGTTGTGGCCAAAATGGCTGCCATTATTTTTTTCTACTATAAAGTTGATTAAACAAGAAAAAATAAAAAAAATTATAGTTGCTCATATTTTGCCAACTGGTACAGTTGCGTTGATAATAAAAAAACTATTTCATATTCCATATATTGTTTCGGTTCATGGTTTAGATATTTCTTTGTCTCAGGTAAGTGAAAAGAAGCGAAGATTGACTAGCAAAATTATGAATGGAGCGGAAAGTATAATGGCCAATAGCGAATATACAAAAGGGCTTTTGTTGAAGTACAATCTTTGTTCTGAAGAGAAGGCAGAAGTTGTTTATCCTTGTTCTAATATTAAAGATCAAAAAGTTCCACAAAAGACTAAAGAAAATTTAGTTGAAAAAAACAAACTAATTGATAAAAAGATTATTTTAACAGTTGGAAGGTTGATTGAGAGAAAAGGGCATGACAAACTGATTCAGGCTTTGCCTTTGGTTTTAGAAAAAGTTCCAAATGCATTTTATGTCTCAGTTGGGGATGGTCCCCAAAAGAAGTATTTGCAGGAACAGGTTGATATATTGAAGTTGAATGAAAAAACAAATTTTTATTATGATGTTTTGGATTATGAGTTGCCTGCTTTTTATGATTTGTCTGATGTTTTCATAATGCCATGTCGAGAATTAAACAATGGTGATATTGAAGGGTTTGGGATTGTTTTTTTGGAAGCTGGTATGTATGAGAAGCCGGTAATTGGTGGGCGTTCTGGTGGGGCTGTGGAAGCCGTTGAACAAGGTGTAAATGGTTTGTTGGTGGATCCTAATAGTATTAATGAAATTGCTCAAGCTTTGATTTCCTTGTTAACAAATAAAGACAAGGCGCAGTCTTTGGGGGAAAAGGGACGTAAACGTGTCTTTGATAAATTTAATTGGAGAGAACAATCAAAAAAAATAATCAAGATTATAAATAAATAAAATTAGATTATGAAAAAACAAGTTCTTAGTTTGGGTGGTTCTACTGTTGTGCCGGATGAAATTGATGTTAAGTTTCTTGGAAATTTTAAAGAGTTAATTACAAAATACATTCCTGAAAATGTATTTTATTTTATAGTTGGAGGTGGCAAAACTTGTCGAAAGTATCAGTCTGCATTAAGAGCGTTGGATGTTAAAAGTGATGAGGCTCTTGATTGGATGGGGATACAGGCAACTCACTTGAATGCATTTTTATTAAAGTCATTATTTGAAGAGCAGGCAAGTGATGAGATTTTTGTTGATCCGACAAAACTACCGGCGGAAGGCAAGTCAATTTATTTTGGTGGTGGTTGGAAGCCAGGTTGGTCAACTGATTATGTCTCGGTTATGGTAGCTAAGGATCTGGGCCTAAAAAGAGTAGTGAACCTTTCAAACATTGATTATGTTTATGACAAGGATCCAAAGAAGCACGATGACGCTCAGGCTATCAAGACCGCATCATGGGCTCAATTTCGGGCTCTAGTGGGGGACAAGTGGGTGCCCGGGGCCAATTTACCATTTGATCCGATTGCTTGTCAGCTGGCAGAAAAAGAGGGGATAAGCGTTGTTATTGTAAATGGAACAAATTTGGAGAATTTGGAGCAATATTTCAAGGGTGAATCCTTTGAAGGGACGGTAATTGGCTAAAATTAGCTAATTGGGCTGTTAACTTCTTTACTTGACAGATTCTGATGAATTTGTTAATATGTTATTAATATTCCGTAGACAGTGGGCATCAATAAGACCCACCGAGGAGAAAACCTAGCAAAAAGCTAAGTTGCTCTATGAATCTGCGGAAAGCAGATTTTTTTAATAATCGTTAAATAATTATAGAATATGGCAAAAACTAAACAACAAAAGCAAGAAGTTGTTGATGCATTGTCTGACAAGATGAAAGGAGCAAAGTCTGCTATCATCTTCAAACATGAAGGTTTGCCTGTGGCTGCTACTGAAGAGTTACGTGTAAAATGTAAAGAGCAAAACATCGAAGTATTTGCTGTCAAGAAAACATTACTACAACTAGCTCTAGAAGCACAAGACATCAAAGACGCTGATGTTAAGAGTTTCGACGGTGGTATTGCAATTGCTATTTGCCCAGAAGACGAAGTTGCTGCTGCTAAAATCATTAATGATTTTGCAAAAACAAATGAGCAACTTGAGTTCCGAGCTGGTGTTCTAGAAGGAAAATTAATTCCTCTAGATATGGTAAAGAAGTTAGCTGAATTACCATCAAAGCAAGAGTTACTAGCCCAGGTTGTTGGTTCGATGAAGTCACCTATTTCAGGCTTCGTACATGTGATGAAGGGGAATTTAAGTGGTTTAATTAATGTGTTAAGTGCTATTAAAGACAATAAATAAAGGAAGCAAGAAAGTTATAAGCAAGTTAGTAGTAAGCAAGTTGGCTTACTACTTATCTCGCTAACTAGCTTATCTCGCTAAAATAATATGGCAGAAGAAACAAAGACAACTGCTCCAGAAGCAGTAGTAGAAGAAAAGAAGGCGGTAGAAGTACCTGCAAAGTTCAAAAGTTTAGTAGAAGAAATCGAAAAAATGTCAGTAATGGATTTAGCTGAATTAGTTGAGATCCTAGAAGACAAGTTTGGTGTAAGTGCTGCTGCTCCTATGGCAATGATGGCTGCTGCTCCTGGTGCCGCTGGCGCAGAAGTAGAAGAAAAATCAGAATTTGATATCGAGTTAGCTGCTTCAGGTGAAAACAAAATTGCTACAATCAAAGCGGTTAAAGCAATTACAGGTCTTGGATTGAAAGAGGCTAAAGATTTAGTTGATGGAGCTCCAAAGATCATCAAAGAAGCTGTTAAAAAGGAAGAAGCTGAAGAGCTTAAAGCTCAATTGGTTGAAGCCGGTGCTACAGTTAACTTGAAATAAGTTAGACAAATATAAAAGATTCCCCTTTGTTGGGGAATCTTTTTTTAGAAAAACTTATTGTTTATTTTAGAAATGTTTTTATTATCTTGAATAAATTGTAGAATGAATGTGAAAAAAACCGTTTATATTTCCTTGTAAGTGTTTTTGAGTTTTCATGTGTTTCTTTGTTGGCTAGTTCAAAGGCATATTTTTTGTTTATTTCTGACCAGGCTTTAGCCATTTCACCTTTATTGGTTGGGCCAGTTATTTTAATTTTCTTGTAGTTTCTAAAAATAATGTGATTAATTGACAGCCAAAGAGAGATGAATCTGGCGCCCAAAAAATTTTCACTTTCAGCATTAATAATTGAAGGGATTAGAAGCTTTGGAAAAACCATATCCAAATTGTTAAGATTGCCTAATACAAAGGTCATGTTCCATGAAGTATAGAGACTAACCCAGTTTTGACTTAGTTTAATTATTGGAAATGTATTTTCTTTTTTTGTAATAGAATTATAAAATGAATCAGCGTTGTTTTCAGGGATTACTTGTTTGTTATTGAAGATTGTGACAGGTGGCTTGTTTATCAAAATTTCAGATAATTCATGGGCACTAATAGCATTTGCTTTGAAACCATTTCTGTATTCGGTGACACCAGCTTCATAAATATTTATTCGAACCAGTTCATTAATATTCGCAATTTCATTTTTATGAATCGGTGATAAAAGTTTGTATTCAAGGTAGTTAATTTGATTTTCTTTGTACAATTTTTTTAAGTTCTTTTTTGTGATTGGTGATTTGCTCAAGCCTCGTTGGAATTTGAAGTAAATCATCAAGGGGTCAAGTGAAAAAGCTTTTGCGAGCTTGAAAAAATCATGAGAAATACTAAGTGCATGTACTAGAGTGCTAAAAAAGTGAATTGTATTAATCCCAAGTTTTTGTTCTTTAGATTTATAATGATTTTGAACTTCCACAAAAAAATCGTGATCGTTACACATGGTAGCCGTTAAAGCTTCTAAAATATATGTGACGTTAATTGACCTGATAACTTTTTTTGATGGTTTGAACCAATTTTTACTAAGTGCCAGCTCTGCAAATTCCAAAATAGCTGGATGCTTTGAAGAGATGCCCTTTTTGATATTATCAAACATTGGTTGCAAGGCTTGTGGTTGAGTAACAATTTCTTTAAAAAATATGTTCATTACTTTGTTATAAGTTTTGAAATCATTTAAGTTCATTTCTTGAAGGATGCTACTCATAATTTCTGGAGAGGTTTTCATTTTTAGGGATAATCCAAAAGAAGTCATTGATTTATCAATAACAATAGTTGCTTGTTCTCGTGTATATTTTTTTGTGTTCATTATAATGATAATTATACCTTATTAACTTAATTATTCAATCTAGGTTTCAACTTAAACTTCAAAAATGGTATAATATAACTATCAAAAATAAATTATATCTATGGATTCTCAAACAATTCAAAAGCCATCTTATTCTGCGCCAGAACCACCAAATGATAAGCGTGGAAAGTTGTTTCAGCTTTTATTAATTTTAGCTCTACTATTAGTTTTTGGAGCGGAAGTTGGATATGTTATTTACAACAAGAACACAGGGCCTTCTGATGAAATAATTGATGGCACTGTTAACGTTGATCCAGATACTGTAGTAAAACCAGTTAAAAAAGATCACACGATCAAAGCGTTTGAAACAGCAGATGAATTTCAAGCATATTTGGCAGAAGCAGGAGCTTTGTTTGATTCTTATGGTATGGATGGCATGATGAGAAGAGCTACGACTGGTGCTGTTTTTGAGGAGTCTATGCTGGTGGATGAGCCCATGGCTTTAAGTGTTCCAGAGGCTATGCCAACTTCAGGTATGGGAGGAGGTGCAGGTCTGGAAAAAGCAGTGGTAGTAGAAAGATCTTCTGAAACAAATGTTCAAGTTCAAGGTATTGATGAGCCAGATATTGTTAAGACTGATGGAGAAGATATTTATTTTTCAACTAGTTTTTACAAAGGTGATGACGTTGTTAGTGAAGAAAAAGCAAACGTAAAAGTAAAAATACGAGGTTATTATCAAGGGGATTATGTGCAATTAACTGAGGTTATCAAGGCTTTGCCAGTTGAAGATTTAGAGTTGAGAGCAAGCATTGAGGCTTCTGGAAACCTGCTTTTGCAAGATGATATTCTAATGATTTTTACATACGAAGGAATTATGGCGTATAACGTCTCTGATCCTTCTGTGCCGGTTGAATCATGGGTTTTGAAGTATGAGGACAAGAATAAATATTCAGGCGCGCGTCTGTACGGAAACAAGCTTTATTTGATAACTAATACATATGTAAATCAGTATTCAAGTTGTCCGATTGAGCCATATATGATTGGTGAAGAAAAAATATCTGTTTCTTGTGGAGAAATTTATCACCCAAGTTCAGTCGTTGCAGTAGACACAACTTATAATATTGGAGTTTTGGACATTAAGGATGGATCATTGTTGAACAGTGTGTCCTTTGTTGGGTCTTCTTCAAATTCTGAGATTTACATGTCTGTTAATTCGATTTATATTAGTTATTATTCTACTGTAGATTTGTTACAAGTTTTGCTAGGCGTGTTTGAGTCTTCTGCTGATTTATTCCCAGCTGAAGTCGTGGCAAAGTTAAAGAAAGTTGCTTCTTATGATATTAGCAATGAATCAAAGATGGTTGAGGTAGAATCAATTATGGAGAAGTTTATAGCTTCGCTCGATAGCGATGAGGAGCTCCGAATTGAAAATGAAATGGAAAACAGAATGGAGACTTATATAAAGGAGCACATTAGAGAGTTTGAAGAAACTGGGATTGTAAAAGTTAGCGTCGATAAGTTAAAGGTGATGGCAAGCGGTTTTGTGCCTGGTCACTTGTTGAATCAATTTTCAATGGATGAGTACAAGAACAATCTTCGAGTCGCCACAACTTCTGGCGGGCGGGGAAGTATGATTAGTAATGGTTACAGTGTGAATGATGTTTATGTTCTTGATTCTGCGATGAATATCATTGGTTCTGCCAAGGACATGGGAGAAGAAGAAAGAATTTATTCTGTTCGATTCTTGTCTGACAAAGGATATGTTGTAACCTTTAGAGAGACAGATCCATTCTATGTATTAGATTTGAGTAACCCAACTAAACCAGAAATAAAAGGGGAATTAAAGATTCCTGGATATTCTTCTTACTTACATCCAATAGATAAAGATACAATCATTGGTTTTGGGAAGGAAGATGGCAGCGTAAAGATTTCAATGTTTGACGTTAGTGATCCAGCTGATCCAAAGGAAGTGGACAAGTACACATTAAAAGAATATTGGTCTGATATATTGAACACACACCATGCATTCCTGATGGATGACAAGTACAAAATCTTCTTTGTGCCTGGTAATGATGGTGGTTATATCTTCTCTTATGCTGATAACAAGATTGAGCTAAAGAAGGCGATCAGTGGGATCAGAGCTAAGAGAGCCATCTTTATCAATGATTATCTTTATATCCTAGGTGAATCAAAGGTGATAGTGCTAGATGAGAAGACTTGGGAGAGAGTTAATGAAATAGACTTCAAATAGACTTTGATAAAAAAAGCCCCCGCTATTAGCGGGGCTTTTTTATTGGAAAGAAAGGGGTATGTAATTATTTTCCTATTTTCTCTAACACAGTTTCTGGCACAGATTTTTTTATAACACTATCTTCTTTTTCAAGTAGTTCTAATGTTTTCTTTAGTTCCTTTAGGCTGGTTGATTCAATCTCAAGTAAATTTCCTGCATGCTCAATTTTTTCTAAAGTGAATTCATAGCCTTTTAGTTTATAATGTTCTCCCGTTCGTTTATATGTTGCTAAGGTTTTCCAATTCATTATCTTAATGAATTCTTCAATTTTGTTTTTTGGGATCTCGAGCGTAGATTTGAACCCAAGCGTTGTTATTTTAACTTTGTCTAGCCACTTAACTTTGTGAAAAGACATTTCAATGACCCCTTGTCGATCACCGGTTGTTTGTTCTCTTATTTTGAGATTAACAAAGTGTGGATCCCAATGTTTAGTTTTTGGCTCACAAACATGGTCTTTGCAGGAATATTTTTGAGTCATCTTTGCTCCCATCTTTTTTAGTTTCCGCTTGAAGGCTGTGACATCATTTATTTTTATTCTGACTTCTTTTTCTTTGTACATAGATTGTATTTTAAATATCTTTTTTCATGGTTTTAATAATCTCTGGAAATTTAGCTATGTCAAAGTGTCCGTTTTTGCTTTTGAAAATATGTATGTTTGCATTGGGCAATTCTGCTTGATATTTTTTAGCATGAATAATTGGTACAACGTCATCATCCTCCGAAAAGAACAGATGTAGGTTCTTTGAGTTTTTTTCGAGTAAAGATAAATTTGATTTAAGCTTAAAGCCACCGACAAGGTCTTCACCGATGAGAGAGTTGTCATGTGGTGGGCAAACTAGGCATGTTGATAGTATTTTTTTTGGAAAGATGTTCTCGGATAAATATTTTGCCAAGAAAATTCCTCCTAGAGACGATCCTATTAAAATAATATTGTTTTTCAGGAGAGGGAAGTGTCTCTCGAAATGTAGTTTCCATTCTTCGTACTTAGCATTATCACCTAGAGGCATTCTGGGCTTAATAATGTCAAAACCATTGCCTAAGTTTTTTGTGAAATATTCATTACTCCAATTTTCTTTGTGTTCAATTGAAATAGTGCGAGTTTTTAAGTAGTCCAAATAATTCTTTTTGTTTTTGAAGGTCATGCCTCCGTGAATCATTAGTACTTGAATTTTCTTCATATATATTTATGTTACAAAGTAAACTTTTCTTGCCACTTCTTAAGCTCGTTGAATATTTCGTCTTCAAAGTTGTCTGGTTTTGAGGCAAGAATAGCGTTAGCATTTTTCATGCAGTGATTCTTTAACTGTTCTTCGTTATTCTGACTAGAGTACCACTTGAAGCTATCAATAATATCAGCTGCTTTGACAATGAGCGCGTCTTGTCCGTTTTGAATACAGCGATTGATTAACTCGTTTGTTTTTTCTGTTTTGTCAGTAATTGAATCATCTTTTGTGCTCGCGAGGACTAGTTTTAAGACGGTCTTTCCAAACTTTTCTTGAATCATGTCTTCAGTTATCTCTGACCATTCAATTGCGTCATGCAAAATACCCGCTAAAACAATGTCAGATGAGTAACTATTTTCGTATAGATATGTTCCGACTCGAATATCATGGAATAGAACTGGTTTTCTACTATTTTCATCCGAGGGCGCCATGTGCTTTGTTAGTAGACGAACGGCTTCTTCAAATTTTAGGTTAAGTGATTTTGACATATATGTTTAGTACAAATAAATACACCTTCAACAATAAAAGGTGCATTTTGTCATAAGTTATTTTTTTGTAGCCAAGGTTTTTTGGAGAAGATATCCAATGATTAAGCCTATTAAGGTTCCTAAAATTGGAAGAGGGAAGATACTTAGAGGAACAATGTCTGAAAGAGTGTTAGTTATTGGGGTGCTTGGGCCTCCTGGGTTTACAAAGCCTTCAAAATCATAAGTCATAATGCCAAGGCCAATAATAAAACCAATAATTGAACCCTTGAAGATCAATGTTTTTTTTGATTTAATTGTGAAATAAATTGGAAGTACAAAAATTGATATTAATACCAATAGTGCAAGAAAAATATACATATGGATTTTAATTTAGAATTGACCCACTTGTTATTCAAGAGTGGATTCTACATTATTTAGCAATTAAACTACATTACATTAAGAAAATCAGTTTCTTTATTCCTATCAATTATCTTATGCGCAAATTTCATTTCTTCTGGAGAGTTAATATGAATTATTTTATATTTTCCAGAAGTAACTTGTTTAATGTTGTCATGAACAACTTCAATTACATGAATTAATCCCCAATAAAGCCATTTACCATCAATGTTTTGAACCAAGAAATTGCGCACAGGAGGTAATTTATAGATTCTGACCTTAGGTTTATCCTTAAACTCAAAGACTTTGCCTTCAAAATTAGATGCTAAAAAGGGTTTTATTTTATGTTGTTCATAGTCCAGTTCTTCTGGAAAACCTTGTTCTTTAGAAATTTGCAAGGTGTCGTTTATTTCAATGAAACTTCCCATAGTGGTAGTTTTAATTACTAAGTATTTGAATTTTGTTTGTTCTCCTTCTTTGCCTTTTAAATCTATAATTGGATTCCTTCAATCTCAATGATTCGTAAAAGGGTTCTATTATTTTTCATCTCTTGTGCTTCTTTGACATGAATGGGATAGGGAATTATGGGCGCAAGCATTTCTTGGATTCGGGCTTTTATGACAGAAATTTGGCTTTTACTTTTGCCTTTAACCTCTATGTAAATATCTAAATCAGAATCGTCTCTGTGTCCGCCTTTTATTCTAGATCCAAACATTATGGCTTTTGTTATTGCTGGAAAACAGCTTATAGTATTTTTTAGTTCTTGCAATTCTTCTTCCCTAACACCAGGCATTTTTTCTAATCTAGATTCTGTTGGTTGAGGAAAATTTTCCATATTATGGTATTAATTTTTATATTTCTTGTTTTGGCAAGAATAAATACACCTTAAATAATAAAAGGTGTATTTTATGAGAACAGTTTTACTTAATATCAACAGAATAAACCTTATTCGCACTAATCAAGGTTATTTTTGCATCTGCACCTGTAACTACAAAGTCAAAGATTGGAGCTTGAAGAGTTTCAAACAAGTATTGAGTGATAAACCGTCCGTCTTTGTTCAAGACAACAATTCTTTTGCCTTCTAATATGTATAGGTTGTTCAATTCTGTAGTTGTATAAATCCTGCTAGCAGCTGTTGGGGCTGGTTCAATCGGTGCTTGGGAGAAGTCTTCTAGTACTCCGCTGTAGAACTTATTGATTTTACCATTAGGGTCTAATGTATAAAGATTACCATCTATCGCAAGATCAACCGCTGCTGTTAAATTAGCATCTTTTTTGTCTTTAATCCAGCTCTGAGCCGCTCCAAATCCTGTTTCTGAGACTTGATACTTGAAGACACTTTGCTGTGCTGAATCAAGGATGTAGAGCCGATTTCCGTATAGCTGTAGACCACTAATAGCTTGATTTTCTGCCCAGCTTGAAGATAGGGCTTTTAATGAGTCATCTTTGTATTCAAGTGCTTGATTTTGATTGGTAATAAAGATAGATCGTTCATCTGTAGCTCCCCAGTAAATGTCTCCTTTGTCCGAGTAAACAGGCGCGCTGACTGTTTGTCCGGATATTTTGAAGATAGCATTGTTCTCGCCAAAAGATAGGAAGTCATTGCCAATAGACTTTAAGCCTTTTAGAATGACTGGTTCGCTATTAATAGAAACTTCTGTTAATAGCTGTGGTACAAGCTTTTCTATATGCAATAACTTGTTTTTTATATTACCGATTTGTGTTAGCAATTCTTGGTAGTTTGATTTTTGGTTGCTAGTTGCTTGTGGTAAGTAGGTAACATCATCTTCAGCTTTTTTGATTAAATCAAGACTTTTGGCTTCATTTTTATAAATCAAGTTAACCTGAGCATCATTGATGTTGTTTTGTATGCTTTGAATTTTTTGTGTGTACGCTTCTAATTCCAACTTGACTTCCTTTCTGTGTTGGATCCAGAAGATGCTTGATACAAGAATTGCGATCAGTACTACAACAGCAATGATTATTGTTTTATTAAGCTTGTTTAAGGTGAAAACTTTTTGTTTTACAGCTTTTAAGTCTTTTTTGTTTGAAAATGTTTTGAAGATTGTTTTGAAAAAATTACCAATACTTGTAACGCCAAGCATAATGGCATTAAAGATATATTTTAGAAAGCCGAATCTAACCTTCTTTTGTTGTTTTATGCCGGATAGAGATTTGTCTTTTTCACTTGGTTTTAATTTACTGATAAGACTGAAAAAAGTATCTCTGATATTTAGAGTGAAAGTTGGTGTAAGGAATTTTTCAGTTTTTTCTTTTGTCGAGATTAAGTCATCCATTGATTTCTGTGAGATTGGCGTGGTGTCGGCAGTTCTTTTCTCTTCCATCTTTACAAAAATAGAAGCGTAAGTTAGATACGAGTTATTTTTTACATTGTTGATCAATGTTTTGAAGTAATCAATAGAAGTTGTAAGGTCATTGGTTGAAAGGATCTTGTTGACCTTGTGTGGTGGAATGTAATTATTAAAAATTTCAGTAGATATAAAAATAGCATCATGATAATAAATTTTACCGCTCAGAGTTGATGAGAAAAACTTAAGACTGCTATTGTCTTCTTGGTTCTTTGGAGCGTTCTCAACTATATTGATCAGCTTGTAGTTGTTCTGCTTTGTTTTGTGAAGCAGAGAAACGTTGATCAATCCTTGTTGGGTGAAATAGAAGTCAATATCCTTTGATGTTGGATCAGGTTTTGTAACAGCAATTACGTAGTTTAGATTTTCAATAGGGAAGTTTATGTGACTGATTTGGATTAACTCAGTTAATGTCTCGTTGGTTTTTTGGAGCGCATATTCAAATACAGTTTCCAGATTTAGTTTTGTTGGATCTGGTGAAGTACTGATTTGGTTGTAGTATTTTTCTTTTAGAGTGTTTACAATAACCTTTATAATCTTTTCACTTTCCTCTATGGGCGTTGCCCTTATTTCAATAATCCCAAAAACATAGCCACCGTGCTTTTCTTTTCCATCTGGATAGATAATAAAATCTTCACAAAGATAGGTGTCTTTGTTGTGCTTTGAAGGTATATAGATTTCTTCTAGTCTGATATCTCGTTGAGTGTTCATAATTCTACATTGACCGAGGCTAGTTTATATGTTCTATTATACAGTAAATCTTAAAAAATTGACACTATTGTTGACGTGTATAGGCCTTCTATATTATACTAATAGGGAGATGAATAGGCAAGTTTTAAAGCCTGTCTGATTGATAAAAAATATTATGTTTGAACAACTATTTGGTTCAAAGACTAGAGTTAAGTTGCTAAAGCAATTTCTGAAGTATCCAGAACAGCGGTTTTACGTTAGAGAACTGACTAGATTGACAGATTCCCTTATAAACTCAATTAGACGGGAGCTGAACAATTTAATTGAACTCAAGATTATTGTCGAAGAGGTTACCGAGGAAAAGGAGGATGTGAAAAAGACCATTAACGCTCGTAAGTATTATAGACTGAATAAAAATAATCTAATCAAGCAGGATTTAACAAGTCTATTTTTGAAGGAAAAGCTTTTTTCGGAAAAGAAATTTATTGAACGAATCAAAAGGATTGGCGAGATAACGTATTTTTGTTTGGGTGGTTCGTTTGTTGATGATGAGAAAGCGAAAACAGATTTATTATTAGTTGGTGATTTTGACAAGAATAAAGTCTTAACAGTTTTAAAAGAATTTGAAAAAGAAATAGAGAGAGATATTAATTATACTGTTATGGAAGAAAATGAATATTTGTTAAGACGTGATATTGCTGACGGTTTTCTAGAGGATATTATGCAAAATGATAAAAATCTTGTTATAATAGATACGACCGTTAAAAAGAAAAATCAAAATAATGAAAATGAAATCTAAATTTAGTAACAAGAATGTTATAGCAGCTGTTTTTTTAATTTTAATAGCTGTTTTTTGTTTGGGATATAAAATTAATGCGGAAGACAGTGATAAGCAAGTTAAGTTTTTTAATCAGAATTTAGATCTAGCCACTGAGTTAGAATTAATAGATCCAGGCTTTGAGGGGGTAATGGATTTCTCAACTGTTGATCTGGGTGGTGATGGAGTTGATGAAATAGTAATATCATATGGTTATTTAGATTATCCAGAAGTAAAAATTTTTCGATATGATGGAAGCTTGATTAACTCCTTTAAGCCATATCCTGTTGGTTATGAAGGGCGAATTAATCTATCAACTGGTGATTTTGATAATGACGGTAAGGATGAAATAATCACTGCTCCAGGAGAAGGTGGTGGTCCCCAGGTTAGAATTTTTGATGGTTATGGAGAATCAAAGTTTAATAATGGTTTTTTTGTAGCTGATGAAAAAAACAGAAGAGGCGTAGAAGTGTCTGTTGGTGATGTAAATGGTGATGGTCAAGCTGAAATTATTGCTAGTCTTTTGGAAGATGGAAAAAATATCATTAGATTTTTTAGTTATAAAGGAGAGGCTCTTTTTTCTGAAATAGTATTGGAGGTTGAAGATGCTTTTGAGCCAATGAAGGTTAACTCTTCTGATTTGAATGGAGATGGCAAGGATGAGATCGTTCTTGGGGCTGGTATGGGGAACAAGCCTTTGGTGAAGGTTTTTGATTACAAGGGAAAAGAGTTAGCTTCGTTTTATGCTTATGGAGAGAACTTTCTGGGTGGTGTGGATGTCGATGGTGTTTTGTTTAATGGTTCTCGATATATTATTACAGCGGCTGGATTTAGTGGTGGTCCTCATGTGAGATTTTTTGATTTGAATGGTGAGGTTCAGCTAGATCCAAAGTTCTTTGTGTATGACAAGTCGTTTCGAGGAGGCCTTAATGTTTCTGTTGGACATTTTAATAATGGACATGATGAAGTGGTTGTGATTCCTCAAACAGTTTCTAATGTTTCAGAGCTAACTAGCTCGGGGAAGACAATTAAGGTGGATATTTCCGATCAACGACTCTATACATATGATCGTGGTAAATTAAAGCAAACATTTTTAATTTCATCTGGGCGATATGGCTATGATACACCACTTGGAACATATACTGTTTCTAGAAAAAGGGCCTTGGTTAGAATGTTTTGGAATTATGGTGAAAACCATCCTGAGAACTATGATTTAGATAATGTCCCACATGTTTTGTACTTTAATGGTCCGTATACTTTGCATGGAGCCTTTTGGCACAATAATTGGGGGAAGAGGATGAGTCATGGTTGTGTAAATATTTCTTTGCCTCATGCAGAATGGTTGTATGATTGGTCTCCGGTAGGAACTAAGGTTATTATTCAAGAATAATTATGTATTTATTAATTTCAACAGAAAATAATAGTCATTTTTCTCTGGCTGTTGGTGCTTCAAAGATTGAAAAAGTGAAAACAATTGAAAAGCCATACAAGCAATCAGAGCTGTTGTTGAAAACAATTGTTGGTTTAGTTAAAAAGAAAAAAATTGATGGTATTATAGCTATTGAAGGTCCGGGTGGGTTTTCTGCTTTGAGAATTGGAATTGCGACAGCCAATGCTTTAGCTTTTTCTTATAAAATTCCTGTGGTGGGCGTGAAGTTAAAAAAGACCTGGTTGAAATTGTCAGAAGAAGAAAAAGTTGAAAAAGTGTGGCAGTCTGGACTTAAAGAATTAAAAACAGCAGAAGTTGGGAAGTGGCTGGTCCCTTTTTATGACAAGGAGCCAAATATAACTTAAATTTTAATACAAGAAAATAGTCCCACTAAGCGTTCCAAAAAAGGAACGTTTTTTATATTAGTGATTGAGATAAATGTTTAACGCCTGTCTTTGTTTTGAACTGCACCTCAAAGGTTGCAGTCCAACAGACTTTTTATAACTAAAAAGTCTGCAAAAAGTTTTGAGGCTCCACTATTCGCGGGCGATGATTAATGTTCATACTTCTTTTTTTGGCGAAAGTTCTGCCTCAAACTCCGCCGCAGCTGCTTATTATTCCTCTTTAAAATTTTCTTCAAATAAAACTATTTTATTGTGGC
>Ga0233431_1002080_pt1 | contig 29961 bp, 26 predicted proteins | sample SI_118_April2016_FD_179867 | JGI IMG/M metagenome (GOLD analysis project Ga0233431, IMG submission 179867) | Seawater microbial communities from Saanich Inlet, British Columbia, Canada - SI_118_April2016_200_MG | ecosystem: Environmental > Aquatic > Marine > Inlet | place: Canada: British...
CTCCAAGTGAATCTATAAATCCTGGATCCCCGTCCCTCCGCCGGCCGGCGGATCATCGGGACGAGGATGACAAAAAAGAGGTTAAACCCACTCTAAATGCCAGCTCACCAGCTAATCCCTCTAGTCCCCCGCCAAAAAAAGAATTCCAGTCTTCACCACCTCCCAAACCTAAGAAAAGTAGGCTTAAAGCCATAATTGGTGGTCTAGCCCTGTTCTTACTCATGATAGGTGGAGCGGTAGGAATTTATTTAACTCAACAGAGTCAAGATGTGAGACAAAAAGCTACTTGGGATGGTTGCACAATCCCTTCTAACAGATGTGATGGACTACTTTATCAGTCCTGTACCACCATGGCAGACTATGATGAGCCCGGACAAACAGTCTGGCAAACAGATAAAACATGTGACTACAAGTGTGAAAGCACTGGTTGTGTAACTGCTCCCACTGATGGAGGTGGACCAATATCTTGCTCAAGAAATGTCTGTGATAAAAACAGATGTGTAACTGATCTTGATCTTGATCTTTGTGGCAATGGCACCTGCGATTGTTATTCCAATGCTTGTAATGATGGTGATCACGCTGCTTGTGGTGGAAGCTCTAACCCAGCATCTACCATTGCCCCAATCAGAACTCCAACCTGCTCTTATGTAGAAACAGAAATGGGTTGTGGAGCCAGCACTCCAGTCAACTCCGAAAAGTCTTGTTCAACACTGAAGATGACGGTCTATATGCAGGGTAATTATGATTACTGTAGAGATGACTGGAAATGTATAGAGCATGAAGACTGTCCAATTAAACTTACTCCTCAAACATGCAATGACAAACCAACTGCTCCAACAAATTTCAGTGTTGATGGCATTAGTCACAAGATCATTGCTACTCAAAATCTGTGCAATCAAGATTCAGCTATCACTACCTACTGCACTACAGATAGCGATATACCATCTTGGAGCTGGGCTGCACCATCTATCAAAGATGCTTGTGCAGTTACCGACACAAAGGTTTGGTATAACACAGGAGAATGGTCATCTATAGGCAGCGTAACAACCTATGCACCCTCTGGCAACATGAGTGAAAACACCTGCTATGGAACAGATGTAAGGCACGTCAACAGTGCTGGTTGGGGAGATCAGGCCGGTACAATATGGGTCCGAAAAGATACCACTCCTCCAGAAAGAACTTCAATCAACAAATTTTCATGTGTTGGAGAAGTCTCTACCAACAGCAGTGGCGAGCTAGAGTTTAATGGTGAGGTTAATCTAGCATGGAGTGGTGCTAAAGATGTAGGTTGTGCTGGCATGCACTCATCTTCTCCATATACTGTGGTAGTGTCAGACGATCCTTGGTTTACCAGTAAGGCTGAAGAAAAAGATACTACTGCAACCTCTACAGTTTTCTCTGGAAAAACTTACAAGCTTGATAGTAGTGGTCAACTTCATGCCAGAGTTACGACTAAAGATGCTCTTGGCAATGGTGTTCATAGTGCAGGTGCAATTTGTACTCCACAAAATACAACTCCTCCTGCAACCAACACTCCAACCCCTACCTCTGCTGTATCTTCAAAACCCATCTTACTCAACGACACCTACAATGTCCCAGCTGGAAATGTTCCAGGTGGAACATCTATTTCGTTTACCAACACAAATGAATGTCGAGAGACTGGATATACACCTAGTTTGGAAGTTAAAGATATATTTAACAATGACAGTATCGACTCAGAGTTAGTCAAGTTCCAAGGTGTTACTTTAAATACTGAGCATCTTAATGACACTGGCATTCTATTTAGCGATGGTTGTGAGAGTTCATACAAGCATACTGGAGCTAGCACATCTATTTCGTTCACATACGAAGTTGTATACACCAATGGTCTATCAGATACTGCCACAGTTACGTTCAACTTTATTCCTGCTAACTCAGCTCCTGTATGTAGTAATGTTTCCATAAATGATGACTCGGAAACAGGCATTGTTGAGGTTGTCCAAGGAGAGCCAGTAAATATTTCATGTAATGCTACCAATGCGAATCGTTACGTTATCACAATTGATGGTGAAACCACTCCAATTTATGATGGAAGCAATAGCACTATTTCTCATACTTTTGATACTCTTGGCGACTATGACATTAAATGCACTGCCTACTACATAAGTGAAACCGAAGAATAATGAATAAACAAACAATTAAACCACCAGCCTTCTACAACCAAGCTCAACCAACCGGCGAAGCAAAAAAACCTGGTAAAAATAACAAGCTTAGGTCAATCCTAACTGTTGTTGGCTTAACCCTGTTTTTTGTAGCTGCAATGCTTGGAGTAATGATCGCTCAACGTCAACGAGTGGCTCAAGGTCCAGTAGCTCCAAATGCTCCAGCATCAAAACCAGCTGCTTCCTCTGGTGAATCATGTGATTTGACTAGAACGGTGAGAGTTGTTGCAGTTCCAGACGACTCTTGTCAATATAGTGACTGGAGTACTGACGGTGACTGTGGAAGTGAGGACAATATTTGCGAAGAGGGACAAAGATACCAGGTAAGAACCATTGACAATGATGTTGTCGACACTGAAATTTGTACAGAGTCTTTAGAACAATGTATCGTTGATACCTCTTGCGTTGGAGACGACCCAGAAACTACCACTGCTCCCACCCCAACAGACATCACCTATCAATCATGTAACCAAAATCCCCCAGAGTGTGTAATTTCCAACCTGACTGCTTTAACTGCCACAGAAGATACTGCCACAGACCCAAAGCACGAGGTGACTGCCTCTTGGGAGGTAACCGGCAGTCTAGATAATGAATACCGAATTACGTACTCAAGTAGAGTCAAAGGTAGCACTCAGTTTGGTGACTGGACTGCTCTACCCAACTTCCCAGCTACTACTCTCTCTACCGCCAAGTACACCGTAGATGAGCCACTAGATCCAAACTTGGAGTACGAGCTCTGGGTTCGCTGTGAAAGAACAGATATAGATAAAGATGCAAACAATGACAATCAATACTGCCACAATCAAATGGTTGAGTTTTCTGCAGTAGATATTTCACCTACTCCTACCTCCACCATAGATCCAGATAATCCGGTAGACACACCTACTCCTACCCCTACCTATGCCTGTGATAGCTCCTGTGATACCGACGCCAACTGTCAAACAGTTAACGCCGAGTACATCTGTTCTTCCGAATACGGAGATAAGTGCAGACTAGACTCCAACAGAGTATCAGATGTTTGTGAAGCTAAAGAAGATACTTTTGCCTGCGATAGCCCCTGTGATAACACTGATGAATGCAAGACCGCCAACAGCAACTACAAATGCTCGACCACCTATGGCGATGTCTGTCGCCTAGCTTCCAATGAAGGTGCTAGCAACTGTTTACCAGTCAATTACGTAGCAGCTCCTACTCTATCTGGATGCAATGATACCTGTGATAGTAACTCAAACTGCATGTACTCCAACTACATCTGTTACACAGCTAACTCCTCCAACAATGTCTGTCGCTTGGATCAATATCCAAATAGTGATACCTGTAGACCACCGGCTGTGGTTAATGCCTATGTACCTCCTGCAAGACAGGTCTACATTCCTACAGAACAAGTAGTCTATGTCCAACAGAATCCAACTACATACTCCCCAGAAATTCCTGTATTCATTCCTACTCCAGCACCAAGAGCAGACTACACACCTCTGGCACAACCAGATCTACCAGCTGCCCTGCCTCAAACTGGTCCTGCAGACTGGGCAAACTGGCTTAAAGCTGGCCTAGTCACTCTGGGTCTGGGTGCTGCCCTCTTACTCCTGTTATAATCTGAGATATGAACTTATCCCGCATCCTAGCCACTTTAGGTTTAGTTTTGATCTTTTGTTCTGTAATTTACTTAGTTTTCTTTGACCAAATAAAATCTGCCATTCAAGCTCCTTTACCTACCATCTCGATACCCCAAACTCAGATAAAAAGCCATATTACCTCTGCAGTCACAGATGAAGACTGTCAAATAAAGTTGAAACTAAATACAAATAGCGACAAAGATAATGCAGAACTTGTTACTATCCCCACTAGCTTTGATCCCACCACTTCGCAGTGTCAAGAGTACATGTTAAAACTCATCTCCCCCTCCCAAGACTACCTAGCTTTTGAAGACTTAGATGAAACAGGAGAAGATACTCTAATCAAAGCCTGGTCAACCCAAAACCGCCAAGTAAGAGAAGTTGGGACAGTCGCTCCAGATTCTGTGATAGACATGACTTTCTTGCCAGAAGATATTCTGGCTGTTCTGCATGGAGAGAACTTAAGTCGAGGCAAACAAACTATCCGGCTTTATGACTTAAACCAAGCCAATAGACCATTTATCACCCTCAAGCTAGAAGATGCTTCAAAGCACTATTACTTCATTGCCACCAAAGACAATAAGCTCCAAGTTCATGGTCCAGACGGCATCGAGTTTGCCCCTATTCAATCTTGGGAGTTGGATGAAGTGATGCAAGGGTTTAGAAATATATAGGAATATTACAATTTTTTCTTCTTCTGATGATGAAAATTCGCCAAGCAAAAACATCTGAATGGTCAATTCTTCAAAAGCTGAATGATGAAGTGTTTGTAGACAATGCTTCGTATGATTCGGATCTAATAATTAACTGGGCAGTTTCTAACGCTGGAAAAAAATATTTTCAAAAACTAGTTAATGATCCAAATAGCATCTGCCTTGTTGCAGAAAATCAAAAAGGTAACTTAGTTGGATATATTGCAGGTAGTCTTAAGCTTGTTGATTATAGAAAGTCAAAGTATTTTGAAATTGAAAACATGGGAGTCTCTCCACAGCATAGGTCTCAAGGTGTGGGCACTGGATTAATGGAGCAGTGCTTGAGCCAAGCCAAACAACGAGGATATACAAAAGCTTACGTTAATTCATACTTTGATAATCGCAAAGCCATCAGTTTCTATAAAAAGAATGGTTTTAATGAGATTGATGTTAGCTTGGAAAAAACCCTCTAATATATATTTATTTGTGTGAGTCGGGAGGGACTCGAACCCCCGACCAGTAAGGTATAAGCTTACCGCTCTAACCAACTGAGCTACCGACTCTATTGCTCAAACAACTTTGTATTATATCCCATCTGGAGTATAATAATCAGATCAAGTGTGTTAACATCTACACTTCAATCATGGCGAAAAAAAATACACCAAAAAAAACCAGCTTTTTCTCAAGATTCTTGAGCAAAATTAAAGGCATTTGGTCAAAACACTGGAAGTTAATTGTTATTCTGTTAATTATTTTAATAGGTGGCGGTTTAATCTTACGAGGTAGATCTAGATCCAATCAAGAAGAACTGGTTTTTGAACACCCTCAAGTGCGATCTATCACTAAAACTCTAGAAGTTTCTGGAGTGGTAGATGCCAAAGAACGAGTCCGCTTAAGATTTATGGCTGGAGGAAAACTTACCTATCTAGGAGTCAAAGAAGGAGACGTGATTAAAAAATGGCAGACAATTGCCACTATCGACCAAGCTACCCTCAAGAAACAACTAGACCAAGATTTAAACAACTACCTTAAGGAACGCTGGGACTGGGAGCAAACTAGAGATGATTACGTAGAGAATGACTCTGGGGTAACCGAGCCATTCACTAGTCTAGAAGATAATAGGACTGTAGACAAAGCTCAGTGGGATCTTGAAAACAGCGTCCTTAACGTGGAGATTCGAGACATTGCTATGGCTAACACCAGACTCTACTCACCTATCGAAGGTATCTTAACTACCTCTCCCACCGCTGTAGCTGGCATGCAACTTCTAGCCACAGATTACTTTGAAGTTGTTAATCCAGATACATTGGTCTTTAAAGCTGCCGTAGATGAAGTAGACATTAAAGATGTGCTGGAAGGCCAGTCTGCTAACATAGAGCTTGATGCCTATCCAGACGATCCAATTTATACATTGGTCGAGTATATCGCCTACTCCAGTAGTCAGCTAGGTACTGGCACGGTTTTTGTGATCGAGCTACCCCTGGCTTCTATAGAGTTTGCCTATCCTATTCGCTTGGGTATGAACGGCGATGCTCAAATTATCTTGGAAGAAAAAGACAATGTTTTGGCCATCCCTCTTGAGGCCACTCGTGAAGAAGATAATCAAGTCATTGTCGACGTGAGAACAGGTCAAGGTAGTTACGAGGCCAGAACTATTGAAATAGGTCTCGAAACAGATGACGATGTCGAAGTTTTGTCTGGATTAACAGCAGATGATGAAATTCTGATTCCATCATAGTAAGACTTGTAGCAAAATAAGAAACGAGTTAATTATGGATAGATTTTATAGCATTTTCGCTGTTTCTGATGACGATAGTAGCCAGAGCTACTTGAGGAAGAAGAAGCAGAAAAAATGCATAAAAGATGCCATAAGTAGTCGTTGCTCTTATTTCGCTACAAGTCTAGTTACTTAGGTTAAATCATGTTGCTCACTTTAAAAAAAGTCACCAAGCAGTATCAGCTGGGGACGATGATTATTAATGCCTTAAATAGCGTCTCTGTAGACGTAGCTCAAGGTGAGTTTATCTCGATCATGGGTCCATCTGGCTCTGGTAAATCTACTTTTTTACAGGTAGCCAGTATGTTGGCAGAACCTACATCTGGAATAATAAGACTCAAGGGTAAGGATGTAACCGAGTTTGACGAGGTGGAAAGAGCTAGATTACGCAATAAAGAGATTGGCTTTGTTTTCCAACAGTTCAACCTACTAGCCAGAACATCTGCCTTAGACAACGTTAAGCTACCCCTCATGTACGCTGGTGTACCAGAAAGCACTCAGAATAAACTGGCCAAAGAGATACTGGATAAAGTGGGCTTGAGCGACAGACTTAAAAATACTCCTGCTCAGCTATCTGGAGGACAACAGCAAAGAGTAGCCATTGCTAGAGCTTTAGTTAATAATCCTAGTATTATCTTTGCCGATGAACCCACGGGTAATCTGGACTCAAAAAGTGGTCAAGAAATAAAGAAGTTGCTCACAGATTTGGGTCGTGAAGGAAAAACTATTATCATGGTCACACATGAAGCAGATGTGGCCAGCATCGCAGACAGAATTATCACTTTTCATGACGGTGAGATAGCTACAGATAAACTCAAATCCAAAAAAGTAAAAAGTCGGGGCAAAAAATAAATGTTTAAAAACTCTTGCTCCATCGCTGTTCGGGCTATTTTCCTCAACAAAACTAGGGCATTTTTAACTATGTTGGGTGTAATTATTGGCGTTGGATCTGTAGTTTTGTTAACTAGTATTGGGACTGGTCTCCAACTATATGTGGAGGAACAGTTTGTAGCTCTGGGCACTAACACCTTATTTGTGGTGCCAGGTAATCCTTTTGGTGAAGATGGTGGATTTGGCAATCAAGAACAAGCCTTCCTAGAATCTACTCAAGCCAAACTCAAAATTCGCTATCTGGATAAGATCCTTAGAGATAACAGGGATGTTTTAAAAGATGGCGTAGCGACTGGAGTAGGCATTGCCGAAGCCAAGTACAAAAATGAAACAGTTAAGGTTACTCTCTACGGAGTGACCGCCAACTACGAGAACGTAAGAAGCACTAAGGCAGAAAAGGGTGCTTGGTTTACCGACACAGATGACGCCAAAGCCAAAAGAGTCCTGATGTTGGGTCATGGCATAGCCGAAGAGTTATTTGGTCAAGTTGATCCAGTTGGTAAAAAGATCAAGCTAGATGGTAAGAGTTATGCAGTTGCTGGAGTTTTGGAAGAATCTGGTGGTGGTTTTGGTGGCCCTAGTTTTGATAACTACATCTACCCTCCTCTCAACACTTTATTTAGTGATTTTGATACCGAGTTAGTAGACTCTTTTATTATTGAAACAAAAGATGAAAGTCTAATCGAAGAGTCAAAGGAAAAAATTGAGAACACTTTGCTCAAGGAGCTCAAGGAGGATGAGTTCTCTGTCTTTGATCAAACTCAACTACTAGAAACAATTACTAGTATTCTAGGAGTCTTGACCACAGGCTTGGGAGGCATTGCCGCTATTTCTCTGGTAGTAGGTGGTATTGGTATTATGAATATTATGTTAGTCTCGGTTAGCGAAAGAACCCGAGAAATTGGCCTTAGAAAAGCTCTAGGTGCCACTCCCAACTTAATCATGTTGCAGTTTTTAATTGAAGCCGCTTTACTGTCTGTTTTCGGAGGTATGATCGGCTTGCTTATTGCCTATCTTGGATCTCTAGCTATCCAGATCTACTTCCCAGCTCAAGTCACACTAGGTGCTGTAATTTTAGCTTTTTCTGTTTCAAGTATCGTTGGCTTAATATTTGGTGTAGCACCAGCTAGAAGAGCTGCGCAACTCTCACCCATTGAAGCACTTCGTTCTGAATAAATAATTTACAGACTTTTTCTTGTATACTAGATCTATGCGTAGATCAAAAAATAAAATGAAGGTTTTTTTAATTCAAGTAGTATTTCTAGGCCTACTAGCTGGAGCTAGCTTGGTTGTGTTTGGACATCAACTACCTGTACCCCTACCAGAACCAATAGCCACATTAAACCAGCGCTTTAATCCAGAGAGTCAAGAGATCATGTCTACTCTATCTTCACCAGAAATTGTAAAAAAAATCCCCATTAACACTCAAACTCTAGGTGAAGCCGATGCCCAGCTTAAGATCTTGGCAGAAAAAGGTGAGTTTTTATCCGAACAAGCTGGAGAAGTTTTGGGTGAAGCCATTAAAGCTACAGAGGGCGATGAGCCACTAACAGAAAAAGCTTTTGAGTACGGCCGCTACCTCTACTGCCAGCAGGTGGTGGAGCAGTGGGATAAAGATCAATCCAATTAATAAATTCCTACAAAATAGAAGTCCAATTTGAAAACAACAATTTGCGGAGCGTACTAAATAAACTCAAGTAATCAAAATTTGAAGAGTGTTCGAATTAAACACAACTAGTTAAAATGTCTAGTAAGTATTGGAGTTAAATTCTTCAAGTGAGCTCTCAAACTTGAAAAGTTTTTTTGTCTGGAGCGAACGTCTCTGATGATTTTAGATTATTGAGTTTATTTTTACCAAGTCTAATATTGACGAGCCTAACTGGATCCCCGATACTCCTCGCCATCCGCCAGCTGGCGGAGGCGGGTCGAGCGAGGATGACAAAGGGAGTAATTTAATCACTGTCATTTGATTAATACAATTTGAGGAGCGTCGAAATAAATGCGTATATTTAATAGTGTTCTAGACTTTATGCGAAATATGTCTAAACGAAGGTAGGGAGTCTTGAGTTTAGTTTATTTCGTTACAAGTTTCATATTGAGCGTAAACGTCTAGAACATAGGTGAAAAAAATAACTAATGGTATGCATCCTGGATCCCCGATACTCGCTACGCTCGATCGAGGATGACATTAGAGGTTGCTTCGGGACTGAATCTCTCGTTCTACCTCTGCTCTATCCCTGCCGTACTTAAGCCTGGATAGCTGCTTGATCATCTCCGCCTGCTTAGGGTTCATTCTTGCCTTAACTGCATCCATGTCTTTCTTTAAAGACATGCTAAATGGCGGGACTGGCTCATTTCCCACAATCGTCTTCATGTAAACGTGATACTTCTCGATATTTGTTAAATCTCCCTCATTAAAGGTGGGGGAAAACTCGTGTTGCAGGAAGTTGGCGTCTGGTACACCCACTCTAAACGAGACCATGCTACCTACGTTACCAAAAACAGCATTCTTGACCTCTTCATCTATCTGGGCTACAAACTGGTTAGCAACGACTAGATTTAGACGATATTTTCTAGCTTCGGACAAGATAACTGCAAAATCTTCTGTGGCGTAGTTCTGGAATTCGTCAACATAGAGATAGAAGTCATGACGTTTCTCCATATCTATATCTTGTCGACTCATAGCCGCAGTCAAGATCTTGGGCACTAGAATCAGTCCCAAAAACTTAGCGTCTTCTTCACCCAAGATACCTTTGGAAAGATTGGCCAGAATAATCTTCTTCTCATCCATAGCTTCTCTAAAATTAAAAGCACTCTTTGGTTGACCAATAATATTACGCATTGTCTTGTTGGTCACGAACCTACCAAATTTACTCACAATGTAATCCAAAACTTCGGACTTATGAAAATCACTAGTTTGGGCTATTTGGTCTGTCCAGTATCTTTTGACCACGGGATCTTTAACTTCTGGCAGAAGCTCTTGTACAAATTTGCTATCTGTGAGGGCGCGCACTAGTTCAATAAACGTAGTGCCTTTCCTATACATGATAGTTAACATGGCATTACGAATAGCATGCTCAAATCGCGGTCCAATAATACCCGTTCTGTGAGGATCATAGAGTTTATACATGAGTCCAATGATAGAACTCACTACAAAATGGCGTTGTTCTTCGCTATCTGCTTCCATCATGTTTAGACCCATAGGTCGCTCTAAATCTGATGGATTGAAGTAAATAACATCATCTGCTCTCTCTGGGGGCATCAGTTGTAAAATATCTTCCACAAACTCTCCATGTGGGTCGATGGCACAGACTCCTCTGCCTGCTTCAATGTCTTGTAAAATCATTTCTTTGAGAAACTCGGACTTACCCGTACCAGTCTTTCCAATGATATACATGTGACGCCTACGATCATCCTGAGTCATAAATATATCGCGACTAGTGCCTCTGTACTCCGACTTACCCAAAAATAATCCAGAACTGGCAATCTCGTGGGGAGCTGGAGCATTCTTGGCATTGAGCCATTTTATGTGATGAGTTTCAACTGTTTTGTTGGGCAGATGAAAAATTGTAGCCATCTCTTCGGTGTTTAAAATGGAGGTATTACGACCAAACAAAGGCGTATATCTGTAAAGAAAATCGATCATAAACAAGTGCTTCAAGAAGATTCGCCCTCGTGTGAACTCGTTGTAGGGACTAGCGAACTGGGCAAAAGCTCCCATGATGTTGCTTAAGTGTGACTCTGCCATGTAGTCTTGGGGGGAGTTAACTACCACTCGCAATGAAACCTTAAACCCTGGTTTCTCGGCTTTACCATTGATAGCTTCCATCTCTTTGGGGTCGTGACTGTAGGTAGCTTTTTCTGGATCGGCTTCTCGCTTCTTCTGACCAGCCACATAATTCCTGCCCTTCTTCTGCCAACCTTTACCAGTAGGCTGCATTACCAATTGAATGACTGCCCCTTCCCCCTCGCTCATCTTAGACAGGGCAGAAGTTACCAAAGACAAGCCATCGGTAGGCAGATCTTTAAATGTTTTAACTGGAAAGTAAGTATTTTTTTTAAGCTTCATTGAAGCGAAAGCTACCCGGCCTTTTTCACTAAATATATTCACCTCGTCCACCTCTTTGATACTGGCGTTGGGGTAGGCACCATTGACCTGCTTCTCAACCAAATCTCTGATATCTTGAGGACAGCTAACATAAAAGGCTATCTCATCTTTCAAAGCTACAATCTCGAAAGTAACGATATGTTCTGGCTTGAATATTTTCTTCAAAATACCAGAGTTTTTAAGCGAGTAAAGGCCGGCAAACATCTGCTCTGCGGCATCAATTTTAATCTCGTTGTCTTTAGGTAGCTTAATCATCAAGGTCACAAAACCTAGGGCGTACTTTTCTCGTCTGTGATGCTTGAGCCACTGAATTAACATATAGCCAAAAGCCAAGATAATCACAGCAAGTAGAAGAAATGTGAAAAAGGTCAAAAACCCAGCTACCAACTGGTCTAAAAAAGCATTTGACTGAGCACTAAAATCCATTGAGTTCATTTTATTCTTCCTGCAAAATAAGCATACTAATCTGTCTCTCGTCTATATATTACTTTACCTACAAACTTTTTAACAATCTTATGACTCCATTCTACCAACCAACGGATACTCCAGCTAGGATTTTTAAATTTTGCTTCTTTTTCATCTTCTGGAGTGATAGGCAAAACTACTACTGGAGTGGTGGGTCTATGACTGGGTTGGATGGCAATATCATCACCTGTGATAACAATTTCTTGAGCTAACTGATCTGCGTGATCTTCTACATGCTCCATAAATTGCTCTACCTCGACCGGCATTTCTGGATTTTTCTCCAGTTCCACTTGGGATGAGCCGCCTACGTCAACTGGAGCTTCTATAACTTGTTGTCCTTCTACCTTTTCCTTGGCTGTGGTCACCGCTGCTTGAGGATTGAGGGTATCTGTAGCTTGGAGAGTGACTTGGGGCACAACACTGTCTAGAACTGATGGATCTGGAGGTGAAGTTGGAGCTGGAGGAGGTTTGGGAGAATCTGCTTCTACCTCATCCATCACTTGATCTACAAGATCTAGTTTTTTACTGTCCGAAACGGGACTAGAGGTTGGCTGAACTGGATCTGGAGGCAACTTGATAGACAACTGTTTGGCTAGAGCTGGATCTATTTGGGGAGGTGGTGGTGCTGGAGGTGTTTGAGCTGGATCTGCTTGAACTCCACCTACCAAAGATAATGATCCAGGTGAGGCATGCTTTTTAAATCGACTCAAAAGAGCCGACTGACCAGAGGCTGGGGCAGGCGTTACCATATATAAATAATGATACCACTTTAAGAGATCTTGAAGTTGAATAAAATATCAGCCAATAGTAGTAAAAACTTGGAAATGACAATCATCGGATACGTTCACTCCAAACATATAAAATCTTAAAATTAGAGAGCTCACTCGGACGAATTAAACTCCAGAACTAATAGTTTTGCAAAGTTGATAGTGTTTAATTTCGTACGCTCCTCAAATTGTATTTACCAAGTTTTTACTACTCATTTTTTATCAAGTTGGTTTGAGTTGCATAATTATTGTTTGAGAAAATCTATTTGGTTGCCAGTTTGCCACCCCTCCTCTTGGGCGAAACCGGCGGGGACTTCTAGTACCATATCCACAACTTGTGGAGAAAAATAGGTGGGTAGCTGTGAGTCTGGCGTATTGGGCTTGGGGTGAGGTACATTATTGGTTATACCTACAATTTTTTCATCGTTAATCCAGACTAAATCTAGGTTAAACTTCATGTCTTTCATCCAGAAATTGGCTTGCTGGGATCTACCAAATAGAAACAACATACCTTGACTACCAATCTGTTCTCTACCAGATAAGCCTTGAGTAATGCTATCTGGTGTGTCCACCACCTCTACTGCATACATCAGGTTTTCAACTGTGATGTACTGAGTTGATTGTTCCAGTTGGTATTTTGCTGGAATCACTTTCTGACCTGTGGCTAATCCTAAAATAACAGCCACTATGCCTATCACTAACAGCCCTTTTTCCCAGACTTTTTTCCACCACCTACTCATAACTCCTATAATAACTAACAACAAAACTACTTGATTTATACCCAGTCCAAACAAGACTTTAGACAGATCTGCTCTTAAAAAATCTAGACAAAATCTCACCAGACTGTAAAAGACAATATAAATAAAGAATAGATTTCCTGTTTTAAGTCTATCTAACTTCTGCGTCTTCTTCATTAAATACCAGACAACTCCTCCAAAACCTGCAGTCAATAGTGCTTCGTAAGCAAACAAGGGGTGGTATTTAATAGAGTTTATGGTTATTCCCCAGGGTAAATTAGTGGGTAAACCATAGATTTCTTGATTAAAATAGTTAGCCAAGCGACCCAAGGCTTGTCCAAAAGGTAGGGCGATGGCTAGGATGTCCAGCCATTTTAACCAACTAGTTTTATTCTTTTTTACTGCCCAATATAGAGCGATCGCCATACCAGCCATCGCCCCCAAAATACTCAATCCCCCCTCCCAGATTTTAAATATCCTGGCAGGATCCAGTTGATAGATCTGCCAATCTGTCACGATGTGCCAAACTCTAGCCCCAACCAAAGCTCCAACTAACAACCAAACATGAACCAGTCTAATCTCCTGCTTAGCGATACCCAAAGATTTAGCTCTCCATTGAGTTAAACCCAACACCAATGCCACTGCCACACCTACCACCAATCCATAAAGATGAAAATTTAGACCTAAAAATTCAATCATACTGTTTATACCAAGCTTAACAAGATAAGCAGGGCTGTCACTACCACTTGCAAAACTACCATAATACCTATCTCTTGCCTAGTTAGTTTGCGTTTAAGTTGTACTAGATATTGACGATGAAATAGCTCTTTGTCTCGACTAGCTTTATACATTAACCAACTAGTCTGAATCTCAAAACCCACTACTATGCCCACACCCAACCAACTGCCAGTTGAAGTCACTACAAATAAACCTAAGGGGGCCATGGCTAATAAAAACAGCAAGGACTGAGTCATCAGATCTTGACCACCATAGTAAGTTTTCAACCACTTCCTATCTCCAAATATCAGTAAATTGCCTACCACCAAGCCAACACCCAACAGTATTAAGCTCCAGACAGACTTCCCTGGTCCAGACTGCAGATACATAATCAGAAACAATCCCCAATACACAGCACTAATTAACCAAAAGCCCAAGTTAGAAAAAGTTTTTCTCATCTATGAATTAGTCTATCACGTCGCTCCAATATACCTGATCATAATCCCATATTTTTCTAGCATGATCATCCACTAGTATCTTAAATTCTAAGTCACTCTGGTATTTTTCAAGCAAAGATCTGGCCAAACTATCCATCTGCTCCGGTTTTATTCCCTGACCAAATACCAGAACATCAACTCCAGCTTCTAGGGCATATTGGCTGGCCATGACTAAATCCCCATCTTCAATTTCTAAATCTGGACTAGAGTAAACAGCCTGCATATCAAGAGCATCGGAAAAAACCAAAGCTTTGGGAAAACTTTTAAGTAATGCACCGGTGCAACTTTGGGTTAAAGAACAAGGAGTCGTGTAGAGATCTTTAATGCCAGCATGTGCTACCATCACTCCAGATAAAGGCCTGTCATTTAACAAACTCAAAAAAGGCTGAAGATCGCTGGTCTCTACCACTATATTTTCGTAAGCCAGATGCAGATCTCGCTGGCTTTGACCCAAACCAGGATAATGTTTAATCACTGGTAAAATCCCTCGAGCAGTTAAAGCTTCAATATACTCAAGCGATCTATCTATGACGGTCACAGGGTCACTACTGCAAGATCTACTACCCAGTCCTCGCCCTGCATAATTAAGATCTACAACTGGACCATAAACTACTCCAATACCTGTCTGTGATAACTCTTGAGCAGTGTTGGCATATTGTTCCAACCTCTCCTCTTCGTTCAATCCACACACCTTATCCCACGCCTCCAAACGAGTAAATCCTTCACCACTCAAACGCTGAACCAGCCCACCCTCGTGGTCTACAGCCATGATAGGTTGCCAGGTTTGTTTTTTTGTAACTTGAGATAGTTTGGTACTTATATGCTCCATACTAACTTGGTCTATCTTGGATCCAAAGATGCTCACAAACCCTGGCTTAACACTAGCCAAACTTGTCCACACCTGCTCTATATCTGCCGAGGGAGTTGCACCCAGCTGGCTATCATCTATCAAAACTGGATACGCCAAAGTCAAGCCAACTTTTTCTCTATCTGTGAGTGAAGAAAAGGCCTGACTGGATTTTTCTTCAATAGTCACGGGAGTCTTTTTCCCAGTTTTTTTTCCATCTTCAAAACTACTCTCTCTATATAAAGGTCTAAAGCGATAGTTGTAGGCACTTGCCACTACCAATCCAACCAAAACTAGAATCAATATGGGGGTAAATCCCCAGCGTTTTATGCTCATTGTTATTTATTATCCTTCTTTTTAGCCAGATTATCAGACTCAACTTCTCCTTCTGATGCCCGTTTCATCTTTGCCTTAATCTCTTTTGATTTTTTATCTGCCAATTTAATCTGTTTTAACTTCCACATGAATAGCCTGCCTTTACTCCTGGCAGTGTGAGCATCGTGCACAAAAGACTTAGCCTGCTCCAACCATACTCTAGGAGTAGTCTTGGCCAACTTGATATACAAACTCTTGTGATCCATGTCGTCTAGATCTACAGCCAATTGATATCCAAAATCCTGAAACTCTCTAGTGATGTATCCGCCCCTATCCTCAAGCTGGTATTCATCAAACAATGTGCCCAAAGTATGAAAAGATCCCACCACTTTCTTATTGTTTTTCTTTGCCATAGCTCAAGTCTACACTAGGATGTCTAGTTCACGATTGTCGTCCCTGTACTGACCACTCCAATAGTCATTCTCCCCCCGCCGTGGCGGGGGGGGAATCCAGGATTAACATTGCAAGCCTGACTGGATCCCCGCTAGACCCGCTAGGGCGGGTCGCGAGGATGACAGAGGGGGGGGTGACATTCAAGCAAGAATGATGGAAGGAGTAATTTGCTCAAACGAGGATGACAAAAGAGGATGACAATTAGGCGATTCGTCCCGAAGATTGTTTTTCGGTCATTAAGGTAGATAGCAACACAGCTAGACTGCCTACCACAAACACAGTTGTCCAGCCCTTACCTAGTAAAAAGATAACTCCAACCCCACCCCAGACCAAAACTCCCGTCATAGCTAGAAGTAATTCGCTATACACAAAATAGGAAAATGCTTGACTGCCCTTGCCTCGACGCATCAGTTGCATTTCATAGTAGAGCCAGTGAAAATTGCCCACCAAAGTATTGGCAGCATCCATAAAAGCCAAAGACCAAGGACCAGCAAACTGAGTTCTAAAAAGCCAGATAACAGATAGCAACCCTCCAGAAGAGTTGAAGAATTTTCTAGACTTAATTTTATCAATCACTCCAGCCAAAAAGAAGGTCACCAAGAATGCCAAAAAGAGAGCAGCCGTATACAGATAGCCCACTTTGTCCACAGAGCCCAAGATAAAGAACACATAGAGAGGCCAGATGTAAATGATTGAATCATTAATATATCTACCGCTCATCGCCACAGCCAACCTGACGTATTTTATTTCTTTCATCCAGTTAATAAACTCTCGCCAGCTAATCCTATCTTTATCAATACTAGTCTTTGTGTACATGGACAGCACCAAGCCTATCATCGTCCCCAAAATACCAAACAAGAACAAAACTGATAGCCCTAGTTGAGCAGAGACAAAGCCTGCCAAAGCTGGAGACAACATGGCTACAAACTGCAACATCAGTTGTAAAACACCAAGATCTGCTCCCATCTTTGATTTATGAGCATGACGCGAAATCAAGGTGTAGTATGTGGGCCAAAATAAATTCGAGTGAATAGATTCCAAAACCATGACTGGCCAGATGAGATTGGGAAACTGACCAGAATAATATATGGCAAGTAACGACAAAATTCTAATTAAATAGCTAGCTGTAATTGTTTTCTGATAACCAAGTCCAGAAAAAAATCTATTGAGAGGTACTATAGAAATAAGAGTTGTTATTTTCACTACTAGATAAAAAACGGCAATCATTAACATGCCTTTTTGAATGTCTGTAAACGGCAAGCTTGCAAATATTACAGATCGACCCAGTTCATAAAGATAGATAGGAAAAAAGAAAAAACTCAACTTATTCACCAAATCTCGTACTACGCGATTATAATAAAGCATGTTCAAGTTTTTATTTGAATCTGCTTTGATACGAGGTAGGTGGAAATGGTGATCATGAATTCTAGGCATCTGGGATCATAATAACAAAATATATTTGTTTAGACTGCCTGCAGTTTTAGTACAATTTTTGTTTGAGCTCTTGAAATGCTTGATCCAACATGGCGTCAAAAATAGCTTTTTCCTCTGGAGGAAATAATTGCAGTACATATTCTGATGGCTCTCCAACCCTTATCCCCTGTCTGTTATCTATGCCTAGTCGCACATGCCAAAACTGCTTACTACCCAACTGTTCGTAAATAGAATCCAAACCATTGTGCTGTTTAGGACCATGCTCAAACTCAATTTTATATTTTCCTAACTCTAGATCCAGATCGTCATGAATTACATACCAATCTTTTAGATCTACTTGAGGATATTTCTTTCTGATCTTACTAACAACAGATCCAGAATTATTCATAAATGTTTGAGGTTTGATTACAACTAGCTTCTCCTCTTGTCCATTTGATAAAGACAAAGAAGCTTTAGAGACCAACATATTGGGCGAGCTGTGCCAACTACCTTTACCTACAACTATTTTATCGGCCATCATAAAACCTGCGTTATGTCTTGAATGCCGATATTTTTCTCCAGGATTGCCCAGACCAATTACAATTTTCATACTCCTTATTCTACCGTATAATACAAACTTGCTTATGCCAAAGACTCCCTTCTTCTCTATCATCATTCCCACCCTCAACGAAGAAAAGTATCTACCCCACCTACTTCAAGATCTATCTGAACAAAGTTTTGATCTAGATCAACTGGAAGTGATTCATGTTGATGGCAGTAGTGACGACAAAACAGTAGCTGTAGCAAAAAAGTTTGCCAAGAAACTTAATCTTACCTCCATTGTTATCAAACAGCGCAACGTGGCTACCCAACGCAATACAGGTTCCAATAAAGCCAAGGGTGAGTGGATCCTTTTCATGGATGCAGATAATAGACTTCCCACACATTTTCTTGATGGTATTAAATATCAGCTAGCCAAGCATCCCCAGTATCAAGTGTTCACATCTCTGATCAAAGTGGATAGTTCAAATCAAGCAGATAAAGCCATTGAAACTGCATTCAATCTAGGATTAATGCTGGTCAATAACTCTAGCTTAACAGGAGCTATGGGGGCTTTTATTGGAACTCACTACTCAGTCTGTGATGAAATCAAGTTTGATGAGACACAAAAAATCATGGAGGACGCTTTTTTCATCAAAGCGGCTATTAAAAAGGGGTTTAATTTTTATATTTTTAATGAGCCTCGTTGGTTTTTCTCTCTCCGAAGATTTAAAAAAGAAGGAGCATTGAAATCTGTAAGAATGATTGCCAAAGTGCAGATAAGATACGTAACTGGTGAAACAGACTTTTCCGAAAATAATAACGGCTATGTCATGCAGGGAGGTGGTTACTACCAAACGCCACAAAAAACTCATCTGCTTTCAAATCTAGAACAGTATGTTAAATCGGCTTCAAAACGACAGATCCAGAAAGCTAAACAGCTACTAGAATCACTTGTCCTTGAATAAATTAGCCTTATTGCTATCCCGCCAAACCTTTTAACTCACTACTCTTGGTCGCCTGCTGCCAAGATTTGTCTGGGCGGATCTTGATTAACCTGGGAAAACGTAAAGCCACTCCAGCCTTGTGCACAGATGACTGGGTAATTTCATCGGCAGCAATCTCCAAAACAATGGCCGGCTCAAGCCAAGAGTCTGGGGTAAGAGTTTTGTGCACATCCTGGTACTGCTTAGGTCTAGCAGAAGATGAGTGTTTGTCTGCTAGTTGCTTAAGTTTGACCAATTGTTGCTCGGACATACCAGTACCAATCTTGGCCACAGACACCACATTGTCTTGTTTGTCCAGAATTCCGGTCAAGATCGCCCCTAGACCAAACTGGGCTCTCTTGCCTCTACCATTGTAGTAACCCATCATGACTAGATCTAGAGTATCTGTTAACTTACCGGTTTTTCCTTCTGCTTCTTTAATTTTCACCCACCGCCAACCTTTGCGACCTCCCGCATAAGCACTCTTTGGTTGTTTAATCACCGCCCCTTCCAAACCATCTGCCAAAAGTTGGTTGTGATATTTGCTCAATTTAACAGGATCGCTAAAGGTTTGAGTTTCGACTGGACTTAATACTTGCCCGTCTTGTGTGGAAAGCAACTGGGACAGTATTTGTTTGCGATCTATCAGAGGAGTATCTATTAATGACTTTCCATCAAGCTCCATCACATCAAATACAAAATATTTTAAAGGTACAGCTTTGGACTGAGCTTCAATGTCGTGTTTTCTTTTGCGAGTAATAGTTTCTTGAAAGGTTTTAAACCTACCAGTTTCTGGATCTACTCCAATGGCCTCTCCATCCAGGATGCAAGATTGGCATTTTAAAGTCGTGGTTAGAGCTTGAAGCTCTGGGAACATGTGAGAAATGTTCTCTAAACTTCTGGTAAAGACCATAATGTTTTTTGCTTCTGTGCTAGTAGCCGGTACAACGTGGATCTGGACTCTCATGCCGTCATACTTGGGCTCGGCTATCACCTCGCCCATCTTATCTATGATCTCCAAAGCAGTATTTAGTCTTTGACAAAGAGCTGGCACAACCGGCACTCCTACCTGCACCGAGTACGACTGCAACTTATCTTTTCTTTCTTCTGCAGATAATTTGTCCAGTTTAAGATATGACTCTGCTAGTTGTCCCACATCTGCTCTCTTCTGATATGCCTCTTCCAGCAATTTTGACTCTCCCTTGCCACCTGTCACCGCCCAAGACAAAGCGTCCAACATAGTCATGGTAGAAAACCCCAATCGCATCTTGCCTAAAATAATTCTGACCACATACTTGGCAGAGACAGCATCCAATCGTTGAAGTAGCTCTACCAAACCATGAACTTTTTTTTCTTGAGATCCAGAGCCAGAATCCTGGGCAATACTAGTTAAAGCCTTGAATACATCTATTAGAGATAGCGAGCCAGTCTTCGAAGAACTTGAAGATCGATAGTCCTTATATACCTGGATAGTGGTTTCACCCAGATCTCCTAGTTGTTTGTAAAGCTTATGAATCTTGGCTTGAGTCGAGCTATCATCTTCTTCTCCAAATAGGTTGGTTTGAGCTTGTCCAGAACTATCTTTAGCATTCACTAATCTAGCCAAAGCCCTCACAATCATCTTTTCGGACAGTTGAAACTCCAAAGATAAATATAATGGCACCAATCTGCCGTGCATTAAGTAACAAGCTGGAGCAATTTCTGCCCCATCCAGTTCCAAAAAGAGCTGAGATAACTTGGCGGTCATATCCAGTCTAGAACTTAAACTCTCTAACTGCTCTAGATGTTTTGAAAATTGATTAAACTGCATTGCCACATTGTAACTCAAATCTTAATGATTGTTTATTTTTTCTAATCCCAAATAATCATCAACTTTTCTTAACCTGTACTTATATGTACAGGTTAATCTTTAAGCTTGTACCTCACACCCTTGGTCACACCTTGCTTTTCAATCACACCCTTGGCAATTAAATCTTTGATATCACGTAAGATAGTATCTACCGATATATTGGGCAAAATACCTTGGGCATCGTCGCTAGTCACCTCGTCCTGTTGTTGGAACATTTCCAGCAGAACTATCTGCCTCTCGGACAAAGCTACTTGCTTGCCCAACTGCTTTTTAAGCTTAAGATCTTTGGATAATTTACCCACCTGACGCTGGACTTTATCTATCTCCAAAGCTACTCCATAACAAAAATACTCCAGCCAAAAAGTAAGATCGTGTTTAGGAGACTGCTGAACAGACAAAAGAGCGTTGTAATAGGCCTCCACATCACCATCAAAATACTGTTCTAGAGAGAAAAAGCGTTTAAAATTGTAACCTAAAGCAGAAAGTAGCAGTGTGGCCATAGCTCTTGCTGTTCTACCATTTCCCTCCACAAAGGGATGAATATATGCCAGCTGATAATGCACAATTCCAGCCTGAAAAATTGGATGAGTAGACTTAATCTGGCTGGAGTTGCCCCACTCAAACATATCTTTCACCAAGTAAGGTACTTCGACAGATACTGGTGGTCTAAATACTACTCCACCTCCACCCGCACTCTCCACAATCACCTGCTTATCTCTGTATGTGCCTGCATAATCTGGTTCTATCAAGTTCTTGACTGTTAACCTGTGAAGAGTTTTAAGTGTATCCTCGTTAAAAACTTTAGTTGTTTTAAGATTTTCTTGTTTATCTATCCAGGCACTCACATTTCTGTAGTTAAGTACTTCTTGGATATCTCGTTCCCTAGCAATAATGCCGGTTTTCTTCATTACTTCCTGAGTATCATTCACATTTTCCAGTCGCACCACCTGCTGGGCTTGCTCTGCACTTAGCTCATTACCCTCGATCTTGGTTCCAAAGTGAATAGTTTTAGACAGAGCGTCTTCCCTAAACTTGGCTTCATAAGCTGGAACCAATGGGGAAAGATCTATGACCGATTTGGCCGCCTCAATCCGAGCGATGTAGGTTAAGAGATTATTGGAGATAGTAAAATTGGGTTTGTACATGTCTGTAGTGGTTATTCTACCGCAATTACTGCAAACATTGCAGGGAAAATTGACACGAGACTTACTGTGAAACAATAAACAAGCTAACTGTGTTCAAATTTTATTTTGAAGTTAACTGCCAAAGAGTCCTGGGTGTTTGTTCTACCAAATCACTAGCATTATAGTAAGAACCTCTGGTTTTCCAGAGCTCTTCTCCAGCTTTTTTAATAACTAGACTAGCTACTACAGCAGAAGATAAAGCTGGATGGCTGGTATAGAGAGCAGCCACCAATCCTGCCAAGACGTCTCCTGTACCACCTTTGGTTAACCCAGGATTGCCACCTTCAACCTCAATCTGTTTATCTTGTCCAAAAACTTTATCAGCCAGACCTTTAGTTACTATAGTTGAGCCAGTCTTGATTAATTGCTCCATACCGCCAGTCTTCTCTACCAAAATATCCAGTTCTTTTTGGTGAGGGGTAATGATGTGTTGTTCATTTAACAACTTGGGATCTATCATCTGCAGAGCCCCGCCATCGATCACCCATTTTTTCTGACCGAATCTTTTTATTAAGATGTTCACTATCGTTTCTGTATCTGGAGATCTTTCCATGCCAGGGCCAATCAAGATCACGTCGTCTTCTTCAATATATGACTCAACCTGAGACCAATCCACCACTATTCCGTTCCAGAAACCTTGTTTGAGTTTAAATCTAAACAAGTCGTTGTTTTCATTTTCTGGGCTGGTGAGATGCACCATATCTACCAAACGACTAGCCAGATCTGCAGACCAAAAGATGCTGGAGTGAAATAATTGTGAGCCACCAATCACCAACAACTTACCATTCTGTCCTTTGTGGGAGGCGGGTTTGGGTAAGTTAATTGAATGAATGTATTCTTTTAGATTTTGGTTTTTCACAGAGCAATTATAACCTGGATTGCTTAACTAATCTTATCAAGCTCACGATCAAATGTTTTATTCACTCGCCAACTCCTTTAAAACGCTTTCTAATGCGCCTTCTTTAGCTTTGGTATACGAAATTCCTCTTTTTGATTTGGGAATATAATCCAAAAGAGAACCTGCCAATGAAAGAAAACTAGGAACTTTTTTGACACTGACCAATTTATCAACAGTCAGATCAAACACTAGGTTTTCTCCCACTCCAACATCCAGAACCTGACGAACTGCCTTGGGAACAACAATCTTATACTGACTACTTAGAGTGGCTGTATATTGCATGATTGTGATTATATCAATTTATTTACTTTTTATATTTTTAAAGTAAACTGATTTTTGTTAATTTTGGGAATGTTTTGACAATTCTGTCTCCTACACCCTTACTTGCAGTGGTAATTAATGATTGTCTACTATTAAGTAAAGATAGAGTGAAACCGCGACTGGGACTGTCCAGCTCGGATAAAATATCATCCAGTAATAACATAGGTGTTTCTTGCAACTTATTTTCTACGTACTTCAATTGACATGTCTTGAGCCACAACACCGCTAGTCGTTGCTGTCCCCGTGAACCATAGATGGCTACATCTTTAAACTGGGTAGAGTCACCCCGCTCCATATCCTGCACATCTGCTTTAACTAAGAAGTCATCTTTGTGTGGACCAACAAGAGTGTGACCAGCTGCAATAGCTCTATCTAGATGATCCAACATTATTTCTTCCGAAATTAAAGATGGTAGATACTCTACCTCAAACTCCACAGGAAATTTTGTTTGTGACGTGTCTTGCAACCACTTGCGTCTTTTGTCTTGCAAAATCTCGCCATGTTTGACCAAACTCAAGTTCCAGTAGTGAAGAGCTGTTTGTGGTTGCTCTCTTTCTCTTACAGCTTGAAGAAGTTTGTTGCGGCGGGCGAGGGTTCTTTCATAGGTGGTCTGCGAGCTAGCATAATCTGGGTATAAACCAGACAAGGCTTGATCCAAAAAAGCCCGCCGCCTTCTAGGAGATCCTTCTACTAGTCTTAAATCTTCTGGTCTAAACACCACAACTTGAAAACGACCCACCGTATCTTTGGCTCTTTTTTTAACTCCATTGACTCTGTAGTGCTTGAAAGGAGTTCTTTTACCTTGCAGTTGCCCCCTGGTAAGTAACATTTCGATTTGATCTTCATCTTCCAACAACACTTTAACTCGTCCCAGATCTTGTTCAAACCGCACCATCTCATCAGCTCGTCCCGCTCTAAAACTTTGTCCTGTGCTAGCCAAACAAACAGCTTCCACGATCGAAGTTTTACCACTGCCATTACTGCCTACCACCATAGTCACATCTTCGCCCAAGGTTAAATCAAAACTTGAATGAGATCTAAAATTTTCTAGACTCAACTTCTTTATCTGCATCTTGAAACCGATTATACCCTGCGTCCACTTCTAGATAGCTACCCCCTGTCATCCTCGAACGAGCGAAGCGAGTATCGGGGATCCAGAATAATCCTGTGTTTTGTATTAGACATTTACACTCAATGTGAAACTCATAATACATAAACTTATAACAAAACTCCCAACCGCCGTTTAGACACATTTCGTATAAAGTCTAATACATTACATAGTTTTAAGCGAAACGTGGTGCGGGGCGGGGATCCAGTCAGGCTCGTCAATTTAGACGCTCCTCAAATTGTATTAATCAAATGACAGTGATCAAAATACATTTTCCAACAAGCTTATTACTTCTGCTCTATATTAAAAAGGCCAGATTTAAGAGCAATTCTGCCTGGAGCCCTTAAATTAAAGGCTTTGTGAAACTCGCTACCTTTAATCGTCACCCCACCCCGATCTGTCTCAAATCTAACTTCGGCCGTCACTCCACTAGAACTGTAGGTAACCGATACACTACTTACCTTACTATATCCCCCACCTAGACCATTGGCCTTATCCTTGAGCTCGTTCATGGAGTAAGGATTGCCACCCCAACAACCACCCGCTGGTGTAACTCTGTCGTCACTCTGCCCATGCTTAATAATCACTACCCAAGCATTGATAACATCTGCCATCTCCTCACCAGTTAACCAAGGATGGGACCGACCACAAGTCACTCCACCTCTGCTTTTATACCAACCCTTATAAAACCAAGGACTCTCTGCAATCTTTTCATAGGCGCTGGACGTCCAACCAGCTTGTCCATTCTGGGTATCCCAAAATCCAGGTGTAGAGTGACCATTACCACTGTAAGATTCTTGATATCCACCAGAAGTACTAGCATACCAAGTGGAAAATGGTGAACCATTGGCATAAACTACTTTGCCCCTAGTTTCGTTGACCGCTCTCTCCCAGTTACCACCTTTGGGATTGGGTTTGAAAACTTGACAAGCTTCTGTAGCACAGATGGCACTTCCTCTGGCTAAAGCGTAACTTCTAGCAGCGATGGCTTGGGCTTTAAGTGCCTCCATACCTCCCTCATCTCCCCAACTACCAGGTACTTCATAGATTCTCTTGGCATACTCTTCCAGTGAGTATGTGCCATATCCAGTCACCGTAATCTGTGCATCTGGGTTGTGATCTTTTATCTCAATTCCTCCACCATAATAAGCTTTAAGAATCTGCTCATAACTCTGCCCACTCTTGGCTCTACCCAAAGCTCCGTACTGACTCATGCCTCTAAAATGAGGCGCTCCAAACGAAAAGGCGGCAAAAGCTGGACTAAAGCCAGGATTGTAGTCTGGTCTGCTAGCAGGATCATCTGCCAACGGCACATCTCCCACCGTAGTTTGAAAAGTGCTAGACTTTTGAGACAAGATCTCCTGCTGTTTGGCAGACAACTCTGCAATTTGGCTAGACAATTTCTGCTGATAATTCTTTGCTTTAGCGATCTCTGCTTTAAAAAACACCGCCTGGCTATCCAGTTGTTTTTCTAGTCCTGCCAAAACTACCTGACGTTCTTCATATGCCAACTTATCCCGCTCCAGACCCACAATATCTGCACCAATGGCTTGAACCAACTGTCTATCTTGGGCTTTAATTGAGCTTCTGTAGGCTAGATCTTTGGTTAATTCCCCAGCTGTATCACTAGCAATGATAGCTAAAAATGGCGTAGCCATCCTACCTCTTTTATACTGCTCCAAGACTCTTTTTGAAAATAACTGATAAGAAGCCATTAGTTCTAGTTCTCGTTGCTTAATTTCCAGGGCTGCTTGAGTGGCTTGTTTTTTAGCTAGATCAATTCCAGCCCGAGCAGAGTTAATACTGGCCACCAAGCCATCTAGCTCGTTCTCCAGAGGTTTGGTAGCATCTTCGGACAACTTTTTAAGCTTTTCCAACCCATCAATCTGTTGCTGTAGATCTGCTACTGGATCCAAAGCCCAGGTAGATAGATCTTGTAGATTGTAACCCGCAACCTTCACCAATCCTAAAATCATGATTACGATTAGTAAAAAGCCTAAGTTTGTGGTTAGATTTATCTTGGGCATAGTAATATAATACAATAGACTTGTGGCGAAATATGAAATGAGTTTATTGTGGATAGATTTTATATTATTTTCGCCCTTTTAGGTGACGATAGTAGCCAGAGCTACTTGAGGAAGAATAAAAAGGCGAAAATACATAAAAGATGCCATAAGTAACCATCGTCCTTATTTCGCCACAAGTCTAATATAATATCCGCCAAAAAAAAGCCAAACACAAAAACATGAAGTTTCAAACGATAAGAAAAATACTACAGAGCTTAATGGTGTTTGTGGTAGCGGTAGTTGTTGTGGGGAACGCAAATCAAGCAAGTGCTGGGTGTACAAGCGATCTATCCTACAGTAACACTATGGAAGAAATATATATCTCGAACACCCCTTCGATAAATCACTACACTGTCACTATTAAAGATATTACTCCCAACAGAGATGTTTTATACAATGGACAAAATTACACTCTAAAAGTATTCGTTAAGAAGGCTGTGGTTATTACAGGAAATTTGACAGAAGTATCTGCAACCGCTCAAGATGGAGTGGTAATTTTTAATGTGGATGAAAATACCTATCCAAAGCTTTTTAAAGTCGCTAAAAATGGGAATACTTTTAGAGCTGAATTTAACTATGGCAGGACTGGCCTTAATGGGATAACTGGTTGCATGGCTGGTACATACTCAATTTCAACAGCTAAAGTTAAGGAAGTATTCATATCTCAAAATAGAGATACTGATGGTGATGGTTTTGCTGATGCTGTTTGCTATGGGGGCTCGCTTGGAGGATGCCTAAACAACTCAAAAGTAGTGGTTCAATCAAAAATAATTGACGCCAATAATAATCCTATTACAAATAAAAATGTGACATATGAATACCATATAGGAAGAATACCATTTCTACAAACTGATACAACTGATGGTGATGGTTTGTCTAGTATAGAAATAGAAAAGTTAGTGTCTGGAGATTATACAATAAAAATCATTGTTGATAATTTTGCTATTTACCAAAGCAAGTTTGTAATTAACAACAATTGTGCTAGTAGCAATCCCTATCAGTGTGTTCAAAAGCCTACAAACTTAATTTTAGAAAGTGGAAGTATTGTTGAAGAAAAGAAATTTAAAATTTGTAACCAAATTGACGCAGAAAAGTTTCAGGATTTAAAAGATAAGTGCAGAGAATGTGTGGGTGGAGATGATGGGCGAGCTGGTGTCTGGACAGCCATCGGCTGTGTTAAAAAAGACCCAGTAGAGATCGTCCAGAATTTAATAAAAATTGGCTTGGGTATGGGCGGAGGGGTAGCTCTACTCATGATTTTAGCCTCTGGCTTTGTCTTCTCCACTTCTCAGGGAGATCCTAAAAAGACTGGTGATGCCAAAGAGATGTTGGTGGCCGCAATCACCGGACTACTATTTATAATCTTCTCGGTCACAATTCTGGAGTTTATCGGCTACTCGGTATTTAGAATACCCGGGTTTGGGGGATAAAATAAAAACAATATGAACAAAATGAAAAAACTGCTCTTATTTTCACTAGTTGGATTGTTATTTTTGATAGCTGGAGTTTCTCGTGTTCAAGCAGCTCAATGCGGAGTAATTGGTGACGATGGCTTCTTCTGGGGTTTATTTACCCCGGCATACTGTGAAATAGATAGTAATAACAGAGAAACATCCTACACCTACTGCAATGAAGATGAGGTTGGTCAAGACTGCTGTATTCCCAATACCCCAGAGGGTGTGCAAGCATGCCGAGCATATGTAACCCCAACTCCTACACCACCTATTGATTACTGTGGAGAAATTATTGGCAGAGAATGTCTTCAAGCAAATTCACCTAATAGCATTCTGCTGGATAATGGGTTTTTTTCCAGGTGCAATGAATTGTTCCCAAATCCTCTAGTGCCTCAATCGGGATGGTTGCCTGCTTGTTGTACAACTTCAAATGATTGCAGTCGTATCAATGGACCAACATTTACTCCCACTCCTACATTCACCCCCACTCCTACTTCTACCCCTGCCCCCCTCAACTACTGTGGAGAAATTATTGGCAGAGAATGTCTTCAAGCAAATTCACCTAATAGCATTCTGCTGGATAATGGGTTTTTTTCCAGGTGCAATGAATTGTTCCCAAATCCTCTAGTGCCTCAATCGGGATGGTTGCCTGCTTGTTGTACAACTTCAAATGATTGCAGTCGTATCAATGGACCAACATTTACTCCCACTCCCACTCCTATCCCTACTTCCACCCCCAACCCCACCCCTCAACCCAAAGCTTGCGGCACCAAATACCCCCTTACCAACAAATCTAACTATACATGCAAGTGTTCCTGGGAAGACAACATGGAAGATGGCGAAACTTACTGCTGCGGCTGGCTTGACCCCAGTGATGATGCAAAATGTTTAACAGAAAACCCAGGTGGCATCCTCCATCCCTTTGACCCTCCATCTAGTGAAACCTTTGACTCCCTTAATCCCTTACGCATAGGCGGTGGAGATAATATTAGAGATGAAGCCAAGTCTTCCCCTTATGCTAGCGACTTCTCTTCTCCAGGAGGTATTGTTTCTAGACTACTGGAGTTCATCTTCCCGCTAGCTGGTCTCATTCTGTTTGTGATGATCGTTTGGGGCGGATTTGAAATGTTAGTCGGTGCCCCGGGTAAAAAATCTATCGAAGCAGGCAAACAACGCATTACGGCAGCTATAATTGGCTTTATCTTACTTTTCTCATCCTACTGGCTGATGCAGATCATCGAGGTGGTATTTGGTATAGTGGTACTCTAAAGTTATGCTCAATCTTATTTCCAAAGTTTATGCTGTCTCACCAATCCCAACTGATGGATGTAATCCTGGTCAAGAAGATGGCATTAATCTAGCAGACTGCCTTAAGTTAAGTGATAGCACCCCTGTCAGTGAACGATATGACTCCGTTAGTTTTCTGGTTAACCTATTGGTACGAAACATCTTTGTAGTAGCAGGAGTAGTACTGTTCCTCATGTTCTTTGTGGCCGGCTTTCAGTTCATTGCTAAAGGGAAAGAGGGAGCTGGAGAAGCCAAGCAGATTGCTACCGCCGCTATCTTAGGTTTTGTGATTATGTTTAGTGCCTACTGGATTATTCAACTGGTTCAGTATATTACCGGAGTAAATATATTAATTTAATACAATAAGCTCTATGTCACTTTTTACACTCATCGCCCAAGCTCCATCCCTACAAGATGCCATTGGTACTATAGATACTCCGCCCGGTATTGAAGAACAAATGGCGGCTTCAGGCAACAGTAGCGCTGGCGTACTTGAGACAACTGGAAATAGCAGTGCCTTGCTATTTTTTATCTCCAACCTTCTCAAGATTGGTACTATCCTGGCAGGAGTCTGGGTATTGTTTAACGTCTTGCTGGCTGGGTACGACTTTATTTCTTCCCAAGGCAAATCTGATGCCTACTCCAAAGTCAAAGACAAACTTACCATGAGTTTAGTTGGTTTACTGCTTATCATAGGTGCTTACACTATTACCGCTGTTTTAAGCCTAGTCCTGTTTGGGGATGCGGGGTATATATTGAATCCGGAGTTTTA
>Ga0233431_1002083_pt1 | contig 29896 bp, 44 predicted proteins | sample SI_118_April2016_FD_179867 | JGI IMG/M metagenome (GOLD analysis project Ga0233431, IMG submission 179867) | Seawater microbial communities from Saanich Inlet, British Columbia, Canada - SI_118_April2016_200_MG | ecosystem: Environmental > Aquatic > Marine > Inlet | place: Canada: British...
AATAAATTTACATCTCCAAACTTAAGTCCAGAAAAAATGAAATTAGATTTACTTTATATTAACAAATGGCTAGGTCTAAATTTAAAAGAAAAAGAAACAAAAATACTATTAGAGAAAATGGGTTATGGCTACGAAAAAGGTCAAGTTTTGATCCCAGCATACCGAGCAGACATTTTACACCAAGTAGACCTTGCTGAAGATATTGCTATTGCCTATGGCTATGAAAATTTTGAAGAAATAATTCCAAATGTTGCAACAGTAGGAGAAGAAAATTCATTAGAAAAATTTAGTAACAAAATCAGAGAGATTTTGGTAGGATTAAAATTGTTAGAAGTTAAAAATTATCATCTAACAACTAAAGAAAATCTGAACAAAAAAATGTTATTAGACCAAAAATTAATTCCCTTACAAAATGCCCTAGGAGAACACAACCATCTAAGAAATTCGTTGATCCCAAGTTTAATGAAAAATCTTAAAGATAATCAACATCACGAATTCCCCCAAAATATATTTGAGTTGGGAAGAACATTTAACCATGATAAAAAAGAAGAAACTGGAATTAAAGAAATAAAGAATTTAAGCGTCCTTATTTGTCATGAAAAAACTGATTTTACAGAAATAAAACAGATAATAGATGTTTTAATGGTTTCTTTAGGATTAGATTATTGTGTAAAAGAAAGTGAACACCCTAGTTACATAAAAGGCCGTGTAGGAAACATTGTTGTAAAAAATAAAGTAATTGGAACAATTGGAGAAATTTCACCAACAATTTTAGAACAATGGGCTTTAATGGTACCAGTAGTTACTTTTGAATTAAACCTAGAACAATTATTCCAATTAATATAAAATTAAAAAAAGATAAAAAAAAATTAAACACAAAGAAAAGATTATTCTTTCTTAACTTCAACTTTATCAACTTCAGAAGATACTGCTTCTTCAATTGATTTTTCCTCAACTTTTGGTTCAACCTTCATTTCTTTGTTAGGTTTAATCTTTTCTGCCTTAACTTCTACCTTAGCCTTAGCGCCTGATTTCTTTCCTTTTACTTTCCTAACTTGTCTTGGTCTTTCTGCTGGTTTCTTGGATTTCTTATCCCAAACTGCAATACCTAACTTATCAAAAGCGGATTTAACATCTTCATGTGAAGCTTTTTCCTTGATTTCTATGATTTGAACTAAAGGTTCAAGATGTTTTACATTAACACTCTTTCTTCGAGTTGCACCATCAATCATCACATAGTTATCATCTATTACTTCAACAATCACACACTTATTTCCTGCGTCTCTACCGGCAAGTTTTACACATACTCTTCCTATATTGTATAAACTCATTTTTCTTCCCTCGCCTTTTGTGTTAATAACTGTCTTGTACATGCAGAACAAAGTGTCCCACCGTATGGTCTTTCAGGTCTTCTTGCTGATTTTGGCATACTTTTCATTTTCCCAGCTAACTTTCTTGGTACTCCAGCAAGCTGTTTTTTACAACCAGCACAAACTGCCTTGGATGGTTTCCTCTGTTTATATTGAACAGTAGTATTCCCTCCAGGAGTCTTAACAAATATTTTTCTTAATCTTCCAGATTTAAACATTCCTCTTGGCATTTTTCTTATTTCTCCATTAATTTAAAGAAGCGTTAGAAGTCATTTCTTGACTTGAGTCGCCTCTAAATCGGTCTCAATGAGACTTATTAACCTATTAACGCAGACTATTTATAAATGTTTATGTTAAAAAATAAAAGAAATAAAAAAATAAGAAATAAACAAAAGTTTATCCACAACTTGCTTGTGTAGCAGCTCCTAATTCATAACCAAATCCCGGTTGAAAAGTTTCTGTACTTACACCCGTCGATTCTGTACATTCTTTTGGCATTTCATTAAAAGAGGTACAAATTGTAGCTAAGTAAGACGCTGGACTTCTAGCTGAATCAGCTTGTTGGCCATTAATAACTAGAGTAGGACTTCCACCAACACCATACTTTTCATTGTCTGCTTTATGAACATCAAACAAAGGATAATTTCCACTTAACCAAGTCGACTTATCTGCATAGTTTTCAAGAATACTAAATTCCTTATCTAACTTGCTAACGCAAGATGTTACCTTAGCTTTATTTATTCCTACACTATCCAAACAACGTTCAGAATCACCATCTTCCAAGAAACAAGCAAGATATTCGTTAAACTTAGTACTTTGCTCATCATTAATACACACCTGTTTCATTTGTTCATCTAATTCTGTTTTACCATGCATAGCATAATAAACAAACTTTAATTGGAAATCAATTTTATCACCCAAAAGATTTACTACAGGTAAAATCCCTTTTTCAGCTTGTGTTCCAAAAGGACAATGCGACATAACAAATAACTCAACTACTGGCTTATCAGATTTTGGTACATTTGCTGCTGGTTCCGGAGTTGCACTTGCACTTGCTGCTGCTGCAACTTCTGCTTCACTAGTTTTCATCCCTTGTGGAAAAAATATTTCTCCATCTTTAGTTACGTAACTGTCAACTTCCTGACCAGAAATAGTCAATTTAACATTGTATAAATTACCTTCTTCAGTTACAGATTCAAGTTTAGCAACCGCTTGACCTTGTAATAAATTTTGATTAACAAACATTACTATCTTTACTCCCGCTTCTTCTTCAGATAATTCATTACTTCCAGTAAAATTCAATCCAACAGTTATAATCAAAATTACTGCCAAAACTACAGTTGCAATTTTCCATAAATTAAAGGTAACCGCTTTTTCATGTGAAGTAGCATGATGTTTTTCTGATTTGTGTTTATGTACTTCATGCTTAGATTCTTCGTGCTTAGATTCCTCTGGTTTAGGTTCTTCAGATTTAGTTTCCTTAGAAATCTCTTCATGATCTTGCTTTAGTTCATTCTGTTCTTCTTTCTCAAAATGTGTCATTTTTTATTTCCCTCCTTTAATATTACAATAAATTTGTAATTTTTTTAATATATTTTTAATACTTAAAAATCAATAAATTTTTAACAATTTTCTTAAACCCATGCTAAAAATTAGAGACAATAAAATGTACCATCCAAGCCATCCCCAAGAACTAGCCCATGGAATTCCAGCATTTTTTAATGGCATTAATTTATTATGATTAACAGTAATTTTTTGGATATCAGAATTTTCAAACAAACTAATTGGTTCAATAAATTCTTGATTTGTAGTTACCAATATTTTTTTACTTTGCTCATCCTCTTCTGTTTTTATCGTGATTAAATGTTCTCCTTTTATCTTTGTTTTAAATTTCCAGGTGGCCTTACCTAACTCTACTTCTTGCATCTTATCAGAAACAATTTTAATTTCTTCACTAACAACCAATTCCGCTTCTTGAATACTTTCATCAAACTCTGCAGTCATGCTATAAGTAACTCCAGGTAATAATGGTTCAAACCCTAAATGCCCAGACATCCAGCCAAATATTAATAAAATTGGGATCATAGTAATTAATGTTGGTTTGAAAGAACTTTTCATATACTCCATGTTTAACTTCATAGCTTCCTTCTGAACCTTCATCATTTCTTCAGGGTTACTACGTAGTTCTTTCATCTTTTTTTGAGATTCCTTTTGCTTATCTTTCATCTCTTTCATCTTTTCTTGATTAGTAAAGAATTTGTAAACTAAAGTAATCAATAAAGAAATAACTACTGCTAAAATCACCAAAGTTAAGAATGGACTAATATCTAATAAAGGTTGAAGAACAGGATTCAGTATAGGGTCTAAAAAAGCCATTTTAAATAATTATTTTGTTGATGGTATATAAAAGTTATGGATAAACATAATTTATTGAAACAAATCACTCACTTCCGGGTCAGTAATGTGGACTAATTCTCTTTTGTATTCTCCCTCAAAAAAATATAATAATAGAAATTTACTCCATGAATTTTCTCATTGCAGGATGCATATCCATCATATGTTGTTTAGCAATCTCTTCGTAAAGCTTGTAAACAATCATTACTGCAAGTAAAATACCTGTTCCTTGAGATAATGCACCAGTAAGATCCGCTATAGCGGCAAGTAGCCCTACAGCTGCTCCACCAACAATAGTTAATGGCCAAATGTATCTCTTCAGAATTTTTTCTAATACTCTTTCATCTCTTCTAAATCCAGGGATTTGTAATCCCGAAGATAAAATTTGTTTAGCTTGACTTTTTGCATCCATGTTTGCAGTTTGCATCCAAAAAACACTAAACAAGATTGATCCAAGAATAAATAATGTAGTATAACTTACTGCCTGTCCAACCATACTCCAATTAAAACTTCCTCGGATAATATTTTGAACAATGTCTGGAGAACTAACCCAATATACTAATCCACTAATTGGAGAATTCCCAGAAAATGTACCTAAAAGTGGATGTCCCCATCTCTCTAATAATCTTGCTACTAGCTGAATATTTGCCATCAATGCAGCAACTAAAATAACTGGAATGTTAGAAGTGTAAAAAAAGTTTAATGGCCATCTCATTCCATATCCACGAACTTTTCCAAAAGATAAAGGGATCTCTACTTTCATAGCTTGTCCATAAACACAGATTACAAAAACTAAAATTGTTGACACTACTGCGGCAATTTGCAATCCCGCAGTTGTTATATCCCCTATAGCCAAAGATTGAAACAATGCAGGAATTGCTCCTGCAGCAATATCTGGATTTGTAGGAGATGGAAGAAAATTAAATGCCCGAATAAATATCTGCTGCGAAACTCCTGCAGCAATAAAAAGACTAATACCAGAACCAAAGCCCCATTTACTTACAACTTCATCAAGGAAAAGAATAACAATCCCTCCTAAAATAAGTTGAAATATTAAAATAGCTTGAAATTGTGAATAAAGAGAAGTACCAATTAATGCAGCTGAAGGAGCTAATCCACCCATTAAAACATAAATTCCACCTTCTAAAATTACAAAAGCAATTCCAACTATTTTTTGTAATCCTTGAAATCTTTGACGACCTTCTGTAGTAGTCATATCTAATTTTAATATTCCTGTCCCACTAAGTAATTGTAAAACAATTGATGCTGTAACAATTGGACCAATCCCCAAAGAGATTATACTTCCAAAAGAAGCACCCAAAATAATAGATAAGAATTCAAATTGTTGTAATGCATTTTCCCCTAAACCATATAAAGGAACTAAACCCATTACAAAGAATATAACAAGAGCTACTAAAGTCCATTTTAACTTCTCATTGAAAGGAAGTCTTTTTTGTTTTGGACCTCTAACCTCTGGTAAATATTGAATAATTGTATCAAGTACAGACATTTTTGGTTAACCTTATTCTTCAGCGTTCTTTTTAATAGGAACACTTGAAACAATTTCTCCACCGGCAGCCTTAACTTTCTCTTCTGCTCTTGGAGTAAATTGGTCTACAGTAATTCTAAGCTTGATTGCAATATTCCCAGTGCTTAACAGTTTCTGATAACCTAATTTTGCTAAGTTTACCACATAAATTTCTTTATCCATAGTAACTAACTGTTTTTCCACTAATTTATTAAGGGTTTTTAATGTAAAGAATCTTAATGCAACTGCTTTACTTCCAATAGTTTTACTAGTAAAACCAGTCTTACCTAATTTAGTAGATAATCCTGCTTTCTTTTGTCCAGCTCTTTTACCAGACCCAGCATTACCTCTACCACCACGAGAACCTGCTCCTCGACGTTTCTTACGATGACCACCACCGTGAGTGGTATGTGCTCGGTACTTAGTTACTTTTTTTGCTTTTTGGACAACCATTTTATAACATCCTTCTAATTAAATCGTTAATTTTCTCTGCTCTGTTTCCTAATCCGCCACCAACTTTAAACGCTACCTTAATTCCTTTACGTCCAAACCCTTTCCTTGGTGGATTAAGTCTAAAATAGGGTTTATACTTTTTCCCATCAATTTCTAAAGATTTATAAGAGTATTTTTCTTTTCGATCAGTTAATCTTGCTTGAAATTCTTCTCCTCGCTTACTAACTAATTCCTTAAAAGTGTCGTTATCAATTTCTCCCCAAGTGATAAAATCCTTAACTTTTTTAATCATACCAAGATTAACAGGGTTATTTTCAATAACAACACAATAATTTTTTTTATTAAGTCTTAATAAATTTAATGTATCCTTTACTGATTGAGACAGATTTACAACTCCACGAACTAAAACAAGTGCTAGTTTCCCAGATGTGTTTTTTAGTTCTGTTGTTGTTGGTACTTTTGTTTCTGTTATTTCTGTCATTATTCCTCACCAGTCTCCTTTAACTTACCTTCAACAATTCCTAATTTTTGAATGTCCTCTGGTCTAAATTTAACTTCTGATAAATTTTTAAGTGCATCCATCACTGCCGCAATTAAATTTAATTTTGTTTTTGTTTGACCAGTAGTTTTACTCCAAACGTCTTTAATTCCAGCCATTGCTAATATCTTTGCACATTCCTTTTCTACACATAAACCCTTTCCTTTAGGAGCAGGCATTAATGTAATTTTTGTTGACCCTTCTTTTCCTTCGATTGCAAAAGGGATTGAATGAGGTTCTTTACAATTACATTCCCAGCTTCCACAACCTCTACGAATTCTTATTAAATTTAATTTTGCTTTTCTTTTAGATTTGTCTCTTGCTGGAACAGTTTCTTTACTTTTCCCTGTTGCAACTCCAACAAACCCATTTTTATTTCCAACTACTGCGTACGTTAGAAAGTGAATTTTATTTCCTTCTTTCGTTTTCTTTTGTGTTTGTCTAAAAATTCTTCTTTGTCCGCCACCAAATTTTCCTTTTGCTTGACCAACCAATAATAATTCTTCACCAAGATTTGGCAGTAAAACATCAACAATTTCTGCTTCTAGAATTTTTTCAGTAGATTTGAATATATCTTCAATGTCAGTAATTTCTCCATCTTTAACTTTCTGACCAAGCTTAGTAACTGGTTTCCACACATCAATAATTGGTGGAACATCCTCCATAGGTCTTTCTCTTCGACGAGGTTTCATTTGTTTTTTTCTGTTTGCTTCGGCCATTTTCATATAATTTTAACTCATGATTTTTTGTTTAATATTTTCAATTTCACTCTTTAAATCTTCTTTAACATGCTGACCATTAAGTCTTTCTTGGCTCGGAAAAATTTTTTCACTCCCAAACGGAACTTGTAAACCTGCATCTACAACTCCCTTAAGAAAAGCAGATACCCGACCCTGACCAAATGATGCTCTAAACCCAGTATCAAAAACGGCTTCAGTACAACCATTTTTAAGAGCCTTCTTTCCTAACAATAATCCTGTTAAATAAGATGCTGGAACATTTTTAAGACCAGTCTTCCAACCTAATTTCTTTAATGAATATGAATCTGCACCTGCTAAAATTTTATCACCAGCTCCAGTAAATTCAACAACCTGCCCAATTATTTTAGTATTAGTTATTCTAACAACTAATCTTGGCTTACCAGATATTAACAACTTAAGCCGTTTAGCATAATTTGTTTTACCTTCTCTTTTCCGTCTATACAATATTGTTCTTGGTTTTCTAGTTGCCATCTTGTTTCTTTTCTTCAATTAAATGATATTCTGTTAAATATAATTTAATGTGCCTCCTATTTCTAAAGTAACCACCCTTAACTTTTCTATAAAGCATTTGATAATTCTTTGTAGAGACTAATTTGCGCTCTTTAAGTTCTTTAAGTAATTTTCTTTGTACTCTTACTTTAGCCATCCAAGTTTCTTTTCGACTTATAACTGAATACTTAGAACCTTTTTTACTTCCCTTTCCTTTTTGTCTACCCTTCTTTTTTTGAGTAGCAATTTTTCTAGCTCGAACACGAGATTGTTCATTACTTTTACTCTTAACAACTTTTTTGATGGCAATTAAGCCACGTAAATCTGCTCTAGTGATTGCTTTTTTAATATCCTCTAAAGCATCAGCTACAAATTTGATCTTTTTTGGAGATGTTTTCAAAATCCTTGCTGCTAACCGTTTCTTGGCTTTCATTTTTTAACCTTATTGTTTTTTGATGATTTCTTTTTCAATTGTTTTTTTCTGTTCTTCAACAATTTCCTTCTTTGATGATGCTTTTTCTTCTGGCTTTTCTTTACTTGCCTTTTCTTCTTCTTCTTTCTTCTTCTTCTCTTCCGCTCGCTTTTTCTTCTCTACTTCTTTCTTACTCTTTTCACTCACTTTAGCTTGCCGCTTTTTCTTTCGTGCAGCAAAATCAGTATCAATTTTTTGAATTTTTTGATCAACGTCCTTAACATTAGTTACCAAAACTTTAATTTCTTTAGCAATGTTAAGTAACTCAAACAATTTTTTCTTGCCAATTTTTGCAATAGTAGCAACTTGAGTGTCTGCATTTAATGCCTTCAATTCATTAGCATTTTTGATTAGTACGTTTTCTTTTCCAGATTTGTGTAAATGCTTAACTGCTTTTGGTGAACCATATCCTGGCGTAGGTAAAAGAGGTTTTCCTTTATGATATTGTCTAGATCCTGAATGTTTTCCCCGAGGGAATCTCCACCTACTCTTAACTCTTGCAGAAAATTTTGATTCCTTAACTACAAAAGTAGGTTTAGCCTTCTTCATTTTGGTCCTAGTTTCCAATAATTGTTTTGTATCTTTCATCTTATTTACGCCAAATCTTTTCCGGATTTATGAATCATATAACATCCATCTTGAAATATTCTTGTGTCCCTATTAGTAATCCTACATAAATTTTCAATCTTTGCTGCCATTTGACCTGCAAGTTCCTTACTTGGACCACTAACAACAATTTCTGTGCCATTAACCTTAACAGTTACGCCATCCATTAGTTGAACTTTTCTAGGAACACTCTCTCCCAAAAAATTCTTGATTACTAGTTCCTTACCCGAAACACTTACGTTCATTGGAAAGTGTCCAGAACAGATTTTAAGTTTATAGACATGATGTTCCTGAACTCCTTGAATCATGTTTTTAAGATGAGACGCATAACTGCCAAGAACTGCTTTTTCTCTTTTCGTTCCTTTGTTTGCAATTAATGTCAATTTGTTCCCTTCAACAGTAATTTTTACCTTAGGGTGTTTAAAATCTCTTTTAACTTCTCCCTTAACTCCCTTTAAAGTAAGTAAACTATTACTTTGTTCAGCAGTTACCCCTTGAGGTAATTCAATTTCCTGATTTAGGTCTATTTTCATTTTAATAACAGTAAGCGAGCAATTTGCCCCCTACATTTTTATCTTTAGCTTCATAATGAGTCATTATCCCTTGAGATGTTGAAACAATTAATACACCAAAGTCTTTGGCAGGTAAATAACGTTTTTCCCACTTTTCAAATTCAGTATTTTTGGATGAAAATCTTGGTTTAACTACTCCACATTGATTCACATTACCAAGCAAGTTAACTTTTAATTGTCCACCCTTCTCATCTTCAACTTCTTCAAATGAACCTAAGTATTGATGCTCATTCATGATTGTTAAAATTTTTTTAATCATTTTTGAGGCGGGTTTTACAACTACTTCTTTCTTTCCCACTCGTTCTGCGTTCATGATTTTCGCCAAGGTGGCTGCTAATGGGTCATTTAACATCTTATATATTTTCCTCGCCTAACTATATTTCTTGAATCCTAATCCTAAGGCCATATCCCGAAAACATTGACGACAAAGGTGTAGTCCATATTTGTTAATATGTCCACCCATTCTGCCACAATTTCTACATTTCCGTAAAGCTACTCCACAGGATCTTTCTGCGGGTTGATTGAATTTAATGTACTTTGATTTTTTGGCTGGTTTAGCATCAAGTTGCGTAAATGCCTTTTTGTAATCGCTAGTTGTCATTTAATAAACCTCCACACCAAAATTTTCTTTCATAAAAGCAAGAGCATCTTCCTTATTGATTTTATGATTTTTACCAATTGATTTTGATCTAATTCTTCTTCGAGCATTTCTAAAACCTGGTCGCTCTAAAGTCACTGCAATTTCTAACCCCAAAATTTTCAAATCAGGATCATATTCAAGTCCTTCAATATCAATATATTCCGGAACGCCAAAAGAAAGATTTCCTTGACGATCAAAACATTTTTCACTTAATCGATTATCCTTAGCAACAAGTAATCTTTTCAATAATTGATCTGCATCCTTTCTAATAGTAACCTTACACCCAATTGCTAGACCAGGACGTAAACCCCATCCAGGAATTCTTTTTTGAGTTATAGTTTTAACTGGTTTTAAAGGTGATAATTTTTGCAATAAAACTAATCCTTTCTTCAAAAGGTCCTCATTTTTACCTGCTCCAATGTTTAGAGTAAGCTTTGCAATTCCAATTTTCCTTAATGGGTTAGTTTTTTCTTTCATTTTCCTTAATTATTAATCTGTATTACCGGTTTATCCTTACCAACTACAAACAAATATCCCTTTGCAGTTTCAATATCCACTTTATCTTTTGTAAAGATAGCTTCTTCTTTTTTGATTTCTTTAAATTGACCAACTTCACCACTATATTTTCCCTTAGTTAGAAAAACTGTTGCTCCTTTTTCAAGTGGTAAAATTTCTTTAACCTCTAGTTTTGGTAAACTTAACAAAAGTGTGTCTCCAACTTTTGCAGTAACATCGGCAATAATATTCTTTCCATCATGGAGATTATATTGAACCTTACCTTTTTGTAAAATTGTTTTACCAACGATTTTGCATACTTTTAATCCTGCTTCTTCTTTTTGAATTTCTTTAATAATGATTCTACCTTTTTTATCAAACAAAACCCGATAATGTTTATTTGCTTCTTCAAAAGTCAATACATCAAATAAACCAATTAAATAACGGTGATCTCTTCTTGCCTTGCCATCAACTAAAACTTTATTGTTGTTAAGCAATTTTTTAGCTTCTGTCATTGATGAAGTTAATCCTAAAAAATCTCGTAAAACAACACCAAGAGGTAAACCATTCTCCATTGAATGTGCACCAGGTTTTGGTCTAGTTACAAATACACTTTCCTTACGATTTATTGCCCAAGTCCTTGGGGAAGCGATTCGTTTTAAGTGATTCTTCATTTTTTAACCTCGATTTTCTTTTCTTCAACAACTTTCTTGTTATCCTTTTCAATTTTCAATTTTCTTTTCTTATCAGATAAATTTAATTCAATAATCATCATGTTTGAGGGTGGAAATCCAACAACTACTTTGGTACCATCCTTCTTAACTGATTCAACACCAGCTAAAAATAATCTTTGTCGTTTAAGATCTACTCTCTCAACCTTAGCTTCTCTTTTAGTGAACTGTCCACGTAAAACTCTTACTTTGTCGCCTTTTTTAATTTGAACATTTCTTAATCCGTACTTCTTCCTAAGTTCAGCAGATAAATGAACATGTACCAATTTCTGTTTGATATGCAAAGGCGCATTATGAATGTATTTCCTCTGTTTTCTAGGTTGAATACTCTTGTTCCAGGTTTTTACAAAGCTAGTTTTTACCATTTTTATTTTTATAAAATCATTTTAGCGACCTTAGCAACTGCCGGCCACCTTGCTGCTGCTTCTTTTGAGATTGGTCCTTTAAAAATTGTTCCCTTTGGATTACCTTTCAGGTCTTTTAAAACAACCGCAGCATTATCTTCATATTTAACTCTTGTTCCATCCGCTCTTCTAAATTCTTTTTTCTGCCTTACAATTACAGCAGGGACAACAGTTTTTCTAATTTCTAGTTTACCTTTTTTAACAGAACAAAAAACTAAATCGCCAACACCAGCAGCAGGATATCTACCTTTTACCGTTTTATGCCCTTTAACCGCAATAATTTTTAGTACCTTAGCACCTGAATTATCACAACTAGTTACAAAGGCTTGTACTGGTAATGATCGAGTAACCTTACTACTTACAGCTTTCATTTTTTAGTTCCTTCCGTTCCTTCTTGTTCTTTTTCAAGAACACCTAAGATAACATGATTTTTAGTTTTACTAATCGGCCTTGTTCTCGCTACGACAACATCTTGACCAACTTCAGCATCAATACACGCAGGATTATGAACCCTCATTGTTGAACGCTTTTTTTCATAACGTTCATATTTTTTAATGTGTATTGATCTGTTCCATTCAATTGTAGCTGAACGATTAATGTCTTTTTTAACAACCCTTCCAGTGAAAAGTTCTTGTTTTACGTTAATCTCTCCATGAAACGGACATTTTCCGTCAGTACATTCTTTGTTAGGTGCTTGCACACCCAGGATTTCTTTTTTCATTTTCCTTTTAATCGTTCTTCAGGTCTTTTTGCGATTTCATCGCCCTGGATAATTTGTCCTGTTCGGACAAGTTTGATGGTTATATTATGTTTAAACAAAGTTTTGATATTTTGCCCACATTCAATTTTAATTGTCATCTTCGTTTCATCCACAACTTTACCCCTTAAAGATAAGTTTGCCAAATTTTTTGAAGTTACAATTTCAATCAATTCCCCAATCAATTCATGGGGATAGAGTGCTTTTTTCTTCATTTTTTTCATACACCAAAAGTTTAACTTTTGATGCTTATTTATACAAGTTCAATAGTTTCTTCGGAAAAACCCAAAGACACCAATACTTCCTTTACACGATTCAAGTGATTACCTTGCAACTCAATTTTTCCACCCTTATCAGTTCCACCACAAGCAAACTTTGCTTTAAGCTTTTTAAGGATTTCATTGATGTTTGCTTCCTTACTTATTCCAACAATTATTGTATATTTTTTACCAAACTTTCGTTTTTCAATTTTTACAGTAATTTTTTGTTGCTCCCGTGCGATTGATTCACAAACGCAAAGGTCATTTGGTAACCCACATTGATTACATACATCTACCATCGTTTAATTATTTGGACCCCTTTTGTTTTTCAGTAAGCAAAGTCAAAATTCGTGCAATGTTCTTTTTGTTTTGCTTAACTCTTCCAGGATTTGCCGCATTCCCAGTATTTACTTCAACATTTAATTTAAGTAATTCTTTTCGAAGCTCTGATAATCTTGATCGAAGTTCGTTTGTTCCTAATTCCCTAAACTCTTTTGTAATTTTCATTGTTCTTTATTTTCTGTTGATTCTTTTTGATTCTTATCCGCTAATTCTTCAACTTTCTCGACAGTCTTCTCTTCTAAAGGAGTTAAAACAGTTTCTTCTTTAACTTCTTCAACCTTCTCAGAAACTTTTTCTTCAAATTTCGTTTCTGTTTTGATTTCTGTTTTGACTTCTGGCTGAACTTCAACTTTTGCTTCAACAGCTTTTTTCTTTGTTGCTGGTTTCTTAGTTGATCGTTTCTTAGTGATTTTCTTAACTGGTTTTTCTTCAACAACCTCTTCAATAATTTGAATTGGTTCATCCAAAATTTCAATCCTATCAGGCAAAACAACATCGGGAGGCATTATTGATACTTGAATTCCAACAATCCCACTTTTCAATAAAGCAGATGTTTTTGCACTTTTAACACCATGAACTGCAATGTCGCCGCATTTCTTTAAATAACCTTGGTAAAATCTCCACCTTCTTGCTCGTGAACTTGGAATTTTTCCAGAGATTAAAATTTCAACACCCATTGCTCCAGAGTTCATAACATTCCCCATAACTTTGTGACCTACACCTTTAAACCTTGCAGTACCAAATCTTTCAAGAGACCCAGCAATTCTTTCTGCAACAATATTAGCGTCAAGGAAAATGTTTTTAACTTCATTAATCTCGATTTGTGGATTTTCTAATTTGAAATCTTTTTTCAAAGTTTTAGTTAACTCTTTGATGTTAGATCCTTTTGACCCAACAATTAAACTTGGCCTACTAGTTTCAATAATAATTTTTTCCCCAAGAGGTATTTTCTTTAATCTAATTGAAGAAACACCTACTCGGTTTAATTTAGATTCAATATATTTCTTAATGTAATATTCCTTAGTTTTCTGGGCTATAAAATCTCTTTCAATCATTCTTTACTAGCCTCCATCTTCTCTTCCACTTTTAATTCTTCTTTTGATTCTGATTTTACTTCAGCCTTTGCTTCAGTTTTTACTTCTTCCTTAGTTTCTAAAACTGCTTCCTTTTCTATAGGTTTAGGAGTCTCTTTAACTAGTTTTGATGGTTCCTTAGAAGAAGAATCTTTTTTAACTGCTCTTTTGTTATCCACTTTTTTAACACGTAATTCTTTAACTTCGACTTCTAAATGAGTTCTTTTTGTTGAAGTTCGATTTCGTCCACCAGTCATTGGAATTGCTGCTTTATTAGCTAAAAGTTTAATAATTTTCAAATTGCTAACATTTAATCCCTTAAATTGAGCATTTGATTCTGCAGAATTTAAAAGTTTAAGAAACTCTTTTGCTGCCTTCTCAGGAAATCTTCCTGCAGCCATTCCTGCTTTGTGTCCACGATCCCTATTAAATGTTTTAAAGGGGATAGCTTTCTTTAAATCAATTACTTCACTAAGATAAGCCTTAGCAAAACTTAATGGCTTGTACCTTAAGAACTTACTTATTTCTATGCTGTGTTTTGTAGACACAGGCACACCAACAGCTTTAGCTGAGGCGATATGTTCAGTTCCTTGTTCTTTAATCTTTGTTGCCATTTTATTTTTTTATTTTTATCTTGCAGATATTGATTTACTTGATCTTGTTGCGCCTACACCAGCAGAGCTATGAGACACCATTTTACGAGTATGTGCAAACTCTCCCAAAGAATGACCAAGCATTTCTAAGGTAACAGCAAAGATAAAAAAATCCTTACCGGTATAAACTTTGAATGTTTTTCCTAACATACTAGGGATGATCACAATATCACGACAATGGGTTTTAATATTATTTGCGCCAGCATCAATTCTTTTCAATAAAGATTTTTGTGCTTCAGTAAATCCACGTTTTAATGACCTTCTTTGTCTTGCTGGGACATAGTTCATAAATTCCTTAAGATCTAGTTTCTTAACTTCCTCTTCTGATTTCCCATGCCAAGTTAATTCTTTTGCCATTTTTTCGTTTATTTCCTCCTACCTGTTCTTCTTGGTGCAATCTTACCCACTTTTCTTCCAGGAGGTGCACTTCTTGGAGATAATGTTGGCCTTCCCTTATGAGTACTGTGACAACCACCAAATGGATGATCAACTGCATTCATTGAAATTCCACACACCCTTGGATAAAGTCTGTTTCTTGCCTTCATTTTCTTCATTTTGTTTCCTGCTTTCATGAAAGGTTTGTCTAACCTACCAGCACCAGCAATAATCCCAATTGAAGCTCTACAATGAGGCAAAAATATTTTTTCTCTATTTGAGGGTAATTTAATTCTTACTCCTGCTTCAGTTTTTGCAACAACTTTTGCAAAACTTCCACTAGACCTAACTAATTTTCCACCATCTAAAGGTTTAAGTTCTAAATTATGAATCAATGTCCCTTCAGGAACATCTTGTAATTTCATTACATTACCAATTTTAAGTTCTGTACTTGTGCAAACTGAAATCTCATCCCCTACTTTAATTCCTTCAGGAGCAATAGCTAATCTTTTTTCTCCAGAGATAAAATCAACTTCCATCAAAGGAGCAGTATGCCCCGGACAATTTACTAAATCAACAACAACACCAGTAGTGTCTAACTGAGAATGTTTAACCGCTCCTTTAAACCTAAAACTAGGTGAACGATACATTAAAGTTCCTCTTCCTCGCCGTTGTTGTGTTAGTCTCTTACCCATTTTAAATTAACCCTAAATCCGCACTTATGTCTGAAGCCACATTTTCTGCCCCTAATTTAACATAAGCTCTTTTTTGTCCAGTAAATGAATTTTGAACATTAATTTGAATAACTCTTACTTTGAACAATTCTTCAACTGCTCTTTTAATATCTCTTTTTGTTGCTCTTGGATTAACAACAAACGCTAATTTATTATCAAATTCAATTTGACGAATAGCTTTTTCTGTTGATAATGGAAACTTAATGATATTATATGGATCAAAAACTGCTTGATTGGAATCAACAATCTTCTTCTCCTCTTTCAAATCCATTTTTGTTTCTTTGGCCATTTTAGTTAAATAATTTATTTTTATCAGCAAATTCTAATGCGTTTTCAGTCCAGATAGTAACTCTTCCTGCATGTGCTCCAGGAGCCAGTAATTCTGCATTAAGTGCATTAATCTTAACCACATCAGTTCCAGGAATATTCTTCGCAGCCTTAAGTACTGGACAATCTCCGCCAACTACAATTAAGATACCTTTTTTCTTTTGGTATTTTCTTCCTCTAATTTTTCCAATTCCAGCTCTAATTTTTTTAATTAATGATCTTTCAAGTTCTTCTTTAAATCCTAAATTCAATAATGTTTTTTCAAGCTCTTTAGTTTTGATAAGCCCTTCAAATTTGCTTGATATAATAAAAGGATATTCAGCGGGGATTTTATGACCCCGTTCAATTACTAAATCTTTGTTAATAGTAGCTGCCATTGCAGAACGAATAGCTTTTTTGTTTTCTTTTTTGTTAATATCTTTCTCTAAGATTTTTTCTGATTTTGGTGCATGAGAACGTCTACCACCAACAGTTTGTGGAGAAAACGCACCAACCCAATACATTCTTGTACCTCTTCGAGATAAAATTTTTCTATTAACTCTACTGATACCAAATCCGTAACAGCCCCGATACTTTCTTCTTCGCTTACTTAAATCAGATGAATGTCGCATTCCTGCTCGTGGATCTGCTCCATAAGCTTGACGTGCTGCACTTTGTAAAGCATGAACTGCTCGTTTGATTAAATCTGGTCGATACTCTTCGGAGAACTGATTAGGTAACTCTTTTTCTCCAGATTTTTTCTTTTCCAAATCAAATACTGCTAGTTTCATTTTATTTATGGATGTAAGCAACCTGCGGCGCTTCTTTAACTGTCTTTTTGTTTGGTCTAATAGCATTAGTTAATACTACTGCTCTTCTTTTAGGACCAACAATTGAACCCTTTAATAGTATAAATTGGCTTTTCATATTACCGTAATTGTGTAATCCACCTTTTGGGGTAACTGTAGATACGTCATTTTCAACCTTAATAATTTGTTTATTATGTTCAGTTCTTAAGTGGTAACCCATCTTTCCGGATTGTGGAACCCTAAAATCAACTCTTTTTGGAGTCCATGCACCTAAGTTTCCAATTCCCCGTTTAGTCTTTTCAGATTTATGTTGTCTGATTGGAACACCAAATCTTTTAACAGTACCTTGAAAACCCTTACCTTTAGTAATTCCATGAACATCAATTAAGTTACCAGAATCAAAAACATCTGCAATAGTAATTTCTTTTCCAAGATGTTCAGAAACATAAGTTAACTTATCTTCCTTTGAACCCCCTAAAGCAATTTCTAACAATTTTGGTTTTTTACTTCCAGTAGAAATTGTTTTTGGATTAGAATAAACTAATAATCTTAAGTCATCAAATTCAGAGACTTCACTAATTTTCTTAGAAGTCTTTTTAGGTAATTGTATAGTTTTTGCAAGATCTTTATCAAGTTTCTCTGCAAGAACAGAAGTGATTTTTGTAATCCCAAAAATTGATTTTTTGTAAAAAGAAACACCCATAATAACCATTGAAGGACATTCAACAATTGTTGTTGGCATAATGATTTTTTCGCCTTTGGTTAATGATTTTGGACGATTATCAACAACATGTAAATGAGTCATACCAACCTTATAACCAATAAACCCTAAAGGTCTGATTTTTTTCTCATCAATCCAGGACCTAATTCTAGCTGTTGTATGTCTAGCCCTCTTTCTAGGCCAAAATTGCATGCTACCTTGTCTTGGATTGTGTGCTTTACCCATTATTTCTTACTTCCATTAAACAGCCTTTACCCGGATCCCATCAGAGAACAATTCAGTGATGATCACCTTTTCAGGCCCTAGTAAATCATGACCATTTACCTCCTCACGGAAGGCAGTTTGCTCATGATTTTTGTGTAATAACCTGTCGGGGATGAGGGTTATTTATAAAGGTTTCTATAATCCATTAACCAAAAATACATAATTCAAAAAACAACCCAATAAAAATTCCTAATTTGGACACCAATAGACAACATACTTAATTACGTTTAAAGGTACTATCTCCCTCACGAACCTTCCTAATAACTGATTCTATTGGATTTAAATTTTCTTTAAACACTTCATCATGGCCAGAACCATTAAAATTTACTCTCACCCAAATCTTCTTCCCACACACACAAACCGCAGACTTATAATGATGAGCACTTGAATTTAATGTATCCCATTCTGAATTCCATTGGTCCTTACTAATTTCAAAACCACAATGATGGCAGCGTACTACCTCATCAATTTTAAACTCTTCCAAAACTTTTTCGATATGCATATTTCTCAACTTACTAGAGAAAATTTATATAGCTTACGCTTCTGAGGCATAAAATGGAATATTCATTCACTAATGTATTAGGACAGTTTATTATAGATGGCAATTTTAAAATAATTAAAAAGGGGCAATCTGAAAATCCCGAAGTACCAAAAAAAGACATTCCAAAAATATTAGCACAACTTAAAGACAAAAAATATCACCAAGAGTTTTATATTAAAAATTTAGAACTTACTAAAGCAAGTATTAAACAATCAGTTTCTGAAGACTCATTAATAGTACAGACAATTGCTAATATAAATGAGCTTGATAGAACTGCAAACACCCTTATTAAGAGATTAAGAGAATGGTATGCGCTTTATTTCCCAGAATTTGAACATAAATTTACCCATCAAGAGAAGTTTGTTTCTTTAATACTAGAGAAGAACAGAGAAGAACTGATGAAAGCCATGAACATAACTAAAACTATGGGTGCAAACTTGGAAGAAGTTCATGTGGAAGAAATGAAACTTCTTGCTAAAAGAATCCAATCCTTACAATTACTTAGAAAAGAACACGAAGAATATTTAGAAAAAGTAATGAGAAAATATTGTCCTAATTTATTAGAGCTTGCAGGAGTAACAATAGGTGCAAAATTATTAGAATTGGGAAAAAGTTTGAAACGTCTTGCATTACTTCCCGCATCAACAGTCCAATTATTAGGTGCAGAAAAAGCATTATTTAGACATATTAAAACCGGAGCTAGAAGTCCAAAATATGGAGTTATATTTCAACATCAAATAATTCAAAATGCTAAAAGACAACAAAGAGGGAAAGCAGCAAGAATTCTTGCAGACAAATTATCATTATGTTGTAGATTAGATTACTTTAAAGGAGAATTAAAAGCACCAGAATATAGAGCAGAAATTGAGAGGAAGTTACAATGAAAGCACATAAACTCTTTGAAATTTATGAAGACAAAAGAAGAATTTATACAAAAAGTATCCTCCCAAAAAGAATTCATTTTGATGAAAGAACTACTAGAGATAAAGGGGTAGAATATAGAGAATTTGATCCAACCCGAAGTAAACTTGCTGCAATGATTACTAAAGGATGTACTAACATAGGCATTAGAAAAAATGACACGATATTGTACCTTGGAGCAAGCCATGGCTATACTTGTTCATTTGTATCTGATATTGTGGGAGAAGAAGGATTTATTTTTGGTGTTGATCCTGCCCCACGAGTAATACGTGATTTAGTATTTCTTTCAGAAGAAAGGAAAAATATTGTTCCAGTACTAGCAGATGCTAACCACCCAGACCAATATGTTGGTCGAGTATGTCAAGCAGATATTGTTTTTCAAGATATTTCACAAAGAAACCAAGCAGAGATTTTCATTAAAAACTGTGATATGTTTCTAAAAGAAGGGGGCTACGGATTACTTACCGTTAAAGCAAGAAGCATCGATGTATCAAAAAGACCAAAAGATATCTTCATTGCAATACGAACACAATTAGAAAAAATCTTTACAGTTATTGATTATAAACTTCTAGACCCTTACGAAAAAGACCATTGTATGATCATTATTAAAAAATGAACAAGATTGCAATAGATGTTGTACTTCTACCGCCTGATGAGATAATTGATTTAGCAATTTCTAAAAATAAAGAAAGAAAAGAAGATCCAATAAAATTAGACAAACAAAAATGTATCCCACATATTACATTATGTATGGGTGCAATAAACAAACAAAAATTACCAGAGATAAAAACCTTCTTAGAAGAAATAAGCAATCAATTCTCACCACTTAACATAGAAATCAATAAAATTAATGAAAAACATTCAGCATTTGATATTACAATCAATCCAAAACTCCAGAAATTACACGAAACAATTACAAGAAAAATAAAACCTTGGATTATTGATGAACCAACAACAGAAATGTGTTTCTCGCCACCAGATGTTTCTAAAAGAACTTTATACTGGTTAGGCGGCTTCAAGGATAAATCTTGTTTTGAAAACTATTATCCACACATAACACTAGCAAAAGAAGGTTTAGATAAAGAAAATATTTCTATTAAATTTACCACATTTAGATTAGCCCTATGCCACCTAGGCAATTACTGCACGTGTAGAAAAATATTATTTGAAACAAAACTTAAGCAAAATTAATAAATCCCAGAAACTTTTCTACCTTATGAATCTAGCAAATGAAGCAGCCTACTTATATGTAAATGCTAAAGAATTATTAGCATTAAATAAAAAATTAAAAAGACTTAGCAGAAAAGCAGAAAAACATGTTAAGAGACATGCAAAAGCAAGCACCCAAGAAAAAAAAGAGAAACATAAAAGAAAACATGGTAAAACTACTGAAGATATTGTTAAATTAATGAAAAAACATAATAAAACAATTGAACATCTTCGAGCACACCAAATTGCTTTTGCCCATGCATTAAAAAATGAGCATAAAGCATAAATTAATTTCCTTTTTTTATTGCTGCTTTCAAAAAATCCCTAAATAAAGGATGAGGACATAAAGGAGCAGATTTAAATTCAGGATGAAATTGTACTCCAACCATAAAAGGATGACCACGAACTTCAGCAATCTCAACTAAATCTTTTTGAGGATTAATCCCTGAAAAAATAAATCCTTTTTCTCCCATCAAATCCCGATATTTATTATTAAATTCATATCTGTGCCTATGTCGCTCAAACACAACATTTGTAGCATAAGATTTTGCAGAGATTGTTCCTTCCTTTAGTACACAGGGTTGAGAACCCAATCTCATTGTAGCACCATAATTGGACATGGCCATATGTTTTTTCTGCTCTTCCATGATATGAATTACGGGATGATTAGTTTCTGAATTTAACTCTTCAGAATTCGCACCACTTAATCCACAAACATTTCTTGCAAATTCAATAGACATTATTTGCATCCCCAAACACAATCCAAAATAAGGGATATTATTTTTACGAACATACTCTGCAGCCAAGATCATTCCCTCTGTGCCACGCTCCCCAAAACCACCAGGAACAATGATACCATCCATCTCTTTTAATTCTTCTAATAATTGTCCATTTCCTTCATATTTTTCTGCATCTAACCAATGAATCTCTGGCAAATGATCTTGAGACCAAGCTGCATGATTAATAGACTCTATAACGGAAACATACGTATCCTTACAAGATTTAAAATTAAAATACTTTCCAACAATTCCAATTTTAACTTTTTGTGTTAACACTTTAATTTTTTCTGAAAATTCTTTCCATTTATCCATTCCACCAGTTTGTTTAACTTCCAACCCCATCGTGTTTAACAAAATTTCAGCAAAATTTTCTCGCTCAAAATTAACTGGCACATCATAAATAGAATAAACATCTGGTGCAGAAATAATTTTACTAATTGGTAAACTGCATACATTACTAATAGTCTTTTTAATATCCTCAGAAGCAGGTTTCTCTGAACGACATAAAATAAAATTAGGCATTATTCCAGCAGAATTTAAAGTTCTAATTGCATATTGTGTGGGTTTTGATTTTTGTTCCCCCAATAACTTAGGAGTAGGCAAATAACTCAACATCACAAAAAAAACATCATCAGAATTTTTTACTTTCATCATCCTTGCAGCTTCTAAAAATAATAATTGATATTCTCCAATTGTTCCTCCAAATTCAACAATAGTAATATCTGCCTGATTTCTTTCTTGACAAACCCTAATTCTGCGAATTATTTCTTTTGGAATGTCTGGAACAACTTCAACATCCTCCCCACAATATTCTAAATTTCTTTCCCTTCTAATAACCTCTTGATAAACTTGACCAGTAGTAATATAATTTTCTTTAGTGGATTTTTGTCCAGTAAACCGTTCATAATTTCCAAGATCTTGGTCTGCCTCAACACCATCTTCTCCAACAAAAACCTCACCATGTTCTGCTGGACGAATAGTTCCAGCATCAATATTAACGTACATATCCGCCTTAATATTGGTAACCTTATATCCCTTAGCTTGTAAAATCTTACCAATTGATGCAGCAGCAATTCCTTTTCCAACAGAAGACATCACACCACCAACAACAAAAATAAATTTTGGCACCCTAACTTGCAAATCATCAGAACTTAAAACATTATTCAACATAACCACCCCGGTTTTTTCTTACAAGATATTTACTAATTTAAGTATTTTCAGCACAACCAATTGATGACAAAAAAACATTGAGATAAAAACCTTTATAAACAATTAATCATTAATATAGATGTGGACTTAATAAAGTTAAAAGAGGTGTCTAAAGGGTACAAGAAATTTCAGATTCTAAGAGACATTAATCTCACTGTTGAAAGTGGTGATGTTTTAGGGGTAATTGGTAAATCTGGAAGCGGAAAAACAACTTTATTAAACTTAATTGCTGGATTCATAGAGCCAACAGAAGGAGAAACTGTTTACGTTTCAAGAATAGATGGGAAAGAAAAAGATCTTAACAAAAATTTACATAAAATCAAAAAACATATTGGTTTCACTCCACAACATAATTCTTTTTATCCAAGATTAACTGTTGAAGAAAATTTACGACATTTTGGCAGATTATATGGATTAGACAAAAAAACACTAAACAAAAATATTGATAGTTTATTAGAATTCACAAAATTAAGTCACCATAGAAAAAAATTAGCTGCTCATCTTTCTGGTGGAATGCAAAAAAGATTAGACATATCTTGTAGTTTAATTCATAAACCAAGAATATTAATTCTTGACGAACCAACTGCAGACCTTGATCCAATCTTGCAAAAAGAGATTTTACATTTGCTTCAAGAAGTTAACAAACAAGGAGTAACTATTGTTATCGCTTCTCATCACTTAGAAAGTATTGAAAGAATTTGTAATAAGGTAGCAATTGTCCATAAACATACTGTACACACCCATGGTTTTTTAGAAGACATCAAAAAAGCATATGTGCAAGACCATTTCCTAATTAATGTTGCATCTGGCAAACAAAAAGAACTATTGTTAAGAAGATTACAAATGCATCCTTTCAAAAAGATTGTAGATCATGGACACCAACTGGTAATATATCCAGAAGATGTAGAAAAAACATTCAGCCACCTAGTGGGGGCCATTAAAGAAGAAAATTTATCATTAAATAACATGGATGTAAGGCATCCAAGTTTAGCAGAAGTTTTTGAAAGAATTGCTTCAGAGGATTAAGATGTGGTCAATCTGGTTACTAACTAAAAAAAATATAAAACTATTAATAAGAGCTAAAGCTTCTGCTTTAATTATTCTCTTTGCCCCATTAATCATTATACTATTATTAGGTGTTTCTTATAATTCAACCGCATTATACGGATTAGACATTGGTGTTTACGCAACTTCATATACGGATGAAGTTAATTCTTTCTTAGAATTACTTAGTGAAGATGAATTTACAATCACAAAATATGATACGTCGTTAGAAGAATGCATTAACTCGGTTAAAATGGGTACTGTTCATACGTGTATTAACCTACCAGAAACCTTACAAGTTGATACTAATGAAGCAAAAGAAATTATTTTTTATGTTGATCCTAGCAGAGTAAATATTGTCTGGATGGTTCAAGAAACAGTTAATGAAAAATTTAATATTAAAGCCCAAGAATTATCAGAAGAATTAACTGGTGGAGTTCTTGGAAAATTAATAGAAGCTAAAACAACAATAACTCAAAATAATGAAGCCCTTTCTTCTGCTAAGGATAAAGCATCTACAGCAACATCAACTGCATCAACTACAAAATCTAGTTTAACAGGACTAAACTTAGAAGTGCCTACTAGCAATTATACGAATGCACAAATTAGTGCAATAAGTACAGATTTAAAAACTGTTGAGACAAAAATAAATTCAGCATTAACATATTTAGAAGATTCTAATATTAGCTCCTCAGATAAATCCAAATTAAAAACTAGATTAGAAGCTGCCCAAAAAGCACTTGATGGAGGATCTAACGCATCAACTACAGGGATTGTTACAATTGTCCAATCACTCCAAAATGATTTAAACACATTAAAGGGGAAAGTTAGTTCTGCAGCAACAACTGTAGAAAGTTCTACAACAAACTTAAATTCTGCAGTAGGCACATTAACTGAAAGTGTTAATTCTTTAGAACAAATTAAAAATAATTTAGCAACACTCCTGGTTAGTTTAGAAAGTCAAAAAGTAACTGATGCCTCAACAATTTCCGCCCCATTAACAAGTAGAATTGAAACAGTAAGTGAAGAAAGCACATACCTAGGTTATTTGTTCCCAGCAATTTTAGTTATTGTAGTTATGTTTAGTTCTTTATTGTTAGGTACAACTTTAGTTATGATGGAAAAAACTAGTCCTGCATTTTTAAGAAATTTCTTTTTGCCAATCAGAAAAACTGCATTTATTATCTCAACATACTTGACAAACTTATTTTTAATTTTAATCCAAATAGTCATTATTTTGGGTATATCATTAATTTTCCTTAAAGATTCTCTCCCTTCTGTGCCGTATGTGGCATTAATATTATTCCTTTCTGCATCAATGTTTACCTTCCTTGGGATGGTTGTAGGTTATCTTTTTACTAGTGAAGAAACAGGAGTGTTAGCATCATTTTCCTTAGGAAGTTTATTTCTTTTTGTTTCTGGAGTTATCTTACCATTAGAAGGATTAGCAACGTGGGTTAAGGAAATTTCTGCATTTAATCCTTTTATTATTACAGAAAATTTGTTAAGAAGTGTATTTATTTTTGGCACTTCTTTAACAGAGATGTGGTTTGATTTAACCTTATTATTAGTTTATACAATTATTCTATTTATGGTGATCTTAATTATTGAATCTGTGTTTCATAAACATTTAGTAAAAAGATTTATGAGACATCACCATAAAGCACATCGACAAAAAGATAAAAAAAATAAGAATGAAGCTTAAAGTAATTGCTATTTCTGGCACTCCTGGAACAGGTAAAAGTACTCTTGCAACATATTTAGAAAAAACATTAAAATTGCCAAGATTAGATCTGCATGATCATTATAAAAAAATATCTACTGGTTATGATCGTTCAGGAAAATGTTATGACATTGACATTAAAAAATTTGAAAAACTTGTTAAAGAAAAATCAAAAGAAGGATTAATTATTGATTCTCACATTTCTCATTTACTCCCAAAAAAGATGCTTGATTTATGTATTATTATGACTTGTTCTAACTTAAAAAAATTAGAATCTCGTTTAATTGGTCGTAAATATAGTAAAAAAAAGATTAGAGAAAATCTAGATTCTGAAATATTTCAGATTTGTTTAAATGAAGCAAAAGAAAAGAAACACAACATTTTAGTGGTAGATTCAGCAAAAAGATATAGTAAAAAAAATATAGCAGACTGGATTAAAACTTTATCAATCTAGGATCAAAATCTCCCACTTGAATTAATTTTTTAGTAATTTGTTCTAAATTATCTAAATCTTCTTCTGTTTTCAAATGAGTCTCACGTGTATTAAGCACAGGATACAAAGTAAAAGGAATTTGTAAAGAAGGAACTTGATAACCTTTATTAACATCAATAAAAGTTATACCTTTCTGTGAATCATAAAAAAAGTTTTCTGGACAAAGATCTATTGCTAATCCTGCATCCATGATTTGCTTAGCATCAAAAACTGCTTTATTATACGCCTCTTGAGAAACTTGAGCAAATTCCTGCGCTCTAATACTCCAATCACCATAAGACATACCCAGAGTATAAATCGCAGAACCAGGTGCACGTTCAATAACTACTGCAGCAAACCCATTCTTTTTACCAACTTCAAGCATTTTTGCTAAGGCCACCCCTTCCGAAAGTTGTCTTTGTCTTGCAATTGTTTCCCTTACGGCATGAATATTGACATGAACCGAAGCTACCCCATTCACACTATCAATTGTTTTTAAAAGTAAATCTGAATGCCCCACCAATTCATAGACATGCGAACTACTTCCTTTTCCAATGCATCTTCCTAGTTGATACTGTAATTCCTGCATTTTAAATTAAAAACAACCTTTTTTTATAATTCTTATTCTCAAACAAGTGCAATTGCTCTTTGTACAAATCTTTATAAATCAAGCTTATTCTAAGGTAAATATGGAAGGAATGACTGCACAAGATAAATTGCACTTAAAGAAATTTCTAAAAGATTTACGTAGCCATAAGGCCCTTCATACTGAATTTGTAACTGTTTATATTCCTGCAGGATACGAATTATGTAAAATTACAAACCATCTTTCAGAAGAGCAAGGTACTGCTTCTAACATCAAATCTGCAGTTACTAGAAAAAATGTTCAAGGCGCATTAGAAAAGATGATTCAACATCTAAAAACTATGTCAAAAACTCCAGAAAATGGCTTAGCAATATTTTCAGGGAACGTTGCTTCTTCTGAAGGAAAACAAGATATTCGAGTTTGGAGTTTTGAACCACCCTTCCCATTAAATATTCGAATTTATCGATGCGATAAGAATTTTGTAACTGACATTCTTGACGAAATGCTAATTGAAAAATCTGCTTATGGCCTAGTAGTCCTAGATAGAAGAGACGCCACTATTGCACTATTAAAAGGAAAAAGCATTATTCCATTACAAAAAACACACTCAGAAGTTCCTGGAAAAACTAAAGCAGGAGGACAGTCTGCCCAAAGATTCGCAAGAATAAGAGAGGGAGCTGCAAAAGACCATTTCAAAAAGATAGCAGAATTTATGAAAGAACAATTCTTACCACTTGGAAACAATCTTAAAGGAATTATTATTGGTGGACCAGGAATTACAGTAAATGATTTTCTTAACAAAGATTACCTTACTGGAGATATTAAAAAGAAAATTATTGGCACTAAAGACCTATCTTATACTGGTGACTTTGGGTTACAAGAATTATTAGACCGTGCAGAAGATTTACTCTCTGAAGAAGAAGTTTCTCGAGAAAAAAAAACAATGCAAATGTTCTTTAAACAAATGTTAAACAATCCAAAAAAAGTTACTTATGGTGAAAAAGAAACTCTTAAAGCTTTAGAAATGAATGCTGTTGGCATTTTATTAATATCAGAAAGTTTAGAAGAAGAACGAATATTTGAGTTAGAAGAATTGGCCCAAGTTGGTGGTTCTGAAGTAAAAATTATTTCTATAGAAACAAGAGAAGGTTCTCAACTAAGAGATTTAGGAAAAATTGCTGCAATCCTAAGATTTGAGATGGAATAAGTTATTATTTCTCCTACACATACTAGATATACTAAAAGTTTTTATATAATCCAAACAATATTTAAATTTTAAAAGGAGGCAAATATAATGATTAAACTAATTATTTTCGATCTTTCTGAAGTTTGTTTTAATTCAGAAGAAACAATATACCTAAAAGAATTTTCTCAAAGGCACAAATTAAATCATAAAGAATTTGTAAACTTCTATGATCAATTATTAATTCAGGCAGAAATTGGAACAATTTCAGGGAAAGAGATATGGGATAAAATTTTCACTACATTTGAAATTAAAAATGAAACTTTTGAAAAAGTCCTTAAAGAAATGATGGCATTAAGAAAACCAAATGATGATACCCTAAGATTTGGTGGAAAAGAAAATTATTTAAATTTTTTGTTAAAAGATTTGATGTTATTAAAGTTTCAAATCCATTTGAAAAAGATGAATTAATTAAATTAGGTGTAAATGGGGAAAAAATACATTATATTCCATTAAGTATTGATTATGCTTTTTTTGGCAAGAAATTCAATGAAAAACAAAAAAAAGATACGCGAAAAAGATATAATGTACATGATGAGGAAAAAATATTTTTATTTTTGGCAAATATAAGAAAATTTAAACGAGTTGAAACTGCATTAAAAGCCATGAAAATATTAAAAGATAAGGGTCTGAACTTTAAATTTATAATTGTCGGAAGTGATTTATTACATGTTGAAAATGAGAAAACAGTAAAAACTATCACTAAAGAATTAGGATTGGAAGATAATGTTATTATTACTGGTTGGACTAAACCTGATGAAGTAAGAAATATAATGAATATCTCAGATATTTGCATTAATAGTTCAATACATGAAGGTCAATGTTTAGTAGTATATGAGGCTGCATCTGCAAATATTCCTTTGTGCGTTTCAAATATTGGTTCTTTTACCTCGGTTTTTACAAATTCTGCTTTGTTTCACGATCCTGAAGATTTTGTAAAATTGTCAGAAAATATATGTTATTATTTGGAAAATCCTAAAATTGTAAAAAAACACATATCCCTAAATGAAAAAATAGTTAAAGAAAGATGCGATTATAAAATTGTTGAAAAAAAATTAATAAACTTATTCGAGGAATAAAATGGCTCTTAGCTTAATAAATAAAATAACTGAAAAAATTATACTCAAGGAATTAAAAAAAATATCTCATAAGGATGTCAAGGTTTTAGATTTGGGTTGTGGAGACGGGAGACTATCTTTAAAACTCAAAAAGATGGGATTTGAAGTTTATGCAACAGACATAGTATCTGATCCATTCAAAAATAAGGACAATATACGATACAGTCAATTAAATTTCAATGAAGGACTAAAATATCCAAAAAATTTCTTCGACATAGTTATATCTATGGAAGTAATTGAACACATCGAGAATCCGTGGGGGTTCATTGACGAAATATATGGACTTATTAAACCAAATGGCAAATTAATACTATCAACTCCTAATGTAGAAAATTATATTAGTCGATTATTATATTTAGTTTCTAAACGTTTTGTATCTTTTGGACCTGATTTGAGTTATTGGAATAAAACTAAAAATATAGTTATAGATAAACACAAAACACCGATATTTCATGTTTTTTTTAAAGAAATGATTTATCAAAAATTCAATATAGAAAAACATATTTCAAATGGAGTATTTCCACTATTTAATCTTAATACACATTATACGAATCCAAACATAGGAATTTCTAAAATTTATATTTTGAAAAAAAATGAAAAATAACAATATTAATTTTAAATTTAGAGAATTATTCAAAGGAAATTGTCTGGATACTTCCGAATATCCTTGTTTATACAGTATTTATTAAGAGGAAAAAATGAATAAACCAAAATATCTTATTAATGGATTTAAACATATTTATGATTGTTTAGTGAAAAGTAAAGCAAGAAAACCATCCGCTGAAGGTATTAAAAAAATCCTAAAACATTTTGCATTTAATCCTGAAGAGACCATCTTTACTGATGATTTAGTTAAGAACTTAATTGAAGCTGATAAGTTAGGAGTTAATACAATCCATTTTGAACATATTGATTTGTTTAAAGACTTATTAGAAGATTTTAAAGTGAACATTAGTGAAGAATAATTAAATATTCAAACGTCACATATAGGTAATAACTAAACAATTATTAATAACCTATAACTTAAAAAAATAATGGACCTCGTTCAAGAATCATTTCAAAGAATATTCCCTGAAAAAGAATTTACTTACTTGACACAGTTAGAATATAACCGAAGATTGTCAGACTTTAATGCTAATATAAAATTAGAAAGAAACAAAATTTCTATCCATATGAATTTACAATGGAAAGATATTGACAATGAAATAAAAATTGGATTAATCCAGTCTTTATTACTAAAAGTTTTCAAAAAAAAAACTGACTCAACAAATATTAACCTCTACAATAATTTTGTTAAAAATATT
>Ga0233431_1002087_pt1 | contig 29835 bp, 25 predicted proteins | sample SI_118_April2016_FD_179867 | JGI IMG/M metagenome (GOLD analysis project Ga0233431, IMG submission 179867) | Seawater microbial communities from Saanich Inlet, British Columbia, Canada - SI_118_April2016_200_MG | ecosystem: Environmental > Aquatic > Marine > Inlet | place: Canada: British...
TGCGTTTATATTAGGCTTTTTAAGAAAAATATAAGATATAAAATTTTATTTTTGTCTAAATTATACAATATACAGAGTTAGTATATGATTGTGAAAATTTAGAAAAAGTCTCATGCAAAAGCCCTGCCCAATTGCAACTAAAGTCCATACAGTATTTACAATCAAACCTATTGTTATTCCTGTCAGGATGGCACGTTTGACTTGTTTTTTATCAAAGTTTAGAGTTCTGCATACCACTGGTACAACATTATGAAAGTTAAAAGAATTGACTACAACAGGCAAAGCAACAACAAGAAAAATCCATTTGGAATAGTAGTAATTTACCAGCTTAATATGAGGAGCTGTCCCGGCAGTTAGATAGATAAAAGCAACTAAAAGTATAAGCATCAGTATCCCGTTGCATCTTGATATCATCTTCATGCCGTAAAGCATGATACAGGTTACAAGAACAAAATATACAATAATCATTGAAGATAAACTGAAATTAAGCTCAAATGTTCCACGTATAATAGAAGCGGCACCTGCTAAATATGCAATAAGCAGACCATACAAAACAATTAGATTTGCTATAATTGCAAGCCATTTCAACTTTTTCCCAAGATACTGGGAAAAAATAGATGGAATATCATAGTTGATGTCAGCTGATTTATTTATTTTTCCTGCAATAATGAGTGCAGTAATCATCATCATAAAATAAACCACGACCAAAGAAACTACTGAAGGAATAAATCCAGCCATACCAAGGCAGATAGGAAGAGCTAAAAGTCCTGAACCAATAAGGTTACCGGCAATAATCAATGCCATGGCAAATGTAGCAATATTTCCTGTTTTAGCCATATATTAAATCTGTTATTTGGTTTCCAACATTAAAAAATATTATAAATAAATACCATATTATTACGTCCAATACAATACTGCTATCCATAAAAAATGTTTAAAAAAAAGGGTATAATGCAAGGATATATGCTCTTTAAAAAATGGCATACACTTAGTATATTAAGCAGCGTTAAATAAAATACATCAACCGGAGATATTTATAATGAGTTCTGTTACAAAAGAACGTATTAATCAACTTATAGATAAATACATAGATAAAGTTATAAAATTAAGACATCATATCCATCAGCATCCTGAAATAGGTCATAAGGAATTTAAAACCTGTGAATTAATAAGAAATACACTTACAAAATTAGATATTGATATTTTGCCTCCATTTCTAAAAACAGATACTGTTGCTATTCTAAACAGAGAAAAAGCAAATAAAAATATTACACTTAGAGCAGACATAGATGCCCTCCCCTTATGCGAAAATAGTAATTTGCCTTACAGTTCTTCAATTCCTAAAATGATGCATGCATGTGGACATGACGGTCACACAGCAATTCTTCTCGGAACAGCTATGGTGCTAAATGAGTTAAAAGAAAATATTAACGGTTCAGTACGTTTTGTGTTTCAGCCGGCAGAAGAAGGCTTCGCCGGAGGTAAAGATTTAGTTGAAGCAGGAGCTATTGATAATCCAAAAGCAGATGCAGTATTAGCTCTTCATGGATGGCCAGGATATAAAACAGGTTCAATAAACTATAAAAGCGGGATCTGGAGTTCTGCCTGTGCATTTATAAAAATAAAGATAAAAGGTAGAGGAGCTCATGGAGCACGACCTGAACTTTCAGCCGACCCTATACTAATTTCAGCTAAAATTATTGATTCTTTGTACCATATACCCTCAAGGTCTATTGGAGCACTCGAATCGGTAATAATTTCAATCTGTCAAATCCAAAGTGGCTCCTATCCGAATATAATTCCGGAAACAGCTGAAATGCAGGGAACAATAAGATTTTTTAACATGGAACTCGAACCGGAAATAAAAAGGCTTGTACACAGGGTTTTAAAAAGTGTCTGTGATATGTATGATGCATCATACGAACTGGAATATAAATGTAATTATATTCCAATGGTAAATGATGCAGCCTTTACTGAATTTTGCAGTAATAAATTAACTAAATATTTTAACCGTGACGATATAGTAACTTTTGACAAACCACTAACGGGATCCGAAGATTTCGCTTTTTTTCAGAAAAAAGCACCAGGTTTAATGTTCAGATTAGGCATTGGAGAAAATTCACCTGAACTACACTCTAATACATTCGACTTTAATGACAAAGCAATTAAAGATGGTATATTAGCATTTACAGCTTTAACTTTAGAATATCTTTTATAGATTATATATAAAAAATAACAGGACAGTTTATATGTTAAAATTTAATCATGTCGGTATCCCGACAAATAAGAAACGAAAAAATGAAGTATATATTGAAACTTCAAAAGTATATTTAAGTATGGATAAATCCAGCCCATATAAAATTGAATGGCTGAGATTTGAAAAAGATAGTCCTATGCCAAAACTCATACAAGAAGTCGCACACCCATGCTATGAAGTAGATGACATTCATGAAGCAACAAAAGACAAAAAAGTAATTTTAGAACCGACGCATGTAGGTGGTAATATGACTATAGCATTCATTGAAGTTGATGGAGCACCAGTAGAATTTTTAAAAATTAATAAATAAGAAGAGATAAAAAAACAATTATGATGACCGACGATTTTTTCAAGGAAAAACTTAACTCAAGTATTAGTAAACTAAATGTCGAATTTAAACCAGGCACAAAAGTTTCAGGTGAAATAATAGCAATTGATAGAAAATCTATCTTTGTCGATATTAATTCAAAAAGCGAAGGTATTATTAACCGTGAAGAATTTGTGGATAAAGAAGGTAATCTAACAGTAGAAATTGGTGAAAAAATAGAAGCATATTTTGTTTCTGACAAAAACAGCGAAATTACATTGACTGTTAAAATGACAGGAAGTTTTATTGCCAAACATCTTGAAGAAGCATATCAAAGCGGTATTCCTGTTGAAGGAAAAATCCTTGAAGAAAGAAAAGGTGGCTATTCTGTTAAAGTTGCGAATAAAGAAGCTTTCTGTCCTTATTCTCAGGTAGATCTTTACCCCAAAGAACCTGAAAACTATGTTGGCAATACATACTCATTCATAATCACAGAAATGAACAGATTTAATGTTGTAGTTTCCAGGAGAAAACTTCTTGAGCAGGAAAAAGTACAGAGAATAAGCTATCTTCAGGAAAATCTAAAAGAAGATGACATTGTCTCAGGAACAGTTTTAACTATAAAAGATTTTGGAGTCTTTATAGATTTAGATGGATGCGAAGGTTTTATTCCAATATCTGAATTAACATGGGGACATGTAGAAGATCCTAACGAAGTAGTAAAAGTAGGCGACAGAATAAAAGTAGCTGTTAAAAAACTGGACTGGACAAATAATAGAATCACATTGAGTTTTAGATCAGCAGAAACTCCATGGGACAAAATAGCAGAGAAGTACCAGGTTGGCACAATTATCAAAGCAAAAATAACACGTTTAGCTGCTTTTGGAGCCTTTGCTGAATTAGAAAAAGGCATCGAAGGATTAATTCATATATCCAAGCTTGATCCTGGCAGAAGACTTAATCATGCAAAAGATGCAGTTAAAGTTGACGAAATAGTTCCTGTTGTCGTTGAAAATATTGACATTGAAAGGCAGCGTATTGCACTATCCAGAGATTTTTCAGGAAACATTGATTCTGATGATAATCAGGAATTCACTGCAATAGAAACCGGTTTAGAAACTGTTGGTACTGTTGAAGGCATTAAAGTCTTTGGAGTATTTATCAGATTAAATCCTGTACAGACAGGATTACTGCATATAAGTGAAATAAAAGATAATAAAACCGGTGATCTTTCATTAAAAGAATTGAGTAAAAAATATCCACTAGGCTCAACTGTAAGTGTAGTTATCAAAACAATGAAAGATGGTAAAATATCCCTGGCACGCGCAGATAATTTAGGTGCTAATGAAGATGCAGCATGGAGAACTTTTTCTAAAAACAAATCTAATAAATCATTTGGTAACAGTATGTCAGATGCATTTAACGGGCTGGATCTTTAATTCAAAGTAATCACTAAATAAAAAATGCAGAATAATATAGATAGATATGTTAACGGTTTTGTCGGGCTTAATAATCCGACATTGAACCGATTATTCGGTGAACACAATAACCGTCCTGACGTTCTTCCATGTATTGGTCCTCAGATAGGTTCAATAATTTACTGGCTTGCTAAATCTATTAATGCAAAAAAAATTATTGAATTCGGTACATGTCTTGGCTATTCAGCCATTATTCTCGGTGAAGCAGTAAAAAATAATGAAGGCAGTGTAATATCTATAGAAAGAGCTAAAAATCATTATAATGAAGCATTACATAACATTAGTGAAGCAGGCTTAGATGATTATATAACACTACTTGAAGGAGATGCCAGGAAAACTTTTGATGGTATAGCCGGCCCTTTTGATCTTATTCTACAGGATTCTCAGAAAGCTTTGTATCCAGAAATGCTTGAAGAGTGTATTAAGAAAACTCGTAAAGGCGGTATTATAATTGCTGATGATGCTTTATTTAAACCCATGGGATTAGCTGAAAAACTCAGTACGCCAATAGATAAATATAACAAGTTAGTTTTTTCAGATCCCCGTCTAGAAAGTACAATAATTGCTATCGGCGACGGAATCACTGTAAGCTATGTTAAATAGTGATTGTTCTGAAAGAACATAACTGGTTATTTGTTAAGCTGTAAATTTGGTTTGAATCTTTTACTAATGCATTACTATAATTGATTTTCCACATAACCTTTTGTAATTAACGGCATATATCTTTTAAAAAATTAATAATTTATTTTGAGTACAAATTAACGACTTCACAACTCAACAAATAACCGTGCGTGGGAAAAATATGTATTTTCGAACAAGCACTAAATAATTTCAGATCTCAGAATTATGATTTCAGATTTAAAGGATAAATTCCTACAAACTTTTGCATTAGGTTTATTATTACTATTGGTTACCGGATGCCCAAAAAACAATAAACCAAATAATAACTTTCAGCTTAAACCTGGAGATTTACTATTCCAAACGGGACAAAGAAATTCTTTCACAACTGCAGTGGAAAAAGTTACGAACGGATATCAAAAAGCAAAATTTTCACATGTAGCTTTAATTGCTAAAAATAAACAAGGGAATTTAGTTGTTATTGAAGCAACTACTAATGTTCATATCACTCCCATATCGCATTTTTTGGATAGAAGTCTTGATAAAAATAATAATCCAAAAGTTGTTGTTGGAAGATTAATACTAAAATATAGATACTTAATTCCAAAGGCAATAGCATTTGCATTCAAACAAGTGGGCAAGCCTTATAATGATAATTTTGATATCAATAGTACAAATGCCTATTACTGTTCACAACTTATCTATCAATGCTTTAAAGTAGCAAATAATAACAAGCCTTTATTCAAACTTTACCCTATGACTTTCAAAAATCCTGATACCGGAAAAATCTTTGCTCTTTGGATAAAATATTTCAAAGAGCTTAAATGCCCTGTTCCTGAAGGAAAACCAGGTTGTAACCCAGGAGGGATATCACAGTCAAAGAAAATTAAAATAATCCATGCTTACGGTATGCCAACAGGCTGGACAAAAAAAAGAGTCAAAGAAATCAATAAAGGATAAAAATTTTATTCATTAATAATTTACAATTAACCATTAATAATTATATATAGCATTTTTTAAAATAATGAGACACTAACTTGGCAGTTAAACCCCATATTTTCCCATGATCTGTATTGTATAATATTACTTCATGTTTTCTACCACCCCACGATTTCCAGTATCTTTCAGGCAAGCCTAAACTTTTTGCGGGAAATAAGACAACAATATTATTATTTTCATCTCTATATGTAGGATGTACTCGTGATATAACAGTGTACTTTTCAGGCTTCATCCCTGCAAGTAAATCAACAGGTATTGAAAACACTTTTGCTACTTCATCCCGGTTATAATTTAATTCATTAACATCACTAATATCTATAGTTCCGATGTATGCTTCAATTAGTACTGCCATGGAGGCTACATATTTGCCAAGCTTACCTGTAACTGTAATTTGCTCAGGGCTGACACCTAACTCTTCAATAGTTTCACGAATAGCAGCTTCCTTTGAGTTTTTGTCCTGCTCATCAATCATACCACCGGGAAAACAAACTTCTCTTCCCTGTCTAATGTGTGCTGCACGCTCTTGAAAAATAAACTGAGCAACTCCATTCTTATCATAAAATATAGGAATAAACACAGAAGCATGAATAAAATGATCTATGTTTAATATGCTATCATTTACAATGTTTAAATTTAAATTATTCATGTCAAATATTTAGATCACAGTTTTTTAAATATTAAATCTTCAGTAATTAAACATTAACCTACATCTTATTAAAACATAACAAATAATTTAGAATTAACCATTAATAATTAACAACTATTCTTTCGCTTCCTTTCCTGCTCGATCTAAAATTTTTCTAAAAATCAATGAATCAACAGCCTTTAAATTAATATATGTTTTCTTTTTGTAATCCATTAGTAAGACTATTCTATGACTGTCGCCATAGTTATAAATTGATTCTACATAAGGACCGCTTTTTTTCTTCTCAGGTTTTCCAAACTTGCTATTTAGCATCTCTTCCAGCGAACTAAATAGTGCATTTATTTTATCTCCTTCAGTTTTAAAAATAACCTGATAAAAGCATAATCTGTCTTTATAAAAAATAAGTGCACTGCTATCTGCATCTTTAAAAAAATGATTTCCTTTAAAAAAGTATGTGAGAGTATTTGTCTTTTTATCATCAATTTCTTTCAAAACAGGGATATTCTCTGCTTTCATTATATACAGGACAGTATTTCTATTTGAATCTAGCTGAAACCCTCCAAATTTAATATCTACTGTATCTCGATTATTTATAAAATACATATACATTCCGTTAGTCCACCCAAAACCTGCATTATTTGCAGCATAACCTGTTGTGACTTTAACTTCACCCAGAGGATTATTGGCTAAATATTTCTCTACTATTATGCCATATTTAGCAAAATAAATATCAATAGTATCTCTCCACCCCTGACTTATAGTTTTATTTGAAATCTCTCTATTTTTCAGTGCTTCTGCGGCAAAATACTCATTGGGTGCCCACGCTACAGGGAAATCCCACTGAGTGGCTCCATTTGTATTGTGTAAACTCGTAGTTACTCCATATAACTTTTTAATATCATCTCTTTTGAGTATTTTATTGAATTCTTCCACACTATCTGTGGAAGGAATAAATGGATACTCTTTAGACTCAGGTAAGTACTTTTTGTCAGCTATACCAAAATCAAATGGACAATATTTAGTTACATAAGGATAAGCAAACTCTGAATTTTCATCATTCCTCTGAGCTATTCTTTTATCTGCATAACCATTAGTGCTATCATCCCAAAGTTCACTGTTTATATAATCTTTTATAGATGCTTTCCATTTTTCAACATAGTTCATTTTTTCGTCAATTCTTGCAGTGGACATACCAAATGAATTATTAGTCCGGCTAAATATTTTATCTGACTTCTGATACTTCGAAATTAGAGAAATATCATCAGCCATTTTATATAACAGCGAATTCAATGCAACAGAAGCAAAATCTAAACATTCCTGTCCGGCAAATCCATATCGTTCAGATAAATCAAAACCGGAAGCTCTGACTGCTCTGTCATTTTTATAAAACCAGTCTGTCAATTCTCTATTTTTTGCATCATAGAAAATACCTTTAGGGTTAGCTTTAGGATTTTTCTCGAAATAATCAGTAAATACTTTATCGTATAAACTTCTATTTACTTTATCGGCACTAAAGACTACCTCTGGACATGGACCTTCACCCTGAGTATAGTATCTGGAAGTATTATATTTTTTGCCATTAACTTTGACTGAAACAACTCTCTTATTTTTGTTTTTATTTTTATCGACACTCTTATGAAGATAATCATTGCTCCCCTTGTATATACTATATGGGCTCCAATTATCATACACCGTTGAAGGTTCAGTATAATAATTAAAATAAGCAATTGCTGCAGGAAGAACCTCCCTCACGAGCCATTCTTTGTAATTTTTGGGTGAATTGTAATATCTAGAATGCTCATCAGCTTTCAAAAACGGACTTAGAGTATCAAAATAATCTACTTCCTTCAACTCTTCGTGTGTTAGATGTATCTTACCAGCAAGAGATAAAGAAACAATTTCTCTTTTAAATTTTTCTCCATATTTGTCCCAAAAGTTATAAACATCCAGTGCTTCTATAGTAAAAAAAGGAGGTTGAGAGCGCTCCATTAAGTACAATCTATTAGCATTTAAAATATAACCACCGTAAAAATTAATTTCAAAGATATGATTATCCACCATTCCTTTGGCTAATTTAAACATTCTAAAAGCATCTAAAGCTGTTGCTTTATAATAACCATCTCCTACCTTATAAATTTCACATTCCGGATTATTTAAAATATATTTAGAACTATTCAATAATCCTAATATCATGAAATATGAATCCCATCCAAACTTTTCATTAAATAGACCGCCGGGCACAATATAATTATTGGGCAAATATAATAATCCAATATGATTATACAGCACATCCTGATTTTTCCATTTCCCATTTTCCATTCTCAATGGTTTTGGTTTTGGCTTATTTTCAGGGAGCGGCAATAAAACTGTACCGTCAACATCACCAATTCTATCTTCAACAAGCTCTTTAAACTGAGGTGGATAATATATAGGCCAGCCACTCATTTTATGCATATTATAAGAATGGGTAGATGTTTCTGGATTAAGTTTAATCATGTGGTCTTTGGCAAGCTTAAAAATATAATCCTTATTAACCAAACGTAACAGGCCGCTATTTGATGACATCCAGAGCCCATTTATATAGGGAACAATACAATCTCTTTCAAACTGATCCTGTGTTATATTAAAAGTAGTTTTTCCTTTATTTCCATCTTGATCTCTATATTTTTTAAATAGTGATCTCAATGCTTTGGAAGAATCATTTTTATCGTTTAAATCAGAGTATTTGATGATTGTATTATCTGTATAATTTCCTGTTAGCTGGGCATCGTTATCGACTTCAGGGTAGCTTAAATCTCTTATTACTATTTCAGCACCCTGTAAAGGATTAATTTCCACAGCCTCCTGAGACTGTGTATTCTGAGTTTTACAGGCATTAAAAATAACAGTAGAAGACATAAACATAACAAATAAGATCTTTTTCAGCATCACTTCTCCACAAATATTATCCAATAAATTAATAATTTCAACAAATAACCTTTAGGCTATTATAAGGGAAAAGTAGTTTTTTAAAGCAAATATTCGTAAATGTTTAATAATATTTTGAAACTGAAAACTAGAAACTTGAAACTGAAAAAAATATTAGTCTATTTTATCATGAAATTTTATAATTTTTTTAGCTCTTAGCGTTAAAAAAACTATTGATTCACTGATTAAAGATTTCGTTTAGCAGACTGTAAATAACGAAATAACGGTTCAGTTTCAAGTTTCTACTAACTATCGTCTGCATTACAGCATGAGTTTGCATTGCTTGTATTTTTACATTCGCAACCTGAAATATCCAATCCTACCGCTGAAGATATAATACCTGCTGCACATCCCACACCAGAGCGTACTTTTAGTGCTTTGGCAGGACAGTTCATCATACATGCACCGCACTCCATACAGGCATCCTTATCTTTAATAACGACTTTTTTACCATCCATTTCAAATACTTCATGAGGACATACAACCAAACACATTTTACAACCTATGCATTTAGAGCTATTCAACTTTAAAGTGACAACATTTTTTAAATATCTAAAAGAACTCATAATTAACCCCTCCAAAAAGCTAAATAAATCTTCCAATTATCAATAAAATTAAACCTATAACCACAGCAGTTATTTGAATAGGAACAGCATACTTCATTTCCTTTAAAACTCCTGACAGTGAAGTATATGTAGAAGAACCGGTAAAATTCATAACAACAAAACTGGATAATGATAAGCAAATAAGTCCCCATGAAATAAAGTTTAACCAGTAGGAGTAGATATTTGATAATCCATAGTTTGGTCCAAATAAGATTATACAAATAAAGCAAACTAAGCCAATCCATAAGCCTTTAATTGCAAATGCACGCCCCGGCAGCCAGGGAAGAAGCAGTGTCCCAAAAACTACAGATGCAGCAAAAGTTATCAATAACTGCAAACCGAATGTAAGACCTACAGTGAATATATTATGCAAGTTGTAGGTCCCATTATTTAACCCGCCGATCAGCATTAGGACTATGCCGACAATAACAGCATTACGTCCCCATAAAACTAAATCTGCAGGAATAAGTACAGCACGCTCAGATATAGGAAAATCTACTTTTCGCATTTCAGCGGATGCGACCATACCATTATCAATATATTCAGGTAAATCTTCAGCTCTTATAGGACCAAATTTAACATTATAACCGCTTTTCTTTTTAACCTGATGAGCACTGACACCGGTTGCTCCAAGCTGAGGAACAATTAAATTTTTATGGTTAACGTATTTAGAAAGATTGCTACTCTCAATTCGACTAACCAGTTCATCCGTACCAAACGTACCCTTTCCGGCGGCACACCAAACGTTTACACCTTTTGTATCCAATACAAGAATCCAAACATTTCTTCCTGTTAACTGAACTCTCACTCTATCTACGGTTAATTTATAATTCGCAGTAACCAGAACAGGTGAATCTTTATTCGGGTTTCCTAATGAATAAAGACCCGGTTCTGATTTATAACTCATTCTTCCAATTCCGCAGCGAACACGCCAGTGTCCAATTATATCATGCCAATTTAACAGAGTTGTTAATGATTGAATGTTTTGATCGACTGCAACAGTTCCACATGGACCACCGGAGCAGCAACATGATTGTTTATTATTTTCTGTACTCATTTTAGAACTCATTTTTTATTTTAAAGTTATTAATATTTTTTAAAACTTCAGGGAGATATTTATTTAAACACAGTTTAGCTTCATTAGACAAACCAGCTAAAATTTTATTAATTTTCCTTTTGCTGTAATCAGAAGCACCCCTATTAACTTTACTTCCTTCGTCAGTTAATATAATACAACAGACTCGTCCATCTTTAGGCGAAAAACATTTTTTTATTAAGCCGTAATTCTCTAATCTTGTGATAAATCTAGTAGCACCGCTTTTTGTAATGTTCAAAGACCTACCAATAATCTGTACAGGACAGTGTGGTGTATTGTCATTTATTACCCTAAGAGCCTTTAACTCATTTATTGATAATTTAGATTCATAGTCTGCCAATAAACTTCCAGGTTCAAAGCAACATATTAATTCATAAAAAGAATCTATATCCAGTGATTTCATTTTTTTATTTCTTTCCATAATAATATCTTTTTAGTTGATTAATTCAATTAATTTACACTTATAGTTGATTTTATCAACTATATTTTAACTTTAATATATAATTTCTCATTAAATTATCACCAAAAATACATTATAATACTAATGAATTGTACCTGGGATTTTTTATCCCTTAACTTAAACTATTATTATCTATGAGACACATTAAACTTAATACAGTTGTATTCTTCAGTTTACTTTTTGTAATCATCTTAACCTCAGTGCTACTTTTTTTAGTATCTATAAACGATGTAAAGAAGTTCAGACATTTTGCATTAAATGAAACAAATTCTCATATAAATAAAATGAGCGATCTTATTTTTGGAATTGACATAGATCAACAGACTACTTTAATTAATCAGATTTTTAAAAATGCATTAAATATGTCTAAATTACTTGCTGCTGAAATACAGGATTCTTCTGACTTAAAACTTCCAGCGAAAGATTATAGTAAAATATTATCTTATGACACTGAGCGGCAGATATATAGCAGTCTTAGAAAAGAGACAATTTTTTATCAAAACAAAGTACCATACGGTGCTGTACTGGCTTATTGGGGTGAAAATAAAAAAGGAATAAATAAAAAAATAAACAAAGAGATAAATAAAATAGCATGCGTAAATCCACTTCTTAAAGAAATCTGTAAAAATGATGATATTTATGCATCAGCATGGGTTGTTTTAAGTAATAAAATATTATCTGTTTACTCCGAATATCCAACTAAATATTATAGCAATATGACTAGAGAACATATACTTAATTTAGAAAAAAGTTTAAACATTAAGTTCAAAAAAAAACAGGCAATATGGACTACTATTTACAAAAACATTTATAATGATTCAATCATAACAGTTTTATATCCATTTTTTGATAGCAATAATAATTTATCAGGCATTACATGTATAGATATTTACTACGACAAATTGATAGATAAATTGTACAGCGAAAAGATAAAAACATATTATGAAAATAATAATATTATAAGATTGTTTATTACTGAACAGGGAAATCTAATATCATTCCCGGGGAAATATAAAAATCTACTATCTTTATCTCAGACAAAAAATAGAATCGGTTTAAACAAAAACAGTTTTTTTAATGTTAATCTTCTATCTTCAAAGGATCCTGCAATTAGACAGTTGGCTAAATATATCATAGACGGAAGCTCAGGAAAGAAAAAATTTATCCTCAAAGGAAAAGAATATTTACTCTCATTTACGACTATACCCGCAAACAGATGGAATATGGCAGTATTAGCCTCTACAAATAGTTTATATAACAGTTTGCGGCGCATTAAAAATGAATTTAACTCTGTCTTTTTCTATATAATAAAACATTATATTTTCAACTTTATCGCGATATTAATAATCTGTCTTTTAATATCCTATTTTGTATTCAAAAGAAATATTGTTCAGCCTTTCGAACGCTTAGGCAGGAAAGTTAAGCTAATAGGAAAAGGAAACTTTCATCTAAAATTTAAAGCTAAAGGAATTAGAGAAATTTACGATTTAGCTACCACATTCAATTCACTTGGAGTTCAGCTTGATGATTACACAAAACGCCTTGAAACAGAAATAATAAAAAGAGAATCTGTAGAAAATAGTATTAGGCTGGCAAAAAAAATACAAGGAGATATCCTGCCTAATTTGGGAGCAAAATTTGACACCCCTAAATTCACACTTAAAGCTAAATTACTATCAGCTAAAGAAGTTTCAGGTGATTTCTATGATGGTTTCTATCTTGATGAAAATAAAATTGCATTCTTAATAGCAGATGTTTCAGGCAAAGGTTTTCCTGCTGCATTTTTTATGGCTATTGCCAGAACCACGATAAAAAATATTGCTCTGACAGAATATAATGACCCTGCACTGGTTTTAGAAAAGGCAAATAATATATTGTCGGCTGAAAATATGTCCTCAATGTTTGTTACAATATTTCTAGTTTATTACGAAATTAATACCGGAAAACTGGTATTCGCAAATGGAGGGCATCATTCAGCAATTAAAATTTCTCAAACTGGAGATATTGAAGAGTTCGGAGTATTGAATAATGCAGCACTGGGTATTATAGAAAATAGCGAATATGCTAAGCAGGAAACAGTCTTACAGGCAGGTTCATCCATCTTTCTATACACAGATGGAGTAGTAGAGGCATTTTCACAATCTAAGGAAGAATATGAAAAACTGAGACTCATAAAATATATCAAAGCTAATTACTCTAAAGATACGAAATCAATTGTCGACGGTATAGTAAATGATGTAGTTGAATTTCAAGATGGAAATCTATTTGATGATATTACTGCATGTATGATTACTAGAAAATCCTAATGTATTCATTTTCTAATATACGCTACTCTGGTGAAATTTTAATTCTCTAATTTATTGTATACAAAATAAATATCATCAATAGGCTATGCATGCCATGCATGCCAACCTCCTGGGCAATAAGCACCACTCACTAACCACTAACCGCCAGATTTTCTTAATTATTATTTATTCATCTAAAGAATATTTCAGCAACCATCTGTAAATTAACAAGACGTTTAATAAAATTCAAATTTTATCCAGCAATGCATTATAGGGAGATATCATAATGAACAGCAGAGAGAGAATCAGGGCAATCATATCAGGTAAAACAGCAGATAGATGCGGTTTTTGGCTTGGAAATCCACATAATGATACATGGCCTATTCTTCATGATTATTTCAAAACAGAAACAGAAGAAGAATTAAGAGTACTCCTTAATGATGATGTTAGATGGATATGTCCACAATATATTGAAGGCACTTATAATGATCCTTCGGGGAAAAAAATGTTTGACTTAGGCATTATGAAAGAAAGACATGGAACTCCAGGACCATTTGCTAATTGTGAATCAGTAGAAGAAGTTGACTCCTTTTACTGGCCAAATGTTAAATATTTGAATTTTGACAATACTTTAAAAATATTAAAAAACAGTGGAGATATTTATAGAGCCAGTGGATTCTGGACATGTTTTTATCATGACCTCATGGATTTATTCGGCATGGAAAGCTATTTAATCAAGATGTACACACATCCAGAAGTGGTAGAAGCTGTTACGAATAAAATATGTGAATTTTATTATGAAGCAAATGAGATGTTTTTTAAAAAAGCAGGTAATATGGTCGATGGATTCTTTTTCGGCAATGATTTCGGAACACAAAGAGATTTAATATGCAGTCCAGAAATGTTTGATCAATTTATTATGCCATGGTTTAAAAAATTCACAGATCAGGCACACTCATATGGATACCAGGTTATTCTGCACTCCTGCGGCGCTATTTATAAAGTAATTGATCGATTAATTGATGCAGGTGTTGACTGTCTTCATCCAATTCAAGCAAAAGCTTACATGATGGATGCTGAAAATTTATCCTCTAAATTTGGAGGAAAAATAACATTCATGGGCGGCATAGATACACAGGAACTACTTGTAAATGGGAGTCCTGAAGAGGTTTATAACGACGTAAAAAGAGTTAAAAACATACTCTGTCCACGTCTAATAGTAAGCCCGAGCCATGAAGCATTACTCCCCAACGTACCTCCTAATAATATTAAGGCTATGGCAGAAGCAGCTATTTTATAATATTAAATCTAAATATTTAATCAATCTAATTCATGTTAACCTAGGTGAAGAAATGAAAGAAATTACATTAATAGGCAAGTTCAAAGTTGTAAACTCGTTTTTAGGGGATTCTACAAAAATAATCAATGAAGTTGTTTCCATTATAAGAAATGTATCCGGAAATATATCAAGTTGCATATATAAAGATATTAATAATAAAAATACCTTTTTTTATATAGACAAATGGATATCATCAAAAGCACTAGATGAATATTACAAATCTGAGGCATTTAAAAAAACAATTCTCATATCAAAAAATATGCTTGGAATAAGTGACATAAATGATTCAGAAGAAATAATGAATAAATTTGATGAGCATCAGACTATTAAAATTATCGACTAAGAAAATTGGCACTTATATTTTTTTATAACTATAGAGTAACTAGATTTTGAAACTTTGCCTTTATTCTTATTAAAATTAAATCGTTTCGTTTTTATTCGTGATTTTTCTAATCATATTTCTCAGCCATTGGTGAGATTCGTTGCTATCGTCTTCACGTTTCCAGTACATTGAATAAATCATTTTCTGTGTAGAAAATGGTAGTTTGCGGTAATCAATATTAAATTCACCTGCAAACTTTTCTGCTATGTTTTTATGTACAATAGCTAAATAGTTTGTCTTTTGTATAATATTTAAAGCAACTAAAAGATGTGGAATAGTTATTGAAATTTTAAGTTTTTTATCCGTAATTTCATATATTGCCCGGCTAAATGCTTTTTGACAGTCGCTTCGAAAACTAACGTTTAAATATGGATATTCAAAAAAAGAATTAATGGATAATTTTTCTTTTGTAAATACCGGATGATTTTTAGCACCGATACATACCAGATCTGCACTAAACAGCTGTTCAGAAATAATACTTTTGGTATCTACAGAATAAAAACCTATTGCAAGGTCAAGATTTTTAGAATCAAATTCATCATATTCATGCAGGTTATTCAAATGGTTTACAGTAATGGATATATTTTTAGCTTCACTCTCTATAGCCTTTGACATTTCTTCCATATAAAGGAGTGAAGCATAATCGCTCATCCCTATTTTAAAATCAGCAGTTGATACTTCAGAGTCAAATGATTTTTGTTTAACAAAAATATCATCAAATTTTTTAATTGCTTCACTGACAGGTATTATCAACTCTTTAGCACTTTTTGTAAGAATCATCTGATTAGATGGTCCTCGAACAAGTAAATCATCATCAAATAAAATTCTGAGCTGCTTGAGCATATGACTTACTGCCGGTTGAGTCATCTTTAGCTTCCTTGCCGCCAAAGACACACTTTTCTCACACAACAAAGAGTTAAGAACAACTAATAAATTTAAATTTATACCTGATAAGTTCATATTTTATATTTTAACTTTTAAGATTCATACTAATTATTATAATAGCTAATAATTTATATCAGAGCAAGATAAACAGCATTAATAATTAACCATTTATCATTAGCAATTAAATCTACAACCAAGTAATATCTACTGGTTTCCTAGTAGGTATTTTTTTATATTTAAATTTAGGATATCCAATCATAAGTACACCTGTGCATTGATCCTTTCTTGATAATCCTACTATATCTCTGACAGGTTTGCAAAACTTTATAATTGCTTCAAAATATCCGGCCCAGCAAACTCCAAGATCAAAAGAATAAGAAGCTAATTCCAAATAAGACAAGGCAATAGTCGAAGATCTTTCCAGGCTTACCTCTTTTTTATCACCATAAGCTACTATTATAGCAGGGGCTCCTTTCAAAATAGGGTCTTTTCCTGAGTCGTATTCGGCAACAAATTTATGCATATTAAGCGCCTCAGCCCATGGAAACTTTTCTTTAATAACATATTTCATCCAGTCCATAGACAGATCAATCATATGCTGGATTTTTTCTCTGTCATTTATAATTTTCCATTTAACCGGTTGAATATTTAAACCAGACGGAGCATAACGGGCAATATCAATCAATTTTTCCAATTTTTCTTTTTCTATATTTTTCTTTTTATATGACCGTATAGATCTACGGCTTTTCATAAATCGATCCATAGCATCTGAAGATATTTTCCAGCTGTCAAATATATCACTGCAGTCACTGGGCTTTATATCACTGAGCGTTAAAGCAGCAACCGGACAGACAACCACACAATGACCGCACTTAATGCACTCAGACTGATTATTTTCTTCAATATAAGGATGACCGTTATTATCTATCATTATTATATTTTTAGGACAAACTTCTGTGCAGATTCTATCTTTAAGGCACCTGCTTTGTTCAACTGCTAAAATATCCATAATTATTTATATTCATATTTATGATTTTAAATCTTACTATTATATTTCTTAGTTAAGAATATCATCATTTGGTTATTTTTCCATATTCACTATTTTATATATAATAAACTATAATATGTAGAAGTTGATTGTTGTTAGTTGGTGGTTGATAGTATAAATAAAATCATAAATAAAGAAGTGTACATAAATAAATTACATAAGGACATAAAACATGAAAGTTATTGCATTTAATGGTAGTCCTAGAAAAACAGGTAATACGCATATCTTAATACAGACTGTTTTCGAAGAATTAGAAAAAGAAGGCATAGAAACAGAAGAAGTTAATATTGCAGTAAAGCCTTATCGTGGTTGTATGGGATGCATGAAATGTTTTGAAAATGGTGATGGTAAGTGCATTATTAAAACAGATGATCTAAATGAACAATTTAATAAGATGCGTGAAGCTGACGGTATTCTTTTGGGCTCTCCGGTTTACTGTGCAAATATATCAGCTCAAATGAAAGGATTTATTGATAGAACTTCATTTCTTAATTTCGCTAATGGCGGCAATGTACTCGCAAGAAAAATAGGAGCAGGTCTAACTGCTGTTAGGCGTGCAGGCTCTCTATCTGCCTTGCACTCTTTAAATTCATTTTTCACAATAACTCAGATGATTGTTGTAGGTTCTTCATACTGGAATATGGGATTCGGTATGGAAGAAGGAGAAGTCAAACAGGATGCTGAAGGAATGCAGACAATGCACAATTTAGGGAAAAACATGGCTTGGTTATTAAAACTCAAAGAACTTGCCAAAGGAAAAATTGAAGAACCTGAAACCAGTGTTGAAGTTCTTACTAATTTTATACGATAAAATATTTAATGGTTAATGATAAATTATTAATTTTAAAAAACTCTATACCTGTTAGAATTAACAGTTTATCGTTAAAAATTATTTCTTCTTTTTTGTTTTTATTTTTTTGCTATTTTTATCTGACTCAGATGTTTTTTTAGTATTTTTTTTATCACCCTTCTTTTGTGGTAAATCTTTTTTGCTTTTCATCTTCAATAAAAAAGCGAAGATAATAAAAATAAGAAAGATGGCTGCAAATTTAATATTAAACGGTGTAAGTGAACTAATTGATGCCTTAATATCTCCTGATATTACTAGTTTATAGACAAAGATTATTAGAGTAACACCTGCAAAACAGTAAAATATATTGCCAATATAATTATAAATTGTAGCTTTTGCGGTTACTCTATTCCCTCTATTTTTTACTATAGCTATAAGGTAAAAAATTAAAAAAAGTATCAATATTGAACAATAGCCTAATACAAGACCTATCATTCTTCCAAGTTTACTTTTGTATCCACCAACAGACCTATATCCTAATTCTACTCTGCTATAATTTTTAAGTTTTGAAGTAAAGCTTTTCAAGTTTGAAGCATTATCATTTGATATCAAATCAAGTTTCTGGATTCCTGATATCAAACCAGATGCCATATTGCCTGCTGCATATAGAAAACCGTGTAAAATTTCTTTCATTATATTATCAGGCGAACGATCTCTCTTTCCTCTGCGCCATTCCCATGGTGGTAGTGGTGATTCCTGCTGCCAAAGACCTAATTTATTTATTTCTGCATATTTTTGAGCGGTGTCAAAGTAAGTATCTTTAGGTGCATACTGTTTGTAGTACCATGCATAACCGGATTTAACCAGTTCTAAATTAATGAATTCACCATCATAAAAAACTCTGCCAACAGCCCGACCATATTGATCTTTGTTTTTATATTTAACAGTTACTCTCTTTCCATAAATTAAATTTGTTAAATACTGTTTGGCTTCAGGACCGAATGCCTGTTTTTTTTCAGGAGTATCTATTCCATAAAATCTAATAATATATCTATTATTAATTTTGATTGTATCCCCATCAAATACTTGCGTAACCTTACCTGTTAGTGAGTATGCATAACTAAAAGAAGAAACGACAAACAAAATAGAAAATATTGATAGTGTCAGTAATAAAAAGCGATTGAGTCTCATATAAGCTTTAATCTTAAATAGAACTTTTTAGAGTGATTAATTTTATATAATATTAATCACTATATCCCTAATTTGCACTATCAAACTTCTATTTTTCAGCATTGTTTACTAAAAGTTTTATCAATTGAGTTAATTAGCCTGTTTTTTAATAATGACACCGCTTTTTTCTTTAGGCATTACTATATTCATAATAATTGCTATTAATCCGCCAGTTCCTATTCCTGAAGATAATGAATCTCTAATAATACTTGGGAACTTATCGAGAAAACCTGGATATGAAACAGCAAAACCACACCCAACAGCCGTTGCAATAATAATAAAAGCTCTTCTATCAAGAACTTCTGTAGATAATATTTTTATTCCTGCAGCTAAAATTGTACCAAACATCATAAGTAAAGCACCACCTATGACAGGAGGAGGTATAATAGCAAACCCAACACTGACCACAGGAATAACCCCAGCAAGTATTAAAAAAACAGCTATATAATATCCGACATGTCTGCTGGCAACTCCTGTTATCTGAATAATACCGTTATTCTGAGAGAAACATGCTAAAGGCATTGCACCAAACAAAGAACCAAAGAAAGAGCATAAACCACTGGCAAATATTCCACCAGACATTCTAGACATATGTCTATCACCTCTAATAGGTTCACCTGAAATCATCGCTGTTGCAGTAATATCACCGATAGCTTCAACGCATGAGACAAAATATATTATTATCACTGGTAGAAGTGTAGCCCAGCCAAAAGTCAAGCCTAACTGCATTGGCACAGGTATACTAAATATTGGTGAACTTGATGCTACTGAAAAATTTACGAGCCCCATAGGGATTGCAATTAAGAATCCAATTATAGAAGCAAACAATATAGAACCAATTCTCAAAATTTTGTTATTGACTTTTTGAAAAATAACAACAAATAAAAGAACTATAGCACCTAATATTATATTTTTAGGGTCTTCGTAAGTACCTGCTATTTTAGCAGCAGTACCACCTGCAAAATTATCTATGGCAACCGGCATCAATGTAGCACCAATCAAAAACACAACTATTCCACTTACAAGTGGTGGAAAAAACCTTTTTAATTTTCTCAAATAAGGAGCAAAAATTATTGGTATTAAAGAACCTATAAGACATGTTCCCATAATCAAAGGTACTCCACCTATTTTCCCTGTAGTAATCAAAACACCCAAAAATGCAAAACTTGTCCCCTGAATACTTAATAAGCCTGATCCAACATATCCAAACATTCTTTTAGATTGCATAAAAGTAGCTATGCCGGAAAATAAAAGACACATGCTCATCACAGTAGCCTTAGTTTTAAGATCAGCATTTATAGCTGTGGTTATTATATAACCAGGTGCGATAATGGATACAAATATGGCACTGATATGCTGCAGTGCCGCAAAGGCCTTTTCCATTAATGGAGGGTTATCTTCCAGTTTATAGATCATGTCGGTTTCAAATCGTTCTAGCGTTTCACTACTTTTCACCTTAGTATTTCTTGATGCAGTACACATAAAATCCCCCGAAGATAAATGATAAGCCTGTTATATTTTTAACAGGAAACAGTTTTAAATTACAGAACAATTTATTTTTTGTCAAATAATTTTTCCTTATATTTTTTCAAGAAAAATATTGTATTATGCATTTATAATTCATTTATCTTGCATCTATTTAAGTTGAAATCTTGAGTTTTAAGATTATATATTATGTACAATTAAGTAGTTTATTCAGTGGACTAAAATAACATATTATAATAAACTTATGTAATTATAATGATTTTCGACTAAAACAATGACGACTGTATATTTATTCAAAAAGATCAAATATTAGTATGAGTATAAAAGTATCAAATAGTGTATATATTCAGGAAGAGGAACTTGAACTTAAAGCAATAAGATCCCAAGGTTCAGGCGGTCAAAACGTAAATAAAGTGTCTACTGCAATTCATCTTTTTTTTGATATCAACAAATCTTCTCTTTCCGGGTTTTATAAAAACCGACTCAATAATTTAAATGATCATCATATTACAAATGACGGTGTAATTATTATAAAAGCACAAAAGCATCGGACACAGGAAGCAAATAGACAGGATGCAATAGAAATGTTATGCGTAATAGTACAAAAAGCAGCAATTACAGTCAAGAAAAGAAAACCTACCCGCCCTACCCTAAATTCCAAAACCAGACGCTTGGACACTAAAACGAAGCACAGTAAAAATAAATCTCTTCGTAAAAAAATAAATAAATCTGACTATTAACTAGCCTTGGGCAATAAGTTCTTTTGAATATTCAATATCGAATACATGACACTCAATTTACGAGTATTATTACAGGTGTAATTATCGATAAATAATTATATGATAACCTTCAACATGATGACATTATAAACCTTATCACTCTGCTCCTCTACACAGTTTTTTCTTTACAAATAACCAAATTAGCAACTTCCTGAATCTCCAACCACGATTCACCAACTCTAAACCATTGCACACATTATGTGTATTTTTCAAAAGATATAGGCTTTTCTATGTTCAAATAAGCTTTGCGTAGCATGAGCATTAATTTGTAAAATAACCTGCAGTAGTAAAAAATAGAAGAATATATCTTCTAAAATTCTAACTACTGCATATTAAAGCAGCTAAAAATAAGAAGTCTTTTCTTTAGCTGTTATTATTTTTCTTGTCAACTATGGTTTGTGAATTGAAGATCAAACTCATATGAAAGAAAAACCAATGCCGGTCCTCCAGCTGCATCTACTAATGCACCATAAGCTGTACTGGCAATGGCGCCTGTAATATCCTGCATCCATTCAGGTATCACAGTATATCCCAGACTCCACTGAAAACCAGAAGCAGTACTTGTGTAATCATTATCGCCTGTTCCTTCTTTCTTCCAGCCATAGTATATTTCTCCATTTTTTGTCTTCTGCCCCAAATATGCCTGGGCTTCTATCTGATCAATATTAGTATTTGATATTCCTACGCTTATCAAATTATCACATCCAGTGTAAAGATTAATATCTACAGGATGACTTTGAAGCACATAATCAGTAAGAGAATCTTTTGATTCATGATACCATGTAACCATAACTTTACCTTTAACTTCACCTGCATTAGGTCCGCAGGTAGGAGCATTTGCCGCTAACTGGTCTAAGGCACCACTCTCTACATCACTGTCTGCAGCTCCTGTCTGTATTAAAGATGTTAAAGTAGACCATGTTACAGTTTTTCCAGGCTCTAAAGGGGTTGAAGTACCTGCCATTGCCGGATTAGGTTTACCAAAAACATAATACTGACCGTCAACGATCAATGTAACAACAACAGCACCACCACTATAATCATCAGACCATGCACCATATCCAATATGTAAATTCATAAAAGGAACCTGTGGTTCATCTTGAGGAAGAGCTCCACCAAATATCATATGACTGAAAGCACCTGCTTTAGCAAAAGCATCCTGATATAAATGCGGACTTGAATCATTATTTAACGACCATGTCATAACACCATTTGTAGGTGCTGCCAAACTTGCCAACTGAGTTAATGCATTATTTAAAATTGCTTTCTGATCATACGAAGTACCCAGTGTATACTTTGCACTTGATGAGTCAAATATTGTATATTGATTTAAATAACCGCCACCGCCTCTATTACTGGGAAGACCTATTGCTATTTGTGTTTTACCTGCACTAACACCGGGCTCTATAGATAAATTAGTGAAACCTGTTGTGGGAGTTATTTTACCTGCAGCAAGATTATTCATAGCAGTAATTGCACTTCCAATGAAATCAATATTTGATTCACTGTAGCTATCAATTGTATTACCGACTCCTCCGGTATTATAGCATTGCAGGAATATATAATTGGGTGCAATCGCATTAATAGCAGAATTATATTCAGCATTGTTACATGATGGATCAAATCCAGATGACAATGCTAAATTATAAGGGTTTGTAGCAGATACGTCTTCACCGTTTGCAGATACAAATTGAGGAGCCAAACTTACAAGTGCAGATGCACCATTAATTGTTTCACTTTTAAAGCCTGTACCCAATGCCTGTATAGTGTCAGTAGTGATACCATTTTCAAGGTCAAGATCTACTCCTGTTATCTGTGGACTTCCATCGCTTAGATGCTCGTTTATATATGATATTTGTTTCATTACATTACTTATAACAGTTGATACACCTACACTGCTTATATTATCAGGAGTAATATTAGCACCGCCCACTGAATATAAAAAAACAGTTCCTGTAGATGAGTTGTTCATAACATACTGTATTTCCTTCATGAAGTTACGCGGACTTTTTGGAGGCTCTGTTTTATCTAAAGGAGCAAAGGCAAAAACTATTACATTACTGGCTTTTATCACATCAGGTGTAATGTATAAAGCAGAATGTTCTCCGCTAAGTTGTACATAACCTACACGTAATGGGATATTAACACTTGGCGGGTTTGGTCGAATAGGTTTAATAGGTGAAATACCAATAGACATACCAGATATTTCTAAATCACTGCTTCCTGCTATATTAACACTATATTGACCTGCTCCAAGATTTTCTTCTTTTGTAGGATATAGCAAGTAATTACTTTGTGAGAGTCCCTGGCCAACCACATCAGTACAACCTCCAAGAGTAAAATTATCACCCCATGCCTGTCCAACCCCAATACTTATGCTACCGTTTGAAGTAGATATCTGTATAGGTAAACCTTTACTGACAGTTACTGTATTAGGCAATGTAAATGTCAATGTACCATACTTATCAGTTTCTGAATAAGAATAGCTATAGGTTTTTATATTAAATTGTCCGGGATTAACCGGCTGTGATTCCCCCATCCCTATACTTGAAACAGATGTACCGCCGAGAGATTTTAGAGTAAAGCAATAACTTGGAGTAGTTGTATCATTTTTAGCTAAGTTTACTGTGGTTGTAGGATATACTAAAAATTGATTTGCAGAGTTACCCTGAGTAACAGTTAATACACATCCTCCACTTGGGAAATTGGGTCCCCATGCATTTCCCTGCCCTACTGAAATACCTCCATCAACAGTATTAATAATAAGAGGATTATCCTTGTTAATATAACCTGCTAAGCTTAAGATAAAATTCACTTTACCATTCATATTAAATGAATAACTGGCAGACTGCAGTTTAGCAGGCAGATTTGATGGAGGAGTAATAGGGCTTCCTATTGATATGTTAACTATTTTTAAGTCACTAGTGCTGGCCATAGTACATTCGTACTGAGTATCTGTCGACAATCCTGTATCGCCGTCCGGATATATTTTATATTGCCCTGTAGAACTTCCTTGAGCAACAGTCATCGTTTTACCACTGTCAAATCCCCATACTTGACCGGCTCCAAGCTTAATAGTACCAGCTGATGTATTTATAAATATTGCATTATTCTCATCAATTGTTACATTGGATGGCACTTGAAATTTTAAAACTCCAAATCCACCTGTAAAAGAATAATTGTAATTTGTTATAGGGATTGCTGAATCAGCATAAGCGTAAGTACTAAGTATTAGAAATACAAAGCTTAGTACTAAACCAATAGATTTTCCACGAAATGGTATTTTAAATTTAACATTCATAACTTATTTTCCTTTTAAATATTATCGTCACTATTTTTATATTTTGACTCTATTTCTTTTTAAAATTTAGACACAAAAATCACGTTGTTTTAATTAATTATTTAAATTATTAATGGCTAACTCAATAATTACCTGATCATATTCTTATGCTGTATTTAAGCTAAAATACGTATAGTATAAACCTATCAGGTTTTTGATATATTCTATTGAGCTTTATATAATTCATTCTGTTTTCAAATAAACATTAATGAATCAAATTGGATTAGATCATCCGGTTGGTCTGGAATCTTTGAGACATACACCGCGTTGAAAAGAAGAAGTGATTTTGTTACTATAATTATTAAAAACAACAGAGACTTTATGAAATTTAACAAGAAAATATTTTGATATATTCTCCATAAAGTCCCAACATACTTTTCTGCAATTATTCATAATTACAACCTAATTTAAATTAGTACAAAAATAGACACGGCAAGTATAGTTAAAACATAAAAAAAACAGTATTAAGAAACAACCCATATTGTTTCAATAATACTAATGCCTGTGTAATTAACCACTCACCAATACATGTCACATTTTACAAAGCTAACAAATATGCCACTAGCCAAAATTAATTCAAATAAGAATATTAAAATTATTCTAAAATTTGATGAAGTCCTACTCAGGATAATGATAAAGATCAGTAAAATAAATCTACTAACGGCTGACTTCTTGGGTATCTATATATATATGACAATTAAATATCTACTAAAATTAATAAAACCAATTATTGAATTACTTTATTCCTCGTGACGAAATAGCCACAACAAATTCACCTCTTAGATTTTTTTCTCCAAAATCATCTAGTATTTCTATTACTGTCCCCCTTATTATCTCTTCATGCATTTTAGTAGCCTCTCTCGTCAAAGCAACTTTACACTCATCTCCAATAATCTCTTTAATTTCACCAAGCAGTCGTTTTACGCGCTTAGGCGATTCATAAACAAATGCAGTTTTATCATCATTCCCAATTTCTTCCAGAACTCGCCCTCTGGCACCTTTTTTAGGAGGTAAAAATCCATAAAACACAAATCGTTCAACAGGTAAAGCAGATGCCATAGCTGCAAAAATTACAGCAGATACTCCGGGGATTATTTCAGGTTTTATTCCATTTTTAACAGCTTCTCTAATTACAAGAAAACCAGGGTCGGAAATACATGGAGAACCGGCTTCACTTATTACTGCAAGATTTTTGCCGGATAAAACTTCGTTCACTAAATAGTTATAAGTTCGATGCTCATTCTGAACATGATGACTTATGATTCTTTTGTCCTTTATATCATATCTATTTAATAAGATTCTTGCCTTACGCGTATCTTCAGCGGCAATTATATCAACTTCACCAAGAATTCTAACGGCTCTATATGTAATATCTTCTAAATTTCCAATAGGTGTAGTGACTATATATAAATTACCTATTCCATCTTTACTTTTATAGCTATTGTCCATTATATTATTTCATCCATAATTAGGTTGATTAGAGGTTGCTCTATAATGTTGAATGTTAAAATTTAGATGTTAAATTATAATACTTTTAATACATAAATAAAAAGTTCTAACTCAATATTCAAAACCCAAAATTTAAAATTGATTTTAAAAAATAAATTCTAATCTTACTATATAGTATATAATATGAACAGTGAAAATAAAGAACAGCAAAAACATATAGAATTTCCGATAAGGCTTGTTAAATATATAAGTTCTGCCGGTATTGCCTCCCGTCGTAAATCCTTTGCGTTAATACAAAACGGAGAGGTAAAAGTTAATAACATAGCAGTATTTGAACCCAGTCTAATTATTAATAAAGAAGATAGTGTTTATTTTAACAATCATGAAGTAAAAATATCGACTCCTATTTATATCATGCTTAATAAGCCTACAGGTTATATCTGTACAAGTGCAGATCCTTATGCCAAGAAAAAAGCAGATGATCTAATTAAAATTGCAGGTTGTCGGCTATTTAGTATTGGAAGACTGGATAAAGAGAGTGAAGGCTTGCTACTTTTTACAAATGACGGTGACTTCAGCAATAAAATAAGCCACCCAAAATACAATATCTATAAAACTTATGAAGTTACAACCACTACTTCACTTACAGATTTAGATTTAAAAGAAATAGAAAAAGGCATCATTGAATCAGGAGAACAACTTAAAGCCCAATCAGTAAAACTAATTTCAAAAAATAAATATCAATTCATTCTAAATGAGGGCAAGAACAGAGAAATCAGAAGAATAATAAGATATTTTAAATCTCATGTAATCAAACTAAAAAGAGTGTCAGTAGGTCAATTAAAACTCAACGAACTTACAATAGGTAAATGGAAAGAGTTAACATCTGCTGAGTTAAAACAAATTTTTGAATAACCGCAATTAAGTTTATAACTACTTTACACACTAAAAATTTCATATACAAATAACCCCACTAATAACGTTCTATTCGAGCAGATAAAATTTTATTATTTCCATTTAAATCTAAAAAAGTTCTATGATAAAAGAAGCAATGATGGTAATTTATTGGTTCTGCTTCAAAGTTTTGAATTTTAAATATTGAGTGTTGAGTTAACTTTAAAAGTAAATAAGCATTTAAAAACTAAGACAAAAAAACAGAGAAGCAAAAGTAAAAATATTGATATAATATCGTTTAAATTTAGGAGTTATAATATGTCTGCTAGAAAAATATCACATGCATTATTCGGCAAATTAGAAGAAGAAGTTTTTAAATTTATAAAAACAAAAGAATTTACCGGCTGTCTCTCTCCTGAATTCTGCAAATCAATGATGCATAAATATGATTATAATGAAAAACATTTCTTTTTAGATCTCCTTGACATAAGTGAAAGATTTTCTGTTTCAAAAATAAGCAATTTCCCTGTAGGAGCACTGGTTCAATGTTCATCAGGTAATATTTACCTAGGTGCAAACCTGGAGTTTCCCGGAGAAAATTTAAGTTTTACTATTCATGCTGAGCAAGGTGCTATTATTAATGCATGGAATCATGGTGAAAGTGATATCAAAAAATTATTTAGTTCTTATGTCCCATGTGCTTTATGTCGGCAATTCTTAAATGAATTAGAAGTTGCAGACAGTATTGAAATAATATTACCCGACATGGATTCAGTACCACTAAAATATTTCTTCCCTGATTCATTTGGTCCAAAAGACTTAAATATCGCAGATAGGCTTATGGTCAACGTAAATCATAAATTAGAATTACCATGCGACCTTAGAGGTACACTTGTAGAGGAAGCATTAAGGGCTGCAAACAGATCATATTCACCTTATACTAAATCATATTCCGGAGTTGCACTATTATTAAAAAACGGAATAATAATAACTGGTATGTATGCTGAAAATGCAGCATTTAATATAAGCATGAATCCAATGGCAGCAGCATTATCAAATCTTAATATTTCAAACAATCAATTTGAAGATATAGCTTTTGCAGCAATTGTCGAAACAGATACTGCAGTAATATCACAAATAAAAGCAGCAACCAACCTTTTAGCTTCTGTTAATAGCAATGTTCATTTGAACGTATTAATAGCTAACAAAAAGAAGTAGTTTTAGTTGATGGTTCTTGGTTCCATCAACTATCAACCAATTTCCAGCTCGGCTGGGTTAAGTATTAAGATTTTTTTGTTCTTTTGTATAATTTTATTTTAGGTTTCCCTTAAACTTATTAGTGCTTTTTTTATTGTTTATTGGTGTCTCTCGATTCATTGATTGTATTAATCAAATCTACAAGAATTTCATCAAGCTTTTTGCCATAATTAATTATGGCTGTTACTCTTAATAAATCATCGGAATCAGCTCCTGCTGCTTCTGCCTTTTTATACATATGATAAAGGGAATCCGTGTCAGGCTTCCAAATTGAAGAAGGTGTAGATATTTCATTTCCGGAAATCAATGCATTTAAGTTAATAAAATGCTTATCTAAAGTTTCCTGAAACGTGTCAAAGAAATCATCAAAACTACCAGTTCTAACAGAAGAACAAAGTGGCAATCCAAAATCATAAAAGTTCCATGCTGTATAAATAAGCAGGTCTATATTATTAAAAAAACGTTTAGAAAGCTGTACAGGTTTTTTAGTAAAAAAGTATTCATATCGACTAACACTGTAAGTTTGTTTAATCACTTGTAGTTTACCACTAAACTTCCCCATCATCTGCCCTAATTTTCTTACAGTATCACTATCACTTAATTTAATTGAAGCAATAAGTGTATCCAAGAAGTTTTTCACGTCGCCCGTAAGTTCGAGTAATTCAAAGTCAAATCTTCTCTTTGCATAGTCAGGAAACGTTATACCTGAAACCAAAATAGCAGCAATACATCCAATACCAGTCTGCAATACCCTTAAAAGAAGTACATGATGATCCCAAGTGGAAACAAGTCCCATAAAAAACACAATCATAAACCCAACAAAAAACATAGACCATCGATATGAAATTTTTATGAAATATATTATAAAGAAAAGACCAAGAATAAGAAAAACACCGTTTAATATACCTATACTGCCGGTAAATACATACACGCACCATCCGAGTGTGCATCCCAGTATTGTCATCCATAATCTTTTAATACCTTTTTCGATAGTTTCACCCCATGTTGAGGATGCAACATACATGGCTGGAATAGTAGACCATAGTGGATATTGAAAGTTCAAAATTCCATTAATAATAATTGTAATAAGAACAGCTAAAGTAACCCTAAAGGCCAGGGCTTTTGCATGAGACTTTTTCTAAATTTTCACAATCATATACTAACTCTGTATATTGTATAATTTAGACAAAAATAAAATTTTATATCTTATATTTTTCTTAAAAAGCCTAATATAAACGC
>Ga0233431_1002089_pt1 | contig 29796 bp, 41 predicted proteins | sample SI_118_April2016_FD_179867 | JGI IMG/M metagenome (GOLD analysis project Ga0233431, IMG submission 179867) | Seawater microbial communities from Saanich Inlet, British Columbia, Canada - SI_118_April2016_200_MG | ecosystem: Environmental > Aquatic > Marine > Inlet | place: Canada: British...
TAAGAGAAGATCAGCTATTGAGCCTCATATCGGTCATATGAAAACTGATGGAAAACTTGGGAAAAATTACCTTAAAGGTATTTTGGGAGATAAATTAAATGCCAATCTTTGCGGGATAGGACATAATTTACGATTAATAATCCGAAAGATTTACTACTCAGAACAACATAAATTATCATATTAAGAATTAATCTATCTATAAATTTTATGTTTTTAAATGCTGTAGAACTACTATGCCTAAAAACGGCACAAATACTAATAAAAAACATTTTAATATTTGAAAAACTAATTTTTATACGAAATAAGAATCAAAAGAATGTCATCAAAGCTTGAAATCTAAAAAACTATAGCAATATTTATGATTAAATCAGGATCGACTAAATAAAAAAAATTAATAAGAAAATTGTAAAGAAAAATGACCGCGACTTTTATTACTTTCGCCAATTATTCTATGACTATTACTTTTCAATTGAAATCCATAATCATATCTAACATCTAAGAAATCATTAAGCCTCAAACGACATCCAGGCCCAATAGAAGCTAACACTTCTGCATGACAATCAACTATATTTTTGTCGACATCATCAGCCCAGCCCATATCTACAAACGCTAAAAATTGTAATTCATTTTTAATTTGTCTAGAACTACCATACCGGAAATTAAAATTAATAGAAGGAAATCTCAATTCATTTTTAAATAAAAATCCATGATCACCTACTAAAGCATTTTCTTTATACCCCCTAACAGTATATTGACCACCAATAGAAAGTTCTTCTGTTGGAAGTAATTTTCCCGTGGACATTTGTACTAAGAAACTTAAAATCCAAGAACAATTCAAAGGTAACTTCGTCGTCCTATCATAATTAAATGTACCATATATATAGTTAGCAGAAGCACCAGCTCTCTGTGCTTGAAAGTAAGCATTTGTATTATAACGCGTTATCCCTCCGGGACTCATTATAATACTACCACCTAGTATCCCAGAACCAAATCTATCGGGAATAGTAGCTTCATATTTTATAATAAACTGATCTATATCAGAATATCTTTGATATATTAAATCAGATGCATAAGATAAAAAGTTGTTAGCATGTTTAAAATCAAAACCTAAAGATAATGTTTGAGACAACCTAGTTAAATTAGGTAAAATAAATTCATACCGTAATCCAATATAAGATCCTTTACCTTTATTATAAAAGGACTCATCCATATCTGGTTTTACTTCAACATAACTTCCATAAATTTTAAAATAATCTCTCCAAGGTAATGGAATAATATAATTACCTGAAACAGACCACCACTTATGAATATTAGCAGCAGACATAAACTGACAATTTAATTGCTCTTCACTTCCGAAAGCTTTGCCCCAATTAAATCCAGCAAAATAACGAGAATTACCCGCTACTTCATATCCAGAGTTTTGATATCCCGCATAAACACGAAGAGGAAATTTATCTTCAACTTTTAATAACAGATCTGTCTGACCAAATTTCTCTCCAGGTTGATAAACAAAATCTACAGTTCTAAAGGGATTGTTATTCAACCATTCTAAATCAGCCAACATTTCATTACTGTTTATTATTTCACCTTGATGACAACGCATTTTATAAACCAAATTCTTTGCCGGAAAATATTTACCACCTTCAGGTATAATTTTTCCTAATCTTCCAAAAACAATAATAACTTTAATATAACCATCTGAAATATCTTGTCCTGAAGGAAAAGATACAGATACTAACGAATATCCTTTTTCTTTATAAAAAGAAATAATCTCTTGTTCTAGCAATTGTAAAGTATTAGAAAAAATTGGTTTATTTAAAAAATGAAATAATTTTTTAGATAATTCTTTTAAATAAGGTAATTGACAATTTTGTTCATGAATCCCTTTTGAAAAATCTACTAAGTTACCCATTTTATTTGGGTCATCATAAAAATAAATACCATTAAGCTCTTTAACTAATAATTTATTATCTAATATTTTATTGTTTGATTTTGGCAATTCCTCTTTTTGCTTAGGTGCAATAATTTCACCTTCTTCATGAGGAACAGCTTTAGGCTTAATATTATCATAAGGATAATTTTTGATAGGTTTGACTTGCGCTTGATCTTCAATATAACTTACTTGTTGTTGATCAATTGCATTATTTTCTTCTTTAAGAAATTTATCAGACCCATTTAATTCATTTGAAAGAACTTGACCTTCTTGACTTTCTTTTAATCCATTATCATCAACAGCAATAAGAGACGCTGAAAATAATAAAGCGGATAAAAACATTAAATTTTGTAAGCCATCTAAAAATGTTCTTTTCATGAAAGATCTATATATATTTATTTATCCTTATATATTGAAAGATATTTGTTATAAAATTTATTTGCAATATTTTTTATAAAAAAATTTAAATTTAAGATTACACCTATAACGTTATATATATTATAAGGTGCAACGACTATATATATTATAAGGTGCAACGTATCTAAAAAAAGCAAAAGATAGAATATCTACCTTTTGCTTTTTAACTATAATAAATACTGTATTCTCTTATTAATTAATCTTAATATCAAAAAAAGATAATAAAGAAAGAGCTTCTGGAGTTGATAAGAGAGTGTTTTTTAAAATATTCACATGAGGATTAATAGAATAATTTACAGCATCTGTAAAATTCACTTTAGTTAAATTAACATGATGAAAAACACTACGAGATAAATCTGCCTGTTGGAAATTAGAATTTGTTAGATTAGTATTATTAAAATAACAATCCTGAATTTTACTTTTAAAAAAATTAGTTGAAGGTATTTTTAAATCAGAAAAATTACATCCCATCAAAAGACAATCTATAAATTGAAAAGATAAAAAAGTCTTATCACACTTATGAAACTCTCCTGTAACAATTTTACTTTCTTCAAATAAAACATCTTGTAAACGACAATGATCTAACTTAACAGCCTGCAAATAACATCTTTTAAAACTACATTCAATAAATCTTGCATTAGCAAAAATACTTTCTTTAAAAACACACTTATCAAATACACAATTAAAAAAAGTCATCTTCTCAAAAGAAGTTTTATTAAATTCTTTTCCTTTAAAAAATTTATCTTCTTCCATAAAAAATGTTTCTTCTTATTTTATAAGACTAGTTTTTATACTTTTATTGCAGTTGCACATTTAAGTAAATAATCTTTTAAATTAGCTTTAAAAGTAAATAGAACACTAAAAACCTCCGGCAATGCTACCTGAGGAACTTTTTCTCCTGTATATCCATCTTTTCCCATTTGCAAATCAACTACTAATATATCAATAGCATTATCTAAGCCTCTTTCTGATAGTTGACGATTGGCAAAACGTTTAGATGTTACAGCAATAATGTTTTTAGCCCGATCAAATTGTTGATAAAAACTAAGTTTCAAAACATCACTATCCTCAAGACATTCTTTTATCTTACTAGCACTAGGAAAACATAATTTTAAAGACATTATTATCTCCTTTTTTTAATCTAACTTTTAACAGTTCTGATTATACTAACAACAAGCATTTTCATCATCAAGCTCTATTGAGATTATTCTTTTAGATAGAGGAGTGTAACGCACTCCATCTTCGTCTTCTAGACAAGAAGAATTTCTAATTATTCTCTCACAAGAACGCGATGTAGCTAAAGAATACAACCTAACACCATCATAAGATATACTTGAGCAAGATTTTACTCGTTTATTCAGATAACTTTTAGGTTCTTGAGATGTTTTTTCTTCTTTGAATTCACCAAATTGATCTTGCTTTTTATGAGCCCATGTTTTTATTTTCTTATAAGCTACAATTGTTTTTATAACTTCTTCTTTTGAAAAACTACCCTTATAAAAGCCACTAACCTCATCAAAAATTTCTGTATCACACTGACCTGAATCAACTAATGGAGAAATATGTTTCATCAACTCCGCATTAAATGTTAATTCTAACCTACAATCACCTATTAAACTCATAATATATCCTTTTTACTTTAAATTTTTTTTATAAATTAAATGAAACAAAACGAATTAATTTTAGATAAAAACAGCATAATTATATTACACATAATTGATTAAAATCAATAATTTATCAGAAAGAACTAAAACTAAAAAACTGTTTATGAATGATGTCTGAGCTTTGATTAATTTTTATTTTTAGATAAAAAATTGCTCGGAGTGGGACTCGAACCCACACGGGCAAAAAGCCCAAGGGATTTTAAGTCCCTTGTGTCTACCAATTCCACCATCCGAGCAATGGAAATGAATTTACATTTTAAATTTTCTTATCTTAAGAGTCAAGAAGATAGCTCTTCTTTTTAAGAAGAGCTATTTTCATCATTATTGTCTTCAGAAGATTGATCCTTATCAGGTTTCTTTTCTTCTTTAGGTTTTTCTTTTGACTCATTTTCTTTTATTATCTCATCAACTTCACTGTCAATTATCCTCTCTTTTCCAGCAAGCTCTATTTCAGCTTGATCTATTTCGATGGGAAGAATATTTTCGTCAAAAATGTCTTCGTTTTTGCAGCGAGAGAGTTTTTCTTTAATGAGTGTACTTGGGGGCGGGAATAACTTTCTGATTATAGATGATGAAACTGTCGTTTCATCATTATTGTCACCTCCTTTTCCAGGCTCTTTATCAGCCTTAGAAGAAGTTTGATTTTCTTCTTTCTCCATATTTTGTTCTGGATTTACTCTTCTTTTTTTAATTCTTCTTTTTTCCTTTTTCTTCGGTTCGAATGTCTCTTGAGTGTTCTCTTTATGTTTGTGATTAGCTTCTTTGCCACCACCAATCTTTATAGATTTTTCAATACCAATTGTTTTCAAAACCATTCTAGTTTCTCTTAATTCAATAATTTCATATTCTGTAACAGGAACCAAAAAGCTTTTTGGTTTCTCTGTTGATCGGAAAAAAAATGAATTTCCAAAAGAGACTACTTCAACAGCATCAACAAAATAATCCTCCCCAACGCCTTTACTATTTCTTACAACTAATTTACAGCCTTCACGGGGAGTTATAATCGTTTCTATAACGGGTTCTCTTGTAAAATTCACTAAAATACCATTTTAAAGTTAATAACAAAGCATCTAAATTTTTAGATGCTTAAAAAAATTAAGCTCACTTTTTTGATTCCATATAATGTATCAAATCAATAAGTCTATGAGAATATCCCATTTCATTATCATACCAAGCTATGAGCTTATAAAATCTACTATTTAAAGCAATACCTGCTTTCATATCATAAATAGATGAAGCTGGATTTCCAATAAAATCTGAGGAAACAACATCTTCATCACAATATTCTAAAATGCCTTTAAGATTAGTTTCTGATTCTCTTTTTATGACTTTAGAAATCTCTTCATAAGAAGTATCTTTTGACAATCTAACAGTTAAATCAACAGCAGAGACATCTGCAGTTGGAACTCTGAAAGCCATTCCTGTAAGCTTACCTTCTACTTCAGGAAGACATTTTGCTACAGCTTTCGCAGCACCGGTTGAAGCCGGAATAATATTATAAGAGGCTGCTCTACCACCTCTAAAATCCTTTTTAGAAGGACCGTCTACTGTTGGTTGAGTTGCTGTCATTGCATGAACAGTTGTCATCAACCCTTCTTCAATCCCAAAATGATCTAAAAGCACTTTAGTAAGAGGAGCTAAGCAATTTGTTGTACAAGAAGCATTAGACACAACATGATCTTTTTTAGGATCATATTTGTCATGATTAACTCCCATTACAAAAGTAGGAACACCATCTTTTGCAGGAGCTGAAATAATTACTTTTTTAGCTCCAGCATGAATATGTTTTTTTGCATCTTCTAATTTTGTAAAAAATCCTGTAGATTCAATAACATAATCTACACTAAGATCATCCCAAGGTAATTTTGAAGGATCTTTTTCAGATAAGATGAGAGTTTTTTTTCCATCAACAATTATAGCCTCTTCTGTAGCTTGTATTTTCGCATCAAACTTTCCATGCACAGTATCGTATTTTAGAAGATAAGCTAAATTGCTTGGTGGAACAAGATCATTTATTGCAATAATTTGAATATCTTTTCGTTGGTGAGCTATTCTAAAGACTAATCTTCCAATACGCCCAAAACCATTTATCGCTATTCTTAAAACCATTTTCCCTCCAATTTTTTCTTAAAACTTTTAAACGGACAGGCCATTGCCTATCGTCTACTAAAGTCAATAATAAACTAGCTACTTATGAATGTAAAGATTCATTTTATATAAGAAAAAAAATTTGTAATATCTACTTATTCTTCAAGATATTCCAAAATACATAGAGGAGCTGCGTCACCTACTCTATTTTCTTTTTTTATAATTCTAGTGTAGCCACCGTTACGATTAATAAATTTTTCTTTCATTTGAAATAATTTATCAACGACTTTTCTATCATTATTATATGAAGAAAGATCGCCTTCTTTTACTAATCGTCTTTGTTTTGGAGTTAAACGATTAAATCTAATCATTAATTTTGCAATAGCATCTCTTTTACTTGCTAATGTATCTTTTTTTGCGATAGTAATCATTTTATCTGCATGTCTTCTTAGCTCTTTAGCTTTAGCAACCGTAGTTTGTACTCTACCATGCACAATTAAATCTTTTAACATATTAGCAATTAAACAACGCTTATGAGAACTTGTTCTTCCAATTTTAAATGTATGCTTTGAGTGCTTCATGATTCACTATTCCTTTTATGTTGTTCTTCTAAAAATTTATTAATTATTGAATCAATATTATCTTTATTTATGCCGTATTTACTAAGATCCATACCTAAACTTAAGCCCATTTCTGATAATTTTTGCTTAATTTCAGTTAAAGATTTCTTACCAAAATTTCTAAATCTCAACATTTCATATTCCGGCATAACAACAAGCTCACCGATTGTAGCAATATTAGCTCCAGCTAAACAATTAGTAGAACGAACAGAAAGTTCGATTTCACTAATTCTTAGAGCTAGTTTTTGTAATATATCTTCTTTATCTTTATTCTTTTCTAACTTCGCTTTTTCGAACTCAATAGCATGTGTTTTAATAGAATTAAATACATCAAAATGCTTCACTGCTATTTGAACAGCAAAAGTTAAAGCTTCTTCAGGTTTTATTCTACCGTCTGTTACTATTTCTAAGATCAATCTATCATAGTCAGTATCTTGTCCAACACGAGTATTTTCTACAAAATAATTAACCAAAGTTACTGGAGAAAATGAAGAATCTAAAACAATTTCATCTACAACTTTATTTAAAATCTCATGTCTTTCTGATGGAACATATCCTCTACCACAAGCGACTTTTATATCGATCCTTTTTGTCATAGGTTTTGTTATAGTGAAAATATGAAGATCAGGATTAACAACTTCAAAAACAGAGTCTCCCATTACATCGTTAAATGTAGCTTTGTAAGATCCATTGTTTGAATCGATCATTTCCTGAGTAACTTCTAATATTTTTGTTACAATTTGAGGTTCTCTTGATTCATTTTCCTTAGATGGTAAAAATCTTAATAAAGCTCCTTTGAAATTTAAAACTATATGAGTCATATCCTCTACGATACCATCGATTGCAGAATACTCATGAGCAACACCTTCTATTTTAACCGAGATAATACTCGGAGCTTCCATAGAGGTTAACATCACTCTTCTAAGCGCGTTTCCAATAGTATGACCAAATCCCCTTTCAAAAGGTTCTGCTACAACTCTAGCAAAAGTATTGCTTCTTGTAGCTTGCTCGATTTCAATTTTTTCTGGCATCTGAAATTTGCCATACTTTACAGTCATTTAAATCTCCTATATAATTTTTTTATCTGATTATACACGTCTTCGCTTACGTGGCCTACAGCCGTTGTGAGGAACAGGTGTTTTGTCTCTTATTATCGTCACTATAAGACCTGCACTTTGAAGTCCTCTAACAGCTGATTCTCTTCCAGCTCCAGGACCATTTAAATTTACCTCACATTCTTTCATTCCATAAGCCATAGCTTCTTTACCTGCTGTTTGAGCAGCTATAGTACCAGCAAAAGCTGATGACTTTTTAGAACCAGAAAAATTAGTTTTTCCTGCTGACGCCCATGATAAAACATTTCCAGCTAAATCTGTAATAGTTACTATAGTATTATTGAAGGTTGCTTTAACATGAGCAATCCCCATTGTCACAGTTCTATTAATTTTCTTTTTTGTTTTAGTTGGGCTCTTTTTTGTTGTCTTAGTTGTTGCTTGCTTGGCCAAAGTTCCTATCTCCTTACATTATTTCTTTTTGTTAGCAACTGTTTTCTTTTTACCTTTTCTAGTCCTAGCATTAGATCTTGTTCTTTGTCCTCTTACAGGAAGACCTAATCTATGTCTAAGACCTCGATAACTGTGAATATTTACAAGTCTTTTTATATTACTTTGTATTTGTCTTTTAAGATCTCCTTCAACTACATAATCTGATTGCAATAGAGCGTTAATACGAGCTATATCATCTTGAGTTAAATTTCTTGCTCTCATATTTGGATCTAGTCCTAACTTAGCAACCATCTCTTGAGATCTTTTTTTCCCAATTCCAAAAATATACATAAGACTTATTTCTAGCCGTTTATTATCAGGAATATCAATTCCAATTATTCTTACCATACCTTAAAACCCTTTTTTTTAAATTATCGGCCCTTTCTTTTCATAAAACCATCATATCGTTTCATTAGGAGATGACTTTCTATTTGTTTAGACGTATCCAAAATCACTCCCACTAAAATAAGCAGAGAAGTTCCTCCAAAAAAGTAACTTATTCTTGGATCAATATTCATTAACCTACTTATTAATGTTGGCAATACTGCAATTATCGCCAAAAATATACCACCTACTAATGTAAGTCTATTCATCGCCGCTTCTAAATATTCTTGAGTTGACTTTCCTTGTCTAATTCCAGGAATAAAAGCCCCATTTCTCTTCATGTCAGAAGCTATTTGTTCCGGGTTAAACTGTGTTGCTGTCCAAAAATAAGTTAAAAGTAAAATCATTATAGCATATACCGCAGTATAAACCCAACTGCCAGGAGATAGCATCGCAGCTAATCTTCCAAGCCAATTTCCTTGACCTATTAATTGTCCAATAGTTGCAGGAAACATTAAAAATGATGACGCAAAAATTACAGGTATTACACCAGCATAAGTGATTTTCAAAGGAATATAAGAACTTCCACCTTGAACTTCTCTTCTTCCTACAACTCTTCTAGCATATTGAAGAGGAATCTTTCTTTGCCCTTGGCTAATTAAAATAGTTCCAATAACAATAAGTACAAATAAAGAACAAAGAACTACCATAGAAGAAAAAGTAAGCTGTCCAGGTTCTTGTGAATCTAAGTTAAGTTGTCCTATTATCGATCCTATTGTACCCGGAAGCGATGAAATAATTCCTATAGTAATTATCAAGCTAACTCCATTACCAATCCCTTTTTCTGATATCTGTTCACCTACCCACATTAAAAATGCAGTACCAGTTGTCATTGTTAGCATTACTGTTAGATAAAAAAGAAGTGGCACTCCAAAAATATGAGAAGAGGCTAATTGACCTACAACAATTCCTGGATGAGATTCGTTAAGATTAATAGCATAGCGAGCGAAAATACCCGATTGAAAAAGAGCAAGTCCAACAGTCATGATCCTTGTCCATTTTCCCATTTTTCTTTTTCCCATTTCAGGATTTTCTTTCATATCCCTTTGAAAAGACGGAATAAGAGCTACTAACAATTGCATAATAATAGAAGCAGATATATAAGGCATGACACCTAAAGCAATAACTGTCATATGCGCAAAAGCTCCACCTGAAAAAATATCCATTAGCTGAAATAAATTTTGCCCACCACCTGTAGCTTGTTTAAAAAGCATAAGAGCCATATCTGCATTTATACCAGGAACCGGTATCATCGCTCCAACGCGACATACCGCAAGCATAAGCAGTGTAAATAGTATCTTTTTTTTAAGATCTTCTATTGCAAATAGCCTTTTAATAGCTTCTATCATTTACTTGCCTAAAACCTTACACACAATCTTTTGTTTTTCTAGTTTTTCTTTTGCTCCCTTAGAAAAAGCTTTAGCTTCTATTGAAACTTTTTTAGTAATTTCGCCTTTTCCTAAAATTTTGATACCACCAGGTAATCTTTTTGGAGCATAACCTTTTTCATGAAGAGTTTCGTAACTTACAACTTCTCCATCAGAATATATTTTATCAATGAAAGATAAATTAATAGATAAACTTTCTTTTTCAAATCTACCTCTAGTAAAACCTCTATGTGGCAATTTAGCAAAAAGTCTCATCTGACCACCTTCATACCCATATCTTCGCTTATATCCTGAACGTGCTCCGGCACCTTTTTGCCCTCTTCCACAAGTTTTACCTTTTTTACAGCCGACACCTCTACCGATTCGTTTTTTCTGCTTTTTACCTTGATTAGTGTCTTTCAAATTTGACAGTAAATTCATGCTTCAATTCCTCTGCTTTCCAAGTATTCTTTTTTATTTTTTAAATTCATCAAAGCTTTAAATGTAGCCTTAACCTGATTTAAAGGATTGTTTGATCCTTTGTTTTTTGCAACTATATCTTTGTATCCCGCAAGTTCTAATACAGCCCTAACCTTAGATCCTGCAATAACTCCAGTACCCGCTTTAGCTGATTTCAATAACAAGCTAGCTCCATCCCATTTAACTGAAATTTCATGTGGAATAGTTGTATGTTCCATTTCTACTTTAATTACGTTTTTCTTTGCAGCTTCAGTTCCTTTTCTAATAGCATCGGACACTTCATTCGCTTTAGCAAAGCCATAACCTATTCTACCTTTACCATCACCTACTAAAATCAAAGCAGAAAAACTAAATTTCCTTCCGCCCTTTACAACTTTTGCACATCTGTTGATATATAAAACTTTTTCTTCAAGTTCAGGAGAATCTTGTCTTTTTTTCTCAGATTTATTCGCCATTATTTTTTCCTAATTTAAAATTCCAAACCACTACTGCGAGCAGCTTGTGCTAACTCTGCAATTATTCCATGATATTTAAATCTACCGCGATCAAAAACAACTTTACTAATATTTTTCTCTTTTGCTTTTTGAGCTATCATCTCACCAAGCTTTTTAGCTGCCATTTTAGACTTTTTACAAAACTCAGTTTCTTTTAATTCTTTTGAAAGTGTACTTACGCTTACAAGTGTAATACTCTCTTCATCATTGATCAATTGCGCATCAATATGAGAATTACTTTTATGAACACAAAGTCTTGGTCTACTTTCAGATCCTCTGACCTTGCTTCTTACTCGCATAACTCTTCTTTTACGAGTATTTGATCTTTTAGCTAATCTTTTATCCATTATTTCAACCAAATTTACTTATTATTTTGATTTTGCTGCTTTACCAGCTTTTTTTCTAACATATTCTTCCTTATAACGTATTCCTTTACCTTTATAAGGTTCAGGAGGTCTTTTACTTCTAAGTGTAGCAGCAAACTCTCCAATTAATTGTTTGTTTATTCCAGAAACTATAATTTCAGTTCCTTTTTCAACTGTAACTGCAAGTCCTGCAGGAATTGGAAGAGTCAAAGGAAAAGAATAACCGACTTGAAGCTCTACATCATTTCCTTTTATAGCAGCTCTAAATCCAACACCAACAAGCGTTAATCTTTTTTCATACCCTTTATCTACTCCTGTCAGCATATTTCTAACAAGAGCCCAGTACAAACCGTGTACAGCTTTTTCTGAAATAACTTTTTCATCCATTAATATATAGACGAAATTTTCTTCTATTTTTAAAGAAATCCCCTTCCTAAGTTGCAATGATAAATTACCTTTTGGTCCTTTGACGTGTACATTTTCATTATCAACTTTAATTTCCACACCTTTTGGAAGAGCTAATGGTGATTTTCCTAATCTCGACATCGAATCCTACCCTTTTCTTACCAAATATAACATAAAAGTTCTCCGCCCATATTTTTCGCACGAGCAGTTTCTCCGTCCATAACTCCTTTAGGAGTTGAAAGTACAGCTATTCCCATTCCACCTAAGATCTTAGGAATATTTACACAAGATACATATTTTCTAAGTCCTGGCGACGAAACTCTCTTAAGCCCAGAAATTACTGACAAACGATCTTGTTTATATTTAAAAAATATTCTCAATTTTTTATTTTCTTTATCTAATAAAAAACTATCAACGAACCCTTGTTCTTTTAAAATTTGAATAATTCCTAATCTCATCTTACTTAATCTAAGATCCACAAACCTATGTTTTGCAGAAATCGCATTTCTCATATTTGTGAGCAATTCAGCAATAGGATCATTAAAAGACATATTTCACCTTCTTTATTTTTAACTCTTCTGCTTAAAAGGAAATCCAAACATTTTTAACATTTCCACACAATCTTCATCAGATGTTGCTGTTGTTACAAAAGCAATGTTCATTCCCTGTGATCTTTTAATCTTATCAAGATTAAGTTCTGGAAATGCAACCTGATCTTCTAGACCTAGATTATAACCGCCTCTTCCATCGCCTTTAGATTTAAAACCTCTAAAGTCACGAATACGAGGAGAAACAATATTACAAAATCTATCTAAAAAATCGTACATTCTCTTTCCTCTAAGAGTAACTTTTAAGCCAATAGCTTGTTGTTCTCTTAGTTTAAAATTTGAAATAGCTTTTTTCGCTTTTGTTATAACAGGTTTTTGTCCTGATAAAAGCATTAATTCATCCAAATGATCTTGCATTACATTTTTATCTTTAGTTGCTTCTCCAACTCCCATACTTATTACTATTTTTACTAGTTTGGGAATCTCCATAACATTTCTATCAGAATGCTTTGCTTTTAAAGCTGGAACTATTTCCTCTTTATATTTTTTCAGTAATCTTGACATTTCAAACCTTACTTAACATTTTTTTTTGTAGATCTAAGAAGAACTTCTGTTCCATCCACTATATGCACTAGTTCTTTAGATCCTTTCTCATTTTTTCTTAGTTTTACTTTTATTTTTTTGCCAGCATCATCACAAAAAGATACATTCGAAATATGAATTGGCATTTCCAAATCCAATATTTGTGCCGATTGAGTTTGTTGTGTTCTTTTCACATGCTTTTTTCTTACATTCACACCTTGAACAACAACTCTATCTTTCGTCATTGAAATGATATTTCCAATCTTGCCTTTTTCATTACCAGCAACTATTAGAACTTTATCTCCTTTTCGCATCCACTTACTCATAATACCTCAATCCTTTATATTACCTCAGGGGCTAGAGAACTGATTTTAACAAATCCTTTTTCTCTAACTTCTCTAGCTACAGGACCAAATATCCTAGTGCCTTTAGGGTTTTGTTTGTCATCTATAAGTACACAGCTATTATCATAAAATTTTAGCTTAGAACCGTCTTTACGTTTTATATAAGATTGTGTTCTTATAATAACAACTTTAACCACTTCCCCTTTTTTTATACTTGCTTTTGGAGTCGATTCTTTAACGGAGCAAACAACTACGTCACCAACTCTAGCATATTTTCTTTTCGAGCCGCCGAGAACTTTAAAGCATTTCACTTTCTTTGCTCCGGTATTATCAGCAACTTCTAATTCTGTTTCTTGTTGAATCATAACCCTTCCCAGTAAATTAACATTACTTATTCAATTATTTCGACTAATCTCCATCTTTTCAGCTTGGACATAGGTCGACACTCCATGATTCTCACTCTCTGTCCTTCTTGCGCTGAATTCTCTTCATCATGCGCATAATATTTTTTGCACTTTTTAACAAGTTTTTCATACTTCAGATGTCTTACATCTCTTGTAACTTTTACAGTAATAGTCTTATTAGGTTTACTTGAAACAACTTCACCTTCTAAGACTTTTCTTCTCTGCCTGTCCATTTATTCTCCTTTAGCTTGTTGTCTTTCAGAAAGAATTGTCAAAATACGAGCTATATCTTTTCTACTTTCATTAACGCGATGCGGCTTTTCTAATTTTTTTGTTAAAGCATATTCGCTTCTCAATTGATAAAGCTCTTTTTTCAAGTCTTCTAAATTAGCTTCGAGCTGCTCATCAGTTTGTTCTTTAAATACTTGCGCTTTTGTCATTTTAAACCCTTTCTAATCTTTCTACAAATTTAGTTTTTATTGGAAGTTTTGCTGCAGCTAGTCTTAACGCTTGTTGAGCTTCTTCTCTTGTAACATTAGCAACTTCAAAAAGTACTCTTCCAGGTTTTACAACAGCCACCCAATGATCAGTACTACCTTTACCTTTACCCATACGTGTTTCAGCTGGTTTTTTTGTTACCGGCTTATCTGGAAATACTCTAATCCAAACTTTTCCTTTTCTGCTAAAAAAGCGATTAATAGTTACCCTACAAGCTTCTATTTGTCTAGAAGTAAGCCAACCTCTATCTAAAGCTTGCATTCCAAAATCACCAAAATCAACAAAACAACCTTTGCTTGCTATTCCAGCAACAGAACCTTTCTGCTTTTTGCGATATTTATATTTACTTGGCATTAAAGACATGATTAGCTCCCTTTACCTTTTAATATTTCTTCACCTTTATTAATCCACACCTTAACACCGATACATCCATATGTTGTTTCAGCTCTTGCTGTTGCATAATCAATATCAGCCTTCAATGTATGTAAAGGAATACTTCCTTCTTTATACCATTCTGTTCTTGCTATCTCAGTACCACCAATTCTTCCTGAAAGTTGTACTTTAATACCAACTGCACCAGCATCCATTGTAGTTTGCATTGATTTTTTCAATACTCTTCTAAAAGCTGCCCTTCTTTCAATTTGTTTTGCAATTGAATCTGCAACTAACTGTGCATCTAAGTCTGGTCTTTTGATTTCTTCAACTTCTACCCAAACTTCTTGACCTGTTAATTTTCTTAGTTGATCTTTCAATATATCGATTTCGGATCCTTTCTTTCCAATCACAAGTCCTGGTCTAGCTGTAAAAATTGTTATTTCAATTTTACCGCTCATTCTTTTAATAGATATTCTTGCTGTACCAACACAAGCTGGTTTTTTCATCAGAAAATCTCTAATCAATTTGTCTTCTCCAATCAAATAGCCAAATTCTTGCTTATTAGCATACCAATTTGAAAGCCACTTTTTTCTGATGACTAGACGAAATCCTGTTGGTGAAACTTTTTGTCCCATTTTTTCTCCTTTTAATCGCTCGATAAAACAATAGTAAAATGACTTGTCCTCTTCAATATAGGTGACCTTCCACCCTTATTACGAGGCTTCGCTCTCTTCCAAGTAGGTCCTTCGTCCACTCTCACTTCATGCACTTTTAACTGATCAGTTTTCGCTTCTAATTGTGTTTCTGCATTAGCAATAGCACTTTTTAAAGTTTTATGAAGCAATCTACTTCCTTTAGTGTTACTAAAGGTTAATTGTGAAAGAGCATGATCAACCAACAATCCTCTTATAAGACCAGCTACAGGTCTTACTTTACGAGGACTTATTCTCACATATTTAGTTATAGCTTTAGCAAAACGCATTTTTTACCCTTTTTTATTTCTTTGTCGGATGGCCTTTAAATATTCTAGTAGGAGAAAATTCACCTAATCGATGTCCTACCATGTTTTCTGAAACAAAAACTGTTACAAATTTTTTTCCATTATGAACATCAAAAGTATGTCCTACCATTTCAGGCACTATCATAGAACGCCTAGACCATGTCTTAATCGGGTTCTTTTTGCCTTCTTCTTTTTGTTTAAAAACTTTTGTTATTAAATGATGATCCACAAAGGGACCTTTCTTTAATGATCTTCCCATAACTTTTTACCTACTTACGTTTTTTCACTATCCATTTTGAAGTTTTCTTCTTAGATCTAGTTTTAAATCCTTTAGTATACATCGCCCACGGAGTTTGAGGAAGATGTCCTTTACTTTTCCCTTCTCCACCACCATGAGGGTGATCGACAGGGTTCATTGCAGTTCCTCTAACGGTTGGACGAATACCTTTCCATCTCATCCTACCAGCTTTACCTTCCATTCTTAGAGAATGTTCAGCATTAGACAAAACTCCAAAAGTTGCTTTGCAATCTTCATTGATCATTCTGATTTCACCTGATGGCATCTTAATAGTTGCATAACCACCACTTCTAGCAAGTAATTGAGCAGAAAGACCAGCAGAACGAACTAACTTCCCACCTCTTCCTGGCTGCATTTCAATGTTATGTATAACAGAACCTAATGGCATTGATTTTATTTGCATACAACATCCAACTTTATAAGGAGGTTCATTAGATGCAGTAACAACATCACCAACTTTCAATCCCTGTGGTGCTAATATATATCTCTTTTCACCATCTACATAATGTAAAAGAGCTATAAAAGATGTTCTATTTGGATCATATTCTATAGAAGCAACCTTAGCAGGAACTTTTTCTTTATCTCTTAAAAAATCTATTAATCTAAATTTTCTTTTATGTCCTCCACCTCTATGGCGGCAAGTAATGCGTCCTAGATTATTACGACCATTAATTTTTTTCTTAGCAAATGTTAAAGTCTTTTCAGGTTTCTTCTTTTTGCTTAATTCTGTAAAAGAAGGCAACACCAACATTCTTTGAGAAGGAGTGATTGGTCTAAATTTCTTAGTCATTTTCTTTCATCCCTTTATTAAGCTTGCTCGTCAATTGTATCACCTTCTTCTAAGGTCACAATTGCTTTTTTAAATTTTTTTGTTTTACCAATTTTACCACGAACTCTTCTTTCTTTCGGTTTTACAGTGATAGTATTTACCGAAATAACTTTTATATGCTTTTCAGCATAAATTTTTTCTACAGCAAGAGCTATGTCTCTTTTAGTCGCTTTATTATCTACAATAAATACGACCTTTGGATTTTTACATTTTCTTATACATGCATTACTTTCCGCATGTTGTAGTCCCATTAAAACACTAGATTTTTCTGTAATGTAGCGATGTTTAATGATTTGGTACGGATCTTTTTGCATTATTTCACCTTCTCAAACATTTCGTTTAACTTATCAATAGCACCTTCAGTAAAAATAATATCATTACAAAGAGCTAAATTATATCCATTTACATCTTTCAAATACAAATATTGAACTTTAGGTATGTTCTTAACGCTTTTGATCAAAATATCGTGCTCTTGTTTCTTATCTTCTTGTAGATCCATTAAAAAAAGAACTCTTTTACCGCCAACTTTTAAATGATTTAAAAATTGTGCAACTGTCTTTGTTTTATATGAAGGCAGACTATCACTAATAATATGAGCATTTCCTTCTTTTATCAAAGTAGCTAAAAGACTTTTTATAACTTTTCTTCTTTCTTTTTTATTAATACGAACATGCTGATCAAATTTTGGTTTTGGGCCAAAAACAACACCACCACCTTTAAATTGAGGAGAAGCCATACTTCCTTGCCTAGCTCTTCCTAAACCTTTTTGTCTATGAGGCTTTTTCTTTGTTTTATTAACCTCTGACCTTCCTTTAGTGCAAGCAGACCATTGTCTAGCATTGTTACGTATAGCAACAATGTAATCTTTTATCATCTGCATATTTGCAGAAACTTGCAGTTTATCATCATCAAAAACTATTTCGCCGATTTCCTTTCCGCTGAAATCGTATTTCTTAAGAGCTACCACTTCGATCTCCTACGCCTTTTTTTTCATTGATTTTGATATTTTTACAATGCTGCCCCTTCTACCAGGAATAGATCCTTTCACAACGATTAAATTATTTTCTTGATCAATAGCTATTATCTTCAAATTTTGCATTGTAACAGTGTCTCCACCCATTTGACTTGCTCTTTTTCCACCAGGAAAACATCTACCTGGAGTAGAACGCATCCCAGTTGAACCCGCATGTCTATGAAAACCTGATCCATGAGCAGCCGGACCTCCAGCGAATCCATACTTTTTCATTACACCTTGGTAACCTTTACCAATAGATGTTCCTTGTACATCAACAAATTCACCTTCTTTAAAAATAGAAAGATCAATTTCTTGACCCAATTGATATTCATCAATGTTATCAATTCTATTTTCGAATAAATAACGCATATTAGGTAATTTATTTTTAGCAAAAAAATCTTTTTGAGGTTTCTTTACCAACTTTTCTCTAATATGTTTATCTGCACCAAGTTGAATACCTGTGTAACCATCACTATTTTTTGTCTTTATTCGTGTTATTAAGTTAGGTTCTACATGAAGAACACTACACGTAATTAAATGCCCATTATTATCAAATAATTGGGTCATTCCTTTCTTTTTCCCGATGAGTTTAAGCGACATAAATTCCTTCTTTGCCAAATACTGCAATATTAATTTTTACTTAAAGTCCTTTAACTTTCAGCTATCTAATCCACAAGTTTAATAGTTAAAGTTACTTTTTAGGATTAAACAAAACAGATTACCAAAATCTCAAATTTCTCTCAATCAAATTTTCATGAATTTCGAATTGCCTATCCAAAACTATACTCAAAAAAATATACTACAGGTCCTATTTGTCTTCAACAAAATATTACTAAACGTAAAAACTCCTAATAAAATTCTATAAAATAAAAATTTTTTATATTTAATTTTTCAAATCTTTAAAAGGAACATATATTGAAACAGATTTATAAATTTTCCTATCTGGTTTCAATAATTTTATATTAGCGTTTTTCTTTACTTGTGCTTTTTCAAGAAGCTCTTTCAAAAAAATACTTTTATCGAAAACATACTCCCCTGGATTTTCGACAGCACCATTAATATACAAAACAACTTTATTTTTAGCTTTAGGATAATGCAAAAGTTTTTTTTCCCTTCCATAAATAGAGATGCTTATTAAAGTAACAACCATCCCCACAAAAGAAAGAAAAGCAAGCCATTCAATTTCTGATATTTTTTTACTCAACATAACTAAACAAAAAAAAGGAGGGAAATAATCCCTCCTTAAACACTTTTCAATTTATTTTTGATTTATACCTTATCAGGATCTTTAACCATTGTTTCTTTAAAGTAAAGTCTCCATACAGCAGAGCCAATAACACCTGTTGTAAGTATCAAAGAAATTAAAGGACAAGTAAACCCGAAAACATAAGCTAATGCAGTAAATGCGCTAGCCACTAGACCTACTACAGCTTCAATAATCATAATCATAGCTTTCTTTTGTGACTGCAAAAGATAAGCTATTTTATTGTCTTTTCGGCTTTCAGCTTTTTCAAGTTCTACATTTTTTCTAATATATGAAAAAGATTTTTTTGTTAAATCAACTATGCTAGCTATACCCACTACTCCACTTGTTATCGCTCCTATTGGTCCAAATAAAGTTATACCAATAACATTAGCGGCAGTTTGAGCCATATGAGAGATATCTAAAGTAAACTCCATTCCCTCTCTTATAACACTAGTTCTATGTTTTGAAAGAACTTCTGGAGTTGCTATCCAATATTTTTTACATTTCGCAATAAGTCTATGCACCGTTCCAACAAATTTTGGAAATACTGTATAACCGCTAACTTCTGCTGTTTTCGCTCCAATATTGTTTAAAATAGTGAATTGTCTTTCTGAAAGACCTCCAAATTTCTCTGCTCCTTTTTTTACCCACTCTGCTAATACATTAAGTGCCATAAAAAAAGTGTAGATACCTTCGCCGGAATTATGAGCATCCGCTAACCCTGTCAATCCATCTTTTGAAGATAATTTCAAAGGATCAGTATCTGCCAATGCAACTGTTGCTGCCATTTTTAACCACCTTTATAACTTTTCATCTAAATTAGTAGGAATTTCTCTTAAATTCCTAGACATTGAACTTTTATAAAATTCAGCCCATATACTTGAAACAAGTGATATCGTTACTAAAGAAAACATAGCTGTTGATGACACTAGCAACGTTCCTGTTACAATCGCTATAATCGAAAACATACAAAGAGCAAATGATGAAACCGCTTTAATAAGAAGTATTAAAGCTAATCTCTTTCCTTCTTTAGCATCAACAATACCAATTTTATTATTTATTTTTTTTGCTACGTTTTCTTCTTTGCAACACTTGAAAAAGTCATTTTTAGCTTTTAAACCATCCATAACATCCGTAATAACACGAGACCCGTTACCCACTAAAGAAATATGAGTTATTATTCTTTTACCAAACTCGATTCCGACAATTTGAACAAGTTGCAAGACATAAGAAAGATCTGTCATTAACGTAAAAGCTTCTTTAGTAACAGCAGCTTTAGCTTCTGTGGCAACGCTCACGTCTTTAGCATATGTATATTTTTTAACAGCTTTTACGAACCTAGTAAACGTTCCATGAGCTTTAGAAACACACATGAATTTAGCCGCGTTAGAACTTGCTCCTCTAATTTCCTTTATAACAGTAACATGCCGAGCTGCCCAGCCCATTTTGCCCGCAGCACCTCTCATCCATGTCATTGAAACCGTAACGAATTTAAACAGCTTATAATGCCCCTTACCCTTACCAAGATAATTAGCAATAAGCTTCAACCAATTTGGACTTGCCGTTATAGGAATTTCTTTAGATTCTATGTTTACTGAAGAATTAACTGTTAATGATGACACTTACACCACCTCTTTGTGAAGGAGGAGAGAATATACCACTAAAGCATTTCTGTAAAGAGAATCAATAATCATAAAAAATATTTATTACGTTTTATACTGCAATCATTTCTTGAGAAAAACTATTTTTATATTCTTTCAAAGAATTAGTATTTAATTTCTCATAATAATGAGTAGCAACTACAGCCGCTAGTGCTATACTATCGGATAATAAGCTTACAAGTAAACCAACTAAAGGAGCTCCACTGCAAATTAAATATAAAGCAAATATTTTTGTAACAATTGAATAAATTGCTTTAGAAATCTTTAAAAGAGTCAAATTCTTAGCAATATCAACTAAACTTTTTTGTTTATCCGAGCTAGCTAATTTTTCATGCTTAAGATTTTTATCGAATTCACCTTTAGCCTTGAAAAGATCCATTAAATCAGTAATAACCCGACTTCCATTACCCATCAAACCTACGTTTCTTACGCAATTAGCAGCCAGTTTAATACCAACCATACCTGTCAAAAATATGACATAAGAAAGATCTGTAAGTAGATTAAGAGCAATCTTTGTTATATCATATAAAGAAACTTTTGACCCCTCTTTAGGGAAAAAATATTCTTTTATATTGTTATAGAGTCTAACAGCAGTTGAATGGAACTTAGAAAGACACATAAATTTAAAACCTGTTTTTCCTATAATTTCCATACCATTAATGACAGAAATCTCTTTCAAAGCTAAATCCCATACATCTGATAAATAATTAGACCAAGATCCCACTAAAGAACAGCTTTTAAAAAGTTTATGCATTCCATTTCCACCATTTAAATAGTCTGCAGTTACTTTAAGTACATTAGGTTCTGCTTGCCTTTCCACAGCTGTTGTCATAAAACTTTTCTCCTTGTTTCAAAAAGAGGGAGAGTTTAATCAAATGGATTAATTTGATAAAGAAAAAAAAACAATTTGTAAAGGCAAAGTTAAAATGTCTCATTTTTTACATTCTCATAAATATAAAAGCCCGGTTAAAATTTCAACCAGGCCCATAATTACTTCTTTTAAAAATCGATTAAATCAAATACAGCTTATATGTATTTATCTAAATCGATTAAATAGTCTTCGAAAAACGCCTAAATCTTTTCTTCTTTTCCGATAAGCTTCCTCTTCTGAAGGTGATCCAATGGCTCTTGTAACATCAGAGCCACTATCACTAGCAGAGCCACTATCACTATCAGCCTTAGCTACCCTCATAAATTCATTGAATACAGGACCAACAGATTCCCTCATTCCGTGCATCACTTGACCAAAATATGCTGCTATTAAATTTTCAAATCTTGCTTTCATTTCTACTAATCCATATGAATCAGAAAATTGCCCTGAAGTAAGAATTCTTTCTCCACAAGAGGTCGTTCCAACTTTGACATCAGATAACAGTTCACTAAATTCTTCTGTAAAAATTTTAAACCTTTCAATTACTGCATCAACAGAGCTTAAACAATATCTGTCAGAAGAAGGCATCCCTTTTGAAAAAACTCTATTAATTTCGAGTACAAATGTACGAGAACAAGCATCCTCTAGAACCTCCATCTCCTCCATTTTAGGTCCTATACTACTAGTAGACATATGTTTCTCCTTTGTTTTTTTGCGCAAGATGCTATTTAACATATAAATTAAAATCAACAGATCAATATAAAACTAGAGCTTCTTAAGAACGATTTTTCATAAATAATATTACTTAGAAGCATTTCTAAAACAGAATAAGATGACATTGAAAGATTTATTATTTTAGAAAATATTCGCTCAGAAAAAAATAGAACTATCAAATATAAAAAAATGAAAATCAGGTCAATTTAAAAGAAGATTTTATTCCATTTAGAAAAGATACTATATCGACTTCTTTTTTCCCTTCTATTTGCACTTTTAAAAGCGATAAAGAATTACTACCGCATCCAACAATTAAGCTCTTCTTAGTTCTTTGAACTACTTCACCTATCTGTCCATGCATATCTACAACTTCACTCTTGACAATCTTCAACTGTTTCTTTTCTCCATTTTCAAAAACAATATCTGTATAAGCGCTAGGGAAAGGAGCTAATGCCCTTATAAGATTATGGATATCTTTAGCATCCTTATTCCAATCAATCTTGAAAGTTTCTGGTTTTAGTTTAGGTGCAAAAGTAACTAAAGTATCATCTTGAGGAACTGTGTCTACAGATCCTTTTTTATATTGATCTATTACTTTTAAAAGCAAAGGGCCTGATTTTTTTATCAGCTCTTCTTCTAATTCTTGCTTATTCATGTCATCGGTAATATCAACAACAGCTTGATCTATAATATCACCAGCATCCATTTTTAATATCACCTTCATAATGGTGACACCTGTTTTTTTATCACCATTTAATAAAGCGTGTTGAATAGGAGAAGCTCCTCTATATTTAGGAAGCAGAGATGTATGGACATTAATACAATCTAATTTAGGAACATCTAATAAATTTTGTTTTAACAGCTGCCCAAAAGCAGCTATTACAAACAAATCAGCATCATATTTTTTTAATTCCTCAACAAAACTCTCATCAGATGCTTTGACTGGCTGATATAAAGGAATATCTTTAAGACATCCCTTTATGTATTTTTTGACAGTTAACTTATCTTTTCTGGATCTTTCTTTTTTATCTGGTTGAGTTACCACAGCAACAACAGCAACATCATGCTTAAGCAAATAATCTAAAATAGATGCTGCAAAATAAGGAGTCCCGAAAAAAACAATTTTCATGTTTGTTGCGCTTTTAAAGAAGACATCTGCTTTAAGTCTTTTATCAATTCCTTTTCTTCGTCTTTTTCTTCCAGTTCGTTTTGAGAAATCCCTTGCAAACACAAAAGTCCTCTTTTTGTACTTTTACAAAAAGAAAGCCAATTACTCACCTCTGGAATCAACTCTATTTCTTTTTCAATTTTTGCAATTGCTTCTTTTAATCGAAGATTCATTCTAAAAGTTATTTTAAAAGCCTGAGATAATTTTTTTCTTACCTCTAAAGAAAACTTGTGTCTTTTAAGTCCAACAAGATTTAACCCTCCAAATCTGTAAGGATACCCCCCACCAATTGTATAAGGAGGCACATCATGAGACACCCGACTAAAACCACCTACCATTGAATAACGACCAATTCTACAAAACTGATGAACTGGAGTAAAGCCTCCTATAATAGCATAATCTTCAACCGTAACATGCCCCGCCAACATAGAGTTATTAGCCATAATAACTCCATTACCAATAGAACAATTATGAGCAACGTGACAATATGCCATAATAAGACATTTATCACCTATTTTTACCACCGATCCCTCGCTACACGAAGAATTGATAGTAACAAACTCTCTTATTTCTGTATTTTCACCTATTTCAACAAAGGTTTTTTCACCTCTATATTTTAAATCTTGAGGTTTTGCTCCAATGCTGGCATAAGGCCAAATAACACATCCTTTACCTATAGTAGTATAACCTTCTATATAAGCATGCGCTTTAACAGTAACATTATCTTTTATCTTAACTGCACTTTTTATTATCGCATAAGGTTCAATTGTTACATTATCACCTATTTGCGCACCTTCTTCTATAATCGCCGTAGAATGAATTTTTGACATGAAAATCCATTTTTTAAAATTAATAAATTTTTACCTTTATAGTTTCTCTTTTTCAATAAGAGCAAAACTTAACTCTGCTTCAACAGCTACTCTCTCTTCAACAAGAGCCTTAGCTTGTATCTTCCCCCCCTTACTACTAATATGCAATCCCTTTGCATGAATAGTCAGCACATCTCCAGGAACAATAGGTTTTCTAAATTTAGCATTCTTCACATTCAAAAGAACTGCTATCTTTCCTATATATCCTTTCTGATGAACCAATACGCCTCCAGTCTGAGCCATTGCTTCTAATACTAAAACTCCCGGCATAATAGGAACTCCAGGGAAATGTCCTTGAAAAAAATGTTCGTTCGCGGTTACATTTTTTTGTCCAATAATTTCATTATTTTCTAGATCTAGATAAATTATCTTATCAACTAACAAAAAAGGATAACGATGAGGAAGTATTTTCGTTATTTGTTTTATACTTAATAATAACGATTTTTCTTCTTTCATGAGTGTATCTCCAAAGTAATAGAATCTTTAATTTTTTTTGCAAAAAGTATATTAGAAAAGTGACCTGATCTAATAGCAATAACATGAGCTAAAAGAGGTTTTGCTAAAAGAGATAAATCTCCTATTAAATCTAATACTTTATGCCTCACCATTTCATCAGGAAATCGCGTGCCGTCCGGATTTATTACCTTATTATCTTTAATAATAACAGCATTATTCAAACCACCACCCCTAAGAAACTTATTTTCAATCAAATGCTTTATTTCTTCATATATAGAAAATGTTCTACAAGAAGATATTTCTTTTTTATATAAATCGCTATTAACCACAAAATCAAAATGTTGTGATTTTAAAAAAGTACTATGAGAATAGTGAAGAGTATAACTTATTTTATATTCATCTGAAGGCAAAGCAATTAAATGAATATCTTTATCGCTATAGTAAATTGGTTTTAAAACTTTGATGATTTCTTTTTTTGCATCTTGCAAAGCAAGTGTAGCTTCTTCAATCATATTTACAAAAATTGAAGAACTACCATCTCCTATTGGCAACTCAGGACCGTCTATTTCAATAAATAAATTATCTATACCATAAGCCGCTAACGTAGAAAGCAAATGTTCGACCGTTTGAACACTTCCTGCTTCATTTTTTATAAAAGTACAGTAATGAGTTTCTTTTACAAAATCTAAACTAGCTAAAAACTTTGGTTTTTGAGGAAGATCGACTCTTTGAAAAACAATACCACTATTAACAGGTGCAGGCAGAAGACGCAGTTTTATTTTTTTACCAGTGAAAAGACCTATTCCTTCAATAGAGACTTCTTTTCTTATTGTTTGTTGATTTGAGTCAGTAACTTCAATATTCGCAATAGACAAAAGAGTAACCCCTGTAGAATCAATAATTCATTCTATAAGAAGTTAGCTAAGAATTTATTTTTGGGCAAGACCAAATTTAGAATTATAAAAATTAAAGATAAGGTTATTATTAAATAATCTCCGACCATTGTATAAATAGTGGGATAATCTTGTAGAAAAACATCTACAACTAAAATTCCAGCCATATCAGTTGTTTGTTTTTTATCATTTTGTAATCTTTTAATATCCCTTCCAAAACAATCGATAGCAGCAGTTACACCTGTATTACAAGAACGCACTAACGGAACACCATTTTCTACAGCTCTTAACCTTCCATGTTCCAAGTGTTGCATGGGCAATTTAGAATTAGGAAACCACACATCATTTGAAATGTTAACTAAAAGCTTAGCTCCTTTTTTCCTTCCATGTCTTATTAAATTTCCAAAGGTTTCCTCATAACAAATACAAAGAGACATAGGAACCTTTCCTTTAAAAACTTTCATCTCTTTGCCTTGAGAAAAAGAACCGTTTATACCATATTGTTTCGCTATTTCTGTTAACCATTTAAAAGGTAAATATTCCACTATCGGAAGCAAAATTTGTTTTTCATATCTTTGGTATTTAGATGAATTAGCTGAATAATAAAATGCTGCATTATAACCTTTCTTTTTATCAAATTCATAATCATCAAAACCAGCTATTACATCAGCATTGAAATAATCAGCTAAAGCTTTACTCCCAAAAGAATTCGAAAGATATATGCTTTGATCTTCAGATATTTGCGAGAATGGGTATGAAAAATGAAAGTTAATTTCTTTTTCAAAATTTTTTTTCCAAACAACTAAAAAATCTTCAAAAAAATGCAAAGGAATACGAGCTCCGAAAGAAACAGACGATTCAGGTAAAACTATCAAATCAACTGACTTATCAATATTATTTCTTAAAAGAGAAAATATTCTATCCCATTGTTTTAAAGGATGAAGATATGTTGGTAAATATTTAGGCAAAGGCTCTTTTTCTTCAGGAGTAAGAGCTGGTTGAACAAGAGCTATATTTAACTTGTCTTCTGTTTTTATTTTACTGGTCCAAAAACTTTGATTAAAAAAACCAAATAAATAAGGAAAAATACCTGCTATTATCCAAAAAATATAATTACTTAATTTTTTATTTATAAAAGATTTATATCCTAATAAATTTACAAAAATTACATAAAAAGAAAGACCATATACTCCCAAAACTGAAGCTAGTTGGATACTATATTCATTAGATGCTAAAATCATACCGACAGGATTCCAGGAAAATCCACATAAAACAAATAACCTTCCCCATTCAAAAAGAGTCCATAAAGAAGCAAACATTAATATTTTTTTAAGTTTTAATTGTCGATCATGCAATATCCATTTACTAAAAAAAGCAAATTGAAATCCCAATGCAATAACTACAACAGTTAGCACTAATAAAATAAAAATCCCTTGATACTTTATAGATGTCATCCAAGAAAGAGAAATAAAAGAAACTAAACAAAACCAAATATAAGAAAACCAAAAAATTCTTTTTTTACTTAGATCCTTTAAACTTAGCCATAAAAAAGAGAAACCTAAAAAAGAAGTAAAAAAAGAAAACCAGGCAATCCAAACTCTATTACCAAAAGAAACCAATATCAGGCTTGTTATAAAAAGAAAAACTTTAAAAAACTTCATAATCCATTTTTTTATTAACCACCTAAATGAGGATTATCAATTGATGTATTAGAAGGAAACTCAGAAGAATTTGATTTCTTTGCTCCAAATGCTAACACGTATAACAACCCTCCCATAATAGCAATATTTTTAAAGAAGATAACAAATTGCATGTCTCTTCTAAGTCCTTCTAAAAACCAGAATTGATGAAATAAAATGGTTGTAGGAATAAAAAATATTAAAAGAAGAAAAACACCAAGTCTTACTTTATAACCTAATAATAACAAGATACCACCGATTAGCTCTATGACTGTCGCAATGATTAATATAAAAGGAACCCATGGCAATAAAACAGCAAAAAATTTCTGTAAAGGCATAGAAAAACTTACATAAGAATGCCAATCACATAAAAGAGAAACAAACCCTCTTTCTGTATTTTGCCAATCAATTATTTTATTTACAGCAGACATAATAAAAATCAAGCTCATAAAAAGACGTCCAAAAAAAGCACCAACAGTTTGCAATCCTTTCATAAATTTCTCCAAGAATCCTTTTTTTCCTATAATTAAAAGAGTGTCATAATACCATTTATTTTTCTACTATTACAACAAGAAAAACAAATCTACTATAATCATGAAGTTAGCTTAAAACTTTAAAAATCTTTTTAATAAAGCAAAGTTCCATTTAAATGAATTCTACGCTTGTATTTTTTAACATCATAAGATGAATTCACAGGATCATGAAAAGGAGTTAAAGGAAAGGCTAATTGACCATGCAATACTAAATTAGCTCCAAGCTTAAATTCCAAACCTACTCCAGATCCTAGAAGAGAATAATTCATTTCATGGTCTTGATGTTTATTGATAATAGTTCCTCCATAATCAATAAAACAAGACAAAAGAAGGTCCCAGTTTGGTAATTTATTCTTATAAGCTAAATTATTTGCATACCCTCTAGCTATATGATATTGATACTGAAAAGTACTGTTAAGACCTGTATCTCCAGAAGTAATGAGTTCAGAATATCCCCTTACTGTGAACATACCTCCATAAATAACTTTTTCTTGGGGTATTATCCTATAATCAAATCCATATTGCCCATTACAGATAAAAAGTACCTGATGAGGAGGATAGTAAGTTTTATCTTCTGGAAAAGAAGAAGGTTTTAAACTTCTTAAAAAAGTAGAGTAATAAAGCCTTAACCTTAACATTTGAAAATTTTTATCAAGATTAGGAGAACCTAAAGTTACTAATTTAGATTGGTCCGTTCCTGCTATACCGGGAATATTACCACCAAAAGTAAAAGTGCTTTTTAAAGATTCATCATCACTATTTTTATCAAAACGAAGTCCAATTTCAGGGATATAGAAATTTTCATATGCATTTATAAGAGAAATAGTATTTTCTACATGCATATTTCTCCATTTGCTATTAAAAAAAGCATCTATAAAGAAATTCTTATTTTGATAAAAAGTATTACCTACCTCTAATTCACCACCAACCTCTTTACTGAGAAATTCATTATTCAAATCACCTAGTATAGAAGCATTAAAGTCATTATAATAACCTGTTAATCTTATATAGAAATCTTTGGGAAGAGGTAACTGGTATGAACCTGTTATAGCCCATACAGATTTAAAACTAGCTGTAAAATACACTAAAGTTAAAGTGTCATCATGCCTTGTAAATTGTGTGTTGATATAACCAACAACTTCTTCCCATTTTTTAGTGCTATGAGTACCTGTATTCATTGCAGAAACATATATTAGCCAAGGCTTTTGCTCTGCAACTAAATATTTTAAAATTATATCTTCCCCTTCATCATCTTCTTCTATCATTGCTCTTATGTTTCTAAACGGGTGTCTATTTACTTTATGAACATAATCATCAAGACTTTCTGCATGTAAATATTCGTCTTTTTGTATAGGGGATTTATCTATAAACTTTTGATGTCGTGAATAATTTAAACTTTCTTCTTCAGATACATAATTTCCCAAAGCTTTTGTATGTACTTTGCTAATTTTAGCTACTCTAACTGTAAAATCTAACCGACCATTTGATCTATGATCATTACCTTTACTATCTATCTCATTAGGATCAACCTTTACAACAATACCTCTATACCCTTCTTTTTGCACAGATTTTACAACCTTTTTAGCGACTAGGTTAATTACATTTTTCGTGAAATAATTTGGCTTTAGATCTCCAATATTTTTTAGCTCTACAGAAATTTTTTCACCTTCACCTTTATAAACATCAAATCCTTCTTCAACAGGAGTTAATGATATCTCGATTAACTGTAACTGTTCGTGTGTCGGAAAATTTTTATGTTGGCAAACATATTCAAAATAGAATTGATCAATTTTATATTTTGGATTTTCTAAAGATTCTTCAGCAATAAGAGGTAGAAAACTAAGAAAAACGAAAACTAAAAAATATTTCCTCATAACACTTATCTCTCTTAATTAAAATTAGACTTTACATGCTATTTTTAATATATATTCGGACTGTTTCGATCTAAAGGAATTTTGAACAAATTAACTAAAAAATTTTTAATTTGAGGAAAACAGTTCTTTTTATGCTGATTTCGTGTGATTTTTGGTGTTTTCAATGTTACAAACCGAA
>Ga0233431_1002090_pt1 | contig 29794 bp, 26 predicted proteins | sample SI_118_April2016_FD_179867 | JGI IMG/M metagenome (GOLD analysis project Ga0233431, IMG submission 179867) | Seawater microbial communities from Saanich Inlet, British Columbia, Canada - SI_118_April2016_200_MG | ecosystem: Environmental > Aquatic > Marine > Inlet | place: Canada: British...
CACTTTGGACAATAAAACCATTTTGGCGACAGAAGGTCAAACGATTGCTGAAGCAATGATGGCCGCTGGCCATAAAACCCTCCGTATCAGTAAAGAAGGAACCCATCAAGGTGTCTTTTGTGGGATAGGTGTTTGTTTCGGATGTCGTATGATTGTCAATGGTATTCCCAATATTCGCACTTGCGTGACACCTGTAACATATGGTTGCAGCGTACAAACACAAAATGAGGCAGACTTTGTAAATACGAAGGAAGGTATCCATGAAAACTGAACTGGCTATTGTTGGCGGCGGCCCTGCTGGGATTGCTGCCGCTGTTGAAGCGAGTAAATATGCAAAAAAAATCGTACTTATAGATGAAAACAGCGTTCTAGGTGGTAAAGTATTGCGCTCACCAAAAGTTCCCTTAGATACTGTTCACTCTGATCCTCTGGCTATAAAGGCTGGACACCAGCTGTTTGATGAGTTTGAAACCGTTAAAGAAAAAATTACCACCTTAACAGAAACCGAAGTTTGGCACATTAGCAATAAAAAAGTGCTCAGCCTTGTATGCCGTTCCGGAAAATATAAAGACGTTAATTCCATTCAAGCTGATCAAATTATTCTTGCCGTCGGAGCACGGGATAAAACCATTCCTTTTCCCGGATGGCATCTACCGGGAGTGATGACGATCGGTGGTCTAAAGAATTTTATTCAAAATGGTATTTCTCCTGGTAAACGGATCTTGATAACCGGTACCGGTGTACTCTCAATGCCTCTGGCTGCTCAGCTGATTGCGCAGCGGGTAAAAATTAGTGCGATTGCTGAGGCAGGCACATTTCTCAGCCAAGCACAGTTGGGTTTAACATTGCTGATGAATGGAGGACAGGATAAACTTAAATACGGAATGCAGTGTTGGCGATCAGTAAAAAGGAAAGGGGTCCCCATTCACTATTCCCATGTGATAAATCGAGTACATGGTTCTCATCAAGTGGAAGGTGCTTCCATCGTGCAAGTCGATAAAAACTGGCACCCTATCAAAGGTACTGAAAAAAAAATTGAGGTTGACACAATTGCAACCGGTTTTGGTTTGATTCCTCAAATAGAAATTACCCGACTTTGTGGTTGCCGTCATACCTATGATCGAAAACTTGGCTTTTGGTCTGTTGATCGTACACCCAATATGGAAACCTCTATTCCGGGTATTTATGTTGCCGGTGATGGAGTTTCGATTAAGGGGCACACAGCAGCAATCATTGAAGGTCAATTGGCTGCAATCTCTGCCTGCAAAAGAGAGAATGCTTCGTCAAATTTACCTGTAAAAAAAATGAAGCAAATGAGGAAAATTGGATCCCGCATATCTGAACAATCGGCAGTTCACTCAGGAATTTACGACATCATATCGGATGATACCTTGATTTGTCGATGTGAAGAGATACGCTATGCCGATATCTTAAAAGCTGCACAATCTAACGTGCAGGATATTAACGATTTGAAACGTAGAACACGGCTGGGTATGGGTCATTGTCAAGGTCGTTATTGTGGTGAAATTGCTCATGATCTTTTGCAGAAAGCTTCCGGGAAAGAATTCAAACACAAGTCATTTACGCAACGGCTGCCATTGAAACCAGTGACATTGGGTGCGATTTCAGGGGAGACGAATCACTGAATAACGATTTATCCGACCAATCGGCAAAGCCTTTGGTCTCTGACCATGCTCAGAGAGGATGGTTTTCAATGTTAGAATAAACCTATGTAAAATTTATATCCGGGGTCCCTGACAAAGCTAGAGGCATGTCACGTCAAGACTATAAAAACAGTATCCACTCAAATCAAGATGCAGTTTCTTAACTATTTGGGACTGCATTTTTGTGATAATGTCAGCGATTTTAAAACCCAACCAAAAAATCAGCATTACATGAGGTCCTCATGATATCCAAAGGAGAAAGATGAAAATTCAGAATTGCGGATTTACCCGGAAACAATTAAGGGTCAATCTAACATTCGGTGAGCTAACAACCGAGACCGTCAATCCGGATATGATCCGTAAATACCTGGGTGGGATCGGTTACCTAAGCGGGTATTAACGGTCCCTGATGAAAATACAGCAATCATCCGGAGTGTGTCATTTCTGATTAAAAAGTACTACTGGAGGAGTATTATAAATCAAGAGGATGGAATATAAAAACCGGAATACCAAAGGTTTCCAATTAAAAGAACTAAGATTGTTTTATATAGTAAATCTGTTATAAGAAGGGGATAGATGGATAAACGAATCAATGGAAGACAATATGGATATTTAACATCCAATAATGATGGTAAATTTGTTCAGGCAGTAAAAAACCAACAAATTGCCGGTTACTCAGTTGGAATCGTATATATCGAGAATGTTCACTATCCAATGATGCCAGGGAATGTTGTTAATGCATATACTTATGATTTTCCGGTAAGGATGATGGCAGTACCAAACCTGACTAATGATAGACTATTTGAGGCGGACCCAACCATTGCAGATGATATCATTGCTGTTGCAAAGCACATGGTTGAAAACGAGGGGGTACGAGCAATCAGTTCAGCATGTGGATTTTTTGGTAATTTTCATAAACAGGTTGCTAATGCTGTTGATGCACCCGTTGCACTTTCGAGTCTTATCCAACTTCCCTGGATAAAAACATTGATCAAACCCAATCAGAAAGTTGGGATATTAACCGCCAATGCTGCAGCCTTGACTCCGGAACTATTTAATAGTTGCAATATAATTGATCACAGTAACATCGTGATCAAAGATATGATGTACTCGGAGAATTTTGCTGCTGTTGTCGATATGAGAGGGCATTTTGACAATGGAAAAGCGAGGGATGAAGTGGTTAATGCAGCCTTAACGCTTTTTGAAGAAGATAATGATATCGGTGCTATTTTGATGGAATGTAGTGATATGCCACCATATGCAGCAGCAATTCAGGAAGCGACTCAACTTCCTGTATTTGATTTTATCACAATGATCAAATGGCTTCATCATGCCGTTATGCAAAGACCTTACTCAGGTTGGATTTAGATTTTTACTTCAATGCTTTAAGCCATCCTCTCTGAGGATGGTCAGAGACCAAAGGCTCTGCCAATTGGCTACCTTATAAAAAGCTAGGTATGCATCGGGGGCCTGTCCTACAGGAGTATTCAACCACGGACCACACTGAATACACGGAAAAAAATAGAGATATGGAAATTCAATCACAGAAACACAAAATCCTTCCGTGTTTTCGGTGTATTCCATGGTTCGATTTACAAAATAATAACCAGATAAAAGTCATCACAGATTCATAAATGACAGCTAAAATTGCGTCGATTTCGTTTGAATCCAAGAATGCGATATCCCCTCTGGGGCTAAGACAATACCGTCTCCTTTGGGGATGAATTTTTATTTAAATATCACAATAACAACAGCAGATGTCACAGCAGGTACTCTATGAAAAAAGATTTAACGTCCGAACACATCACCAGAAGTAAAAAAATAAGAACCAGACTTAAAGATAAAAGCGTTGACGTTTTGCTGGTTCTAAATAGCACTAATATTCGATACTTATGCGGGCATACCGGAGAATTTTCAGTATTGCTGATTTTTAAAAAGAAATCATATTTAATCACGCATTATCGCAATGATGTTAAAGCAGAACGTGATACAACAGGTTGTACCATACATCCTATTATTCGTGACGGTTTATTACATCCCAATGATGTTATTGTTGAAGCAAAAAAAATTATTTCAGATCATAAAGTAAAAATCATCGCAGTTGATCCAGGATTAGACTACCAACGGTTTTTAAATATCCGAAATCAGTTTAAACCACTTAAAACAATTCAAACAGATATTGTTGAGGGATGTCGAAGCATTAAGAGCGATTATGAAATCAGGATGTTAAAATATGCTCAATTAGAAGCAGAAAAGATTATGAATCTGTTTTTAAATGAAATTAAACCGGGGGTCAGTGAAAAATTCCTTCATCATAAATTACTGGCTTTAATTTATGATAATGTCGCTCTAGAAGGCCCGTCATTTTTGCCGATTATTGCTTCCGGAGAAAGTGCCTGGGGAATTCATTCATACTATACAAATCGGAAAATCCATAAAAATGATTGTATTGTTATTGATATGGGCGTGAAGTATAAAGGCTACTGCTCAGATATGACCAGGACTGTTTTTGTTGGAAAACCAACTTCCCAGATGAAGGAAGTGTATCAAATTGTTTTGGATGCACAATTGGCTGCAGAAAATAAAATTAAGCCTGGAATGCAAAATCATAGTGTTGATTGGGCTGCTCGAGAGGTAATTGAAAAAGCTGGATACAAAGAATATTTCAGTCATGGGTTGGGCCATAGTATCGGTTTAGATGTCCATGAGGCGCCATATCTCAGTTACATAAAAAAACGAGAGATATTAAAAGAAAATATGCTATTTACCTTTGAACCGGGTATATATCTGGCAAAGAAGTTTGGTGTTAGAATTGAGGACACCATTTTATTAACAAAGTCCGGATGTAAAAATATCACCCATTTCCCTAAAGATTTACGGGTGCTTTAATCCTATAATATTCAAAATGAATTCTGGATTATCTATTCGTTGATCATGGTTTATATCGTTTTAATCACTCCTTTTTTTCTTCTTTATTGAATTCTGTAATACAAAAAGCATTTTTTTTCACAGTTTACAACATTTATTACCTAAGTGAAAAAAAAGGAAATAAGTGTTTTTAACTGGTTTTTAAAAGAATGCAGAATTGTAATATGAAAAATCAATTTCACCGTTTACTAGATATGGCTTTAATTCATAATAAAAAATTTGGAAAAAAAATATAAATAAATTATAATAGATATAACTTGTACATTTTATAAATTGAATAAATAGTAAAAAAGGGTATATATGAAGATCTTAATGGCTGCACTTACTATCCTTACTGTGTTTTCAGTGGTTTATTTTCAGCCCAAAACAAATATTGAATCCCGGTATTCGGATCATCAAATCAGATATTCAAAATCTAATATGGTTGGTGAAAGCTGCTCAACCTGTCATAGTGTGGACAATAATAATATTATTGTATTGGTTCGGCATTTTCCAAATGCAGCTAATGATGTGAATAGTTTATTCAATCAGCTTTAGTATTTTAATAATATCGAAAACCTATTTTCTAACTTCCTGGAACTCATAAAGCACACTGATATTGAAGTTGATTCAGACCTTTTAAAAGGTGATAATAAAGAAATGAAAATATGTGTAATGGACTATGATTTTAGATCGATAGATCATTAACCTAGAAAGTATTTAATTATTTAAATATTGATCCGGGTCAAGTAATTATCCGCAATAAATAACACTCCTTTTTTTCTGATTCACCCAGTTTTCAGTACTCAATTTAAGAAACAAATTTGCTTTTCTATAGAGGGGGAAATGGCTAATCTTCTTTTAACTGTTTGTTTTTTAATAGGATACATCTTTTAATCCACTCAATAAAATTAAATCCTAGACTAAAAATGCTTTCCCTCCAAAGTCGTTGATCCCAAAGGAATCTAATGCATTGAATAAGAATAAATCATTTGTCAGATCGAAACTTTTTTGTGAGATAATGAAATCATCAAATACAGGAAAATGTTTATCCAATTTTTCTATGAGATCCTGAGCGGAATCCTTTATAAAATATAGATAAACTAATGTATTGGATAAGAATAAATGGCTTGTCAGATTTGAACTACTTTATGAGATAATATAACTGTAATAAGGTAAATAATCTGATAATTTTTTCAGACTTTAAATTAAACCATTCATATATCTGGAGATAAAATGAAAGCACTGACAATGAAACAACCCGTTTTGGTAGGTCTGAAACCTATCAACGTTGCTAAAATAGCAAAAAATGTTTTGAACACTTTAAGTTCCTGGAGAGAAAGAGCGCAGCAACGACGACTATTACTTACTTTGGATAATCGAATGTTGCAGGATATTGGAATTTCTCGTACTGAAGCAATCTGCGAATCCAATAAAAGCGTTTGGGAAAAGTAAATCCCAGTTGTCTGTAATATTTAGAGATAAATATTATCAGATTTTTTTACTCCAGAATCCACCTTTCGGTCATACTGAAATGGTTGGTTAAGAGAAAAGGCCTGGTTAAGATTGGTGATGCAATGCAGAAAAGCTAATGATTAATCAGATAATGTTAATGTCTATGATGGAATAAAATGAATTCAAAAGATTCAGATTTTATTTAGCCCTCTATATTTTTCATATAATAGAGGGCTTTTTATTTATATATCGTCCCCAACTTCCGAATCTTCGATGATCTCTTCTTCTTTCTGACTTGCTTCCAACCACTCCTTAAAAAATCCATTTTCACTGACAAAATTTAGATACTGTTGCGCACTATCTTCTAAATGTATTTGATAGGTCAGAAATCTTGAAACGATTGGGACATACATTGCGTCAGCTACAGAAAATTCTCCAAATAACCATGGACCTCCCGGTTTTTTTTCCAGACATTGTGACCAAATCTGTTGAATGCGTTCAATCTCAGACCTGCAGTTATCATCAATAGTATAATTCTTCTTAATGGCTTTACAATTCATGGGCAGTTGATTACGAATACCAAAGAATCCGGAATGCATTTCGGCACTGATTGACCTGGCAATAGCTTTAGAAGCCTGATCGACTGGCCAGCCCTTTTCGTTTATTAAAAACTCAGAAACATAATCGCAGATCGCTAAGGAATCCCATATGTTAATATCTCCTTGGATTAGAGTTGGTACTTTTGCGGTAGGTGAATACTTTTTAATTTCCTGATGAAACAATTCAGTTCTTAGTGGCAGTCTGACTTCTTCAAAAGGGACATTAATTTGTTTTAGGAAGAACCAGGCTCTGAAAGACCAGGAGGAATAGTTTTTGTTTCCGATGATTAGTTTCAAATCTGACATGTTTTAAATACCGCTTAAGATTGTTTATCATATTCGTAAATCATGGCAGCCATTAATGGTATCATAATTTCATGGTGGCCGGAGATCGCGTAACCATCTCCGCCTTTTAATACCGGGCGATTAACAACATTAATATTGGGGCGATAGTGTTGAATCATATCGAAATTAGCAGTGGTAAAGTTAAAAACATCATTTTTCAGATTTCGGGAGATCGATAAAGCCTTTAAAAATACTTCCGGCATAACAACAGCACTCCCAAAATTCAGTACTACCCCACCATTACCGATATTCGACACAGTATGGGCCAAGATTCTAAAATCACGAAGAGAAGCATCACCAATAGCAGAACCATCCGCATCAGGATGTTGATGGACAATATCGGTTCCCAATGCAACATGGAGTGTATAGGGGACCTGTTGCAAAAATGCCTGGGCGATGAGTGCTTTTTCTAAATAAGGGCCTTTTTCTTCTATGAGTAGCTGGCCAACGCTTTCTCCGAATCCTAATTTTTTACTTTTGGCTAAAATAGCTGCCTGGTTAACCAAAGCTGCGGTATCAGAAGCCATTCCAAATGAACCGTCTTCCAGTTGAGGGCCGACGTCTTCAGAGGTATGACCGAAACGCGCCAATTCAGTATCATGAATGCCAGCTGCCCCGTTTGAAGCCAGATGCGTAATAAACCCATTTTTTGTTAAATCTGTTAAAATCGGACTACATCCTGTTTTAATAACATGTCCTCCAATCATGGCTATGATCGGTTTTTGATTTTTTTTGGCGTTAACGATGGCCCGGGCAACATGTTTAATATCTTCTGCCTTTAAAATTGTGGGAAGTGAATCCATAAATTTTTTAAAACTCATCCCGGCTGTCAACGGTTTTGCAATTGTATCAACCTTTACCTTGGATTGTCTCTGAGTTGCAGAATAAGTTTTGATACTGTTTAAATCGATTTCGGGATAAATAGACATATTCTTTATTAAAATAATATTGTTAACATTAAAGATGAAAAGAGCTTTGTTAGCATGTGCCTTATCATAGATTTTATCAATCAATACAATAATTGATTAAAATTTGCCCAGCTAAAGTTGATAAAACTTAATATTGATTCCGATTACCTGAAATTAAAAGTTTATGATGACAACTTGCCACTTGTTTCTTAGACTAAAATGATATTTTTTGCCTATTTTTATTGGCGACATAGGAAAATAAGATTTGTTACGAGTAATTGCCGTCTTTGGATGGCGGTGTTTTGAAATTTTTAAATATTAATGGTGAATATGAACAAAATATTATCGAGTGCGACTGAGCTTCGACCAGCATTTAAGATTAAAGACATCAGTCTGTATGATTATGGCCGAAAAGAAATGACTTTAGCCGAAAAAGAAATGCCAGGCTTGATGGCACTGCGGGAAAGACACGGTGTCAGTAAACCACTGAAAGGTGCAAAAATAATGGGTAGTTTGCACATGACAATTCAAACAGCGGTATTAATTGAAACATTGGTAGAATTAGGCGCTGATGTTCGATGGGTTAGCTGCAATATTTTTTCAACCCAGGATCACGCTGCAGCTGCTATCGTTGTCGGTAAAAACGGAAGGCCAGAAGACCCCAAAGGAACCCCTGTATTTGCCTGGAAAGGTGAAACATTGCCAGAATACTGGTGGTGTACTGAACAAGCACTCAGATGGCCGGATGGTTCCGGTCCGGATATGATCGTTGATGATGGCGGTGATGCGACTTTGTTGGTTCATAAAGGTGCCCAGTTTGAAAAAGCCGGAAAAGTTCCTGATTTTGATCCTGATAATGATCCTGAGGAATATGGCGTTATTCTGGAAACCCTTCGAGGGACTTTAAAAAGCGAACCTGACCGTTGGACTAAGGCTTCAAAAGCTATTGTTGGTGTCAGTGAAGAAACGACCACAGGTGTCCATTTTCTTTATATGATGGAAGAAAAAGGGGAATTGTTATTTCCAGCTATTAATGTCAATGATTCTGTGACTAAGAGTAAATTTGATAATATTTACGGATGTCGACACTCTTTACCAGATGGTATTTGTCGAGCCAGTGATGTTATGATCGGTGGTAAAGTTGCTGTGGTATGTGGGTATGGTGAAGTTGGAAAGGGATCTTCCCAGGCATTAAAAGGACAAGGTGCCAGGGTCATCGTTACGGAAATTGATCCAATTTGCGCTCTGCAAGCGGCTATGGAAGGGTATGAGGTTAAGACACTTGAAGATGTCGTTGAATATGCTGATATTTTTATTACAGCGACTGGTAATAAAGATGTTATTACCGCCGATCATATGGCAAAAATGAAAGATAAAGCCATTGTTGGAAATATCGGTCATTTTGACAATGAAATTGATATGGCTGGGCTTAAAAAAGTACCGGGAATTAAATCTCAGAATATTAAACCTCAATATGATGAATGGACTTTTCCTGATGGACACAGTGTAATGATTCTGGCTGAAGGGCGGTTGTTAAACCTCGGTTGTGCCACAGGACATCCCTCGTTTGTAATGTCATCATCCTTCACCAACCAGGTATTGGCTCAGATAGAACTTTATACCAATAGAGAGAAATATGAGCGGAAAATTTATATGCTGCCCAAGGAATTGGATGAAGAAGTTGCCCGGCTGCATCTGAATCATTTAGGTGTAATAATGACGCGATTGACTCCGGAACAATCTGAATATTTAGGTATTTCTGAGGATGGCCCTTATAAACCGGATCATTATCGATATTAAGATATTAATAAAACAGGACTGGCTATTTAGCCAATCCTGTTTTAAAACAACCAATAGACACCAATGCTGCCAGTGCTGCCAGTTGCCTGGTACTTGGCAGAATAGGTGTCATGGCCTTCCAAGTCTGAACGCTCTCCTGTGAGATAGCCAACTTCAAGTCGAAAACCACCGGATTCCCAAAAGTAATCCAACCCGGCACTAATAACGGTGACAGGTATGGTAGCTGAAGTCGTCGAACCGGTTGTATCAGTCGTTGACGTGATTAGAGACGATACACTAAGCGATCCTAGCCCAACACCTAAATAAGGCTTTATTCCACCCGCAGAATGGTCTTTGTGATAGGCTTTAAAATGCAATAAGACCAGTGTTGATTGTTCGACAATTTCTAAAGTTTTACTGCCGACTTCTATTGACATATTCCTCTCCAGAAAGCTCGTACCATTAATCCCCACTGCGAATTTACTATCAAAAATACGTTCATAAAATAACACTGCTCCAATAATTGAATCTGAAGCTGTTCCACTTTCTCCGGTTGTTTTATTGGTCAAAGTAAAATCCGCTCCGGATATTCCGTAATAAACAGCTCCGAATTTATTTTTTGGTTGTCTGGTTCTTCTTGCCTGGGCAAAGAGTATTGATGATGAAAACATTGAAAAAATAATCAGAAATAGTATTATTTTTTTCATTAGCTCCTCCAATTTTATTACCATTTTATTAAGATACCAAAAGCGGCCATACTACCGCCTAAGTTGATATTTTCATCTTTTTCCCCGATTGAAACTTCATTTGATCCGGAAATGCGATGAGCACTTAAATGAAAGTCAAAATTTTCGGTAAAAGGTATACCGACTTGAAAAAAGAGTTGTGTTGCCGTTCCTTTTTTAAATGAATAGGGCTTACAAGCAGATATTTTACATTTGTATTCAATATTTCCATACCCGATACCACCAAACAGGTTTAAGTTTTGATATTTAAATCGGTATAAAACATCAATAAAATTAATTTCAATGTATGATTTTTCTTCTTCTGTATTGGCTTCTGATATGTAAACTTTGTAGCTCTCTATTCCGATTGGTAAAAAAGATTTGTATTCAAAATGCAAAATGTGTCCTTCCGGGATTGCTGAGTAGGGTTCAGTATGGGCATAGAGTTTATTATCAAATCCTGAAAATGAGTAATATGATGGCTGGCTGTAACTAATGCCGGAAGCAGAAAGATCACCGACAAAAACAGGTAATATCAAAGTTAAAATAGTTATTGTTATAAATACAGTGAATCGTCTGGTCATAAGCTAAGGTAGTATCAAACATGATGTCGCTTAATAAAATTAGAATTTTATAACAAAAATGCAGAAATTATACCTAAGGATTATCTCTGGAATTTAGTAAAAAGCTCACTCAAAGATTATTATTCTGAGATAAAAAAGATCTCTCCTCATTCTTGGTCGAGATGACGATTCACCTAACACGCTGCAAATGGCTTTGGGAGTGTGTTTTGGTTTAAAATAGTCCCGAGATATGGAAGTCAAACTTTCCGGCGGATTCTCCCTCCTTTTGATCTAATTTAATACCATATTCAAAGCGTAAAACACCCATAGGAGTTATGATTCGTGCTCCGAGCCCCGTACTTTTCCTAAATGCCCATTCATCTTTTTCGGTACCCGTGATTTCATACATTCGATCTTCAGCATATACATTACCGGCATCAAAGAAAACAACACCCCGTAGGTTTTGACCTTCTCTGGTCAGAGGAAACAAAAGTTCAAAATTAAGTACTTTTTTCTGATTCCCACCTTGATGTTGCGCAAAATAAACTCTGTCGGGGTCCAGTTCACTTGACAAACTTGTACATTCTGATCCTGTTGCCTCACAATCACTATAGTCTCCCTGGTATGGGTAAGCCGCAGCAATATCAAAGCCCCCGCTAGGTCCTTCAATATCATACCAATCAAATCCATGAACGGTTGTGATACCACCAACATAGTATCGTTGATTGGATGGGATGGGGGTATCGGGATTGGTTTCCTGTAAATATCCCTGATTATACTTAATAGCAAATATAACAGTTTCATTTTCATTCAATGATTTGAAATATCGGGTATTAAAATTGTACTCCCGATACTCGGAGCTACCACCTAAAACTCCTCCGAATTGTTCTGCATAAAATGAAGCTTCATATCCATTGGATGGAAACATGGGATTATTGACCGTGCTGTATTTAATACCTAGCAGTATACTTTTATAGCTATCATAATAATCACCCTCCAGTATTTCTTCTCCATCAGAATTAACGTTTGAATATTCCTCTGTCCTCCAGGAGTAATTGGTTGATGCGTTCCAATCCTTCCAGATGGGGTAACTCAGTCCATAATTGATTCCGAGTGATTGCGTATCATACTGATCATCAGGTACAAAACTGGAGTAAATGCTAAAAGTGTTGGTAAAGAATGTGTCAAACCAGTAGGGAGTTGTTAATGATAAATTATATTTATTGTCACCGGTTTGTTTAAACTCCATTGAGAACTTTAGAGATCTTCCGGTTCCGAATAAGTTTCTCTGTGAGACAGAAAGGTTTAATATCCCTCCGTCATTTCCAGAATATGAGATACCACCGTTAAACGATCCTGTCATTGATTCTTCCAACTGCAAGTCATAATCCAGCGTTTGTTCTGAAGCTCCAGAGGTTTTATTAAAACGGATGCCGGTTCCGGGTTTGAAAAATCCAAGTTTGTTTATATTTTGTTGGCTCTGTCGGATTTTAGTCCCGTTATATAACTCATTATCGTGAATTTCGAGTTCTCGTCTAACAACATCGTCTTTAGTGGCATAATTTCCCTGAATTTCCACCCGACCTATATAAGCTTTTTCTTTTCGAGTAACATGGTAGGTGATATCAACAATTTTTGTTTCATCATTGATTTTCGGTTTACCGGAAACTCTGGCGAATGCATAGCCGCGTTCAAGATAGATATCCATTAGTTTGAATCTATCGGTATTTAAGGCATAAGGGTTATAAACTTCTCCCTTTTGAAGTATAAAGGTTTCCAGTTTTTCCATAGGGTCAAACAGAAAATCTTCACCGTCATCAGAGACAAATGTAATGTCTCCGGTAAAATACTGGTCTCCTTCCACCAGATTAATATCAATAACTACTCTGGCGTAGTCGGGGTTTTTAATAATCTTTACTTTGGGTTTATCAATTTTAAGTTTAATAAACCCCTGTTGTAAATAAGTCTGGGAAATGATTTGTAAATCAACATTTACTTTGTCTTCATGAAATACTCCTGAACTGTTTGCCCAGGACCAGCAGTCAATTTCTGAAGATTGAAGTCGTCGGATAATATCTATCGGATAGTAGTATTGTGGCCCGGTAACATTAATTTCAGTCAAGTATACTTTTGGAGATTCATCGATTTGATAAATTAATTTACTGGTTAATTCATTGACTTTGATAAGTTTATAACCCACATGGGTTTGCATATAACCTTTTTTAAGGTATTCGTCCAAAATGATTTGTACGTCTTGTTTGATCTTTTTTAGGTTTACCATATTATTTGGAAAGACTTTTAGTTTTTCCTTTAATACCTTTGTCCCAAATTCATTGTTTCCGGTAATCGTAATTTCAGAAATCCTGGGTTTTTCTACAAAAACAAAAATCAGGATGACTTCTTTATCATTTAAAGGTTCGGCCAACACCTCAATGTTCGAGAAGTAAGAGAAGTCATATAAGGTTTTTATGTCATTTTGAACAGCAACAGGCGATAAGGGCGAACCAACAGTAGACTCAATTGAAGAAAATAAGAGGGATTTTTCGATATAATTAACCCCTTTCATTTCAATTTCCTTAATGATCATCTTCTGATTCATAAACTCAAAATCTGCCAGAAGGTCTGGCTGAAATAATGAAAATATTAGTGAGAGCATGCAGAAAGATACTAGTAGAAATTTGGCAAAAACACTTTTCATAAGTAATAAAATCTCAATGGATGGTGTTTAGTAACTTGGTTTTTGAAGTAATCCGTCTTGCAGATTGAGTTGATAATCCATGGCAGTTGCCAGTTTTGGATTATGCGTGACGACAATTAAAGTTGTATTTTGGTTTTTACATACAGTCTTAAGCATTTTTCCCACCAGATCGCCTGTTTTCATATCAAGGTTACCTGTGGGTTCATCAGCTAATATGAGTTGTGGACTGTTTATCAAAGCTCGTGCAATTGCAACTCTCTGTTGTTCTCCTCCAGAAAGCTGCTGAGGTTTATGATCTTTCCGTTCTGATAAATTCACTAGTTTTAATAATATTAAAGCTTTCTCCAGGGCTTCTGATTTATTGAGTCCTGAAATCATTGCCGGCATGGCCACGTTTTCAATGGCTGAAAAATCAGGTAGCAGGCAGTGTGATTGGAAGACAAAACCAATACTGGTATTTCGCCAGTCTGCCAGTTCTTTGTTTTTGAAAGTGAAAAGAGATCTGTTTTTAAAAAATATTTCGCCACTACTGGGTTGATCCAATCCGCCTAGAATGTGTAATAAAGTGCTCTTACCGCTACCTGAAGATCCTGAAATCGAAAGAGTAGAATTTTCTGAAATCTCGAGGTCTATTCCTTTTAATATATCTAAATTATTTCCACTGCCATCAGTATAAGATTTTTTGAGCTCACTGATTCTCATAAGATTATTCATTTTTCAATCCAATAACCGGGTCCAGTTTTGCAGCTTTTCGTGATGGAAATATGGTTACAATAAAACAAATCAATATTGATACTGCTGCGATCATGAGTACCTGCCAAACTTCAACATGCATTGGGATTCGATTTCCAGCATACACCCCGGGAGGTATATCAATGATATTATAATTACCAATGACGTAACAGGCGATCAGACCCAGAACCATTCCAATAAAAGTACCCATAATGCCAATTGTAGTACCCAGATAAATAAATATTTGATGGATTGATCGATTCGTCGCTCCCATTGCTTTTAAAATGGCAATATCTTTATTTTTTTCAATAACCAGGATAATTAGCGAGCTAATGATACTGACACCGGCAATAATGATGATACAATATAAAATTACAGCCAAACCTACTTTTTCCAATTGAATGACTGCAAAAAGATTGCGGTTCTGGTCCTGCCAACTACTGAATATATACGGTAAAGAAATTTTTTCCTGTAAGATGTCTTTATATTCGTCGGCCTTGGAAGATTCTTTCAATTTAATCGTCAAACCACTGATATTGTTTTCCATCCGGTATAATTTTTGGGCAATGCCAATATCTATCATTGAATAAACTTCATCATAACCCATGATACCAGATTCAAAAAAACCGACAACTTTAAATCGTTTTGCTCTGGGCATTTTTCCCATGGGGGTAATGCGTTCTTCCGGTGATACGATTTTTACCCAATCATTGATACGAACGTTTAGTTTTCGGGCCATCTGGCTACCAATAATAATACCCGTGACTGTTACCTTTCGGGTATTTCCCTGGCTATCAATTTTTAACTCTGAATGCGGTTTTAATTGTTCCAGGATTTTCCTGGCTTTTTCCAGTAATTGATTATTATTTTTATCTTTGTATTCAGATTTATCCCGTAACACTTCATAGCTTTTGGTTCTGAGCATAAATCCTAATGGTGATACTTCCATTTCCTTATCAACATCAATCCCTTTAACCAGTGTTCCCTGGGGTTTATTGCTTCCCATGATTAAAGCCTGATGCTGTGTAAAGGGGGCAATTGCATCAACAGGCACTATTTTGGCTATTTTGGTTCCGATATTTGAATCACTTTTCCATTCAAAACCGTTGGAGGTGAAGGTATAAACAGTGATGTGACCATTGATGCCCTGAAGGGATTCTTTTAAGTCTTTTTCAAAACCATTCATAACTGAAAGTGATATAATCAAAGCAGTAACGCCCACCGCAACACCTATGATCGAAAGGATAGTAACCACGGATGTAGATCTTTCACTATAGGGGTGGCTAAAATAGCGTCTGAAGATAAATGTTTCGAAACTCAAAGTAACTTTCTCCAAATTCAGATAAACGAAGGAATTGCAATCGGCTGAGGATACTGAAATTGATAATGATAATTTCGATTTTCAGCTAAGTGTTACCGTTTGATTTACTGGTTTAACGTTAAATAGTTGATGGTTTAACAGTGGCATCAAATATTAAAAAGTCTAATAGATTGAGTACTATCTTCACTTCGCAGCGTCAAGGAGATTCAATGATTTGAAAAGAATCATAATAATTAAAATATTGACAGTAGATGGTATAGAAAGGAACGGATTACCGGAAGTATTTCATTTCAGGGAAACTATTTAAGCTATGATTTCATTAATGGAGTTGAAATATTTAAAAAAAAATATTAGAAAGATAGCTATGGTTTTTCAGGAATACAACTTGTTCTATACTAACTTGAGAGACTAAAATTATTGTTTTCAGTAACTTATAAGAACTCACGACTCTCAAGTTACTAATGAAGTCCTGAATCACCGCAACTGATGTCAATTAGTAAGAAATTCAGTTTTGGAAGAATCAAATTTGGAAATTAAGATATAATTTGTTAACTATCAACCAGGAAAAAGAAATATGATTGAAGTAGAAAATCTGACAAAAAAATATGGTTCTTTTAGTGCTGTTGATGATTTGTCATTCAATGTAAATAAAGGTGAAATACTAGGTTTTTTAGGTCCAAATGGTGCCGGAAAATCTACCACCATGAAAATGCTCTCCTGTTTTACAACACCAACATCCGGAACCGCGAGAATCGGAGGATTCGATATTATTAACGACTCGTTGGCAGTTCGTGAATTAGTCGGTTATTTACCTGAAAGCGCACCCAGTTATAAGGATATGACAGTACTGGAATTTTTAACTTTTATTGCAGAAATTCGCGGTTTCGAAAAAAAGGAAAACAAAGAGAAAGTAGAAAATATCGTTGAAACCACATTTTTGGATAAAGTCTTATACCAAACGATCAATACACTTTCTAAGGGATATCGTCAGAGAGTTGGTTTTGCGCAAGCTCTGATCCATGACCCTCCTGTCCTGATTCTGGATGAACCGACTGATGGATTAGATCCTAATCAGAAATATGAAGTTAGAACCTTAATTAAAAAAATGGCAGCTGAAAAAGCCATTATCCTTTCCACACATATACTTGAAGAGATGGAGGCCGTTTGTACTAGAGCACTGATTATTAATAATGGAAAAATCGTTGCAGATGGTACTCCGGATGAACTGCTAAGCCGATCTGAACGATATAATGCCGTTAATCTAACCTTTGATCAGAAACCGGATGCAACAGTGTTATCAGAGCTTGGACAAGTAGCTGATGTTAAACAGATAGAAGACATTATCAATTCAGACACACTTGAAAAATTCCAATATAGAATAATCCCGGAAAACGGCCAGTTGATCTTACCTGTTATCAGCAAGTTTATTAACGATAAAAAGATATTGGTGAATGAGATATATTCTGAAAAAGGACAAATGGACAAAGTTTTTAGAAATCTAACTTTAGGAGATTAGTTTATATGAAACAAACACTTGCGTTAATTAAAAGGGAACTGGGGAGCTATTTTTACTCTCCGGTGGCTTATGTATTTATTATCATTTTTCTAATTTCAACTGTTGGTACTACTTTTTTTCTTGGGAATTATTTTGATGCTAATCAGGCAGATCTAGAAAAATTCTTCATTTTTCATCCCTGGTTATTTTTATTCCTGATACCAGCAGTGGGTATGGGACTTTGGTCAGAAGAACGAAATAGCGGGACGATTGAATTGTTGTTTACCTTACCAGTTTCCATGATGCAGGCTGTTTTTAGTAAATTTATTGCAGCCTGGATTTTTATTGGTGTTGCACTCGCTTTAACCTTTCCAATAGTGATTACGGTTTGGTATTTAGGTGCCCCCGATAACGGTATTATTTTAACCAGTTATATTGGAAGTTTTCTGATGGCAGGAGCCTATCTTACCATTACCTGCGTCACATCTGCCTTAACCAGGAATCAGGTAATCAGTTTTATTCTGAGTGTTATCATTTGTTTTATTATGGTTTTATTAGGATGGGGAATTTTTACAAATATTTTAAGTAAAGCACTCCCGATCTGGTTAGTGGATATTATCTCATCATTCAGTTTCACGACGCATTTCGAATCGATTAAGCGCGGGATCATTGATAGTCGGGATATTATTTTCTTCCTATCTATTATTGGTGGTGGTTTGGTTGTTAATTCCATCATACTCAATGCAAAAAAAGCATCTTAAGCAATCAGGTGTTGATTGTTTAATAAATCGAATGCTTTATCTTAACCATTAATATTTGATAAAACCGTTATGGCAAATAAAATAAAATCAAACATTCAATTCGGATCCTCATTTGTTAATATATCATTGGTCTTTATTATCGTTATTGCGATTAATGTGATTGCCAATAGTCTATATTTCCGATTGGATATTACTGAAAACAGTTTATATACACTATCTGAAGGTAGTAAAAAAATTGTTAATAACATCAATACACCCATTACCTTGAAATACTATTTCACAAAAGGCGCAGAAACATTACCGTTAAATTACAAAGTATACGGGAACAAAGTTTTGGAGCTGCTACAGGAATATGAAAATCAAAATCCTGGAAACATCACCCTTGAAATATATGATCCTAAACCGGATTCCGATGAAGAAGAATGGGCTCAAAAATACGGATTAAATGGCGTCCCTCTTTCTTATGGCGAAACTTTGTTTATGGGGATGGTGGCCGTAAAAGAAGACGTGGAACTAAATATCCCTATTTTTGATCCTAAACGTGAACAATTCATGGAATATGATATTAGCGAGTTGCTGTTAAATATCAATAAGGAACAGAATAAAGTTATCGGTATTTTAAGTGGGTTGCCGGTGATGGGGCAATCCCCCAATCAAATGCAGGCGATGCAAGGGCAACAAGCGACACCAAAATGGATTTTTCTACAGGAACTGGAAAAGTCTTATAAACTGCAAAACATCGAAACCAGTGCCCAGGAAATTAGCCATGATATCGATATATTATTGGTGATTCATCCAAAAAACCTCAGTGAAGCTACAGAATATGCAATCGAACAGTTTGCGCTAAAAGGCGGACAGTTAGTTGTACTAGTGGATCCCAACTCACAAATGGATCAGCAGGCGGCAATGATGGCCAGAATGGGACAAATGGCTTCTGCATCCAGTGATTTACCAAAATTGTTTAAACATTGGGGTGTTGAATATCAATCCACCAAGATAATGGGTGATCATGCCCATGCTACTGAAGTCAGTTCCAGAGATGCCGGTGTTTTCCCTTTTGTTCTGTGGCAATCATTGAACAAAAGCTCGTTTAATCAGGATTTAATCGCTACCAAAGATTTGGAAAAGATGCTCATCGTCGAACCGGGTGGGTTTACCCTTAAAGAAGATAGCAAACTTAAATTAAATTCTTTGTTAAAAAGTTCTACACAGTCGGGTTTGGTTGACAGCTTTATTTTAAGATATACAAATCCCTTAGAGGTAAATAAACAGGTTAAGCGGGAAGGTGCCTATAATATCGCTGGTATTTTAACTGGAAAAATCAGTTCTGCTTTTAGTAAAAGACCTGATCCTCCTAAGAAAGAGGAAAAACAAGGTGAAGAAAAAGAAGAAACACCAAAGGTTTTTCAACCTCATGTATCTGAAAGTAAAGATAATGTCAAAGTTCTCTTGATAACCGATACTGACTTTATCGCGGATCGTAATAGTGTCAGACAAAATTCACTCTTTGGGGTGATTCCCATGAATGATAATTTGAACTTCATGATCAATATGGTTGAATTTTTATCCGGTTCAGAGGAATTAACTCAGATTAGATCCCGTGGTCAATTTAGCCGACCCTTTTCCAGATTTATTGAACTTCAGCAGATGGCTCAGGCCAAGTATCAGACTGAAGAACAGAAACTATCCCAGAAGTTGCAATCTGTTCAGGAAAAATTGAGTGCTCTGAATGTTCAAAAGGGAACCAATAAGATTGTTTTGACGAAAGATCAAATTGATAAAATTAAGCAATTCCGACTCGCTGAAAAAGACGCACAGCGTAAATTAAGGGAAATCAGAAAATTGTTAAGGCAGGATATTGAATCGGAAAAGACATTTTTAATTCTTTTAAATCTTCTTTTCGTTCCGATTTTATTAGCTGTTTTTGGTATATTCTTATATTTGAAGCGATTTAATAGGTCTGCTCTACATCAATAAATTAACTAAATTTTAAATGTTTAACTTAAAATAAAACACTAACAAAATAGATAAAATGGCTAAAAGAAATTTAATCATTACTGCGGTTGTATTAGTATTTATAGCTTATGCCAGCCAATACTTTAAAAATAATAAACCTGAAAAAAAAGATGTGCTAATCGGTAAAGCTTTAGTTAATGCCGAATTGTTTGAAACGATGGATCAGGTTCGTTTAAATGGTAATGATCATACTGTGACTCTAAGTAAAAGAGGCAATAACTGGGTAGTGAGTAATGAGGGTGATTTTCCTGTAAATATGGAAAAATTGATTCAGATGATGGAAAATATCAATACCTATCAAGTAGCCTCGATTATTACCAAAAATTCTCAAAAACTGGCTGAATTCGAAGTATTGTATCAATCGGAATCGGAAAAAGGGGTCGGATCTGAAATGATTTTAAAATCCGGTGATCAGGAACTTACCAAATTGGTTTTCGGTAAAAAGAGAAGTTCGGTGACAAAGTCGAACAATGCGTATGGTGGTGGCGGCTCAGATGGGACCTATGTTAGGATTGGAGACAAAAAGGTTGTTTACATTATTAAAGACACTTTTTCTTTAGATAGTGATTCTAAAAATTGGATTCAAAAGGATCTGTTTAAAGTTGAAAAAGATCAGGTTAAGAAAATGGTCTTCAAACTTTCGGATAGTGCTTTTTCATTAGTCAGAGCAGATAAAGACAAAAAATTTGAAATGCCTGAAATTGATCAGGGACAAAAACTGAAAGATAATCCGGCAGCAGGTTTAGTTAGTGATTTGAATGATTTTTCAATGAGTGACATAAAACCCAGATCTGCAGATTTTGAGAAGCAATTAACAAAAAAAGCCGATATTGAGGTAACCCTGTTTGATGATTCTAAGATTAAATTTAATGTTTTGGTATCAGTCAAGATCGTTGATGATAAGTCTGAAGAGGATTATTATCTTCTGTTTAATAAAAGTCAGAAAGATTTTCGGCCCTCAGTCGCTCAATTAAATCAAAAGTGGTTGTTTGAAATCGATGACTGGAAAATAAAAAAGTGGATACAGCCAAAAACTGAATATTACCAAAAGAATTCAAAATAAGTATTGCTTAGCAGCCGAAAGCTGATTAACTCCGGCTGCTGAAAAAAAATCAGTTCAAAATTGTTGATAATATAACTTGAATACGTTCCGGGATAATTTTATCCCAGTTTTCCTGTTCAAGTTTAATAATTTTTTTAATAGTGGCCTGATTACTCATATCGACTTTGATAGAATGGCAAGCTTCAATTTCATCAATTTCTACTCCCTCTTCAAGAACTAATGAATTTTGGATTACTCCGAAACGAATTTCGGAATCTTTGCCGGCAATTAATTCTTCTGCGATTAAATAGTTGCACTCTGAGTTTTCACTAAACACGACTTTTCTGCAAATGATTGTTCCATGAATTTCAGCACCAGCTTCAATCTTGACTGTCTCTGCCACAATTAGCTTATCAACTTCAGCACCTGCGCCGATGGTAACATTCTGACTAATAATGGTATCCGCTTCATCATCCGATGATAGTGTATAATCCATATTGAATAGTTGCCAGGGAAAAATATTTAACAATTCATCAATAGAATTGGGAGAAAGGTTCTTAATTTTTTGAATTGATTCTAAAGCATTCATAATTGATTTAAATTTAAAAGCATTGAATGATCGAGTTTTTGGTTGTTGACTGATTATACAATAATTCATACGTTTAAGTCTTTTAGTAAAACTTGCGCAATCAGTGAAGTAAAATTTGCGAAAATAGCGAAGACGTTTCAACTCATACTATTTAATAAATTGATCAAAAAATTGTTATGCACAACTCTACAGGGAATCAGAAGGATCAGGATTTTATAGATTTATATTTTAATAAGTTAGCTGAATATGTTGCAAATGGTGAAGAAGTGCTCCATTTAGAAGCAATGAACTCGTTTTATCGTCGGTTAGTTCATAACTTGGCGAATGACTTTAAATTGAAAACACACTCCGAAGGCGAAGGTAAAGAACGTCATATTGTTATTAGTAGAACGGATAAGGCTGTCACGCCAAAAAGAGTTAAGCCTGAAAAACCAAAATGGGATTTCGGCGAACAGGAATTCTTGGTAAATTCTACTTCCGGCGGAATCAATATTTTTTTAGGACGGGATGGTAATATTGGTATCTACGATGAGAATCAAAGGATACCATATCTTGATAAAAGATTAGTTACATCCAGCTCATTTAAAATAAAAAATAGCAAAATAGTCATTTCCGAAGATAGTAATTGGTAATTTCATTTTTTTATCACCGGACAGTAAAACGGGCCAAGTAAATAACTGAAATACAATTTTAAAATCAGTAAAATCAGCTATTTTTAGGTCTACCTGTTGAAAAGTATTTAATTTAAGTAAACTAGCTTTATCAAGTTGAAACAACAACTCATTAAAATTATTAACCTTTAGTTTAAATTGTTGAAATATAAGGATAATATTACACACCTATTCACTGAAGCCTGTTTTAAACAAAGCTCATAAAAAATGCTATTGTTTAAGTGATTTAGGAAAATCAGACAAGTTTTACACAGGTTTTCAACAGTTTTGTGCAGAAGGTGATAACACCATAAAATTATTAATAAAAAAAAACCAGAATTGCACCCCCTCCTCCCAAAAAATTTGGTGCAATTTTAAAACTTGCGATAGTTCCCTCATTTTTTTCATAACTTAACCAATCCCAAATAACAGACTTAATGATCCCGACGGATTGTTTAGAGTTGGTACCTTTTCCTGTGATAATCAGTAATGATTGATATTGTTTTTGCTTTGCGATACGAAACGCATATCTGGCTTTTTGTAATGCTGATTCTCTGGTTTCACCATGCAAGTCTAAACTAAAGTCAGCCTGAAAATGTCGATTAATTTTTATCCGTTTAGTATGGGTTGATTTTAAATGGACTTTTTCTATTCCGGAATATTTGCTATTATGATTATTCCCGGTGGCAGAAGTAGTAATATTGTCCTTGATCTCAAAATGATCACAGCTATGACCAGATTTGTTGTTTTGGTTTTTCTTCAAGGGAGTAATCTGATTTTCTTCCATCAATTGGGTGAACACATCCTCTTTGTCTTCAGATCCCTTTTTTTTAGGTGGTGTTTTAGTATTCATGCGGTAATATCAGTAAATTAAACAATAATCAGAAAACCAGGATCAAGACTAGGAAAAAAATTTATTTATGTCACTATAGATTTTATTTTAAAAGCGAAAATATGGGGACATGATATTCTACGAATACCTTCATTTGATACAGTAATCGAACCTGCATCGTGTCCCCCTTATTTTCGTGGGCGATGAGCAGGTAGGTATCATTCAGACAGATTTTCAGATGAATCGAAGTTCAACCTTCACAATTAAAATTGCTGATTTATTTATGTCACTATAGATTTTATTTTATAAGTGTAATATTTCAAGTATAAAGCATCAGACTATCATTATTAAATTATTAACCAAAAGAAAGGTAAACATGAAAATTTCAATTGTAGGATATGGTCAAATGGGGCATTTAATCAAGCAAATTGCCATTGGACGGGGTATTGATGTTGTTTCTATTATCGATCCCTATCAAAAAGATGCTACCCATAAAGAATTTTGTGCTGAGGCTATGAAAGAGGTGGATACCTGTATTTGCTTCAGTCAACCTGATGTTGCCATAAAAAATATTGAAGATGCTTGTCAGTGGGGAAAACAAATCGTTGTAGGGACTACTGGCTGGACCGAGCATATGGCAGCTATCGAAAAACAGATAACTGCCCAAAAATTAGGTATGGTCTATTCTTCTAATTTTTCGATAGGAGTTAATATTTTTTTTAAGATGGTTGAGCAAGCCGCGCAGATTATTAATAAATTTGATATCTATGATATCATGGGCTTTGAAGGGCACCATCTTAAAAAAAGAGACTCACCATCGGGGACGGCTGAAACAATTGCCAATCTTTTAATTAGTAATATTGATCGAAAGACAAAACTGGTTTCTGAGAAATTAGATCGCAAAGTTAAACCTGATGAGCTCCATTTTGCTTCATTGCGTGGCGGTCATATTCCTGGGACACATCAGGTTTTATTTGATTCAGAAGCGGATACTATTGAGCTGAAACATGTTGTTCGTAACAGGACCGGTTTAGCTACCGGTGCAGTATATGCGGCGGAATGGATTGTCGGACGTCAGGGTTTGTATACTGAAGCAGATATGATGAAAGAACTGGTAGGATAGGGAATCGGATTCATCCGGAGTTTTAAAATCGGGGGACATGTACTTTTTCTGTTACGTCCCCTGATTTTAAAGTTAACTGTGTATACAACGATCGGCTGTGGCTGCCAGACAAGCTTCTTTTATGGCTTCAGAGTAAGTTGGGTGAGCATGAGACATATTCCCAACCTGAGCAGCTGTCGCTGCCATTTCAATAGCAGCTACGGCTTCCCCGATCATATCTGAGGCATTGGCACCAATGATATGGACACCTAAGATTTTATCGCTGACTTCATTTGCCAGCACTTTTACAAAACCATTAATTTCATTAGCTGCCCGGGCACGGCCAAGTGCTCTGTAAGTAAAACTGCCGGACTTGAAAGCAATGCCTTTTTCTGTTAACTCTTCTTGACTGGCTCCAACACTGGAAACTTCGGGATGTGTATAAACAACACCTGGTATAGCATTGGTGTTAATGTGTGGTTTTAAGCCAGCTAAATATTCAGCCACATAAACACCTTCTTCTGAGGCTTTGTGCGCTAGCATTGGGCCTCTAATGACGTCGCCGATGGCACAAACATTAGGAGTTATCGTCTGAAAATCATCATTAACGGAAATCATACCATTTTTTTCAGTCTCAATACCCAAATCAGCTAATCCTAGTCCTTCTGAATAAGGTTTTCGACCAGTGGCAACCAGACAATAGTCTGCTTCAAATGATACTTCAGCATCTTTGTTGTTTTTAGCAATGAGTTTTACCGAAGTATCATCGCTACTGACACTTTGAACTTTATGGTTTAAATGAAATTTCATGCCCAATTTTTTCAGTGCACGTTGCAATTCTTTGCTTAAGGCCTTATCCATATTGGGAATCAAGCTATCCATAAACTCAACAACCTGTATCTTAGTCCCTAACCTGGCATACACCGATCCTAATTCCAGCCCGATGACACCCGCCCCAATAATCACCATACTATCAGGAATTTCCTTAAATGATAAAGCTTCAGTAGAGGTAATGATCCTTTCTTTATCAATATTAACGCCCGGAATTGAAGTGGGTTTAGAACCCGTGGCAATGATAAAATTATCAGCTGATATTGTTTGTTTCTCACCGTTCACACCGGTAACGATAACTTCATTTTTATTGATAAATGTTGCAAGGCCGGGGAATACCTGGATTTTGTTTTTGGACATTAAAAAATCAATACCTTTGCAGTTTTGATCGATAACACTTTCTTTCCTGGCCATCAGTTTAGGAAAATCCAAATTGACGTTATCAACAGTGATCCCGTGGATGGCGATATTTTTTTGAATATTGTGAAAATGCTCAGATGAGGCCAATAAGGCTTTTGACGGTATACAACCCACGTTTAAACAGGTTCCACCTAAATTAGGATATTTTTCTATGATAGCTGTTTTTTTTCCAAGTTGGGCACATCGAATGGCAGCGACATAACCACCTGGTCCTGATCCGATTACAATGACATCAAAATCCATAAAGACTCCTTTCCTTGTTAAAGGAATAATAAAAATTTTTTGAATTTACCTAATAGCAACGACCTTTTAGTCTATGTGTATTCTATATTAAAAATAAACATATTTGTTGCAATTAAAATCAAAAGCTGAAAAATGATATAGCTAGCTTACTGTCTGATTTTACTGATTTAAAATATCAATAAATTGTATACAATATTGTATACAATTTCAATTATAAAAACAAGCCTGGATTTAATAATTACAGTTTATTATGAGATATCCCGATTTTATTGAAAAAAATTTTAGATTCCCTGATTTTTACCGTGTTGAAGGGGTTTTCCCCAGACCTTTTCTGATTGCGATTGAATCAGATTTACATCAAAAGTTTCATGAAAAGATACTACAATATCCGGTGAACGGTAAGAAGATTGGTGTCGGTGTGGGTAGTCGGGGAATTCGGAATATTGATTTGATTACCAAAGTAGTTTGTCAACAAATCCGCGAAAACGGGGGAACACCCTATATCATCCCAGCCATGGGTAGTCATGGCGGTGCAACATCTGAAGGTCAGGAAAGTGTTTTAAAATCTTTAGGGATAGACGCCGATACTTGTCAGGCTGAAGTATTGTCAAGTATGACCGTTGATGAAATCGGTAAAATAGAAAATGAAGTTCCCGTTTATTACAGTTCTGCAGCCTTTACGATGGATTATTGTATCTGTATCAATCGGATCAAAGCCCATACCAAATTTAAGGGAAAAGTGGAAAGTGGTTTGTTGAAAATGCTCTGCATTGGTTTGGGGAAGCATAAAGGTGCCATTGCTTATCATACATTTGCATTAAAATATGGGTTTTACCCTACTTTAGAAAAAATCGGTAGACAGGTTTTAAACAAGAGTAATTTTAAATTTGGTATTGGAATTATAGAAAATGCCTATGATGAAACCATGGCTATTGAGCTGATTGATGCGGATCACTTAATCCAAAAAGAATCAGAACTATTATTGATTGCTAAAAAGAATATGCCTGGTCTTCCAGTGAATGAACTAGATGTACTCATTGTCAGTCAGATTGGTAAAGATATCAGTGGCGCCGGTATGGATCCTAATATCACTGGACGTGCTGCTGATTTAATGGAAGATGATTTCTCAGGAAATTTGAAAACGACACGACTGGGGATATTAAATTTATCACCGGGATCTAAAGGAAATAGTTTGGGTATTGGCAATGCAGATTTTATAAGCGAAAAAGTATTCAATGATTTGGATTATGAGGCCACTATTATGAATGTTTTGACAGGAGTGTCTTTAAAAAAAGGATTTATTCCCATAAGGATGCCGAATGATCAAAAGGTGATTCAGGCGTGTTTCACTACGATCGGACCTAAACCACCAGAAACAGTTGCAGCCATTATCATTAACAATACGCTCGATTTGAAAAATTATTACATCAGTGAACCCCTGAATAATCAACTTTCGAATCATCCAAACTGTAATATTTGCGATAAACAACCTCTCACTTTTGATGATTCAGGGAACCTCAATTTGTTTTAAAACTCATAAAATGAATTTTGGTATAGGTTCTACGATTTTCTATCTTTGCGACCTCGGACATTTTCTGAATGAGTTGAGCGATATTTTCAATCTTTATTGCGAAACTTTAAGTCTAATATTCCGGCTTCAATCAAATGAGTGACCTTGTTAATAGATTAGGGTGACAAAGAGTTTGTCGATTTGGATTAAGGCTGGAGTTCTAAAAGGGATTTTCCAAGTGCTGTTATCCCTTTTTAGAATGTTTTGAAGAAGTATCAATAAAATTGGCTTATACAAGTTCTTTCATGATAGCATCAGTAACTTCTTTAATTGAAACAGAACCATCAACGGAAATGACTTTAGCACCACCGGCATTTTTAAAATAATTAACGGCGGCCATGGTACCAGTGACCTCATCATAATAAATATCATGACGTTTATTAATGGCATCAGTATCCTGATCATCAGGTCGCGCACTTAATTCACCCCCACAAACGCGGCAAACTAGCTTACCATCTTTTTCAACGGGTTTAATCGCTTCAAATGCAATATGATTTGGATGGTTGTTATCATTGGCACATAATCTTCGTCCCATGATCCGATCAGCAGCAATTTGACGATCCAGTTTGATCTCAAGCACATAATCCAGGCTCATGTTGGCTTCTTTCAGAGATTTGTCCAATGCTTCAGCCTGTGCTTTTGAACGTGGAAATCCGTCCAGTAACCATCCATGTTCTTTGGATTTAGCTAAAGTTTCTAACACCATAGGAATAGTGATTTCATCAGGAACCAAATCTCCTTTGTCGATATATTCTTTGGCTTTCATCCCTAATTCTGTTCCACCTTTGATGTGCTCACGGAAAATAGCACCCGATTCAATATGATTAACCCCATATTTCTCTTTAACGATAGCGCCCTGGGTTCCCTTACCACTTCCATTGGGTCCGAATGCTAAAATATTAACAGCCATACTTTATCTCCTAAGTATATTAATTTTATATGATTGTGAAACTTTGAAAGCCTAGTAGTGATTATACTGTTCTGATCAGAACCTCAGAATTGGTAAATAACAGTTGTGTAGACAAATCGCTGTCTCATTTGTAAATAAATCATGAGTACAAACATAACTCATTGATATAACAATTAAAAAATAATTGTTTGATATAAACTGATAGCAGTCTAGAGGAAAAAAAATAAATTGTCAGCAAACACTGTCCAAGAATTAAAATTCTTTTGGTAATAATTAAAGACGATCTCTCATTCTGGCCAGAGTAACGCAATTCAGTGTTCGAGAAGACAACTGAGAACTTTAAACGCTCAAGTTTTTGACATCTAAATGGTTTATCTAGGCATCAATTCTTATTAATCGTGTTGGCTGCTCTATAAATGAAAGTTGATCTATCTGCTTTATCGATCTCTGAACGTCTCTTTCCTTGGCCTTATGAGTGAAGAAAACCACCGGAACTGATTCAGCGGAACCATTATTTTCTGATTTTTGGATCATGGAACGGATACTGATATTATTATCACCCATTATTTTGGTGACTTTTGCTAATACACCTGCTTTATCTTGAACCGTCAATCTGAGGTAGTATTCTGTCTCAATCTCATTTATTGAGATTAACTCTTTCTTAACTAATGTTTCATTTGTGCAAGACAATGGAAAAGTTTGATGTTTTCGATCATTGGCTAATAACCGGCCAATCTCAATAATATCTCCTACAACAGCAGAAGCAGTAGGATGAGATCCTGCACCCGCACCATAACTGATTGTAGGTCCTAAAAAGTTTCCTTTAATTAACAAAGCGTTAAAAGGTCCTTTAACAGAGGCTAATAAGTTACTGTTCTTTATCAGTGAGGGATGAACACGGCCATCATAACCTTTTTCACTGGAAATAGCTTTTCCTAGTAGTTTGATCGTGTATCCCATTTCCCTGGCGATTTCAATATCGATAGGCTCTATTTTTGTGATTCCTTCAATATGGATTTGCTTAAAATCAAACAAACCGTTATAGGCCAGATTTAGGAGTATGCAAACTTTATGAGCTGTATCATTTCCTTCAATATCAAAAGTGGGGTCAGCTTCTGCATAACCCAACTTTTGAGCCTCAGCCAGTGCTGTTTCAAAATCATCATTATTTTCGGTCATCGAGCTTAAAATATAATTAGCGGTACCGTTAATTATCCCGGAAACTTCTGAAATTTCATCTCCGGTAAAGCCTTCTCTTAGATTTCTTAAAACCGGTATCCCTCCTGCGACGCTCGCTTCGAAGCCAAAAAATCCCTTTGCCGCATAAGTAGCGGGAAAAATTACATCTGAATGCTCTGCTAGTAAAGCTTTATTGGCTGTAACAACTGATTTGCCATTGTCAAGCGCTTTTAAAATAATCTCCTTCGCGATTGTATCACCACCAATCAACTCTATCACAATGTCAATTTCCGGATCTTCCAAAATAAAATCCAATGAATCGGAGACCTGGCCTGATGTCAATCCTGAAGTTTTGATTTTTTCCGGATCTTTCTCCAATGCTTTAACAATTTGAATATCCTTTCCTATTCTTTGTCTGATAAGTGCCATATTTTTATTAAACAATTCTAAAACACCTT
>Ga0233431_1002095_pt1 | contig 29742 bp, 20 predicted proteins | sample SI_118_April2016_FD_179867 | JGI IMG/M metagenome (GOLD analysis project Ga0233431, IMG submission 179867) | Seawater microbial communities from Saanich Inlet, British Columbia, Canada - SI_118_April2016_200_MG | ecosystem: Environmental > Aquatic > Marine > Inlet | place: Canada: British...
CTGTTCCGGCGGTGTATCTTGTCGGTACGGACGGTGTTATCCAATTCCAGTATGTGAATCCGAAATACAGCGTGCGGCTTGATCCCGATGTTCTTCTTGCCGCTGCAATAGCATACAAGGAAAAATAAGGGGTTGCACCCCGGGCTATAAGTCTGGGAGAGTGAAGCTGTTTGCCCGCTGTAAAACCGCGAAGCGGTTCTACGCTGATTTATTGGGATCACCGGTAAGTGAGGGGCGCTGCATTAAGAAAGTTATATATATTGAGTAAATAGGTTTTCAATCAATTGTGAGGTTACCATGCACAGCGCCATTTTGAAAAAACTGACGGGAATTCTTATTCTGTCGATACTCTTTGCCGTTTCCGCCCAATCACAGGTTCCGGTATCATCACTTCCGGATGAGCTGAGCTCGATTTTGCGGGCGGACCATCCGCGAATATTTTTCAATGCCGACACGTTTCCTGCGCTTAAAGAACGGGCACTGGGCGAGGAATTGGCGCTTTTCGGCAGCATGAAAGCACGGACCGATAAACTGGCTGCCGAAACCGAAGATTATAAGGATTACGGGATCCCGGCTGCCGAGGCGGCATTCGTGTATCTGGTGACCGGTGAGGAAAAATACTTTGCTCTGGCAAAGGAACTGATATCAAAGAGCCTTGCATTTTACCATAAACGATATGCCGAGGAAAAGACGGTTTCGTGGTTTTCGTGGACGCGAATTAACGCTCTTGCGGCGTACGACTGGATATTTGACGAGCTGACTGAGACAGAGCGCCGCGAGATGGGCGTTTCGTTCCTTAAGGCGGTCGAGCAGGTTCAGCCGACAGATACGCGCCATTATTTTTACCCGCAGGAAAACTGGTCTGGTACGACGACGGGATTCTACGGCAACAGGTCGCTTTTGTGGTATTCCGGGCTCGCGACATACGGCGCAGTGGACGATCGCCGTGCAGAATCGTACCTCGCGGAGGGGTACCGTCTCCACATGGAGTTGCTCAAACACCGGAGGTGGTGTGCGAGCGATGACGGTGGGTCGGCGACAACGGCGCTGAATTACGCGGCAGCCGCATATCCCTGGTCGGTGAACAATTTCTTTCATACTTACCGGTCGGCGACAGGCAAAAATATCGCCCTCGACTGGCCGCATGTCTCGTATTTTACCGGATATCTGTACTGGAACATGCTGCCCGGCCGTAGAGAATTTGGTGTCGGCGACTCCTATCACAGTACCAACGAGTTGTCGCTCAACCAGATGAAAGGCCATCTCGAGCAGATCATTCATTTCAACGGGAACACGAATCCACGTAACGCCGCATTCGGAAAATGGATGATCGACCGTGTGCCGGATGGCAACTACGGCTCGTTCCCCTATACTCCGATTCTGTTGACCGAGCGCCACGGCGATCTTGAGAAAATCGGGCCCGCCGAGGCCATGCCGTTCGCCCGCCACTTTGAGAACATGGGGCAGGTCTTCATGCGGTCGGGAGCCGGTGACGACGATTCGTATGCGCTTTTCATGGCCGGAGGCGTGCTCGAACAGCATAAGCATTGGGATAACAACCACTTCGCGCTATTCAGGAAGGGATTTCAGGCCCTCGATACCGGTTCGCGTCCTCCCGGACAGCATACCCAGCATTACTATCCGAGGACTGTCGCGCATAATTGCATTCTCATTCATATGCCGGGAGAGGAATTGCCGGTCTATGTGGATAAAGGCGCCGGAGGAGGCCAGCGGTGGGGCGCCCCTGCGGAAGGCGAAACAGAGCTGCCGATCCCCAATGACGGCGGACAAAACGAGCTTATGGGGTCGCGAGTCGCCGCGTTTGAAACCTATGACGATTATTCCTATGTCGCCGGGGACGCGACGGCAGCTTATTCCGAAGATAAGTGTCGCCTCGCGCTCAGACAGTTCGTGTTTCTCAATCCCGACTACTTTGTGATTTTCGACCGTGTAACCTCAATTGAACCGGGCTACAAAAAAACATGGCTGCTTCACACGGCGACAGAGCCTGATATCAGCGGCAATGTCTTTACCGCACATCAGGAAGAGGGCCGTATCTGGTCGAAAACACTTCTGCCGGAAAATGCCGATATTGAAAAAATTGGCGGTCCGGGAAAACAGTTCTTCGCAGACGGACACAATCATGCCATGCCGGAGGGGCACACGCTTCGTGATTCGACACAGCTTCTCGGACAATGGCGCGTCGAGGTGAACACGTCCGTCAATGAAACGGAAAGTTATTTCCTTCACCTGATCCAGCTCGGTGACAAATCACTTGGCGAAATGGTCGAATCGGAACTTGTTCGCGACGGCGGGCGTGTCGGTGTCAGGTTCGGTGATGATTCGAAAGAGTGGGAAGTGACTTTCGGGACAAAGGGCAGCGCCTCCGGGCATGTCACCATCCGCGAGAACGGCAAAACGACTGTAGACCGCGAACTCATTCAATCGGTCGCGCCGCAGATGGGGCTTTTCGGGGCGAAATAGTTAGTGTTATTTCAATCTTTGCGGCATCGGCTGAGGGGTGCGTGTTTAAGATCAGACTAGTCGTAATATGCTGTCCCCGACACCGTGTATCAATGCTCATGATTCAACAAATCCTCGTCATTTTCAGCCCGCATATAAATTAAGAATACTCCAAATCAAACAGAATATTCCCCGAGACAATTCGATTATATCTTTATCGCTCCATGCGGCGACAACCATTCCATCTGCGTATTGTATTATAAAATATACTGTTACGGATGCCAGACGGAAATATTGGATGAATAATTCACCTAGAGAGAAAAAAATGCTTGCCAGTAAATTATATTAGTATAATATTGTAATAAAGTAAACCAGAAATGTTTGATAAAAATGGTTGTTAAATATTAACTACAAATTAAATAGGAGGGATCATTTAAGATGAAAAATCTATTTATTCCTATAATAATTCCACTGATTGCAGGAGCAGTAATTCTGATAATCCCGAAAGCTTTAAAGGGAGTGAAAGAATTTATAGCCCTTGCCGGAACATTCATAGCGTTCATTTCTTCGAGCGCTATTTTCTTTTCGGGCAAAGTGTTAACCGATTCATGGTCATGGTTCAGCCTTCGGGGATTTAGGTTTTCAGCTGACCTGAGGGCAGACGCGCTGAGCGGCTTCATACTGTTTGCCGCGTCAATGTTCGCTGTGTTGATAGTTATATATTCCATCGAGTTCATGAAAGGCAAAAGCCGTCTGAGAGAGTATTACAGCTATATACTGCTGACTTCCGCAGGAGCTGCCGCGGCGATACTTGCTGATAATCTGATATTTTTACTGATCGGTTGGGAAATAGTATCAGTGCTTCTTTTCTTCCTCATAACCATAGGCGGCGATGATGCGAGAGACGCTGCAGGTAAAACGTTTGTGATAATCGGTTTCTCGGATTGCGCACTGCTTTTGGGAGTTGTATTTTTATGGAATATTCTCGGGACTTTACAGATAAGTGAAATTAACTCCATAGGTGTCAACTCCGGGATAATGTCATTCACATACATCTTGTTTTTGATCGGTGCGCTTGTTAAAGCCGGAGCAATTCCCGGACATACATGGATCCCGGCTGCCTCGGAAACAGCGCCCACAAGTGTTATGGCATATCTGCCTGCAAGTCTCGATAAACTTCTCGGCATATATCTTTTGGCAAGAATATCGCTGGATATGTTCGCGCTTAATCAAGGATTGAAACTTCTGCTCCTCATTATCGGAGCGGTTACTATAATTCTAGCGGTAATGATGGCTCTATTGCAGCATAACTTAAAGAGATTACTGTCTTTCCATGCTGTCAGCCAGGTCGGGTATATGGTAATGGGAATTGGGACAGGTGTCCCTATCGGAATTGTCGGCGGTCTGTTTCACATGCTTAACCACGCAATATATAAATGCTGTCTTTTCCTTGGAGCGGGTGCTGTGGAAAAACAGGCCGGCACTACCGAATTGGAGGATCTCGGCGGACTTTCAAAAGCCATGCCGGTAACATATGGGGCAATGCTTATTGCATCTTTATCCATTTCCGGTGTTCCTCCCTTTAACGGATTTGCTTCCAAATGGCTGGTTTATCAGGGGACGATCGAGATTGGACAGCCGGTATTTCTTCTTGCGGCGATGTTCGGAAGCGCATTGACGCTGGCATCTTTCGTGAAAGTAATATATTCGGTATTCCTCGGAAAGCGGCCGGAAAAGCTAAAAAATGTGAAACCCGTAGGAATCTCTATGGCGTTACCGATGGTCGTCCTTGCACTTTTTTGTGTTGTTTTCGGAGTTTTCGCGCAGTTGCCGCTCAAACATCTTATCGGACCCGCAGTCTATATGGACTTCGATCAGGTTCCCGGAATGATAAATCTCGCCTCCGCAATGTGGAGCCCGACACTGGCGACTGTTCTTATAATAGTTGCCTTACTTTTCGGAGGAATAATATACCTTTTATCGACAACGGTCAAAGTACGTAAAACCTCCATGTTTGTCGGCGGGGAGAAATTTGAACCTGAATTGATACGGTATCCGGGCACGGGATTTTATGAAACCATCCGGGATTTATCTCCTCTGAAAATTATTTATACCGATGCAGAGAAAGGAGCGTTTGATCTCTATTTTCTCGGAGGCAGATATGGATCGAAGGTTGTCGATATTTTACGGATGATTCATAACGGTGTTGTATCCACATATGCGGCGTTTGCAGTGATCGGGCTTGGATTTTTAATCCTTTTTCTTGTGAGATAGGGAAATAATAAATAGATACTGTTTAACGTTTATAAGAATCGGCTCTAAACAGACAATATTATTTCACTCCCGACGGCATCGGCTGAGGGGAGCGTGTCGGGCCGATAAGGCGCATTGTGCCGTCACTGTCAAATATAAGGCGGTCGATATTGACCGTTCTGTTACCGGAAGGTTTTTCGGGATCGGCATGGGAGTGATATACCATGAAAAGTTCCGAGCCGTCCGGGGAGGTCGTGATCGAATTATGTCCCGGCCCGGAGAGATTGATTGACTGATTCCGTTTTACGATCGGATTTGACGGGTTTTTTATCCACGGACCTGAAGGCGAGGATGCTGTCGCGTAACCGATCCCGTAGAACGGGTGACGGTAATGATTTGCCGAATATGTCATGTAGTATGTGCCGCTGCGTTTGAATACGAACGCACCCTCATTGCACCGCGTATCCATGCTTTCGGGATTTTCCCAGTCCTGCACTGCTTCGACGCATAACACCGGGTCACCGGCCAGCCCGGAAAGATCGGGTTTCAGTTTCGCGCAATATATCAAGCCGAACAAATATCCCTCGGGCTCTTTTTTGCCGACCTTGTTGAAATAGAGATAGGGTGTGCCGTCATCATCCTCAAATATGTTGCCGTCAATGCACGACCAGCCGATGTCGAACCACGGCGCATGGAGGTCTTTGAACGGCCCGCCGGGTTTGTCGCTGACAGCAAGGCATATCTTATACGGAATATGCGTTTCGGATTCGATATTCTGCTGGCAGCTGTACGTCATGTAAAATTTCCCGCGGTACCTTATAACTTCCGGCGCCCAATAGCTGCTTTTGCCCCATGATTGCCCGTTACGGCGGTAGGCATATCCCAGCGGTTCCCAGTTCACCAAATCCTCAGAACGCCAGCATTTGAATCCGTCCCCTGCAGTCGTGCCGTATAAATAGTAGCTGTTTCCAGTGCGCAGAACAAAGGGATCGCCCATTCGGATTGAGCCGCCGACAGGATTTTCATAGGTCATGTCCGGGACCCCTGCGCTTTCTCCGAATGCGGGTGGAGATACGGTAAAAAGGGGGAGGATTAAACGTGCAGTGACAAATGAGATAAGTGTAATACGTTTGATTCTGTGATGAAACAATGACTTATGCCCTCCGGTAAAAGCGGCTGTTCGCGGAGCGTGAATATTTTAATGTATGAATAGTTGCGGAATTGGTCAAATATAATATCGTAATTCTTTTATTTATTCACGAAAGAATTTAGCATACAAACTATTTTGCATATTCTGGATATTTGATTATACTGAATACGTATCGGTATGTGGATAAGAATATTGGAGAGCGTATATTTTATGGAAGATAAGAAGAAAACCAAAGCTCAGCTGATTGAAGAATTGACTGAGCTGAGGAAACTGAATATCAACCTCGGAACAACTGCGGACAACTATTTCCAAAATATCATCGACAGCTCAATAAATATGATCGTTACGGTTGATAAAAACCGTAATATTGTGGAATTTAACAAAGCCGCCTGTGAAACGTTCGGTTATTCGAGGGATGAGATTGTCGGCAGGCATGTCGGTATTCTCTATGCCGAGAAGGATACCGGGCGCGAAATTGCAGCTCAGATTATTACAAGAGGGTCATTTGCCGGTGAAATTCAAAATATTCGCAAAAACGGCGAAGTTTTCTCCAGTTATCTTTCGGCGGCCATAATTCTGGATGAGAACGGCAAACCGATCGGGACGGTTGGAAGTTCGATTGATATCTCGGCACATAAAAACAATGAATATGCTTTAGTGGAAGGCGAAGAGCGTTTCCGTTCGATCGTTGAAAGTACCGAAGCAGGTTATTTCTTTATCGACAAGGACGGGATAATCCGTGACGTTAACGATTCATGGGCGCGCTTATATGGATATTCCTCGAAAGATGAAATTCTCGGAGAACATTTTGCCGTAATTCAGAAAGGCGATGATGTTGAACTTGCCAAAGAATATGTCAAAGGGATAATGGACAGGAACGAGGAGTATTTTACCGGGGAATTCAGCAGAAAATGCAAGGACGGCTCGACCGGGTATCATTCTTTCTCTGCAAGACCGGTCACAAAAGCAGGGAAAATCATTGGTATCGAGGGTTTTATCATTGATACGACCGAGCGTAAGAATGCTATGGACGCGGTCATACAAGAGCAGGAAAAAGCTCAAAGATATATTGATGTTGCCAAAGTGATGTTTATGATTCAGGACGCAAAAGGGACCGTGGTTCTCATAAATAAAAAAGGATGCGAGATTCTGGGGTATGAGGAGCATGAAATAATCGGTAAAGATTGGTATGATAATTTTCTGCCTGATAGTGTCCGTCAGAAAACGAAAGACGGGATTGCCGGATTACTGTCAAAAAAACATGAGCCGGAGGAATATCACGAAAATTACATTCTAACCGGGACCGGCGAAGAACGTCTTATGGGATGGTATAATTCATATATCTATGACGAAAACGGCGATATTGAAAATATTTATTGCTCCGGCGAGGATATAACGGAGCGCAATAAAGCGGAACAGGCTCTCAAAGAAAGCGAGGAACGGTATCGTGCCCTTGTTGAAAGAGCAAACGACGGGATTGCGATTGTCCGGAATGGTGAAATTCAATTTATTAACTCAAGAGTTTTTGAATTATTTGGATATAGTTCTGATGAAATGATTGGAACCTCGTTTTTGGATTACGTTCATTCTGACGACCGTAAAAGAGTTACTGAGATATATGATAAACGTATGAACGGGGCGGGTGCTCCCGATACATACGAAATCGGAGCTTTACATAAGGATGGAAGCAGAATAGAAGTTGAAATAAGTTCAGGAGATATTTTCTTTAAAGGAAAACCCGCAACATTTGTTTATTTACGCGATATCACAGATAGAAAAAAAGATGAAATCGAACGCTCGAAAGCAAGCAAACTGGAGTCGATCGGAATTCTTGCCGGAGGAATTGCGCATGATTTTAACAATATTCTTGCTGTCATTTTGGGCAATGCGTCAATGGCGAAAATGACTGTCGACAACAAAGATGAAGTTATTGAGCTGATGAAAGAGGTTGAAGATGCGAGCCTTCGGGCAAAAAAACTGACACAGCAGCTCCTGACGTTTTCGAAAGGCGGCGCTCCGGTAGTCAAAACCACCGAACTGATAGTGCTGATACATGAGATTGTACAGTTTTCATTGCGGGGATCCAATGTGCAATATCGTTTTCAGCCTGTTCCCGATCTGCGGCTTGCGGACATTGACGAAACACAAATCAGGCAGGCGCTCGGGAATATGATTATTAACGCTCAGCAGGCGATGCCGGCCGGCGGAACAGTTTTCGTAAAGGCAGAAAATATTGATATAGACGCTGATGATAGTCTTCCTTTGAATAACGGCAAATATGTTAAAATATCCATAGCGGACGAGGGGCACGGTATACCCGAAGAGCATCTGACAAAGATATTCGATCCGTATTTTTCGACAAAGCAGAAAGGCAGCGGATTGGGGCTGTCTACTGCATATTCTATCATTTTACAGCATAAAGGGCGCATCGAAGTTGAATCCGGGGCCGGAGCCGGAACGGTATTTCATGTTTATCTTCCAGCCGTTTCTTCTCAAAAGGACGTTAAAAAGGAGGCGGTTGAGAAACCGGCAGTTTTAAACCGAAGGATCCTTGTGATGGATGATGATGAGTCTGTGCTAAAATACATAAAAAGACTGATAGAGATGTTCGGATATGATGTGGATGTTGCCGTTGACGGAAATGACGCGATACGGGCGTATTCTGATGCGATGAAAACAGGTGCTCCGTTTGATGCCGTTATTATGGATTTAACAATTCCCGGCGGTATGGGAGGCCGTGACGCAATAAAGAAACTGCTTGAGATAGATCCCGGGGCGAACGCGATCGTTTCAAGCGGATATTCCAACGACCCTGTTATATCGGACTACAAGGATTACGGATTTAATGGCTTTGTTCTCAAGCCATTCAATATGGACGAGTTAAATAAAGTATTACATGAAACCATGTCTTAAACGTAATATCAGCTATTATGAAACCGGCTGATTACCTCTCTTTTAATTTACATCTGACCGGCGCACTTTGTGTTCTGAGTAAAACATAAAATCCTCAATATATCCATATATAATACAACATATGAATCCAGCCGAATAAGGGATATCTTATCCCTGTTTTATATTTACCCGAAAAAAATCTGAATTGAGAGAAAATTGTCCTTTACAGGTGAACAATATGTTAGTATGTTACCAATGTTACAAAATATGAATGGTTTTTTATGAGGTTTTATAATGTTTATTGATAAAAAAGTTCTTACCGTCCCCCAGGCTGCGGATTTTTGTGCTGTCGAAAGAATGACTATGTGGCGGTGGGTAAAAGCGGGGCATATTGATGCTTTTGTCACCCCCGGAGGGCATTATAGGATCCTGAGAGAAGATCTTCTGTCATTTTTAGACGAAAAAGGCGCAAAGCAGGAAATGTATGCAATCCTGCCGAATAAAAAGATATTGGTCGTGGATGATGAAGAGTCTGTATGCAAAATTCTCAAAAAATTGTTTGAACGGGAACTGTATGAGGTTGAGATTGCGCTAAACGGTTTTGAGGCTGGCATAAAAATACTCAAATTCAAACCGGAGATCATTATTCTTGATTTGAATATGCCGGGGATGAATGGATTCGAGGTATGCAAAATGATTAAAAGTAATCCGGTAATGTCTCATATAAAAGTTATGGTGTTTACGGGATTCGATACTGAAGAAAACATGGAGAAAGCGATAAATGCCGGTGTTGACGGATTTTTACAAAAATCAGTTCCGAGACATATTCTTTTGGATGTGGTTTCAAAAATTATAGGAGCCGCCTCTTCCAAACGCGTCAAAAACAAAGTATCTGATAAGAAAAATCAAAAACTTGGGTAACGGTAGGAACAAATTGGACGACAATAAAAAAACAAGACCGCAACTAATAGCAGAATTAAATGAATTACGTCAAATAGTATCCGATAACAATGTTGCCGTGCCTGCTTTCGGAGAATTTCAAAATAACATGCCGGAACAGGAATCGGAATACAAAAGTATTCTTGCCCATCTGAATGTGATCGTTCTTGCGGGAAATCACGAAAAATATTCCTATGTAGGCGGAAACACCGAACATATCCTCGGGTATTCGTTGGATGAGTGGATCTCTCATAAAGACGGCCCAATGGGTTTTTGGCACGAACACCTTGATCCCCGCGATAGAAATGAAACCGCCGGCAAGCGCAATAAAGCTATCGAAAAGGGTGAAGACCACGTTATAGAATACCGTATGATCGCTGCTGACGGCCGCACGGTATGGTTTCATGATACGGTAAATGTCGAGGTGAAAGATAACTGGGAAATATCGGTCAGAGCTGTAATGGTCGATATAACAGCTCATAAAGAGCTTGAGGATGCTTTGCAGAAAGCTCGTGAAGAGCTGGAAATCCGGGTAAATGACAGAACTCGTGAGCTCACAATCGCCAACGATAAACTGAACAGTGAAATTGTAGAGCGGAAGCTTATTGAGGAAGAGCTTTATAAAGCGAAAGAATATGCGCAGAACATAATTGACAGTTCTCTGAATATGATAATAACAGCCGATAAAAACCGTCGTATCGTTGAATTTAATAAGGCGGCATGTGAGTCGTACGGCTATTCTAAAGATGATGTTGTGGGGAAAAAGGCCGGTGTTCTTTTCGCTTCGAAAAAAGAGTGGCGCAGCGTTTTCGATGAAGTCAAAACTCACCATACGTATAACGGTGAGATTGAGACTGTCCGGGGAAATGGCGAGAAATTCTCCAGTTTTCTGTCTGCCACGGTCATGCGTGATAAAAATGCCAAAGTCATCGGAATAGTCGGGAACTTGCAGGACATAACAGAACGCAAAAAGGCCGAAGAAAAACTGATTGAGAGCGAGGGGAAATTCAGGTCGATTTTTGATAACACAAGCGATGTTATCGTGTATGTGGGTAATACCGGGGAAATCATAGATATAAACAAAAAATGTAAGGCTGTGTTCGGGTACGAGAAAGACGAACTTATTGGAAAAAATGTTTTTCAGCCGGGCTTTATCAATTTGAAATATTTACCGGTAATGATAAGGGAGTTTAACCGGGTGATAAAAAGAAAAAAAACGCCCGGGCTTGTGGAATTGCAGGTTTACGCGAAAAACGGCGATGAGTTATTTGTTGAGGCAAACGGGCATATTCTGAAAAAAAACGGCGGTGTGGATGGCGTGGTTGTTATTCTGAGGGATGTGACAGGGCGCAAAAAAGCGGAAGAAAAACTTCGGGATACGGAGATGAAGCTCTCTCAGGCAACGTCGCTGGCTAAACTTGGGCACTGGGACTACGAACTCTCCTCGGGAGAAGTGTTTTGGACCGATGAAGTTTATGAAATATGCGAGTTAAAAGCCGGAAAAATAAAACTTACATTTGAAATATTTATGGATTTTATTCATCCCGAAGACAGATTTAAGGTTGAGGATACGGTGCAGTTGTCTATAAAGACCTCAAAAGCCTTTGATACGGAATTCAAGTTTATAACGTCGAAAGGCAATCTCCGTTATGGACATATTAAAGGTGAAGTTGCTATCGATAAAAAAGGTGATGCTGTCCGTCTTTCCGGAATGATACAGGATATTACCGAGCGGAAAAGAGCCGAGGAGCAGATTAAAACATCGCTTGCGGAAAAGGAAGTTTTACTAAGAGAAATTCATCACAGAGTTAAAAATAACATGCAGGTTATCTCGAGTATGCTGAAACATCAGGCAGATAAAATTAAGGACAAAAAACAGTTTCATATATTTCACGAAAGTATCAACAGGGTGCATTCAATGGCCCTTATTCACACGCTGCTCTACCATTCGGGAGATTTAAGCAAGATATCGTTTCAGGAATATGTTCCCAAGTTGTGCAATAATCTGATTTTTTTATACAAAGCGCAAAAAAGGGGAATCGAGATCTGCTATAAAATCCAGGATATTCATATGACGATAGAATCTGCAATCCCGTGCGGTCTCATCATAAATGAGCTTGTGTCGAATACATTGAAACATGCTTTTCCCGAAGATAGAAAAGGGACAATTGTGGTTAAAATGAGGAGAGTGAGAGCTAAAAAGATAAGGCTTTCCGTTTCAGATGACGGAGTGGGAATGCCGAAAGAGTTTGATTTTGAGAACGCAGATTCGCTTGGGTTAGAGATAACACATTTACTTTCATATCAAATTGGTGGAAAAATTAAACATTCCGGGTTAATCGGCACTGAATTTGCAATTACTTTTAAGGAAGATATATAATGAAGAAACCGAACGTTTTGATTGTTGAAGATGAAGTATTGGTTGCCAGAGATATTGAGATTACGTTGAAAAAACATGGCTACAGTATCTCCGGGAAAGCCATTTCGGGAGAAGAGGCGCTCAAAAAAGTGGAGAAAACCAAGCCGGATATTATCCTTATGGACATTACATTGAAAGGGGATATTGACGGTATTGAAACGGCTGAAATAATCAAAGAGAAGTATGGTATTCCGGTTATTTATCTCACCGCCCATGAGGATAAAGAAAAATTGAGCCGTGCTAAAATTACCGAGCCGTACGGATATATAATTAAGCCTTTTTACGGCAAGCAGTTGTCGATTAATATCGATTTTGCTCTCTATAAAAAGAATGTTGAGATCGAAAAGCTGAAATTGCAGGATGAAATAAAAGTGCTTGAGGGATTCCTGCCGATTTGCTCAAGCTGCAAGAAAATCCGCGACGAAGATGGCTCCTGGGAGGAAATCGCTGATTATATCCGGAAAAACTCCGAGGCGGAATTCACGCACAGTATTTGTCCGGACTGTTTAAAAGCATTGTATCCGGATTATAAACAGGATTGATATATTTAATTTTGGTTGAAACAAGAAGTGTTTTGTTCCGGCGTATATTCCATCGTATGGCCTGCATAGTAACACCTTCCCATTTATCTTTATGAGATAATTCTTGTCGATCGAATGAAATAACTTGAATTTACTTCCCATAAATGATATCCTTGATTTGGCGACAGTCACGTCAATTTCTGATGATATGAAAAATTTTTATCCGAATACCGACGATTCGGATAAAAATATAACGTATGGAGATAGAATGAAAATGAAAAGCGCAGTTATAATACTTGCTGCTCTCGCACTTTTTCCGGTAAGGGGCGAAACACAGGGTCCGTTGAAGTCATTCGTAAATGACGGCGGAGTGACGGGATATTTAAACCTCGGCGCGAATAGTGTCATGGTTCGGAACCTGAATTCTAATTTTGAAAAGAACGGCATTCCGACTGTATCGAACATGTTTTATTCAATGGGCGGCGGTTCGCGGATTTTCCTGGGAGACAAATATGTCATCGGATTTGATTATATCAGGCTCATGAGACAGCGCGAATCAAACGGCCGGTATTTCAGCCGATTATCCGGTTCTACGAATTCCGTAAGTTTTGGTTATATAGTGTATCAGCGTGAAAAAATAAATGTTTACCCGAGTATTGGGATCGGGATGCAGCATTTGGATGTTAAGGTCTATGACGATTCAAATTTTTCATTCGATACTCTTATGAACGATCCGAAAATGGGAAGTGAGATGTCAATGCGCGGTCTGCTGCTCGATATCGGGGTTCAGTTCGATCTGTATTCACTGAAAGGGAAGCGGAAAATGTACTGTACGGGTATAAAGGCCGGATACTGCGTGACCGTTGCAGGCGGATATTGGAGCATGGCGGGTCAGAAAGTCAGCGGCGGGCCGGCTGCCGGTATGGACGGTGCATACATTCAGATCAATCTCGGTGTGCGGGATCTGATGCGCGAGATATTTGGCGAAAAGTTTGCACGGTGAGATGTGGATGCGCGGGATCTTCCGGACGGGGAGGTTTGCGCCGGGTGCCCGAAGACGATAATACGTGCATTTTAAAGAAAGGACATTATTTCCGTTTCATTACCCATACGCCGTTCCATTCGGGAGACGGTGGATTCTTTATGAAATCCTCGCAGCGCCAGATGAAAGCGCCCGAGGGTTTGTCTCCCTCTTCGGCCAGTTTCTTAAATATTTCAAGTGCTTCAGTAAACTTCTTTGATTGATAAAACCCGAGCGCTTTTTCAAATTCGGCTATGACATTGAGTTTTTCGGCGCTGACACTCTCTTTCAATCCGACCAGCTCATAAATCCGCACTGGAGTCACTTTCCCTTTGTAACGAAGAATATCGAGATACCGGAAAACAAATTCATCACCTGCGCCCTGTTTCGTATATTCGCTCACAAGGATCGTAGTGTCGTAGAATTTGTTCAGACCCTCAAGGCGGAAGCCGGAATTCACCGCATCTCCGATGACCGTATACTCGATCTTACGCTTTGATCCGATATTTCCCAATGTCAATTCGCCGGTGGTAACCCCAAACCGGGTAATGAGCGGTGTTTTGTTATCCGCTTGAGCCTTCTCGATCAGATCCGCAACGATTTCGGACGCTTTAACGGCTCCGAGACAGGCATGTTTTTCATGGTTTTGTTCACCGAACGCTCCGAAAACGGCAAGGATCGCGTCACCGATATATTTGTTGATAAAGGCGCTGTTCTCGATCAGAGATTCCGAGACCACGGAAAGGTAATCATTGAGCTGCGAAACAACTTCGTCCGGCGGCATGCTTTCGGATATGGTTGTGAAATCGGCAATATCCGTCGCCATAATGGTTGCGTTCAATGTCCGGCCTTTCAGGGCGACAGCGTTCGGGTTTTCTAATATTTCCTCAAGGACGGAATCGTTGACATACCGCTCGAACTGCTTTCTCAAAAACCTCTTATCTTTGCTCTCCGCAAAATACCCTGAAAGCGCCAGCCCGACAAATACGAGTGAGCAGACAATGAATATTTCCGCGGACTCCATCCAGTAGTTGGTTCGGATCAGCACATATACGATCGAATACACCGCCGCAATCATGAAAACGTAAACGGAAATAAAGAGTGCAAGATTATTGAAATATTTATCGCTTCCGATCAATATGCCGGCAGATATAGTCATAAGCAGAAGAACGACCCATTTCGGTACACGGTGCATATAATCGCCGGTCATAAGGTTTTCGATCGCTGTGGCATGGATCTCCATGCCCGGATAAATATTTTGATGTGTGAACGGTGTTGATTTCAGATCCAGAAGCCCGGGCGCATTCGATCCGATTATCACGACTTTGTCTTTAAAAGCGTCAGCAGGAATTATTGAATTTTCGCCGCGCTCCTCACTGATCGAGGCGGCAATTACGGCATGATAGGAGTAATAAGTGAATACATAATCCTCAATGCCCAGCGGATCGGTTCCGCCTTTGCCATACCAGTTCAATAATATCTTCCCCTCATCGTCGGTGACAGATTCATCCGAGAGTGCGGAAAGAACATTCCGTTCGAACGTTTCCGTGTCAAGAAGATCTTTTACGACGGAAAGAGCAATTGAAGGAGCCAGCTTGCTGCCCAGTTTGGATACAAGCGGGTAACGCCGATGGATGCCGTCATCCTCCGGCAGAATATTTACAATACCCATGCTTGCAGAGCCGCGCATCAATTCCGGAATGGGGTAGAGCACCGACGGATACGACGGAACGCCGCGGAACCTTTGATATGGCCCCGTATCTCCGATGATCCATTTCGAGTCGAACCGCAGAGAATCTTTATAGCCGGAATAGTGGCCGGAAACCGCAAGATACGCTATGCCGGTTTCCTCGATCGCAGTGGCGAAATAGCTGTCGCCGGCGGCGGAATCGGTACGGTTAATATCCGGCTCGGAAAATACAATGTCAAAGAATACCGCTTTTGCGCCGTGTTTATTAAGATACTCGAGGAGATAGCCGTGAAACTCGCGCGGCCACGGCCAGCCGATGCTGTTGTTCTCATCAAAAAAGTCGATACTTTTTTGGTCGATGCATACGAAAACGACGTTATCGCAGTGTTCGGGAGTGCTTTGTCTCCTGTTTATCAGGATATCGAACAGCTTTCCGTTCATGTATCCGAACATGCCCGAAATTGAAAGGATCGCACACAGGCACACGATCAAAAAAACCAGCAGGCTGTCGCGGGAAAATTTTATATTCATTTTTTTCATATGCGGTATGCTTCTCCTCAATGTCCTCATTGTGAGTGCACGTCAATCCGACCGGGAAAACATTTAAATACTGCAGAGAGCTCTAAAACGACATGTTTGATCTGAAATCTCCGGCAAACAGCTTTCCTTCATACCGTCTGTATTTTCTCATCTCACGGTCGATCTGCTTTAACCGTTCTTTGAAATCGGGATGATTTTTGTAGTTCAGGTCGAATATATCGATATTGCTTTCGTGACGGGTCATCATCGTGTTCAGCATCCTCGTAAGGCCGTTCACATCATACCCGCTTCTCGCCAAATATGTCAGAGCCATTCTGTCCGCCTCGAATTCCTGCTCGTCGAGCTTCGGGCTTGTCGCGATGGATGTCGCCCTGTTCGTAAGCGCGAGAAGGTCACCCTCGATCTCAGAGGTTCCGCCCGTTTCCTTGCCGAGAAGATCAAACGAAGATCCGGCTGTAATGCCGACCTCGCTCTCCTCCATCGACTGCATGGCATGCCCCGCGATAACATGCGACATCTCATGGGCAAGCAGCGCCGCAAGCTCGGCTTCGTCCGCGATCATCTCCAAAAGCCCCCGTGTGAGAACGATATATCCGCCGGGACACGACACCGCGTTAATACGGTCGGTATCAAGCACATAGAATTTAAATTGCAGCTCGTAGCGTTCGGTACTCTCGGCAAGATACCATCCTACGGAGGATATGTAATTGATCAGCGATTCATTCTCGACAAGCGATCCCTCGGCAACCGATGATGCTATGGAATATCCGATTGAATGCTCGTTTTCATATGTCATACTGCTTTTTCGGTATTTTCGGCTTATTTTGAATCGCCGCTGAAGACGGTCTCTCGATACCTCACTTGAACGCTTTTCGGAGAAAGATTCGACATATCCCGGCGGAACATCATAACCGTTTACAGGAAGTTCGGCGAGATTTTGTTTATCTGCGCCGGTATACCGTGTCCAGAATCCTTTGATCGCAGCGGTCAGCAGCGCCGGAGACGCTTTCGCGGACGTTACGGATTCGGTCGATAATGATTTGAAAACATCCATGTTCATGCTTGTTTGCGCGTTAGCGCTTTTATTCCCGCTATCGGAGTCAACGGAAAGAGAGTTTTCCGAGACCCATACATTTTCATCCGAAAACGTTGTCTTATACCAGCTTTTCTTCATTTTAAGAACGTCGAGAACCGTGTCCTTGGGGATCAATACTTTCAGCGCGTAAAAGGACCCGGGCCCGGACCGCCCCTGCGCTTCATTGACAACGACGATCACTGTCTCCGGGGTGTTCTGCGCCACCGCAAATGTTGAAATTACAACAAGTAAACATAAAACCGTACAGATGCTTTTTTTTACGTTCAAGTCAATCACCACCTCAATATAAAATGTGCCGATTCGACACAAAACCCGGCACAGACGGCTCGGAAAAATCACCTGCCGTGCGAAACATTCATGCAATTAAAACAGTGCTATACTCTGAAATAACTGTCATGAAAAAACTTACTGTTCTTCCGGTTTGAAAATTGAATTATACACCCACGTAGAGATTGAGGGAACCTGTTCGGACAATATTTTTGTCAGCATTCGCTCAATCGCCTGATCTTCATAACTGCCGTTTGTGGAATCTTTCAGAATATGCGTATCGATAATTTCCTGCGACTCCGGATCCATCGTTTGGATGGAAATCTCCCAATCCGCGAAATGGAACGTGTACTCTTTGTTGTTCCGTTTCATTGCGGTCGTCCTCGTTTTTACCGAGTGCTCGACTGTCATAAGAAGATCGATCCCGCCCGCGATCGCAGAGGGAGAATCGGGATATTCCCGAACCCTCAATCCGGCATCGTTGATACCTTTGGTGATCCCGGATTTTACTGTGCTCTCAATTTCGTTTTTGTATACAAGCCCGATATCGAAAGCATCGGCGATCAGGCTGTCAAGGCTCGACATTACGCCGAATAATGCGATCTCGCTCGCAAATGTCGGCGCACCGGAACCCAAAAGCGTTAAATCCTGCAGCGCTTTTTCGCGGAGGATCAGGTCATTCATTATTTGCGAATATACTCTGATTCGGGTAAGATCGTCACCGCTCAAATTATCGAGGCGGGTATTGATCTTGTTGTCAATGCCCATGATCCTGTCCTGCAGAATTCCGACATAGGATTTTTTTTCGAGAACAGCCCATACCTGATATGATTTTGCCCGTTTGTTATACTCGGACGAGACAATGACGATTCCCGGAATGTCCCGGGATGTCCCGACAATAATCGAATTGGATATTTCGGTCAGACGATCTTCGAGTGTCTTGCCTTTTTTCGTCCGGCTTTGCGCCCATTGGTTCACGATCGTTTCGCCGGAGATCTTTGCCTCAAAATATTTTGCGATCTCAAATCTCGCTGATTCGGCGGCGTCCTCGGCAGTCGCACCCGATCCGAATCGAATGATATTGGTATCCGCAGAATATTTTTTCCGAAGTGCTCGGGGAAGCTTCTCCTGTGCGAACACACCGGGCGCAGTCTCCGCGAAAACGACTGACAGGAGTAATAATATTAATATGGTATGGGATGTTCTCATTGCAAATATTCTCCGAAAAGAATGGTTAATTCAAAAATTATTGCTGAATATTTAATTTGTCAATTGCACTGTCAAGATCTTTAAGAGCGCCTTGGGCTTTCAGCTCGGTAAATTCCGCCGCGGCATTTCTTGCAGCCGCGCTGATCGATTTCTTAATCGAATCCGTGGAGATCTCAACCTGGGCAAAATACCTTTCTTTGCGTATTTCTGTGCGGGTGATATCCGATCCGGTCAGCATTACATTGACAACTTGTTTGCCGACAGACTCGGAAAATGCCAACGCTCTCGACTCTTCCATGTTTCCGCTCTGCTGCATGAACGTTCTGAGCATGCTCTGAACATTTACCTGAATTTTTGCGGCAAGGTCATTTCGGGCGTTTGCGACTGCCACATCTCTTCCGAGCTGAATCGATGCGGTTTTTTCAGAAACTCCGACGCCGTATATTTTGTCGTCCGATTTCGGCGGATTTAAAAACCATTTCGGCATGCTCCCTGCGCAGGCAACAAACAGAAGCGTAACAGCAAGAATAAACAGGAACAATTTCGAGAATTTTTTGTTGACACTCATCGGTGTCTCCTTTCGTGATTGAAATTGTATGAATCAAGCTAAGTTTATATGAAAGTTAAGGTCTGTCCGGCGGAGTCGGCAGGAATACAACCGGATCCTCACCACTGTCTCCACCCATCATCGCAGCACCCGCTCCTGCTCCGGCAATCAATACACCGGCAATAAGATACCATTTTAAGCGCGATTTCTTTTTCAGGCCCATAAGCTCGTCACCGACTTCATTTATGACCGTGCCCATGATATCGTCGATAGAGCCTTTGTGCTGACGGTCGGCGGAGGCGATGGATTTTCCGCTTTCAACGTCGATGATTCGCGACGAGACCGAGAACGTGTTGCCGATATATCCGATCTGGCCGAGAACGATCCTGTCGACCTGAAGCATTTTTCCGAATTCGATGGCGCATGAGTCTGAAACGCATCCGGTGTTCTGGATCTCGAATTGCTCGAAAATTCTGTCAATTTGTGTTTGCTCGACAACGAGGTACTGATCTTTATCCTCCATTTCGGTATATTCCGGCGAGCTGATAAGCTGCGACACATGTGACCGCAGCCGTTCGGACAGCACCTCGGCCTCGACCTGCGAAACTCCTTTGGCGGTCATGTCAAGAACCGCGATAGTATACACTTTGCCGCTCTGAGCATTCGCAGGAACAGCAGGCAGCAGTCCGAACGTCACAAGATACAGCGACAGGTAAAACGAAAATATCTTTCTTAACATCACAATCCTCCATATAACCATTATGGCTGAGTTTTCATTGCATCGTCCAAGAGTGTTTTTATGTCAGGTAAAATTGTATATTTATTGGTCACTTCCAGTAAATTATAAGAAAATGAGCCGGCATTTTTCGATTTGTCGAACGAAAGAATAATTTCGCCGATCTGCCCTCCGCCTTTTCCTGCCTGCACAATACGTGAATTGCCGGCAATGACAGGCTCTTTTATCAGCGTCTGAGAATGTCCCCCGACGATCAGGTCAATTTCGGGCCATTTTGCGGCAACCGTTTTGTCTTCGTTTACTCCCATCTGAGAAAGTACAATAATATAGTCGCATGAGCTTTTCATGACCGGGATCAGTCTTTTTAATGTCGAGTCGGGCTCCTCAATGACAAAATCTATTTTGTCATCCGGGAAAAATTTAAATGTTTCTTTTGAAAGAAGACCCGTTATCCCGATTCTTATTCCGTGTGCAGTGACGACCCGAAAGGGTGTGAAAACGTTATCGCCCTCTCCGGAACGGATCGATGCGTTTATGATCTTTTCGCGGTACCAGCCGAACGGCCCGAGAAAATTTTCAAGTCCGCGGTAAAGCTCCTGATCACCGATACCCGCGGCGTCATAACCCATGGCGTCCATGAGTTTCAGAATAAGGTTTCCCTTGATCTCAGAGTTTGACAACCCGAAATATCCGCCGGAGTCCAGAACCAGCACTTCAGAATGTTCCTCGCGGTATGACCGTATCAGGTCCGCACGTTCCGCAATGCCCCCGAACGGATTGCTCCTGCAGTTGCAGTCAACCAGTTTGCCGTTCGAATTGTTGGAAAAAAGAATCCTGACAGATGCGCGTTCATCGGCACACGTGTTAAAATTACTGCCGAGCAGCACCGCCGGAATCAATACCAAGTACATCCATCGCCGCATTCTCGAGCCTTTCCATGGTTTCGGCCTCTTTCCCCTCGGGGAACGCCGAGCCGACATACCGGACTTTTTTGTCGGTGTCTATCATAACAGTGAACGGAATTCCGGTAAATCCTATGAGTTTTTGTGTGACAAGATATTTATCCAAAAGCATCGGGATCGTTGTGTTCGTTTCCTCGATAATTGTCTTTGCAAGCTCTTCTTTCTCAAGTGCGATAAGGAATATTCCAAGCCCCTTATCCTTGTATTTCTCTTGAAGAATTTCAAGCTCGGGAATTTCTCTTTTGCAGGGCTTGCAGTATGACGCGCAAAAACTGAATATTATCCCTTTAAAGTCTTTCGTTGACTTTTCACCGGCATATTCGTTTAGAAAAAAATCATTTCCCTGAATATCTTTCAGATAAAAACTCGGTATTTCCTCGCCGATTTCAAGCGCATATCCGTTCCCGGAAACGAAAAAACATAACAGAAACAAACATATTATTCCTGAAAAAAGTAACTTAGTATATCTGTACATTCGCAATCCCTTTCTCGTGCGGATTAGAACTTTCGGCTAAAGGCGATAAGAATGCCTTAAATAAAAGTATAATCTCCTGTGACCACTATTGCAATACAAACAATATTACTTCATAAAAATCATCTTGTCGGTTATCGATGCGTTTCCGCATTTGATTGTGTAAAAATACACTCCCGAGATCATTCCGGTTGCGTCAAAAACAAAACTGTGGGCGCCCTGCTGTTTCGGCCCGAAGTCTTTCGAGAGCACCTCCTGGCCGAGAGAATTGAATACGGTAAAATACACATGGCCGGACCGTGGAAGATCATACTCGATTGTCGTTGACGGATTAAACGGGTTCGGATAGCTGCGCGCGGTCATAAAACTTGACGGCCCTGCGGCAAATTCATACCTGCTGCGGGATGTTTCATCGCCGACCGTTACAGTGAAACGGCGCTCCGATATTCCGGTTTCCGAAAAATCCGATATAAATGAGAATGAATCGTTATTGAGAGTGACGAGTTCGCCGCTCGTTTGGTCAAGCACCAGATAATCGTATCCCTCCGGCAAATCCTCGGCGCCGTTAAACTCAAGAACAACCTTTTCATTTGAGATATTGGTTTTTACGGTGAAATCCCATGACAGATCTTTCGAGGTATGAGACCGGAAATCAACGGTGTATGATTGCGGGAATCTCTCCCAGTCGCTGTGTGGGAACGAAACCGAAACATAGTCGCCGATTGCGGGCGGTTCGAGATGGTCATACTTGTCCCATTCGTCCAGCGCGCCCTGTCTGAGCCCGAAATGGTTAGACGTGTCTTTCGCCTTGCCTGCAAACGCGTTCATCGACAGTTCCCACGATATGCCGCTGCGTTCCACCGCCTGTTTCGCGGTGCTTTCCGAGGGATCTGGATTCAGTTTTATCACAACATTCATGTTTGTCATATTGTTTATCGAATACCCTTTCCAGGGCTCGAGCTTTTTCGGGGGAGCGGTCGGATCGGACCATGAGCCGTTGTACGTGTAGAGTGCACTGAGCTCAGCGCCGGACGGATTTTCAATGTCGGCCCATGAGATATCGAACATCCATGGATTCGCAATGTCGTTCCAGCCGGCTTTAAGAGTTATATTATATGCTCCCGATGTCGATACCGTCGACCCGGACGGCGCTTTGAAACGAAAATCATTTTTCGAGATCATCCAAAATGCGGCGCCGGGAGTGAACGCTTCTATGTCAGGATATTCGCCCGGAACCGTTTCACCCGGGGAAAATCTGAAAAGACGCCAATCCGTGCCCGTGTTTCCCTCCGGCAATAAAGTTTTCATCTGCTTCTCGATGGTATCGTAGGAGGAATCGACCATGAGAGGTACCGAGATCATACGGTATGAGTTCTGAGCCGAGCCTCCCGTGGTGGTTTCCGTAGAGGTCATGTCGGAAACGGTTGCGCTGACGGAATAATAGCCTTTATCCGCCGGCGTTCTGGTATTCTGATTGTTGACATCTTTTGCGAGAATATAATATTCCAGTCCATACGCGGTGAAAATGCCGACATCCAATGTGGCGGAATAGTTTGATCCGTCGGAGGACGTCATCGAAACTTCGTGAGTACTGAAATTTCTGCTTCCGGTTATGTCATAAAACAGCGTAACACTATCAACCGTGTCTTCGCTGGAGATGGCTGCCGTAAATGTTAGCGTGTCATTTTCCTGAGCGGACGTAACCGGGGTATGAGTTATCGTAAGCTCCGGCGTAATGATTTCAAACTGGGCGCTTTCTTTGAAAATGTCGCTGTTCGACGTATCGGTGATCCTGATAACATTCTGGCTTGTTCCGGTTTCGGGAACCGACCAGCCGTATGATCCCGAGGCCGCGGATGTTGAGGAGACGATGGTTGCCCAGGTGTCGCCGTTATCGATGGAATACTCAATTTTGACATTAGTGACACCGTTGAATTCCCAGGTAATCTCTTTTGTGGACTGCGCCGTCCACCGGTCCCCGAATTTCGGGGAAGTAACAGTTATGAACTCGTTGGAAAGTATAGAGAACGTTCCCTGACTTTCTTCGTAGAGATTCGGGTTGGATGAATCGGATATCATGATCTTGCAGTTTTCGGAATAATCCGAGGGCACGCTCCATGAATATGAATCCCTCGAGGCCTCTACTTTCAGGGCGATATTTTCCCAGGTCGTTCCGCCGTCGGTGGAGAATTTTATGTCAATGCTCGACACGCTGTATGAACTCCATTCGATGGTGTAAACATCATTGACGCTGAGCTGTTCACCGCCGATTCTCGAAGAAAGGGTTAAAAACGCTGTGGGAGAGATCGAAAACGGATTATTGCTTTTGTCCCGTATAAGAGTATTTGAATTGTCGATGATCCTGAGGACACAATCTGACGAATCTATTCCCAAGGGGATTGACCACGTATATGTGCCGGCGGAAGCGGGAATACTCTCGACTATATTGTTCCAGCTCAAGCCGTTGTTGAGCGAGTATTCAATGCTGATATTCGTCACCCCGGTTGAAGACCATGTGATATCACTGTTAGTCCCCGGTAAAAGATTTTCGCCGCCGTCCGGGGATGTGACGATGAGAAGTGCCTGTGATGCGAAGAATTTTTTCCCCGTATTTTTAAGATTATTCTTGAATTTCGGCCAGGCGCTGTCTGCCAGGCCCTGAGATGTTTTCGAGTCTACCGCATACAAATGCCAATCATAGCTGCCAAAATAGAGAATGCCGTTATTATCGATTGTCGGCGATGACCAAATACTCCCGTCCGCCTCGAACCGCCATTTTTTGCTGCCTTCCGGGCTTATCGCATATAAACCGCTGTCATTCGAGCCGACATAAATTGTGCCGTCGTTTCCTACGACAGGTGATGACACAATCATATTACCTGCATTAAAACTCCAGATTATCGTGCCTTCATATGGTTCTAAGGCGTAAAGATTTCCGTTTTTTATGCCAACATATATCGTCCCGTCCGCACCAATTGCCGGAGATGACTCAACGCCATATTCGTAATTATTGAACCACTTTTGTGTCCCGTCCGGATTCACCGCAAAGAATCCAAAGCTGTTTCCGACATAAACAGTACCGTCCGAGCCTATGGCAGGTGAGGAAGGAATTTCGCCGTCGGTGGGGAAACTCCATAAGAAATCACCTCCGGTTTTAAAGGCATATAAATTACCGTCAAAAGCTCCGAAATATATTCTCCCGCCATAACTGATAGAGGGAGAAGAGATCATAATTGTTCCGATCTCATACTGCCATTTTGGTGTACCGTCAGGCTGGACAGCATAGAAAATATTGTCATAAGAACCGAAATATATATCGCCGTTATTTCCGATCGCCGGAGAATTTCGGATCGGACCGTCGGTATGATATTTCCATTCACCGGTGCCGTCGTCCGGATTAACAGCATGAAGAAAGCCGTCATCCGAGCCGATATAAATGGTGCCGTCCTCTCCCACCGCGGGAGAGCTAAATATTTCGCCGTCGGTTTGATACCGCCATTTGAGCTTCCCGTCCGGATTCATCGCGTATAAACTCCCGTCTCTCGATCCGATGTAAATTGTTCCGTTTTCTCCGATAGCCGGTGAGGAACGCGATATTTCCCATCCTGTCTGGTATTTGAATACCAGTCCTGCTTGATCGGCCGGTTCGCCCTGCATTGATATGGTGAAATTTCCGTCGCTTTGGTCTGCGGTAAAATTGGTCGATACCATACTGGCAATCCTTATTCTGCACATGTCGGAGTCGACCTCGGGTACGGTCCATTCGAAACCGCCGAACCTCGAATCGACGCCGTCCGCAATGGGATTCCAGCCCGCGCCGTCGTCGGTCGTATATTCGATTCTGACATTGGCCACGCCGCTTGTGTCAAACGTGATTGTATTGGTTTGACCCGCTTGAAGGTTTTCGCCGCCGTTAGGGGAAATGATCTCGACGAACAGCAGCGGATCCTGCGGTTCCGATGTATCGAAATCGGCGACAAACACCTCATTTATGCCGTCTATATCGCGAAGATAGCAGAGTTGTGTGCCGTCCGGTGAAAACCGTCCGACAGAAGCTCCCGCTTCCTCGAAAACTGGCTGCGATTCACCGCTAACGATATTGAGTGCGAGAAGCATCAGGGCATTTTGATCGGTATAGAGTATCCATTTTGCGTCCGGAGAATATTCCGGTTCCCAGTGATAGCCCGAATTAAATGTCCTTTGTTTGTGCTCGCCGCTTCCGATAGTTATTCGGAATAATTTTGCGTTGCCGTCCAAATCAAGTATGGATGTCATTAAATATCTTTCGTTCGGGCTGAAACAGATGTTGCCGAACGCCCCGTCACCCGCACTGAGAGTTCTCAACTCATCTAATTCGTAGTCATATATAACCAGATCGGAGGTTTCGACATCCCTGTATGCAAGATATCTGCCGCTGTTGCTCCAGCTTGCCAGCCCGATACCCTCGAAGACAACGAAATGTTCGGTTCTGTCAATGGAAATATATTCGAGTGAATTACTATTATTGGCTTCATTATAGTTCGTATACGTTATTCCGTCGCTGGTATCGGAAAACCACGGGAAATAGCAGTAGCCGTCGACATCTTTTGTAAGATTTACTGCAATGCCGCCCACCGGTTTTACAATAAATATATCTCCTTCCTGTTCATACACGATCCATTCACCGTCGGGCGACCAGTCCAAATCCAGCTTTTGTCGGCCGGTGTTCGTTATCCGGGCACCGTGATCGTTTATAAGGCTCTGAGTTTGGGTAATTTTGGGTGTTGAAGGGAGTGTTGAGCGGTCAATATTTTGAGCCTGTCCGAAATGATACGTATTGTCAAGTGCAAGGAGCTGAATAGCTCCTGAAAGAATGAGCGAAAGCATGAAGAGGAAGCAGATGAGGCGTTTTTTGTTTTTCATGGTATTATCCCGGAAGTTAAGATCGCATATTAATGAAGCTATTTATATATCATTTTATCCCTGTAAAGAATGTTGTAAAGTAAAAGCAAATAATGTTCCAAATTATATCAAACATGCGCTATATATTTGTGCGCATGCGTAATGTATTGCCCTGCAATATACTATAAAATACAATCAGGGCGGGCACACATTTATCCAAAGCGAATGAAGCCGTTAAAATGAACAGTCCTGTATGAAAAAGTCTGAAATATCTTACACGGATTACGTGAAATATTTATTATTGTGCCTGACAATTGTCCAAGAACGCAACCAATGAACAGCTGAAGCAATGCTGGATACATTGGAATAACAATAGTAATAATAATATATTATGGTAAAATTTACAAAAATCCAAGCATATTTTTTGTTATTTCAGCGGGAACAAATGCACCTGATTCCTTTGGGTATTATATCAAATTGTTTATTTTGTGGAAAAATTTCGGATCCGGGAACGCTGTGAAAAAGAGCGGCGTTCCTGAAAACGATAACGGCGAGACCGGGCCGATCGACATGAAATTGTACTGTTTTGATTTCGCATCAAACGCGCTGTGCGGGTCTCGGAACGATTGATACAGTTTCAATGAGCTCGCGTCTCCGCCTGCAAGCTCTCTCAGCGCTTCGAATTCTTTGCCGTATGCAAGGCCGAATCCGAAAAAGAGTATCCGCATCTGCTCGATGATCGGTTTGGGGAGACTTGCCAGCGTCTGGCTGATAAACAGCCATCCAAGTCCGTATTTACGGGTTGTCCGGACAGCGTCGATCAATGTGAGCCGTACACTTTCCAGCGCCTCGTCATCTGTTTCCTCGCTCGGTGCGAGCCTGTGTGCCTCGTCGACGATCACAAGCGTGTTTAAGAACGTATTTCTCATATATGCCATCTCGGCGGTATTTTTCAGGAAACTCAGGAAACTTCTCACCGCGAGAAGCTGAATCGATTCGTTCCAGAAGATCCCTTTGACGTTTGTCGAGGAAAGGTTCAGGATCACTATGGGACGGTTGTTCCCGGGTTTGTTGAATGTCTGGTTGAGCAGTTCCTGTATGGTGATAGCGCCTTTGCGCTCGCGGAAAAGTTCGCATACAGGTTTCCAGGATGTGGCGTACAGTGCGTCGAATTTATCTTTGTGCTGACTGAAATCTTTAAATATTTGCGAGAATCTCTCGTTTGAGGATTCGCTTCCGAGAAATTTGAATGCCTCGAAAAATGCATCCTTGGATGAGATATCGTTCAGTTTGAATTTGCCTTTCAGCGCTCGTACGATATCCTCTGAGGCCAGATTTTTCTCGTCGGCTTTTTTCACGCCGATTTTCGGGAAGAAATTCGATTCGCGAATCACCTCGGTGAACAGCGGCCAGCCCTGAAGCACCAGTTCGTTCGGGTTTTTAACGATAATTTCCTTGTTGAATTTTTTGAGGATCGGATTCAGTTTCAGATCGAACGGCGACTCTTTGATCTGTCCCTGCACATCCATCGCGAATTCTGCCTGCGGGTCGATAATATAAATCGCCATTTCCGGGTGGCGGGCATACGCGAGCATTATGGTTTTCGCCAGAACCGATTTGCCCGATCCCGTTTTACCGAATACACCGATATGATATGCCTCGCCCGCGCCGGTTTCTCCCCGGCCGAAATGCCTGAACCACAGCGGGAGCCGCGGAGTTGAGCCGTACACATTGCCGAGATAGAATATCTGACTGCGGTACCGGTCAAGAATTTTTTCGAGCACCTCATTTGTCACAAGATTGAGAAATGTCCCCGTCGGCGGAACGGTCCCGATCAGGCTCGGGAAATATCTACCCTCGTCCTCGCCGAACACCGCGCTGATTGATATATCGCCCTGAAACGTGTCCTGAACGCCGCTGACGGAATTGATGATTCCTTTTTCGCGGATCAGATTTTTTGTAGTGGGGTCCTCGAGAAGGACATTTTTCAGCCGGACGCCGGTCAGCTGACCGATGGCGTAATGGGGTTTGTTGTCCTGGAAGAAATGGAAATATGCGAGCTCGCCGATCAGTTTTTTTCCTGCCGCGCTTCCAAGTATGTCGATGGTCAAGTCGCTCGAGGAGGAGGGCGAACTGATCACGCCGATCCGTTCGGATTCGACAATAATATTCGATTTGGGTTTTGCCGGGGCGGGTTTTTTAACCGGAGGCGGTGTGGCTGCCGCCGCACTCTTTGTTGCCGCATTTTCTGCCGGTGCGCCGATATTTTCTTTTTCCATTCTCGAATCTCCTATAAGGCAAACAGCCGTACGCTAAAAAGCGATCGGCTCTGTAATTGTGCAATCGTTCAATTATCCCGAATTTGAATCCATTCCCATGAGTAGCGAAAAAATATCTCCGAGGTCATCCTTACTGCTGCTTGTGATGTGCGACAGTGCCATTTTTCGTATCGAGGGAACAGCATCGGTCATGCTCTGAGCCGCTTTTCCCGCGGAAGATAGCGGATACGGCTCTGTTACGCCGGGAGTGCCGCATTGAAATTGTACGGTGTCTAAGAGCTGTTTCAGCCGGGAAGGATTTTCGGAAACGGACGAATCGATCTCGATCCTGAAAACGCGGGTCCAGCTGTGCGGCCTGTAATGGATGACATGCAGGTTTCCGATCGCCGCGGCGATGCTGTCGCGAACCGATGAAAATCCCGGATCCTTGATCGGGATGGCTTTTATCCGCTGGAGTTCGGATTGCTCCACAGGCGCCGGCGCGGTATATTCTCAGGGCGAAAGCAGTAATGTTAACAGCGTGTTCTCGTCAAAGTTCGACGGCAGGCCGAGCGCGGCTGAAAGCTCTCTTTTTGCAGTCAATTTCGGTATGCCCGCCCATATTTTGCCGGGATTTTCTGAGGCCCCTGATTTGCCAGAGAAATTTGAAGAAAAGATCTGCCTGAACGCAATGACGGACTGTTTGACTCTGCCGAGAAATTCTTTGCTGATTGTCGTGTCTTTTGTGGCGAGCGCGTATTTCAGGCTGTCCATGAAAACGGCAAACGGAGTGACGAATGAGCCGTTCAGAAATACAATGTCATGGGGCGCTCCGGCGGCAAGCTCTGCCTGAAGCTCCATCATTACCGCATATATGAGCCGCTCGTTTTCGGGATTATTGCCGACAGGATGAAATACCGCTTTATGTGCGGGAGTCGTCCAATGAGTTTTTCCGGACTGCGGAACAAGACCCTCTGCGCCGAACGCGGCACAGGATGCAAAGCCAGATGCGAGAAATTTTTCCAAAGAATGGGCGCCGTCAATCCCGCAGGAGGTCAAAGGTTCTTCTGCGTCGGAGGGATCGTTCGTCCGTATGAGGTTGTTGTCTTCCAGCTTTTTTCGGAGGGCGCCGCGGTTTTGGGCGATCTCGCGGAATGGAGCGTATATCTCGCCGGCGATTTTTTCGCTCGTATCGAGAATTTCGCTTACAAGAGCAGCAGGAATGCCGCCGAAAGAACTGTTCATATTGTTTGCCATTACGCTGCCGTTTTTTTTAAGTTTTTATCCAGCAATAATGTGTCGCGGAAATTAACTAAAGCGCATTATTCGCAATATAATAAAACAATATGATACATATTCGGCATAAAAGCAAAAAAAATCATTACCGATTTTTCAGGACATCTTCATCTATTCGGTTATTCGTGTA
>Ga0233431_1002099_pt1 | contig 29687 bp, 34 predicted proteins | sample SI_118_April2016_FD_179867 | JGI IMG/M metagenome (GOLD analysis project Ga0233431, IMG submission 179867) | Seawater microbial communities from Saanich Inlet, British Columbia, Canada - SI_118_April2016_200_MG | ecosystem: Environmental > Aquatic > Marine > Inlet | place: Canada: British...
CTAATCCCCATATTTGTGGCGCCATCAGGAATAACACCCTTCGAAAAGGCCTTTCACGACCTCCTCTTAACCAGTCTCGTTGAAATAGGTCTGGACGTATCCAATCGACCTGAAGGAAATCGACAACTCTCCTTTGATATTCAGGTGATAACTCACCATGACAAGATTCTTGGGTCAGGAGCCGTAGTTTATGAGTCTTTGGCGCCAGGGTTCTTTGTACAGCGTGGCGCTCCTGCTTCGAATGGATCGGAAAAAAGGACCGATGAAGCCGAAGTCATTGCACGCAGTGCAGAACTGAATGAACAAGCCGGAGAGTACATTGTTGAGCTGCCGAAAAATGAGATCATAGTCACCACATCACTTATGTTTAGCGGCAAGTACATCATGAGAAATTCTTCTATTTATTATATAAACGATCCTGATTGGTCACAGTATGTATTGAAGTCGAGATACCGAGACCCGGCAGTCGCCCAATTCAAGCTTGTTGATGAGTAAAACCAAGGTGGGAAAGAGGAAGGATATGGGTATGGAGAGGTTTCATCAGTTGTCTTTGGGCATTATAGCCGCCTCGATTATGTTATTTTCTTCAGGATGTTACGGACCGACCCACCATGGACATGGTTCTTATTCAGGGAGCGGTTCATTTAACGTTGTACCGATCCGGCCTCAGCCCATTCCGGTTGCAGGCAACGGATCTTTGGGTCGTCGGCCCGGGTATACCCTGGTTGAGTTCGTGCCTGTTCAACCCAGCGCTTCCCATGGCAGGGTGGGGTTCTATGCCAAGGATCAAACCATGATGGACAAGAATAATCCTCCGGAATTGGATCATGGTGGCGGCGGTGCAGGTGGCGGTGGTGCAGGTGGCGCTGGTGCAGGTGGCGGCGGTGGCGGTTAAGAGTTTGCGTAATGGAGCGAAAATGAAAAGTACAAATTTCGGGGTATTGATAGCGGTCCTGGCCGCCATTTTCCTGACAGGGGATGCGATTTCCGCTGCAGAAAGCATAACAACAAAAGATTATTGGGTCTTACGAGATGGGTACAGCGAGGCGTTCACCCATGACGCAACGGTTACCGTTTCGTACGAAAGTTGTGAGCCCTGCGTTGATGTTGTTGATGGATTCTTCGTAAACTATCCGGGGCCAAGTGGTCAGGCGCTGAAGTATGATGAAGATGGAAACCTGATCTATTATTGGGCCGAGTACGGCCCCGATTGGGTGTATGTCCCCGACAGCCCTCAACAGTTCCTCCCGAATGTCATGGAGATCGGCCAAAGCTATACCTGCGGGTGGTTGCGAAATGAGTATGTAAACGGCATGTTTCGGGGTTACGGAAGCGATAGTTTTTCATTCACCGTGAGCGGACCTCACACTACCACTGTAGGGGCGGGCACATTTACTACTTATATCCTGTATATGTTCGACAGCTGGAGTACCAGCTACGGAGAAAGCGGAACATCGACCCGCATCTACTATCTTGCAAAGGGCGTGGGATGGGTCAAAATGATGATAAACGGTGAAACCTACGAGCTCTTGGGTTATAGTGCCGGTCCCCCGGCGACGCCGAACTTGACGTTAACCACTTCCGGGACAACGGCTTCCATGTCCTGGTCTGCCCAGGAAAACGCAGGCGGCTATACCCTGTTCTATGACTTGTATCCCTGGGACGTCCTCCAAAACATCGATATGGGGTCCCAAACAAACGCATCGTTTCAGCTTTGTGAGGGTTCGGCCTTTCGTGTGGCTGTTCAGGCATATAACAGTTTCGGCAACAGCGACTATTCCAATACTGAGTATTTTGTTATCGGTTATTCCCTTTCCGTCGTTCCTTCAAGCCCCAGTATTTCGGTCGGCAAAACAGGCTCCTGCACTCTTTATGGGGGCACATGCCCGTACAGCGCCGTTTCAAGCAATACGTCCGTGGCAACGGCCTCCGTTGGCGATGGGGCGCTCCTCATTACCGGTGTTTCCGCCGGATCCGCTACCATAACGGTCAGTGACAGCAACTCCGGAAGCGTGACCGTTGCTGTAACAGTGGCGCCTTTGCTGAATGTCAATCCGACCAGTTTGTCCCTGTCAGCTGGCGCCACAGGCACTTGTGCCATTAGCGGGGGCATGCGCCCGTACACCGCCGCCTCAAGCGATACGGCTGTGGCAACGGTTTCCGTTGGCGATGGGGCGCTCCTCATTACCGGTGTTTCCGCCGGATCCGCCACCATAACGGTCACTGACAGCGATTCCAACAGTATGACTGTTGCCGTAACGGTGGTCCCCCCTCTGGATGTCAGCGAAACCAGCCTGTCTCTATCCATTGGCGCCACAGGCACTTGTACCATTAGCGGGGGTACAACCCCATACACCGCCGCTTCAAGCGATACGGCTGTGGCAACCGTCTCCGTCAGCGGCGACACCCTTACGGTTACCGGTGTTTCCGCCGGATCCGCCACCATAACAGTCACTGACAGCGATTCCGGCAGTGTGACCGTTTCCACAACAGTGGCGCCTTTATTAAAAGTTAATCCGACCCGTTTATCTCTGATTGCCGGTGGCACGGGCACCTCTTGCGCCATAAGCGGGGGCGTAAGCCCTTACACCGCCGCTTCAAGCGATACCGCGGTCGCAACCGTCTCCACCAGCGGCAGCCTCCTCACTGTTACCGGTGTTTCCGCCGGATCCGCCACCATAACGGTCACTGACAGCGATTCCGGCAGTGTGACCGTTTCCATAACGGTAGATCCTTCACTAAGTGTCAGCCCAACCAGTTTATCTGTGTCTGTTGATGACACAGGCACTAGCACCATAAGTGGGGGAGTTACACCGTATAGCGCAAACTCAGGCGATACATCTGTGGCAACCGTCTCCGTCAGCGGCGACACCCTTACGGTTATCGGTGTTTCCGCCGGATCCGCTACGGTAACGGTCAGAGAGAGCGGTTCGGCCTCAAAAACGGTCTCCGTGACGGTTGTTGCGCCATAAACATGAGCGTCATAAACATGAGCGTCTCTGGTTATCTGGCGTGAATTTGTTGCGGATTTATCGGGCAGGTTTTCTTCTTATCTTTTCTTTGAATAAAAGGCAGTTCGTCCCTGAAGAGCTGCTGCGAACAACGATGCTTGACAGTTGACGGCTCTTGAATCCAAAACCCCGGCAGCCGTGAGGAAAGTTTTTGTCCCAGGTAACATAATAATGCCGGCACTTATGGCAATCAATGGGGTTCATCTGCGTAGTACACCGCCTCTGCCATCGACTATCAATCCCATATTATCTAGCATCCGCCAGGCTCTCCGGTGTTCTTCATCATCATTGTTGAACGACCCGGAGACCATTGAATCGATCACCTCATCACTCACTCCGGCCTTCTTGAGCTCAATAATGTCTTGTGGGCTCAGGGATTTAATTGACTTTGTGCCATCACCATAAACCACAGGGTCTGAATCTTTCATGAAAGAGCCTTTATTGATGATCCCCCGGATGGCTTCATCGCTCAGGCCGGACTTTTTCATATCCAGAATCCCGTCTACGGTAAAAGCGCACGTTTCAATCACTTTCTGATCTATTATGGTCTGAATGGTCTCGCCACTTATCCCCGCCTTTCGCAGTTTGACAATGTCTTCGCTATCCAACGAAAATGCCGGGCCTGACATAAGGAAAAGACCCAAAATTAAGACCAGAACGCACGATATGCTCTTATTCATCATCTTTCACCTCATGACATCTATAGAAAATCTATAAGACTTTTCTTGTTGAACATCTTGGCTGCCGTGGCCAGGGAGGCCTCATAGGCCGTTTCCTGGGCCTGCAACTCAACAATCGCGGTTGCATAGTCGGCGTCTTCTATTTTGGAAAGCATGTTCACAACGCTGTCTTTGAACTTAACCCAATGATTTTCCGTGGTTTCCAGCCGTCTGTATAGTATTGACTGACTGACGGCAGCCCCTTCGACTTGATTTACACCCTTTGCCAGGTTGTCCGCTAAATCAGAAACTGCGGACGTGACAAAAGGGTCAGCTTCCAACGCATCCTTGAGCCCCTTCAGATCATCAAAGATATTGGTCCCGCTGGCAACAGCCGCACCGGTGAAGATATCGTCCCCAGTGAGATTGATTCTAACCTGTGCGCCTTCCCCAACGATTACGTTGGTTTTTCCACTATCACCGACATATTTTGTGTCATGGGTCGTAAAACCGGTGTTTACATCCACAACGTCCGGGTAAGACCCTGAAACTGGATTAGGGACTATCTCAACCTTATCCAAATCATCCAAAGGCACTGTAGCAGTAAAATTCGGATTCGCTTGGATTGCAGTCATTGTAGCACTGGCAACAGCGACGGCTGAACCGAGTCCACTTACATCAACCTGTATACCGGTTCTGCCTGCCAACGCGGGATCACCAGTACCGAGATCACCATCCGTATCGTACCACACATAATAACCGGAACCGAGGGTGAAATAGTCGCCATCCGTCAGATCCGCTTCTTCCCCACAAGTTATGGCCGCGCAGTCGGTGAAGGGCTGGGTATCAGATTGATGCCCTGCGAACAAGTAGGCGTCTCCATATTTGGTGTTGGCTATTGCCAGTACCTGCGCATAAATACCCTCAACCTGTTGCGCCGCGCCCTGTCTTAATTCCGGATCCGTCTGGTTGGAATGCTCGGAAACCATCCGTTTTGCCTGATCTACCAGGTCGTGCAAATTCTCCAGCAATGTATCGGTAAACTCGGTTCTGTTCTTGGCGGAGGTAATATTATTATCGTACTGTTCGATTGAGGAAATGGTCTTCCGATAATCAAGAACCTTGCCCATCCCGATCGGGTCATCGGAAGGCCTGTTGATGAGTTTTCTCGTTGCAACCCTTTCTTGGGCCTTAAGAAGCTGTTCGGCATTCCTGAAAAGGTCGCTTTTTACGATGTTTACCATCTGTTTGTTGCTTACCCGCATTTTTTGCCTCCCGGGTTAATGATTTACACCATATTGATCAGGGTCTGGAGCATTTCGTTCGTGGTGCCAATTAATTTGGCAGCGGCGTCATAACCGAGCTGGAATTGTATCAGATTCACCATTTCCTCATCGAGGGAAACTCCTGAAATGGATTCACGGTAATTCTCGAGATGAGTCACCATTGCGGTGTGATGGTCATAGCTCATACCGGCGTGCCGGACCTTATTTCCCACGTCACTGACCATGGAATTATAGAAATTGTCAAAAGTTGTGGTATTGGTGCTCATCATGAGGGCATTCTGCAGCTCGGCAATGGCGATGGCGTTGCTGTTGTCCCCCGGTGATCCGGCAGCTGTTCCGGAAGCGGCAATCTTATCAGCGGAGATGTTCGAATCCACTGCAAAGTCATTTCCCGCCAGGGTCCCGGAAAAGAAGTCTCCACCAGCCGTACCGCTCTGGTCAAAACCGCTTCTGTGTAAATAGTTAATCCCATTGCCACCATCGATACGTTTGGTAATGGTAAATTCCGTGGTGGTACCAACGCCGGAATCAGCGGAATCGGTTGCATCTCCCGCCACGACATTGGCTATTGTCAGGGTAGCCCCTCCGGTTACGGACGCATCGAAGTCAGCCTCGGCGGCAATCGCTGTTGCCGTCAAGGAGGCAACCCGAGCCGCTGTATCACCTGCTGATATGGCAACTACTATCTCGTTGCCTCCCGGAGCCCCGCCTCCTCCATCTATGTTATACCAGACATTATAGTCTGCCGTAGGTGAGCTAATGGTAAAATAATCTCCCGTGGTCAGCGTAGAGGCGGCGCCCGTAACCACCTCCGTGGATTCAACGCCCTTTATGCCATTTACGAGATCCTCCATATTTCCTTTGTACTCCGGTATGATGACGTCTCTCACCTCAATCCATCCCTTTAGCTTCCCACCGGAGATTTTGCTGTTAATACTCACCGTCGGATCAGAAGCCCATACAACATCTCTATGCCCTGAGTCACTGATCATGGTGGACAAGGTCGAGGCGTTAGAACCGTTCACCAGGCTACGTCCATCGCTCAGACTGACATTGATGTTTCCGCTGCTCTCTTCATAGGTGGTAACATCCATCATCGAACTGAGCTCTTTCACGGCCGAATCGCGCGCATCCCGGAAGTCATTGGCATGGGAACCTCCTCCTTCGGCCTCAATTATCTTTTGATTGAGATCGGCAATCTCCCCCGCTTTCAGGTTTATTTGATCAACAGTGGTCGCTATGGAGATATCCAAATCAGCCTGGAGCGGTGAGAACTTGTTATAGGTGTTCCGTAATTCAAAGGCCAGGGTTTCAGCACTGCCCAAGAGGGCGATTCTCTCAACATTGCCTGAGGGATCGTTGACCAGATCCTGCCAGGCATTCCAAAACTCGCCCATTGTCTTGTTCAATCCACTATCCGAGCTCTCGTCAAAAATTATTTCCACCCTTTCAAGGGCGGTTTTTTGGGCATCCCATTTCCCCAGATCCTCATTTTCATTGTCGATCTGAGTTCCCACAAACCCGTCATAAACCCTTTTGGAGTCCCTGGCGGTTACGCCCGTGCCGACCAAACCTTGAGAAGTCATCATCGGCGCGTTCGCCTGCATATTTACCGTCTGACGCGAATAGCCCGGGGTATTTACATTGGCAATATTGTGCCCGGTCACCTCGAGCCCCTTCTGCTGGGCTAAAAGAGCCTGGGTTCCTGTTTGCAATACTCCATATATACCGCTCATATTTAACTCCTCATGCTACCTTCGTGCATTCTCGCGTTGGTCGCGGTTTGGTTTTGCTCACAGCGCTATATCTATTATCGGCAACAAATAGATAAATCTTTAGTCCCGCTTATCTCCCCATAATCCCTATTCCTGAAGGGCCCTGATGATCATCTGGGAAACATGGGGCAATGGGACAACCTTCTTGGCTGCTCCGAGCTCTATAGCTTCCTTGGGCATCCCGAATACGACGCAGGTCGCTTCATCCTGAGCTATGGTGTAGGCGCCGCTTTCCTTCATTTCCAACAACCCTTTGGCCCCGTCGGCCCCCATGCCTGTGAGTATTGCGCCCACCGCGTTATTTCCCGCGCTTTTGGCTACGGATCGGAAAAGGACATCAACACTCGGTCGCTGATAATGAATCAGCGGGCCGTCCTTTACCCTCACCACATAGTTTCCACCGCTCCTCCTGAGCACCATATGGTGATTGCCCGGGGCCAACAGGGCTACGCCGGGAATCACATGATCATTGTCACGTCCCTCACGCACTTTCATGGGACATACATCATTGAGCCTTTGGGCAAATCCGGCTGTGAAGGTCTCCGGCATATGCTGCGCAATTACCGTTCCCGGGGTGGTCACCGGCAGGCCGCTGAGAACCGCCTCTATGGCCTTTGTTCCGCCGGTGGAGGCCCCTATGGCAACAATTTTGTGGGTTGTTTTGAAATTGATGGGTCCTATTTGGGCCTTTTTAACGCCCGGGACCTGGTTTTCAGTGCGAGCCTCTACTCTCGCCGATGCGGCCACCCTGATAGCGCGAGCCAGGTCCCGGGAAATATTCTTTGTAGAATATGCCGAACCCGGTTTACAAAAGACTTCTATGGCGCCTAAGTCCAAGGCCTTGAGCGCTGTATCACTGTTTTCAGGGGTCAAAGAGCTCACCACAACCACGGGCATGGGGAAATGTTTCATCAGTTTTGAAAGGAATGTAAGGCCATCCATTTTGGGCATTTCGATATCGAGGGTGATTACATCCGGGCGCAGCTTGACGATCTTGTCGCGTGCCACGTAGGGGTTCACAGCGGTCCCGATTACCTCAATATCTCTATGTAGCGATAATTCATCGGTCAAAATCTTACGCACAACCGCGGAGTCATCTACAATAAGGACTTTGATCATGTTTTCCTCCCCTAGTTTCACCAGGGCTACGGCAAAACAACGCCTTTTGGAATTTCCCCATCGATGAACAGGAAAAGAACGCATTGACCCTCTTCAAGATCAAGATTCACCTTGGCTGAAGGTGCGAGCCCATCCGGTATCCCTGCGCCCTTCTTCATCTCCTGATCCGCAGGAAGAACCTTGGGCACGCCTATGTCAAAAACCACCTCATCCCCCGCAATAACGGGGAGAAGATTGCCGCAAATGACGTTCATCGTCTCTTGGAGGGCATCAGATCGGTGGTCTTCTGTGGTCTCATCACCATCGTCAAGGCCTAACATGTTGGCGGCCAACTCCTGCAGGACTACATTTGAAACCGCCATAGCCAGGGTCCCTGAAAAAGGACCTGTAAACGAAACACTTCCTGAAACCGTAGAATCTCTTGGAAGATCCGCTCCACCTTCATGGGAAAAGGCGAACATAAAGGCCAGTTTCTCTAATGTGTCAATCGCCACCTGAGACATTTTCTCTTCAAGTTCAGCGCTCATCATTCTCTCCGAGTCCTAGAACACCATTTATGGTATCGCGAACGATTTCTGCCGAAAACGGCTTGTGAATGAAGACGGCGCCCTTGTGCTCCAATCGTTCTATGCGCGCCTTGCTCCCTTCGGTAGACACAACAATGACCGGGATCCCTTTCATCTCAGGCTCTTGCTGCATGCGGTCTATCATCTCCTCGCCGTTCATGACCGGCATATTGATGTCCACGATGGCCAGGTCTATCCATTGCTCACCCAGAACATCGAGCCCTTCCTGACCGTTTCCGGCCTGGTGGATATTTCCCAAAGGGACCTCGGTCATACGCAGAGTCTTTATGATCATAGAGCGCATGACCCCGCTGTCATCTACAATAAGGATATTAATGGCCACTCTAAAACTCCTTTTGAAATTTCCCCGAATCCTGAACTTCGGAACTCTAACCACCTGATTAGCCTCCTAACGAAAACCGCTTTCCAAGCGAAACCCGGGTCTAAACAGCATCAGCCAGCTCTTCCGCCCATTCTACCGTCTGGCTGGCAATCAGCTCAAGCTGAGTGGGTTTAATACCCAACCTTTTTGTTGCCGATACAGAGGGCTCATAATGAAGTCCTTCTACGCCGATTCCGATCCCGATCATAAGACATAATACATTAGCCACATGGACGATATCGGTCATGGCACTTGTTTCGGGGGCGGAGTCCGGGTCGTGGTGCCACCTCACGGCACTGACGAGTTTCGGCGGAAATGACCAACTCTCCAGCATCAGCGACCCTATTTCAGCATGGTCTGTTCCGAGCACCTCTTGCTCCGCCATCTGAAAAGGGATTCCCCGGGCCGCCACCTTCTCGATCTCCTTGAGTTCCTTTTCCACAAACCCGCCTAAAATCAGCTTTCCAAGGTCATGCAAAAGAGCGGCCGTAAAGATTTCATCGCTTTCGGCAACTTTCAGTTCCCTCATCAGACCCTCTGCCGTAACGGAGACCGCAACCGAGTGTTGCCAAAGCGCACCGGGAGGCAAATCGTATCCGGGAATTTGCCGGTCTGTTATGGCACTGACACATGCGGCCATTACCAGTTTAGAGAGCCTTTTCCACCCCAGCATGGCGATGGCATGCCGCACTGAACCCACCTTGGAGGGAATGCCGAAATAGGCTGAATTTGTCAGTTTCAGGAGATTGGCGGTAAGGCTTGGGTCCTGTTTCAACAATTGTTCCACTTGACCTGCGCTCGAATCAGGATCATCAAGGAGCTTGAGCACCTTTGCCGCAATTCCCGACATGCTGGGAAACGATTTCATCTTGGAGATGATCTCACGTTTTCTGCTCTGTTTCATAGCTCCCTCTCTTGCCGACCGCTCTTTATGGTTACCCGTCCTGTGGAAATATCAAAATTGACCGTACGGCTTATGCTGCCGCCGATCTCCTCCGCCTTCAGGAGGACGCCGTTCTTCCAGAGCATTTTTTTTAAGACGGTGTAATTCCTCTCACCTATCTTGAACATTTCATTCTGACCTAATGGAGAACCACAGCCCGCAGCCTTGACAATCAGTCTCCCTTTCAGCCCCCCCAAACCATACACCTCCTTGAAAAGAATCGGAACTCCCTTGTCCACAAACATATAAGGGTTGGCTGCTGCCTTTTCCGGGTTAATCCTGGATAAGGGCAGCATGGCGTGTAACATCCCGCCTACCTGGGCGACGGGGTCATAGATCATGAGGCCGAGACAACTGCCCAGGGCATGGGTTACGATCTCATCACCTTTTACACCCACTTTCATATCACCAACCTGAACGGTCTGTTTCATTGATTCCATCCAATCGTAATATTGGCTTTTGGCTAAAAGTCATCCATAACTGTCACTTTACGTAGGTTGCCGGTTGAACATACCGAAACTTATGTTTGATGCCCGACATACCCTCGGAATGCCCCACAAAAAGGTACCCGCCCGGTTCCAGGACCTCCCAGAACCGGTTAATCAGGTCCTGCTGGGTCGCCTTGTCAAAGTATATCATGACATTACGGCAAAAAATTAGATTAAAGGACCCTTTCATCGGCCATGAATGCAGCAGGTTCAGCCTCGCTATTCGTACCATCTTTCTGACATCACCGCTCACTTGATAGGTTGGGGGATTCTCATGACCAGCCTTCACAAAATATTTTCGCAAAAAAGTGGGAGGGAGATCCCGAAGCATCCCCTCCTCATACGTCGCATTATTGGCTTTTCCCAATATTGTCGGAGATATATCGGTCGCCAAAATTTTAATGTCCCGAGACCTTAAACCCGGTATCCTGTCCAGAACGAACATTGCAAGAGAGAACGGTTCCTCACCCGACGAACAGGCCGCGCTCCAGAACCTCAATTTCCTGCCGGTCAATTTTGGAAAAACCGTTTCACCCAAAAAGTCGAAATGCGCCATTTCACGGAAGAAACTCGTCTTATTCGTCGTCATCACATCGACCAAAAGGCCCAATTCATCTCTTCCTTTGTCACCTTGTAAGTACTTCATATACTCGCTGAAATCCCTCATTTTCAGCGCTCGTAACCGTTTTACGAGACGGGCCCTGACCAATGCCTCTTTGCCGCTTTTCAGAACAATCCCGCACTCCCTGTATATGATACCACTAACATTCTTGAATTGCCGCTCACTCAATTCCCCTGAAACAATATTCATGCTGACAGCCTTTCAAATCCAAAATCTCAAACTACAAACCCCGATCTTATCCGGCTTCATTCCCGGAATTCGCAATGCCCATTACGCCCCCCACATCAAGGATTAAGCCAACCTGGCCGTTGGGCATAATAGCGGCACCGGATATCCCGGGGATATCTTTCATGGTCTCTCCCAATGACTTGATAACGATCTGCTGTCTGCCGATCAATTCATCAATAACCAGCCCTGCCCGCTTTTTGTTGTCATCTTCAACCACCACTACGAGGCCATTGTCCGAATCCTGATCAGACTCGGCAATGGAAAAAAGATCAGCCAATCGAAAAAGAGGAAGAAGGCCTCCATGCAAGGAGAGCATCTCCCCCTGATTAAGTACCGTGGAGAGCTGTTCCGACTCAGGCTTAAGCGAGGTGACAATGGAGACTGTCGGAACAATATACGTTTCACTGCTCACACGAACAACCATGCCGTCAATAATGGCCAGGGTCAGGGGAAGGCCCATCTTGAAAACGCTCCCCTTGCCCGCCTCTGAATCAATCTCCACCTGCCCCCGCAAGGATTCAATATTTCTTCTCACCACATCCATGCCCACGCCTCGACCCGACACGTCGGTGACCGTCTGGGCAGTGGAGAAGCCCGGCTCGAAAATCATCTTGAAAACCTCCCGGTCGCTGAGCGATGCCTCATCAGCCACAAGTCCCCTTTCTTTGGCTTTGGTAAGGATGACATCGCGGGAGAGCCCTTCCCCATCGTCATCTATCTCTACGATTACCTTGCCCGCAGCATGATAGGCGGACAATTTCACCGTCCCGGATCTCGGTTTCCCCATCTCTTGCCGGACCTCGGGCATCTCGATGCCATGATCCACCGAATTACGAACCATATGCATCAGGGGATCATTGATAACATCCACCATATTTCGATCTATCTCGGTATCCTCGCCTTCGGTAACAAGGTTCACGTTCTTCCCGACCTTGCGTGACACGTCCCTCACGAGACGGGCCATCTTGCTGAAAGTCGCTTTGAGAGGTACCATCCGCATGGACATACTGAGGTCTTGCATTTCCCGAACAATCTTACCTGTCTGTGCGATTTTCCTTAAGAGTTCATGGTCATTGGCGCCGGTCACCACTTTGTCCTGCGCAACAATAGAATGGGAAATCACCAATTCACCGACCATATCAATCAGCCGGTCCAACCTGCTGGTACTCACCCGGATCGATGCTTCAACACCCTTTTTCTTTTTTATTTGCTCCTGTTTTCTAATGGCCTGAGCCACATCCGTGACAGTGGCGGCTCCTGATTTCACCATTTTCACGCCGATCGGCATATCATCCTGACTGGCGAAGGCTTCCTCCACTTTTTCTCTTTCCGCCTTCCCTTCGGCTACTAAGATGTCCCCGATCCGAGCCACTGCACTTGCCCATTCAATTTCGTCACTTTCGTCGGAGACTCCTGCCCCTTCAGGGTCAGCCAATACACCCAACAAGTCATCGTACCCTTCCGGCTTGGAAAGGGGGGCACCACCCAGGGCATCCTGAACCAGATCAATCATCTGTTTGATCATATCAAGGCTACGGAGAGCAAGGTCGGCATATCCGCCGGAATAGCGTATCTCCTTGTCCCGGACACGGCTCAGGAGCGATTCCGCGTGATGGGCCATTTCTGATATGAAGGCCAGCTCAAGAAAGGCGGATACCCCTTTGACCGTATGAAACGCCCGAAAAACAGACCCCACCGATTCCACGTCTTCCGGGTCGGACTCAAGGGTCAGCAGGGCCTCTTCGGCCTCTGAAATCAGATCCGTGCTTTCAGTAATAAACTCGCCCAATAGATCAAGATCAGCATCCTCGGGGAGGGTCTCGGGAAAAATTATTCCAGGGGCAGGTTTGTCATCAGACCCGGAAACGGGATCCGAAGGGCGCTCGGGCGGCGTTTCATCGATAGATTCGATTGCATTCATGGCATCTTCTAAGAGGCTGCCAATTTCGGCGATGTTCAAATCCGGGTCAGAAGCGCTCGCATCAAGGATCGCCTCGATTTTTCCCATGGCTTGATCAATTTTATCCCTGCATCTTTCCGGATATGTTCTATCTGCTGCAATTGGCGTTAACAATTTTTTCAGATCAGCAAACTCAGAGAGTTCATCCGGCTCGAGCAGGATTAAGCGAGCGGCAATATCTTCAATGATTTTATTGAGAATTTTTGCGGCCTTTTTTGCTATCCCTGCCATGTATATTTCCCTCTTTTCATGTCCACATATGGCGATGTAGCGTCAGCGATGCCATATCTAAAGATAGGTCTGCAAAAGATATGCCACGTTGTCCCAACATAATTTGTTTGTCATTAAAAGATATTATACCAATACTTGAATTGAGATGGCAAAAGCGTCAGTTTTCTGACGCCAAAAGGGGGGGACTGCCAGGCTGATGGCGGGTCTTGGAATGGAACAAATACCTGATGGGGGGAGTGAATCCGGGTTATACGCTACCGGAAAGAACCTTTCCGCTTTGATCATTTTGTTGCATTCTGCCTGATCTGTGATAAACGGCATTGGCAGCAATCAGAGTATTCAAAAAGGCGAAGGAGCTCCTTACGAGTTCAACGGAATGCCTGAGCAACGCCTTGTTGCCGTCATTTACGTCCCGGATAGTCTTTGCCAATGGCAGGAGGTCTGAACAGAGCCGCTTGAATCGGACAGCGTAAGGCGTTTCTACGAATTCAGCCAATTTAGTGATCGTAAGGTCACGGGGGGAGCATCTTAAGGATTCGGCAAGATTCTTTATCATAATCTGCCGTTGTTCTTCAATTATTCGAATTTTGATGAACAACTTCTCTTTTTCCTTACCGGTTTTCCCCAATTCGCCAAGATTTGAGCCTATAATCGCATTTTTTTCCTCTTCGAGAACAGACAACAGCGACCGATAAAGGGCCGCCTCCCCATCCAGTAGATCGAGAAAATCATCGTAGGCGTTCACAGGTTAAAAATCCTCTTCAAAACAGTTCGTCGAGCAAAGATTCCCTTATCATCTTAAAGGCTATCTTTTCACTATCGATATGATAAGTCCCGGCATCTACCTGCTCTTTAATCTCAGCTACCTTACCTTCCCGGACGTCAGGAAGAGAATCAAGGCGTTTCTTGGCCTCTTGAATCTGTTTCGCCTCCGGCGACAAAGCGACCTTGTCTTCCGACAGGCCCCCCTTTGGCACCTCCCCGGGCGAACCATGAACCTTGTTCTTTTCCTTGCCGACGTTTTTCACGTAGGCATTTAATCCAGAAAAAGGCTTATTACCCGCTATAATCTCCATTTGTAAGGACCTCCCTTCTTGTCTTGTAATTCTGAGGTCTCAGGATGCTAACCTGTCCTTTCAAAGAGAAAAAACTTCCTTTAGAAAGGATTTATCTGCCAAAAAATACTGAATAAACAAAACCTTAACAAACCTCGTTGATAAAACAACTTTATCCTTAATTTCATTATCGGTCACAAAAGATGAAAACTTTAGTCTTTCGGTTCATTTTTTTTGGTATTTTTTACAACAATGTCCCCCGGTCGGCTTTCAAGCCGATCCAGAAAAAGTGACGAGAGGCCGATCCCCCGCTGAGAAGCCATTTCCTTTGATATCTCTGTATCTAACATGGAGGTGTAGATCTCTTCGGCCCGACCCCCGCTCATGAGCCCGGTCTTGGGAATAGTGGCGCGCATTTCCTTGAGAAGATAGGAAATAAAAACGGACTCTAACTCAGCACATGCCTCCTTGAGTTGAGGCGCGTTTTCAACGGATTGGGAGAGCTTCCCGGATTTCAGGCGCTGCTGCACCCTTTCCATTTTGCCGGTTACATCTATGGTTTCATAAGGTATGGCGGGTAGCGATAGGAAGTCTGACATTTACATCACCTCTATGGTTGCGTGCAAGGCTCCTGCGACCTTGAGGGCCTGGAATATGGCCATCAGGTCCCGGGGGGTTACGCCGAGCGCATTCAAAGCCCTAACCACCTCGGAAATAGTCACCGTTGATCTCACCAGGAAAAGCTTGCTTTTCTCCTCTTTTACACCGATGCCGGTGTCATAGGTAATCGCAGTATTGGCCCCCGGTGCAACTATGGCGCTGCCGTCCCGGGACTCCACGGGCGGTCCGGACGGCCCCGATCCGCCGCCAAACAACCCCCCCCCCTGAGAAAAGGGCATCGGTTGAGAGACGTTTGCGGTTTCCTTGATCTCGATACTCAGGTTCCCATGGGCAATGGCCACAGTGGCGATTTTGACATTTTCCCCGATGACCACCGTTCCGGTCCGTTCATTAAACACCACCATGGATGACTTATCCGGGGTAACGTCCAATTGTTCTATCATGGCGACCAGCTCGGCCGTCCTGCCGGAATACTCCTTCGGGACTTGAACCTCTATGGTCCCGGCATCCAAGGTCCTGGCCACACTATTTTTCAAAGCTGAATTTATGGTCTCCGTCATCCGGGAGGCGTTTGTAAAGTCGGGCAAGGGCAAGGTCAAGAACAAACTCCCCTTATTAACAAAATCATAGGGGATCTCATTTTCAATGATGGCGCCACCCACAATTCGAGCCACAGTGGGGAAATTTTTGCCGACGCTGGCCGCCTTTCCCGAGACGGAGAACGCGTCGGTGTTGATCGGCCCCTGGGCAACGGCATAAACCTTGCCGTCCGCACCCTTGAGGGGGGTGATCAACAGGGTTCCTGCCGTAAGGCTTTCCGCGTCGCCGATTGAGCTGACCGTGACATCCATCCTGGAGCCCACATTCGCAAAGGCCGGCAGGTCGGCGGTGACCATTACGGCTGCGACATTTTTAGCCTTTTCGATATCCTTTGCATTGACCGTAACGCCCATCCGCTCCAGCATGCTCGCCAGGGACTGAAAAGTAAATTTTGAATCCTTGCCATCGCCCGCCCCGTACAACCCCACGACCAGACCATATCCCACCAACTGGTTTTCACGCACGCCCTTAATGCCGGCCAGGTCCTTGATGCGCGTCGCATGGGCATAACCGCTCAAGACCAATAGCGCTATGAGTATCAGGCTCACCTTGGCAAGTATCTTTTTGACGTCAAAAAACAAAAAGGAGTTTTCCATTTCTTCTCTCCCCCGGTCCCCCCGGACGGAATTCTTAAAACGTCTTATATTTAGAATGGCCATATCACATTAACGAAGTTGGAAAGCCAACCCGGCCGTTGACGCTGGGCCACTACGCCCCTGCCGCTATAAACGAATTTGGCATCAGAGATCCGGGACGATTCGATTTCATAGCCCCATATACCGTTTTTGTCTCTTTTGTAACGAATATCCCTGGGCTGGATAATTCCCGACAGGCTCAGAAAATTTGTCTCGTCGTTCACCATTATCTCCCGAGACCCTGCAACCACCAGGTTCCCGTCGGGAAGCACTTTGACAACCCTGGAAGTTATGGTGCCCGACAGTGCTCCCGACCTGTCGGTTGTCCCCTTGCCCTTATGTGTCGTCCCAAGACTGCTACTGACATCGGCTTTGTAGGCGCTGGCCGTTTTCCCAAAACCGGTAAAGGCGGAATCCATCCCGGCTTTTAATGCGCTGTCTCTACTGGTATTCGTATTGGCGCCGGTAGAACCCGTCAGTTTCTGATCCAAAATAATCGTCACCACGTCTCCCACCTGACTTGCCTTATAATCCTGAAACAGAGAACCGAGCGCCCCCTTGTTCCGCCAGAGAGACCCCTCATATTTTATCGGTTTTAATCTGCGATCCTCGTCGACACCGAGAGACATGGCCCGATTCAGGTTGGTATCCCTTAATGTTTCCTTTTGCCCCGCAACACAACCGAAAAGGCTCATGGCGAGCAAAGAGGAAGACACCCCAAATGTCATCAATCTTATCAACCCACCGCGCTTGTCGAACATCTTCTAAAACCTCCCCACCATAAAGCCCTGAAAATGACCCTAAAAATCAACCTTCACCGTCCTGGCATCCAAGACACGGCCGTACAGGCTCTTCTTCGAGTCGATATTTTCAATCCTGATCCTCTCTCCCCGACGGCCCTCTCTTTGCTTGACCATGCCGAGGGCCGTAATCCTCAGGCCACCTGATTCGGCGATTAACTGGACCACATCGCCACGCTTGACCAGGGGCGGAAATTCGATGAGATCCGACCTCAGTACCCTGTTGGCGCTGATGTTCCGCTTGGCCCTTTTGCCCAGGACCTCTTCATAGTCAAGGATAATATTGGATGGGAGTTCCGCCAAGTTTTTTTCCCGGATCTCAATATCATCCTCGGTAATCCTCCGGTACCTTCTCAAAGGCCTCTTGGTGACAACCACTTCCGCTGACACCTCAATATCGGCTGTTACCAAGATCCTCTTTTGAAAGTTGCCGTTCACCTTAAAATGGAGGGGCAGAGGCACACTCCCCTTGTAATCCGTATTTTTGAGCGGTTCAACACTGTAAGTAATCTTCCCCTTGGGGAGAATAATGCTGTCCGGCACCCGAATACCCCTGATCTTTACTTTCTCCCTTTCCCACGGCATATTTGCATATATGAACTCGGTGACCACCCTGCTCATATCCTCTTTTGTAACCTCCACAAAACCTCTGGTTACCGCAATCCCTTTGGGGGCCGCCAACCTGATTTGCGATAGATCGATTTTTTCCTGTTTCAATCGGAGCCGAATGTGATTTTCTTTTAAGCGACGGCCCTTTCCCGGTAGCGGGGCCCTGGCAATAACGATTTTCCTTAACCTTTTTACCAGGGTCTGATCATCCCCTCTGATCTTGGCGATCTGCCCCAGGTAGATATCATTGCTGTTTATCTCTGCCTTTTCAAGGCCGTGTATGCTGATTAAGCCCGCCTCTGAAAGCCGGGGCAGCATCCCCGTCAGGAAGAGTGTAAAACAGATAACCAGGCAGAGAAAAAATCTATAACACGTCACGATTCGCTCCTATCGTTTAATATTATTTGCCATCTGCAACATGTCATCCACGGTCTTAACCGCTTTACTGTTAAGCTCATAGGCCCTCTGAGCCGTAATCATACTCACCATTTCTTCAACCACGCTGACGTTGGACATCTCCAGGTATCCCTGGGCGATGGTGCCGAATCCATCTTCACCGGCAGTGCCGGTCGTCACCTCGCCCGAAGACGCTGTGGGAAGATACAGATTTCTTCCGATACTTTCCAATCCGCTCGGGTTGATAAATCTGGCGAGCTGGACAGTCCCCACCTCACTCGGTTCGGTCTCTCCCGCTTGCTTGATGGAAACCGTTCCATCCGTCCCGATGGAGATGGATGTAGCATCGGTGGGAATAGAGATCTCCGGTTCCAAAACGAACCCGTCAGAGGTCACAACACGGCCATCGCCATCCAGCTTGAATGACCCGGCCCTTGAATAAGCGGTCTCTCCATTGGGCTGTATGATTTGAAAAAAGCCATGGCCCTCAATGGCCATGTCAAGTTGATTCTGAGTCTGCTGATAATCCCCCTGGCTGAAGATCTTCTGAGTTGCCACCGGTCTTGTTCCATGGCCTATCTGAATACCGGTAGGGACCTCAGACCCCTGAGCCGAGGCGCTCCCTGCCGCGCGAAGAGAATGATATAGTAGATCTTGAAAATCCGCCCGGCTCCTTTTAAACCCGGCGGTATTCACATTGGCCAGATTATTCGCAATAACATCAATATTTAATGTCTGTGCCTGCATCCCTGTGGATGCGATCCATAACGCTCGTTGCATTTTTACCTCCTGAACCCTCTAAACCTAAATATTTGGCACTAGGCTAACCTTCCAACCTCACTAATGGATTTTTTGGTGCAATCGTTGAGGAACTGTATGGTTTTCTGATACGATTCATAGGATCTGGATATGTCAATCATTTCCGTCATCGCTCTTATGGCGTTTACATTAGAGCTCTCGATATATCCCTCCCTTATTTTGAATCCTTCGGCCTCCTTTTCATCAGCCCCGGCGGAAGCAAAGAGGGTATTGCCCATCTTCTTCAAGGACGCGGGTTGGGGGACCGAAACAACCTTCAGCGTCCCCACTTCGTTTCCATCTACGGAGACATTGCCCTCCTCGTCAACACTGACATTGCGCCCGTCGATTTTTATTTCGCCCCCTTTACCCAAAACCGGGAGCCCGTCCTTGGTAGCCAGAACACCATCCCCATTGATGGTAAAACTTCCATTTCTGGTGTAGCGCGTCCCCTCCGGTGTCTGGATACAGAAGAAACCCTTGCCATCCAACGCCAAGTCCAAGGAATTGCCCGTATGTCTCAAAACACCCTGTGAAAAGTCAGTCCAGGCGCCGCGTGCCATGGCGGCGGAAGGGCCTTGAAGGTGATCGGTGTGTGAGTCACCCTCCTTTTCAGCTCCAACAGGCACGCGGAAAACCAGCTTGTCCTGTTTGAAGCCCGGTGTATTTATGTTAGCGAGATTGTTGGATAAGACATCTAACCTCTGTTGATTTTTAAATGCGCCGGCAGAGGCTGCGTACATCGCTTGGGTCAGGCTCATTTTTCAAACCTCCAAAGGGCTGTGCAGTTCGATTTCAGACTTGAACATTGCCCATGATAAGAAAACGTGAAACGCGTATTTCATAATGTTTAATATGCAAAATATATGCCATGGTTCGTCGGAATATTTACACTTAAATACTAGGGTGAAAAAGGTTTTTCTGTTGATGATAGCCGCATATCCGCCGTCCTTCTCACTTGGCATAGGCAATTTTTTCCCTATCCCGCTCTCCATGCTTCATGCGGGATTTAAGATCGAATTTTTTCAGTCTTACAATGAGTTCGATTTCGCTTTTGGGGATACCTGCCTTTTTAGAGATCTCTCCCGCACTCAGGCCCAAATCAGCCAACTTCTCCACATTTCCATATGGGCCGGGGCTCCGTTCACCAGAAATACGACTATTTTTATTTCGTTTTTCAGATTGCTTTATCTCGTGAGCAAGTTCTTCCTTAAACCCACCTGTGTTTGCCGCAGCCACCTGTCTTGGGGAAGTTCGACCATATTTGATTGTCATGATAATCAGTAATAGCACCGTAATACCAAAAAAACAGATTGAGATCGTATCCATCGCTATTTCCAGTTGTCCTGCCATTAAGGATGTCATTTACCATTTCCCTCCAAACTACGCTTGAATATCAACCAAAGTTCCTACTGTTGCGCCATGATTATGGTGTTTCTTAGCGTCGGCGTCATGATCCGCCCTCTTATCACTCGTTTTCGCCATTTCAAGGGAAATTTCTTGTTTCTCATTTTCTTCACCATCTTTTTCTTCCTCCAGATCCCTTTCAAAGCCTCTTTGTTGTGAATCGGGATGCTTCTTTTTTAAACGGTGAACACTCTGCGTGGGAGATATGGGGGAAAACACTTTCTGAATATTCATGACGTCGCTCATAACACCGACCTCAGTCAGTTCATTTTCAAGCTATCTTTTCTCAACTTGGCCCTCAGATGAATAAGGGCCTGGGAATGAATTTGGGACACCCGTGATTCTGTTATATCTAAAACCTTACCAATCTCTTTCATAGTCAATTCATCCCAGTAGTATAATGAAATCACCATTCTTTCTTTTTCTTTCAATTGATCGATGGTGCCGGCAACGGCGTTTCTCATCTCTTTCAATCCTGCCAAGCCCAGCGGATCATCGCTGTTACCATCCACCAAAAGGTGCATGAGATCGTCTTTTTCCTCATTTGAAAAGGATCCGATTTCCTCGAAACTGACAAAGGACATGGTGGACATCTTTCTAATATCGTAAAATTCGTCAAGGCTTATTCCGAGTTTCTCAGCGACCTCATCATCTTCAGGGTCCCTGCCTAACTTCAGATTCAAATCTCGATATGCCTGCTCCAATTCACGAATCTTGCTTCTATTGGATCTGGAAAGGAAATCCCGAGACCGTAACTCACTCAACATGGCCCCCCTGATCCTGAACAGCGCATAGGTAATAAACTTATTCTCTTTTGTGGCATCGTAGCGTTCTATGGCATTCATCAAGCCTATGACGCCGGCATTAACAAGGTCATCCGCCTCTACGCTGGGGGGGAGGTGAACGGCCATCCTATGGGCTATGCTTTTAACATAGGGGAGGTATTCGGTTATCAACTCATCCCTTAAAGCGAAGTTCGCTTTCCACCCCTGCTCAATTTCCCTTTTTGCCAGTTCCATAGTAAACAACCATTCGGTCCCAAATTTCAAATTTCAAATTTCAAACTTCACTCGTACCGTGTTCCATTTCGGACAAGCTTCCTCCAGAAAAAATTTGTATCTCCCTCCGGAATATTAGAGGGCCGCGATTCAAATACCTTTTTCGCGAGAGCGGCAAAACATTTGCTTGCCTTGGTATCAGGGTGGATTTGACTCACCACCTTTTGAAGCCTTACGCTCTTCTTGATATTTTCATCTATCAGCACATGTCCCATATATTCGATTTTTATATCCAGGAATCTATCAGCGACCAACTCTAATTGTTTATAAACTTCCATTGCTTCTCTGGAACTCCTGGCCAGATTTACCACCAGTTTAAAGTGCTTTCTTGAATAATCGAGAGAGAGGACCTTCATCAAGGCGTATGCATCCGTAATAGACGTGGGTTCCGGAGAAGCGACTACCATTATCTCCGGAGCACTGCTATTAAAATGCATCACATTTGACGAAATACCCGCCCCCGTGTCGATCAAGAAGAGATCAACGGAATCGATGAGTAAATCAAGGGCAGTGAACATCCGGGTTTTTTGCTCATCCGTCAAATCGCTGAGTTCTTGAATACCCGAAGATGCAGGCAGTATCTTGACTTTTCCCGGACCTTCTATCACGATTTCCGAGATGGTTTTAGAGCCTGCAATGGCATGGGATAAATTGTACTTAGGCGCCAGCCCTAACAATACATCAAGATTCCCCAACCCTAAATCCGCATCAAGAATCAGGACCTTTTTCCCCAACCGGCTAAGAACAAAGCCAAGGTTGGCAACGATGTTACTCTTACCCACGCCTCCCTTGCCACTGGTTACGGCGATGACACGCGTATGGGATTTGCGGCTTTCCCGGTCTCTCTTTTCCGTAGCAACCTTCTTGCCTGCTATTCTCTCAGTCAAACTGATGACCTTGCTCGGTGGGGATTTATGATTCACTGCTCGTAGTCTCCATTTTTGTAAAGTCTGTTAATGCCAGCGTAGAGCGGTTGGGCGATCAAGCATACGATCGTCTCAAATAGGGGCCGTATTCGCGCTGTGTTTGCCTGCTCTTCGATTCTTCCTGCCTTATGGATACACGTCCGGCGCCTTTTTTTCGGACCAATATCCGATCCACCAATTTCTCCAAGGTTGCAACTTCTATGTCTTCAGGGACTTGTGGACCACTTGTAAAATATGAAACAGGTATTTTTGTCCGGATTAAGTGATTAAGGAGATCCCCGTATTCACTGCTTTCATCAAGTTTTGTAAATATCAGGCTGTCAATGGGTATTACGCTGAACCTGTCTAATATGCGGTTGAAGTCCTTTTCCTTTGTCACGGCACTCAAGAGAAGATGAATCTCTACAGGCCCCACATTATCAAGAAGATCCTTCAGATCACCCAGCCCGCGTGTATCCCTGTAGCTTATCCCCGGTGTATCAATCAGGACAATATCCTTCCTTTTTAACTTTTGGAGGGATTTCACAACCTCTTCTTTGCTTGAAGCAACTTCCATCTGAATATTCAGAATCCTGGAGTAAACTTCGAGCTGAGCAATGGCCCCGATTCGTTTGTCATCCAAGGTAATCAAACCTATCTTCCGCTTCTTGGCAAGACCGCCAATGGCGGCTAATTTCGCAATGGTGGTCGTTTTTCCGACCCCGGTGGGGCCTATCAGGGCAATTATTTTTTGTTTTCCACGTTCTATTTTTACAGGTCTGCTTGCTGCGCCCATTTTTTCAAGATTTTCAATCAGGCTTTGCCGGATCGCTTCAGGTCCAAAAAGCTTGTTTGAGGATACGACGGCATCGAGTTTTTTGATCACATTCAATGCTATGTTTTCTTTCACACCCTGGTTCTGCATCTCCTGAGAGAGGTCGAAGAGATTCATTTCAACACCCCCCTGTTGAGGGAAGTCATTTCTCATCTTCGTGAGGCTGGCCCTGTTTCTCGAAGCTCCGGATTTTCCTTTAACCAAAGGAATGGGTCTCCTCCAATTCTTTTGGTCCGTAGAAACCGGCCCCACGGGCGCACCCTTATGACGCCGCCATCTTCCGGCAGAAGCGTTTTCATTTTTGCCGTTGAGATAACCGGTGTCAGTTGCCGCGGTTACTTCAACACACGGCCCTTTCAAGAATCCAAGCATCCCTCCTGCCCCATTCTTCATCTCCTTGGCAGAAAGGATTACTGCCTGGTAACCAAACTCCTTCTTGACCAACCTCAAGGCCTCAGCCATGTCCTGTGCTCGAAATCTTTTAATTTGCATCGTCTAAAACCACCGTTCCTATAGAGTGAACTTGTATATTATTTACAATCTCATTATATGACAACACAACCAAATCAGGAATAAACCGGTCGGCGAGTTTCTTAAAATGCGACCTGATCAGCGGTGAACACAAAATAACCGGCTGCTGGTTGATCTCTGAAAATTTCTCCAGATTCTGGGTAACATTTTTCATTATCTTCTGGGCTATGCTTGGCTCAATTGGGAAAAAATCACCCTTTTCGGTATGCTGAACCGCCTGAGCCACGGTTTTTTCAATGTTCTGGTCCAAGGTTATTACCGGAATATTCCCTTCCGGGCTTTGATAGAGTTTGGTAATGGTCCTGGCGAGGGCCTGACGCACATATTCGGTGAGCGTATCAGCGTCCTTTATCATCGGGGCCCAATCGGCCAATGTCTCTAAGATGGTCAGCATGTCTCTAATGGGAATCTGTTCTATCAGAAGATTTTGAAGCACCTTCCCGACGGCGCCAAGGGGGAGCAGATTGGGTATCAGTTCCTCCACCACTTTTGGATAGGACGTTTTCAGATTATCCACAAGTTGCTGAACCTCCTGCCTTCCCAATAACTCATGAGCATGCCGTCTGATCACATCGGACAGGTGGGTTATCAAAACAGTGGATAGGTCAACAACGGTATATCCCTTGGCCAGAGCGTTCTCTCTTGCCCCCTCCTTAATCCAAAAGGCCGGCAGTCCATAGGTCGGTTCCTTTGTGGGAACACCACCGATCTTTCCATCGGCATTGCCGGGATCCATTGCCAGATAGTGGTTCATCATCAACTCACCTTTAGCCACTTCATTTCCTTTGAGCAAAATGGAATATTCGCCGGGCTTCAGCTGCATGTTATCCTGTATATGAATGGGCGCGACAACAATCCCGATCTCCTTGGCAATCTGAATCCTGAAAGACCGGATCCTTTCTAAAAGATCACCGGCCTGTTCAGCATCCACCATGGGAATAAGGCCGTACCCAACCTCTAAAGCTATGATATCGACGGGGGGGATCGATTCCAGCCTTTCCGGCGACCCGGTCTTCTCTTCAACCATCTCCCTCTCTTCAACCCTTTCCTGCTCGGCCTTTCTTGATTGGGTCACGGTGTACGCCACACCCCCGGCAAGCATCGACAACAAAATAAAGGGAACCGCCGGAAGTCCGGGCACCAGACCAAATCCGAAGAGGACCACAGAGGCAATGCCAAGGGCCTTTGGCTGCCGCAAAATCTGAGACAATACTTCTCTGCCCATGGTTGATTTAGCCCCCGCCCGGCTGACCACGATACCGGCGGCGGTTGCTATCATCAGGGCAGGAATCTGGGTGACGAGGCCATCTCCCACGGTTAACAGGGTGTAGGTCTGTGCGGCGTCGGCTATATTCATGCCGTTCTGCAGTACTCCGATAGCAAGCCCCCCCACGATGTTAATCAAAGTAATGATCACACCGGCTATGGCATCTCCCTTGACGAATTTGCTCGCCCCGTCCATGGCCCCGTAAAAATCCGCTTCACGGGAAATCTCTTTCCGCCTCGCCTTTGCCTCTTCTTCTCCTATGAGTCCCGCGTTGAGATCCGCATCGATGCTCATCTGCTTTCCGGGCATGGCGTCCAATGTGAAACGGGCAGCCACTTCGCCGATTCTTCCGGACCCTTTTGTGATAACCAAAAGATTGATCATAACAAGGACGATAAAAACAATGGCCCCAACCACATAATTCCCTCCCACAACAAAGCTCCCAAAGGCCTTGATCACACTTCCCGCAGCCGCAGGGCCCTCGCTCCCATGCAACAGGATGATCCGTGTTGAAGCAATATTAAGAGACAACCTGAACAACGTGGCAATCAAGAGTACGGATGGAAATGACGAAAAGTCCAACGGCTTCATGAGATATGTGCCCACCAGGAGGATCGTCAGGGCAAATGTGATATTGAACGACAAGAGCAGATCCAACATAAAGGGGGGCAAAGGCATGACCATCAGAATCAGGATGCCTACAACACCCAGAGCCGCCACAATCTCGCTGTTCTCGGTGAGAAAGGGGATTCCCATTGAATTATCGGTTTGGCCTGTCAGCTCCATATCTCTCCAGTCTCTTTATGGTCATCCGTTTTTCCTATGAGTTGAATCTATGCATTTTCCGTGCCCGTAGAAAACATGGCGGGGATGTCTCATAGTTTCAGGCATCAGGACCTTGAATGCATTGGATATTTATAGGCGAGTACAGCTTTTTGAAGCAGGATTCGGAGGCAATACAAGAAACGATAGTAGCGGCCTTAGGGGAAATGGCGAGCACTCCCGGTTAACAATTTGACGATGGGTGTCAAAAATTGAACTATGCGCTGTTCCTCTGTCCCTTCAACTTATAGACATATGCCAGGACTTCCGCCACTGCCTTATAGAGATTAGGCGGGACAAGGTCGCCAATCTCCATGGACTTGAAAAGGGTCTGGGCCAGGGGTTTATTCTCCACGATGGGTACATCGTTTTCCCTGGCAATATCTTTAATCCTTTCCGCCATCAACTTGGCCCCCTTCGCGACAACCTGGGGGGCAAACATCTGTTTGGCATCATATTTGACGGCAATGGCCAAAGTGGTCGGATTGGTGATGACAACATCCGCATCAGGTACGGATTCCATCATTCTTCTCATGGCCATTTCCCTTTGAGCCTGCCTGATCTTGCCCTTGACCTGGGGATCTCCCTCAGCCTGCTTGGCCTCATCTTTCACTTCCTGTTTGCTCATCATTAGATCTTTTGTATGTTGCCAGCGCTGGTAAGTAAAATCTATGGCAGCCAGAACAAGCATTCCTAAGCCCACATAAAAAAGCATTTTCAAGGAGACGGTGCCCATATAGGTCAGGATCTGCCCCACACTCATCTCCATAAGCGACGGAATAGCATCCAGTTCCCCTCGCAGGACCAGCCATGAAATACAACCGATGAAACTAACCTTGAAAATCGATTTGAGAAGTTCCACCAGGGATTTCAGGGAAACGAATTTTTTCATCCCCGTAATGGGATTAAATTTCGATAATTTTGGTGTAAATGGTTTTAACGTGAACAAAAGACCCACCTGAAGGAGGTTTGCGGCAACGCCCAAAATCAACAGAACCAAAAGTAGCGGCATGATGATGAGGCCTACCTGCTGCAAAACCTCGAACAAAAACGCCCTGGCCGAAATCCCCTCGAGATGTAAGGTCCCGAGATTTTGAAAAATGCCGTGCATAAAGTCTGAAAGCGCCCAGAACATCCATGGCCCCGCAAAGAGAAATACACCTAAAGCCCCAAATAGTATGAAGGTGGTGGAGATCTCCTGACTCTTTGCGACCTGCCCCTCCTCCCTTGCCTTGGAAAGCTTCTTGCCCGTCGGTTTTTCGGTCCTCTCCTGGTCACCCTTTTCAGCCACGACAAACCCCGGTTGGATTTCGGATTGCAGATCCGGCCATCGTAGCGTTCGCTACTTTGGCGGAGTCGGCATTTGGATTGCGGATTTCGGCGATCACATAGCACCCAGCAGTTTTAGGATGTCCTGCCCCAGTCCTCTGAAAATTGACTCAAAAAACGAGGTCATATATGGGAGGGCAAAAACGAAAAACATCAACCCCACAAGGATTTTCAGGGGCATTGCAACAAAAAATATATTCATTTGCGGAACGGTCCGTGCCGCCAGCCCAAATGCCACACTCATTAAAAACAGCACCACGATGAGGGGCGCCCCTACCTTGACGGCGATAACAAATATATTACCCGAAAGAGACACCAACTGATCCATCAGGGAATGGGTGAATTGAAATTCAAAGGGGGGCACCAACCGGAAACTTTCGACCAGGGCTCGCAAGAACCAGTAGTGGGCATTTATGGCCAAAAAAATCAGCAAAGCGATAAGGTTATTTAACTGGGCAAGAAGGGGGACCTGTTCGCTTGTGGCAGGATCGATGATGTTGGCCATGGCCAAACCCATCTGAAAGCCCACCAACTGTCCCGCCAACTGTATCCCCACAAACAACATTCTAACAGCAAGACCGATAAGAACCCCGATAAGGACTTCGCTGATTACACCTATGACCAGGGGTATGACCTCAAATCGGACGGGCAGATCATGCAGATTCAAAATAGGGAACAGGATAAGACTAATAGCGAAACAGAGTCCGACCTTAAACAAAACGGGGATATTGCGACTGTTAAAGATCGGGGCGGTCAGCAAAATAGCGCCGACTCTCAAGAAAATCAAGAGGAATGTCTGCACTTGCGGAAGGGAAATATTCAAAGATAACATGGGTCATTTGTCCCCCAAGCCTTTTTCAGCGTGCATACATGGGAATGTTGCTAAACACGTTCTGCGTAAAATCGATCATCATCTGAAGCATCCAGGGAAAAAATATCAGCAACGCCAACCCCACCGCCAGCATCTTGGGGATAAAGACCAAGGTCATTTCATTGATCTGTGTTGCGGCTTGAAACATGCTCACCAACAGACCGACTATGAGACCGGCAAGCAACATGGGCATCGCCAAAAGAATTGCTGTCTGTATGGCCTCGACAAAAAAACTGGTTATAAATTCCGGTGTCATATGGAAATCCTCTAAATCATCCAAAGCTCTTTACGACTGAACCCACAATCAAATACCATCCGTCCGCCAGGACAAACAACATCAATTTAAATGGTAAAGAGACCATAATGGGAGGCAGCATCATCATTCCCATGGAAAGAAGGACACTCGCCACAACCATGTCAATGACCAAAAACGGAACGTAAAGCAGCATACCGATCTGGAATGCGGTCTTCAACTCGCTGATTACAAAGGCGGGAATGAGTACGGTAGTTGGCACATCATCCATGTTTTTTGGCCTCTTTATCTTTGCGATATCCACAAAGAGGGCCAGATCTTTTTCCCGCGTTTGTCTGATCATAAACTTCCTTATGGGTTTTGACGCAACCTCCAGCGCCTGATCTTGTGTGATTTTCTTTTCTAAAAAGGGCTGAACCGCATTCATATTAACGTCCTGCCAGACCGGCGTCATGATGAAGATGGTGAGAAACAGGGACAATCCGATAATGATCTGGTTGGGTGGTGTCTGCATGGTCCCCAGGGCCTTGCGAAGGAGGGAAAGCACGATGACAATCCTCGTAAACGATGTCAGGAGAATAAGGAGTGCCGGGGCCAGGGAAAGTACCGTCAAGAGGAGAAAAATTTGCAAAACAACCGCGATTTCTCCCGGGCTGCCGGCCTTATCCAAGCCGATGTTTATGAATGACGGAGAGGGGGCAGTGCCGGCACCCCAGCAAAGGGGGCAACTTAAAAAGACAAAGAGCAGCGTGATTCCCGAAACAGTTAATGATAATTTCAAGGGTCTAATCACTGTTTTGCTCCACACCGCCACAGGCAGGCTTTTTCCCGGCCGAATTCTTTTCCGTCGGCATTCATGGTTACTTATCTCTTTTGTATCTTGCTGAAAATTTCTGTAACTGACTGGAAAATGACCCCAGGGTCTTTTCGTCTTCAGACCCGCTGAACTTATTTATGACCTCGACGTCTTCTATCTTGGTAAGGAGAGTAATCGCATCATTTGTAACCCCTAAGACCAGAATTGCGCCCGGCACCTCGACCAGGGAGATATTCTTTTTAACCCCCACATAGGTGTTTGCCAAAACCCTGATCATTCTCCCCTTGGACTGATTGCCGCCCACCTTGAATATCCGCTTTGCAAAATACAGGGCAATAATCAAAATGCCTGACAATACGCCCAAGGCAGCCAACATCTTCAGGGCCGTCCATATAAAATCCGGATGATAATTCATTTCAGGTTCTCAATTCGTTCCATGGGGCTGACGATTTCCGTGATGCGAAGAGAGTACTTATCTTTGACAACAACGACCTCCCCCCTCGCAATCAGCTTTTTATTGGCCAATAGGTCTAACGTCTGGCCGGCAAATTTGGTAAGCTCGACAACTGAGCCCTGGCCAAGTTCAAGCAGCTCATTTATCAGGATCTCAGTACGTCCTAATTCAACAGTGACCTCTAATGGAATATCAAGAAGGGAGTCAAGATTTCTTGCTGAATACTGCCCGGAATCACCATGCAGATCTTTCTCGCCCATGTTCGCATCTCCTCATATTGAGCTTAACGGCCTTGGTCATCGTTTCGGCCGGTTAAACAGTTCGCTCTTGATTATAATCATGATCATACTTTGC